>JYMV01004980.1_pt1 | contig 20068 bp, 24 predicted proteins | sample 338911 | NCBI WGS metagenome assembly JYMV01 (sample SAMN03354496, study PRJNA234377) | hydrothermal vent metagenome | biome: Deep sea; feature: Hydrothermal plumes at the Eastern Lau Spreading Center, Western Pacific Ocean; material: Seawater | place: Tonga | collected 2009 | depth 2000 m m
AATGTAACGGCAATAACACCTGCAAGACCAACGGTTACAATACAACTTAAACTCATTTTGTTCTCCTCTTTTAAAACTTGCTAATGATGCCACGTATTTTATAAATATCCATGCCCAAAAAGCAAAGTTTCGTCATTCCTATCTTATTACGTCTTAGAAGACTGGACAACCAGGTTTGGAAAACCTATATTGCTATTAAGCAAATGCTTTTCGTCCAGTGATTTTTGGGCATCTCTAAAAATTACTTTTGGCCATGAGCGGCCCTTATAAAATAAGGGCCTGCGAGTTGCCTTAGAGAAAATTACCAAATAAATAGAGAGCCCCTTATGAAGTTCCTCTACCCATTTGCCAAACGTTTTATTGCAGGTCCTGACCTCAAAACAGCTATACCCGCTATCCGCAAAATTCAGGAGTCTGGTTATTTTACCAGCATAGATATTCTAGGAGAAAGCGTTTCCACTCGCCAGCAGGCGGAAGACGCAAAAATTGAATATCTAAAGTTATGTGAGTCGCTCGATAGTATTAACCATTCCTTCGATTTTTCTATCAAGCTCTCACAGTTGGGCTTGGATATTGATAGAAAATTCTGCATAGATAATCTAAAACAATTAGCACAGTCAATGGGAAATCACACAATCCGTTTGGACATGGAAGGTTCCGCCCATACTCAGAACACTCTCGAAATTTGTGAAGAAGTACACCGCACCCATCCCCATATTGGCCAAGCCATTCAGGCTTACCTATTCCGCTCAAAAAATGATGTTCGCCGTTGCATTGAAAACGGAATCTCCTTGAGACTATGCAAAGGAGCTTATAAGGAGCCCACCCATTTTGCGTTGCAATCCATGGATGATATAAGAGCAAACTTTTTAAAACTCGCTTGCCAATTACTAAAAGAAGGTCATCAGCCCGCAATCGCAACCCATGATGAAAACCTGCTAGTGAAACTTCTGCATTTCATAGACCAAGAAAAGATTGAGCCAGAATCCTTTTATTTCGAAATGTTGTACGGAGTCCGACGGGACCTGCAGAAAATACTTAAAGAAAAAGGATATCGGGTAAGAATCTATGTCCCCTATGGAAATGCCTGGTTGCCTTATACCCTCCGCCGACTGGTCGAAAAAAAGGAAAACCTGCTTTTTGTAATCACTCATCTGTTTAGAGAAACCCTGGGCTTAAGGAAACTTCGCTGAAGAATACCTCATTCCTTTATACTCAATGATCCCATATAACCTATTGATAAATAAATAGACATATGGATAATAGAGATATAATTTCACACTAATATCAAGGTGTTTCATGGCCCATTCTCCATCAATCAAACGGCCCTGGAACCGTTTCCTTACAAACATAAGAACTTAACTCCCCATATTCTCACCACCCCATTTAAAAATCACGATACTTTATTTTTTTGGATCTATACTGCCTGGATAGCGTGCAAGGAAAAAATACAACTGATATCGATCTTCTCCTTGACTTACGCATGTTTGTGCGCACCGGCAAAATTGATAACTGGCGCTCCTCTTCTTACATTTATTCGCACACTGAAGGAGAAAAAAGAATATACATTTGGCCGTTCACAAATTATTTTCATGATAGAACGTCTTTTTGAAAAAGCAGGTATCGCAATATCTGATTCGCTGGTGGCAAACTCTGAATCTATTAGAGTTGAACTGGCTAAACTCGGCAACACGAAAAAGGATATCCAAATCCTTTACAACAATATCAACGAGCTACATACTGACAAACCAGAACAAAGAAAACGGATATTAAAAGAATTCGAGCTTCAAGAAGATTATTTCCTAGTGGTCACAACCGGTTTGCTGATTCCCAGGAAAAACCTGCATTGTTTGCTCAAGGCTTTTGCAAAAATAGAATTAAAAAAAGTAGTATTAATTGTAATTGGGGAAGGTCCCTTGCTCCATTCGTTACAAACCTTGGCAAAACAACTTGAGTTGAAGGAAAAAATAATATTTACTGGCTGGCGGGAGGATGTTCTGGATTTTCTACCCGGTTGCGACCTGTTTGTATTCCCTTCTTATCTTGAAGGACTTTCCAATTCCATTCTGGAAGCAATGGCATGTGGCCTTCCCTGCCTCGTCAGTGATATCTCAGAAAATAGGGAAATCATTTCCCGTCAGGAACAACGTTTCCCTGTAGACCAACCAGAAACCCTGACCGCCTTGATCAATGAGGTTCTCCGCTCCAGCGAGAAATTGGAAAATTGCCGCAACTCAACATTAGAAGACAGGAATCGTTTTATTTTTAACTGGAAAGAAAAGATAATAGAAAAAGCAGAAGAAGTGATTAAGAAGTCACCTAAAGCACATTAAGCCCGCAAGCGATTCACATAGCGAATGGTTTCCTGAGAATATTTCCCGGTAACTTGTGAAAGCACTTGGGCCACTTGATCCCAGGTTTTGACAGGCTCATGGGAAATCTTCTTGATGGCCCGGGCAATATTACCCATCCCCGCATTGTAAGCGCCCGCCGCAAAATTCCAAGCCTCTTCCCCGGTGATTCCTTCTTTTTGGTATTTATCATAAAGCTTTTTCAAATAACGCGCCGATGCGTCTAAGTTCGATTCGGGATGCCAGACAGAACCCGGAGTTTTTTCATCTCCAATATCCAGTCCTAGTTCTTTTGCCGTTGCCGGCATAATCTGGCCCAACCCCATTGCACCACGCGGACTTTTTGCGTGTGGATCGAAAGCGGATTCCGTTTGAATCAATTTTTGAAATAGCCCTTCAGGAATGCCATTTTTAACAGCAATACGAACAGTCAATGCCTTAAGAGATTGCTTGTCCCAATTTCCCTCGTCCTCCACTTTTTTTGCGGTCTCATAAGACTGCATGACCCGTCTAGAATTGATGGAGGAACTGAATGTCTCCCTGGTATTAGCCGAACTTGTAAACCCTTTTAATTTGAGTAGCACTTTAGAAAGGGAAAGTGGATCGATACCCGTCTCCAGTTTTTCCCCAACTGGACTCCAAGCCCGAATCATATTTAGTTGATGTTTGATCAAAACAGAATAAAAAGGATCGGAATACCCCGAATTCGCATTCTTCCCAGTATCGAGAAGACGACTAACGGAATCCAATTTATTCAAACTTTGTAGATAAAGACTCGTGTTCAGCACTGGAACCTCAAGACGAATATTTGACGTTATCACCTAGTTTCTCTATATGAGCAAACTGCGTGCCAAATGTATTTCCCGGAATTATTATGTAAAATGTTCTAAACCCTGTGGCCTTTATGCATAAATAAACATACATTTAGGTCAAAAAAAATATGGTATAGTAAATTTTTATCTACTTACTAATATCCATATGGTAATATTACTAAACCAATAAAACTTGAAGTGTCAACCAACAATATTCAGGCTCGGGGAGACCTGGTTATTCCAAGAACTCTTGGAGGTGTTTTTTGGATATCCAAGATTTACTCGATAATGACCTTTCTATTGTCTCCATCCCCAGGGTCTACTACCAATTTCAAGAAGCGATGTGCAACAAGAACACTTCCTTTGCTGAAATTGGGGAAATTATCATTCATGACAGCGGCCTGACGGCTCGATTACTACGAATCGTTAACAGCGCTTTTTATGGATTTCCGGGCAAAGTCGAAAAATTTCCCATGCCATCGGTTGGATTGGAACCGATCAATTGAGTGACCTCATACTATCCACCGTCGTCCTAGACAAGTTCAAATCTATTCCCGATTCGGTGATCAACATGGAATCTTTCTGGCAGCACTCCATTGCCTGCTGCCTGATAGCCAGAGAGCTAGCTTCCTACAATGAGAATCTGGAGCCCGAGAAGTTTTTTGTTGCAGGAATGCTTCATGATATTGGTCAGATTATTTTATGCACAAAACTCCCTGAATTGACCTTGAAAATTCTACTGGATAACCATACTGAACCCAAGCCCCTGCATATTACAGAGTTCCATGAACTGGGATTCGATCATACAGAATTGGGCGGAAAGCTTTTAAAAAAATGGAACCTCTCCGAGTTTCATGTGGAGACAACGGCATTCCACCATAACCCCAACCTTGCCCCTAATTATTCTTTGGAAACATCGATTCTTTATTTTGCAGATATTCTGGCCAATACCATGAAATTAGGAAGTAGTGGGGAAAGTGCCGTCCCTCCTATAATAGATGAGGAGGCGTGGGAGAGAATCCAACTGCCGGACCAAATAAGGCTCTCTGATTTAAAGGAAAAAATATATGAAGCCTACAATGAAACAGTGAGTCTTTTTCTTCAGGTCGCTTAATTTGCGGTGCGTAAAGTTTGAGCTTACAGGGGGTAATTACTTACTTCTACTTATTTGTACTTGGCGGATTCAAGTTAACCCCACTGCGCGGGCCTGCTGATCTGCCAGATAGGAACTTCGCACCAAAGGCCCTGCTTCCACATGTTTCAAACCCAATGATTCACCAATTTCCTTATATTCTGCAAAACGGTCGGGGTGAATGAACTCAATGACCTCCGTATGAGCCGGAGTAGGCCGGAGATATTGTCCCATTGAAAGGATTTGGCACCCGGCTTCAACAAGATCCTTCATGGTCTGGATCACTTCCCCTCTTTTTTCACCCTAACACCTCCGGTTTTTGCCGCCGTTTGCAGGGTTCTGAGGGACCATTCATAACGACATTGCGGACGCACTTGCCTTTGCAGAGATTCCACCGTTTCAAGATTGTGGGCCAGCACATCGGGCCGGGCTTCACACACCTGCCGGATAAGCCCCCTATTCCCCTGGAAATCCGGAATCAACGCTTCGATTTTGATCTCAAGGCAACGACCTCTAATCGCACCAATTGTTTTGACCCAATGCCCTGCCCCGCCATCCGATAAATCGTCACGATCTACCGAAGTTATTACGGCAAACTTTAAATCCAATCGTGAAAGTGAAAGAGCAACTTTCTCGGGCTCATCCGGATCGGGCCAATTAAGGTGACCCGTGGGGACATCGCAAAACCGGCAAGCACGGGTGCAGGATTCGCCCAGAATCATGAAGGTCAGGGTTCCCGCGTCCCAGCAGGTGCCTATATTGGGACACGATGCCGATTCGCAAACCGTGTTCAATCCGGTTTCCTTTAAAAAGGACTTTAATTGAAAAAACTTGCGGGTTCTTGGAAGCCGGGTTTTCAACCAGTGGGGCAACCTTTTATGCTGATAATTTTTGGCTGGGTTAGGCATTAAATTTGAAAAGGCAAGATATGATCCAGAAGTCAGGATATAGTATAATGAGAGAGTTTATAAAAAGAAACCATTCGTTTCTTTATCAAAATCTCCGGCCATTTCCACATCATCCAAAGGCAACCTCTTTTAATGTTTTTCAAAATAATTGATAAATATATTTTCAGGGAATTATTGAAGATGTTCCTGATCAGTATTTTCGCCATGACCATGGTTCTCTACCTGGATAAATTTTTGTTTATGGCAGAAATGATCGTCAATCGCAATGTTTCTTTCTTGGAAATGACGATGATGATGGTCTATATATCTCCCTCTTTTTTTGCCATCACAATTCCCATGGCCGTCCTCATGGCCTCGGTGGTCACCTTTAATCAATTTTCAGCCAATAATGAGTGGGTTGCAATGAAGGCCTGCAACTTGAGTTTTTTGCAATTGATGAAACCCGTCCTGTTTTTTTCATTATTCGCCTATTTTCTGGCAAACATAGTGATGTTTTGGGCTCTCCCCTGGGGAAACCAGTCTTACAAAGTCCTTATTTACGACATTATTAAGAACCGGGCTAATCTTGACATCAAGCCTAACGTGTTCAACCGGGACTTCAAAAACCTGATTCTCCTGGTAAAAGAACATCAGCAAAATTCATTGCTCAAAGGTGTGTTCATTGCCGATACCAGCAAGGGTGGAACTCCACAAATCATCACCTCCAAACAGGGGGTCATATTTTCCAATCGGGAAACCCTCAAGATTCAACTTAAACTCAATAACGGGACAATCCATGAATTGACCAATGAGGGAGGCGATTATCAGACTTTGAATTTTGACCGCTACGATATCAACCTCAGCCTCCCCGATACAGAAAGGCTGGAGAAAAAAGCCCTTGTTGGGAACCGGGAACTATCCCTTGCACAAATCAAAGAAAAAATCATAAAAATGAAGGAAAAAGGACTTCCCACATCTGGACCGGAGGTGGAATTAAGCAAAAAATTCTCCATTCCCTTCACCTGCCTGCTTTTTGCGTTCCTTGGGGCCCCGCTTGGCATCAAATCAAGCCGTTCAGGAAAATCAGGCAGTTTTGGAGTCACCGTAGCTATTATTATGGTTTATTATGTAGGCCTCATTTTGACCCAGAACTTGGGCAGAATCGGTGAAATCCATTCCTACACCTCTGTCTGGATACCGAATTTTATCCTGCTTGTTGTGGTTATTTATGTGATCTATAAAATGCAAAAGGAATTGCCCTTCAAATTCATTGAGATATTTATCGGTTTCTTGATAACAGTTTTTGAGTTCTGCAAAAATTTATTTGGCAAAACCAATAAAGGGCTTTCCCGAAAAAATAGGGGAAACCAAAAACCTATTCCAACCCGCCCTTCCCTTAAGGGAATAGACCAGCTACGCAATGTGTCTAATTTAAGGAAGCCGGACTAAAATCGAATCTTACTGAAACGGAGAAACAAATGAAAACGGCACGCGAGATCATGACCCGGAATGTGGTTACGGTGAAAAAGGACCAACCCATCAGCGACCTGTCCAAACTATTTATCGAAAACCATTTTAACGGAGTTCCCGTTCTCGATGATGCCGGAAAGGTTATCGGCGTGGTCACCCAGAGCAATTTGATAGAGCAGAATAAGAACCTTCACATCCCCACCGTCATCGCCCTGTTTGATGCGGTTTTATTTTTAGAAAGCGAAAAGAAATTTGAATCCGATGTAAAAAAACTAACCGGCTCCAAGATTGAAGACATTTATCACAAAAACCCTATCACCGTTTCTCCCGATACTGAGCTCAACGAAATCACTACAATAATGGCTGAGAAAGATGTACACACCCTCCCCGTTCTGGAAAACGATAAACTGGTCGGCATCATAGGCAAGAAGGATGTCATCCGCGCCATGGCTTAACCCCCTCCAAATCCCAGATCAAAGATTTGCAAAGAGACCTTCGGCAACTGGGTTACCTTTATCGCTGGATTGATGGTGGTTTTGGGCGCGGAACCGAGCGTGCCGTCAAAGCTCTGCAACACGACCTGCTCAACAACTTTGGGGAAAGTTCTCGGAATGAGGGAGATGCTCCGGTACCCGTGGTCGATTACAACCAAGGACGTGTGGTCGATGTAGATGGTGTGGTCGACCAGAATCTGGCCCAGTGCATTGCTGATATGCTGGATGACGAAAAGTATCCCAGGCTCCCATTTGCCAAAGACCCTGAAAAAGAAAACCAAAAAATTACCACAAAGTTGGACACTTTGAAGTCCACCAAAATTCCTATTCCCTTCCTGAAAGCCATATTCAAGCAAGAGTCCAACCTCAAGCACTTCTATGTTCCCCGCGGTGCGGATGAGGACAATTATATAGTGGTGGGCATGGACACCAACGCAGGGGAAAAATATATCATCACTTCGCGCGGTTATGGGCTGGGACAATTCACCTTGTTTCATCACCCGCCGAAAAAAAGTGAAGTCAAAAACTTCATGGTTGGTATACGAGGAAACATAAGCAAAGCTATTGAAGAGTTAAAGGACAAATTTGAGCACTTTGTCACGGGTCCGCCTGGAGGAAGACGCGCGGATGACCGGTTTGCCGATGGCAGAACTCAAAGGAAACCCCTACCCTGCAAATTCACCGAAGGTGAGCCGGGTTATTTAACAGACTGCAAAAACTGTGCGCTGGAAGCAGGGTCACAAGATATCGTGGCAGAAGAAACCCCCTACTACAAAGGCTCCAAAAATACTTTCAAGAAAACCCAGTACCATCCTGGTTCTTATACCAATGTCCCGATTCGCAAAAACTTTCCCTGCGACTGGCCTTATGCCATGCGTCGATACAATGGCTCGGGTGTCAATTCCTACAATTATCAAGCCAAAGGATGGATCGAGTATCTCAACTCGTATGATTATTGCTCCTGTACTTGAGGGATGAGGCAATGAAGTCGCGGAACAAGGGGTGCGGGCTCATGGGGGAGGATTTGAACTCGGGGTGAAACTGGCCCGCCAGAAACCAGGGGTGGTCTTTCAATTCTATGATCTCTACCAGATTGCCGTTGGGTGACAAGCCGCTGATGATAAGTCCTGCCTCTTCCATTTGGATGCGGTACATATTGTTGAATTCATAACGATGGCGGTGCCTCTCTTCGATTTCCCTTTTTCCATACGCAATGTAGGCGTTAGAGTCTTTTCTTAATTGGCAGGGATATTCACCCAGCCGCATGGTTCCTCCCTTATCTCCTTTGGCATTCTGATCGGGCAGGAGATCAATAACGAGATAGGGGGATGTGGATGAAAACTCGCCGCTGTTAGCGTTTTTGAGATGGGCTACATGCCGCGCAAACTCAATCGCAGCGCAATGCATACCGAGGCAAATTCCGAAATAAGGGACCTTGTTTTCCCGGGCAAACTGGACTGCTTTGATCTTGCCCTCGATACCCCGTTCCCCAAAGCCTCCGGGGACCAGAACCCCGTCGCATGCTTTCAGCAATACCGACCCTCCATCCTTTTCAAGGGCCTCCGCGTCCACCCAGTCAATATTGACACGGACATTATTGCCAATCCCTCCATGAATCAAAGCTTCAGTAAGGCTTTTATAGGACTCCTTCAAGTCAATATATTTGCCCACAATTCCGATCTTGACCTCGCCATCCGGTTTTTTTAAAATCTGGTTTATCTTTTGCCACCGCTCCAGATTTGGTTCTTTTCCTTTCATCCCCAATTTATCCAAAATGATTTTACAGAGTCCCTCTTTTTCCAGACTGAGTGGGACTTCATAAATGGAACTGACATCCATAGCGGTGATGACGGAGTTTGTCTCGACACTGCAAAACAAGGCTATTTTTTCTTTGATGGATTTAGAAAGTTTTTTCTCAGTCCGGCATAGCAGGATATCCGGTTGGATACCAATTTCCCTCAGTTTTTGAACGCTGTGCTGGGTGGGTTTGGTCTTCAATTCACCCGCGGTTTTAATATAAGGGACGAGGGTCAGGTGAACATAAAGCACATCCTTGGGTTTGACATCAAAGCGAAACTGGCGAATGGCCTCCAGGAAAGGCAGGCTTTCAATATCGCCAACAGTTCCCCCGATTTCACAGATTACGACATCCACCCTATCGCCGACAGAGCGGATATGATGCTTGATTTCATCGGTAATATGGGGAATCACCTGAACTGTGGCCCCCAAATACTCTCCTTTGCGTTCCTTTTGAATTACATTGTGATAAATACGACCCGCGGTGATGTTATTCGCCCGGCGCATTTTTGCATGGGTGAACCGTTCATAATGTCCTAGATCCAGGTCGGTTTCCGCACCGTCATCGGTCACATAAACCTCCCCATGCTGAAACGGATTCATCGTCCCCGGGTCTACATTGATGTATGGGTCTAGCTTGAGGATGGTTATTTTAAGGCCGGAACATTCCAGCAAGCTGCCTATGGATGACGCCGCAATCCCTTTGCCCAAAGATGATAGAACCCCACCTGTGACGAAGATGTATTTTACTTTCTTCCTGCTAATGCGTTTTTTCACTCAATGTTCCTCATCGATTTTGGGTTCGGGGTAAAACTACCTGTTCGGCCAAACGTTTTTCAATTTTCGCCAAATCCGCTTCACAATCCACACCGATTGAGTCCAGATCCGTCTCAACGACTTTAATTTTGAATCCACTCTCAAGGATGCGCAATTGTTCAAGCTTTTCTATTTTCTCAAGACCCGATTTAGGTAAACCTTCAAACTCCATCAAAAATTTTTTCCTGTAGGCGTATAGGCCAATATGTTTATACCAGAAAGGCTTCAAGGGGTCGAACGATGAGTTTTGCATCAAATCGCCGCCCCATTCATCCCTATCCCAGGGTATGGGAGCTTTTGAAAAATACAAAGCTGAATTGGAACTATCCACTACAACCTTTGTAATATTTCGATCCATCAATTCATCGCGTGTTTGAATTAAAATCTTTAATGTGACTGTCGATTCCGAAGCTCCTTCCATTAAAGGGCGCACGATAAGGTCAATATTCCCAGGAGGGATCAGCGGCTCGTCACCTTGCACATTCACAACAATCTCACATTCTCTATCACGAACTACCTCGGCAATACGGTCGGTTCCAGACTCATGGTCCAACGAGGTCATGACGGCATTTCCACCAAAACCGCTCACGGCATCCAGGATACGGACATCATCGGTGGCGACGATCACTTCTGAGACACTTTCTGCTTTGCTGGCCTGTTCAAAAACCCATTGAACCATCGGTTTCCCTTTTATGAGGGCAAGGGGTTTGCCAGGAAACCGGGAGGAGGCCCACCGCGCGGGAATAATGGCTATAACTATAGAATCAGTAGGCATACCGAGGGAAACAAAGAGTTCTGGATGAAGAAACAGGACCTCAAACCACCGGGGACGAGAAGGATTTCAGGTCAGGCAGTCAGGTTATTGACAACAGGAAAAAGCCTGCACACAACAGCCTATTATGGAAGGAGAATAACCCAAAACTCCATCGGCTTCAACCGATAAGTGGGAACAAAAGGTTGTAAGGAGGCTAACTACTGAATCTGGTTTAATTGGGCAAGGATTTTCCCACGCACTTCGGCAGGAGGATTTTTCCTCAAGGCACCCTCCAGAACTTCAACCGCACGACTGGTTTCCCCCTTTTTGGAATAGGTCATACCAAGCATGTAACGAGAATCGTGCACCTTGTTCCCTCGGGGAAATTTATTTAAAACCGTCTCAAACTGAAGGATCGCGTCATCATACATTTCTAGTGCCACATAATTGGTACCAATCCAGAAAGCAATATTATCCTTGAGTTTAGTAGGAGGATTGCTCAGATCCAGATTTTGGAATAGTAAAATGGACTCGTCATAATTCCTGCTCCGATAAGCAGCCAGAGCTTTGTCATATTCTGGGGGATTCTTTGCACGTGTCCTACGTACTCTCTTTTTGTGGACAGGTGCAGATTGGGCTCTTTGCATTTTAATTCGGGTAATCTCTTCGTTAAGCCGGGCCATCTGCGCTTTTAAATCCTCAACCTCAGGCTCCAGAAAGTCAGAAGAATCTGTAACCGACGAGATGCCACTCTCCAGCCTTTCGCTCGCAGCATTGATCTTGGGCTCCAAGACGCTTGCTGATTAGCGCCTCCTGTTGACTTTGAAGACTTTCCACATCACCTCTCAACTCATTCCTATCAGTGCGCTGGTCTATACTGGCAAAGCCATCCGGGTCCCCTTCTATAAACCCGTCCTCCCCTGCATCCATATCAGAGAATCCCTTATCCTCAGCAAAAAATTCATCCTCACTGGAACCGAACTCATCATCTCTACCATGGCGCCTATCATCACGATCCATCTCTCTCTCATCTTCAAACGGAAAATCTTCCTCAAAGGCCAGGTCATCATCTTCTTCACCAACCCAAGGAAGATAGCTACAACCATTAAGAATTAAAGAAAAGAATAGAAACAAAATTAAAATTAGGCGGGTGAAAATGTTGGCGGGCGGCATATCTAACTCCATCAAGTTCTAATAAGGATAAGTTATCCCTTAATAATCAATGAATTATATGGGGTTGACCCAAAAATGTCAACCTCATTTTGAAGGGTTTACTCCTCTCAATATATTTTATATCGATTGAATTTTAAAGGGGTTTCATTAATTTTTTTGCTTCCCTCCATTGCCGTTCCCGTCCGGTTTAACGACACGGTTTGCGCCAAAATCTTAGCGGCTTTTTCAATTTCTGCTGTTGTATTGCTCCAACCGAAACTGAAACGAATAGATGAGTTAATTTTATCAAAAGGTATGCCCATTGCTGTCAGCACTGGTGAAGGCAGTCCGCTCCCCGAACTGCAAGCCGATCCTGTAGAAACTGCCACTCCTGCCATATCCAAGCTAATCAACAAAGTATCACCTTCAACCCCTTCAAATCCCAAGTCCAAAGTATTGGGAAGTCTGTTCTCCAAATCACCAAAAATTTCCATTCCTGAAATCAGATTGGATACCAATTGATAAAAATGGTCCCGTAAAGAGGAAAGCCCTGAGGATTTTTGGGAAACTATATGTTTCTGAGCCAGTTCGCAGGCTTTACTAAAACCCGCTATTCCCGCCACATTTTCCGTGCCCCCCCTTCTTTTTTTTTCCTGACTTCCCCCGCACACGGGTGAAAACAAATCCGGGCTCCCTTTCCTTAAATAAAGAGCACCAACTCCCTTCGGTCCATTCAGTTTATGCGCTGAAATGGACAACATGTCGACAGGCAAGTCTTGCACCCGAACTGGAATTTTACCCACACTTTGTATCGCATCGGTGTGAAACAATACCTTCTTTTTCCTGGCTATCTCCCCAATCTTTACAATATCCTGCAAAACGCCGGTCTCACTGTTGGCATGTTGCAGGGAAACCAGCAGAGTTGCTTCTGTCAGGCAATTTTCCAAAGCTTGCAAATCAATTCGCCCTAGCTTATCAACCTTCAACCGGTCTACAACAAAACCCAGACTTTCCAGCTGCTTGCATGGATTTAAAACCGAGGGGTGTTCCACCTGACTGGTAACTATATGGCCTCCGGATTTACCCATTCCCAGAGCTACTCCCAGCAAGGCTAAATTATTTGCCTCTGTGCCCCCACTAGTGAAAACAATTTCTGATGGAGAGGCACCAATGAGGGAAGCCACCTGTTCCCGGGCTTCATCTATCAAGACACGGGCTGACCTCCCCATAGAGTGCACACTGGAAGGGTTTCCCATCTGGTCCTGCAATACAGAAGTTACGATGTGCAGAACTTCTGGCGCAACCGGGGTGGTGGCATTATGATCAAGATAAATTTTATCCAAATTTAAAGTACCGAAATATCTGCGAGAAATACCAGCTAAACCAGAGCAGGAAGAAAGGAGCCGCTAGGCGTGGCCAGCGTGACGCTGGACCCTATGGACACGTGATATTCTTCCTCAGCCTTTACCTTTTCTACCCCTGCGGGGCATGAAAGTTAAGGAAAAAATATCACGCTATCTATCACCGGCAGATCGTCGGCCAAAAGCAATGTTTAGAGATGCCCTAAAATCAGGATTTAGACTGGCCTGACACCTGTTTTATATTGGAAGGATCCCTTTCAACTGGTTTTGAGGGTGCAGTGTCTATTCCCTTCTGCCTCAGGGTTTCCTTTAAATGGCGGATTTCTTTTTCCATTTGGGGCAAGCGGTCCAACATGCACTCGATCGCCCGGGCCACAGGATCAGGAAAGGATTCCAAGCCCTCATCATCTTCCATATCTGAAGAGATGCCGGAAAAGACCACCCTTCCAGGAACCCCGATAACAGTGGAATGCTCAGGAACATCCTGAAGAACCACCGATCCGGAACCTATTTTCGTGTTACAGCCAACATGGATCGGGCCTAAAACCTGCGCCCCTGCACCAATGACTACATTGTCGGAGATGGTGGGATGGCGTTTGGCCTTTTTAGTCGCCAAGCCTCCTAATGTCACCCCATGGTAAATAAATACGTTGTCACCAACTTCCGAAGTTTCTCCAATAACAACCCCCATACCATGGTCGATAAAAAACCGATGGCCAATTTTCGCGGCTGGATGAATTTCTATACCTGTTATCCATCTGAAAAATTGGGAAATGGTCCTGGCAAGAAACTTGAACCCCATGTTCCATAAGCCATGAGACAACCGGTAGCCGATCAAGGCATGAACTCCAGGATACAAAATCAATACCTCGAAAAAATTTCTCGCAGCAGGATCCTTTTCTATAGCAACCTGGACATCTTCTTTAATTTGACGAAGCATAATTTTGGGTTTGGGATATAAGCTATTGTTTATTGTAATATTATATCCCACCCAGCACCAGACGAAAAGCCCTCTTTCCAAATAGTTCCCCTTAGCAGTGGAGGCAATAGCAATAGCATATCAAGCTTCTAAAACGGTTTGGGCACTGTAAAAATTTATCTCGGTCCAAAGAGCTTTGCTAATTATACCCCTGCGGGGCATGAAGTCTGGGGAAGAATACTACGCCCCCGGAGGTTCTCCGGTGCCTAGTGGTGAGCTACTTATACATGAGGGAAACCAACTGAGGCCGGGCATGAAGCGGGAGATCAGTTTTTAATCCAGGTGGCAAATAGGTTTGAGGGGACCCTGCGTAAGGAAGATACATTCGGGCGTTTGGGAGGAGATGATTTTATCATTCTTCTTCCCAATTTAGCGGATGAATACTTTCCAGCAAAAATGGCGCAACGAGTCCTTGACATTATGAAACAGCCTTTGACACTAAAAGAAAATCAGTTTCATTCCAACTTCAGCATTGGAATCGCACTTTTCCCTGATGATGGAAAAGATGTTGAAACACTATTTAAGAATTCAAATATCGCGATGTATCAAGCCAAGAAATCTGGGGGCCATGCTTACCGTCTGTATGAATCTTCAATGCATGACAAAATCATAACTCGATTGGCCCTGGAGCAGGATTTATGGAACGCAATTAATAATAAAGAATTTGAAATGCATTACCAACCCAAGGTCAATCTGACAACCGGAAAAATTGAAGGATTAGAAGCCCTAATTCGCTGGCACCGACCCGATGGGAAAACTATTTCTCCTGCGGTATTCATTCCCCTTGCTGAGGAGAGCCGACTTATCCATAGAATATGGGAATGGACCTTTCAGACCACATGCGGTCAAATCCAGGAATGGTGCCAAAAGTATGGGAACGCTATAAAAATAGCGGTCAACCTTTCTGGCAGGCAGTTTGAACAACCGGACTTGGTTGAAAAAGTCAAAAATATTATAATAACGGAGGGAATTCATCCAAAGTATGTGGAAATCGAGGTCACTGAGACCGCAGTTATGACCAATGTACAGGCGGCCATCGATGTCCTAAAAGAATTCAGAGAATTCGGAATTCAGATTTCTCTTGACGATTTCGGCTCCGGATACACTTCCCTGGGTTATCTGAAAAGGCTTCCCATTGATACTTTGAAAATCGATCACTCTTTTATTCGGGATTGCACGGATAACAGCAATTTGGCGATCATTCAGGGAATCATTACCATTTCACAAAAAATGGGATTTAAAACCATCGCGGAAGGGGTGGAAACCCAGGAGCAACACGATTTCCTTCAAAACCTGGAATGCGATCAATTCCAAGGCTTCCTATGCAGTAAGGCACTTCCTGCTCAGGAAATAGCTGATATAATTTGGCCCGGGTGATCCTTCAGGAATTGGATGATTCAGAATCCATAGTGCGGTGATAATCTTGCAGAATAGCGTCCTGTGTATCCTGGTCGGCGGATTTGTAGATGCGGATGGCTTCGAAGTGGCTGGTCTGTTGAACGCGCAATAATTTGAGGCGCATTAATTCCAGAATGGCAAGAAACGTCACGATGACTTCTTGCTTTTTGTTTAAAACCGTAAACAGGGATTCAAACGTAACACTTTCTGAAGCGTTGAGAATTTCCAGGATGTACTGAATCCGATCTGTGACCGACATCTCAGTAATTTCAATTTCAAAATCCTTTTCAAAGGATTTGGCCTCCAGGATTTTCTGGTAAGCTTTAAATAAATCGAAAACCGATGTATCAACCAATTCCTTCGCTTCAGAGCTACCCTCAATTTCAATCTCCCCGCCACGCACAAAAATCTGTGCCTGGTCATGTTCCTTCATTCTTAACTCAAATGCCGCGTCCCGATAGCGCTGGTATTCCCGTAGCCTGCGCATCAGTTCCGCGCGCGGGTCTTCTCCGCCTCCTGCATCCCATTCTTCGTCCGTTTCAGGAGCGGGAAGCAAAACTTTCGATTTGATGCGCGTCAGTTCGGCGGCCATGACTAAATACTCCCCGACCAGTTCAAGGTTCAATTCCTGCATCATGTCCAGATAGGTCATATACTGCCGGGTAATTTCGGCAATGGGGATATCGTAGATATCCATCTTCTGTTCTTTAACCAAATGAAGAAGCAAGTCCAAAGGCCCTTCAAAAATGTCAAGCTTGCATCGATATGTCATAAGCTCATTGGTTTGAATTTTCGATTTTCATTTTTGCGCTTGAATATTACAGGTCGCCCCAACGCGACTGCAACAGAGCCAAAGCCACCACTGGGGCCGTTTCTGCCCGCAGGATCCGCGGCCCCAAGCCCACTGTCTGAAACCCGTATTCCCGGACATTCTCAATCTCAGCCTGGCTGAACCCCCCCTCCGGCCCAATCAAAACAGCAACAGAGCGTGGTTGCACATCCAGCTTAATATCTTTAAGAGTCTTTTTTTCCTCCAACTCCCAAAAGATAAGCTTTAGATCCTGATGGTCATTTTTGCGGCAAAACGTTTCCAGGGTTTCAACATCTTCCGCCACCAAAGGAATCTTGGAACGACCGCATTGCTTGGAACTTTCCAGTACAATTTTTTTCCAGCGCTCGATTTTCTTGCCCACCTCTGTCCGATGAGTTTTTACCACGCAACGCTCAGTCATTAAAGGGGTAATAGAACGCACTCCCAATTCCACCGACTTTCTTAAAATCACATCGAACTTGTTCTAAAGGAGACTCGACATTGATTGTTACCGAAGCAACGACTTCTCCCTTGACCTCTTTCGTCTTGACCTCAACCAGTCGAACAGTGAGCCATTTATCCGAATCACTTATGACCTGTATTGAGTCCCCCGCTTTCAATCTCAATACAGTTCTGATATGCGAGACATCCGATCCGGTAAGAGTAACCTTATTATTGTTTATTTGTTCTCTGGCAACAAAAAACTTAGGCCGGGAGCTCATACATGAACCCAATGAATCCGTAACAAATCTTCCAGAGAACCTAATTCATAGTCGGGGCATAGTTCAGCCTGTTCCTTCTTGCGGTTAAGCCAGGCCGTCTTCATTCCCACCTCATGAGCCCCAAAAATATCTGTGGAAAGGCTATCACCGACAAAAAGAATTTGGGAAGGCTGCACCTGAAAACGGCTTATCGCCAGTTGAAAAATGGAGGGGTGCGGCTTACGAAAAGGAAGCCCTGATGAATAAATGGTAAAGTCAAAGTACTCCTTCAAACCTGAACCCTCAAGTTCAAACGCCTTCATGGCAACCGGATTCGTGGTGTTGGAAACGATTCCCATGGAAATCCCCCACTGGTTCAATTGCTTCAGCACAGCAGGCACCTCAGGGAAGACCTTCCTTTCCTGATAAACCTCCTCATAATAAACTTGCAGAATTTCCTGAAGGGAGATCTTTCCTTTCCATGGAACTTTAAAATAGAAAAGTAGATACTGTAAAACTTCCTCATAACGGGCCTCCCGATGTGTGGTCCGAGATAGCTCTATCATGGATTTAAACAGTTCCCTTGATTTTTTCAGACAGTCTTCAAAGTCAGGCAAGGGGATTTGTTTTATCTTCAGAAAAGCAAAAACTTTTTCCAAGGGTGCTCGGTCATCTTCTTCTCCCAGGTCAACCAGGGTATGCGCCCAATCGAAAGCAACTGCTTTAAACGGGAATTCCATTTCTCACCTATTGTTGCTGTTTTCCAGTTCGTAAAATTTGGGAGATTAACGTCAGGAAATGAAAAACGATAACCCTTTACTAATCAATATTAAAAACGAAATATTCGTGGCAGGTTGATTCCTGGAAAATTCCAGTGAAATCTCCACTTACAGGAAGCAGGTTCTTGCCTTGACCTTCAGCTTCATCCACTAAATAATAACAGCACTGCCAGGATAAAGGAACTGCAGAAACGGAAAAACTTATGGTCCCTGAAAACGTAAAATCCCTACCCGAAAACATTTGTTTGAATCAGGAATTGATTCAGGAAGCAATCAACTTAGGGTGTACCAAGGCCAAAGTGATTTTAACCAAGACCATATCCTTGTCTAATTGGATGAACCTGCAATGCCAATTTGGTTGTTCTCATTATGGATCGCTCCTAACCTGCCCTCCTTACACCCCCAATGCGGAGGAAATGGCTGAAATTCTTCCAGAATATGAAAAGGCCCTTCTCATCAACGCCAGCCCTGAAACAAATGTCAGGGAAATTGTTGTCCATTTGGAAAAATATTTAAAAAGGAAAGGCTTTTACAAAGCTTTCGCATTATGTGCCCAACCCTGCGACCTGTGTAGCCCCTGTACCATCGAAACAAAATGCCAGTATCCCGAAAAAGCCCGGCCCACTATGCAAGCCTGCGGCATCGATGTGAATGAAACCATTCATAATAACGGCTGGGACGACCTGGGCCAGCAAGCTCCCTGCACTCCAACCCATGCCATTGGGTGCTTCTTGGTTGAGAACCGTCTATAATAGGCGCCTCTGACTCACCTAATATTTAATTTTCTGTGGGATATCGTTACGCAATCATTGGAGCAGGCCGACAGGGCCTCTCCGCCGCCTATGATCTTGCCCGGTTTGGATCTGCCGAGGAAATTCTCCTATGCGATCTCAATTTGGAAACCGCACAAAAGGGAGTCGAAAAACTACGCGCACAGCTATCAATTGATTTATTCAAACCAGTCAGCCTGGATGCGGGGAACCTGAACCAACTCCATCAGGCGTTAAAAGGAGTCGACTCTGCCATCAGTGCCGTCCCCTTCACGTTCAACCCAAGTATCAGCCAGGCCGCGATCGAATGCAGTACCAACCTTTGCGATTTGGGCGGACACACCGAAACCGTTCTCAAACAATTAGCTCTTGATGAACCTGCAAAATCTTCCGGCATCACCATTGTTCCAGACTGCGGCATGGGGCCGGGACTCAACATTTCCCTGGGTGTTCTGGCAATGAGCTTCCTGGAAAAACCTATCAACCTTTTTATATGGGATGGGGGCTTGCCGCTGAACCCGGTTCCTCCCTGGAACTACATCTCTACATTCCATATTAACGGTTTGACTAACGAGTACGAGGGACCCGCCTGGTTCATCCGCGATGGAAAGCCCACTCAAGTCCCCTGCCTGAGCGAGGTGGAAGAGTTGGATTTCCCCACACCTTTAGGGCGTTTGGAAGCCGCGGTCACTTCAGGAGGGCTCTCTACCGCCCCATGGACATTTGCGGATAAACTTCAGCGTTTGGAAAATAAAACTCTGCGCTATCCAGGGCACTGGCAAACGTTTCAGGCATTCCAGCAACTGGGTTTGTTTGAGCAAACTCCTGTGGAAATAAAGGATGGGAGCTTCATTCCCAGAGAAACTTTTCACGCCCTTCTTCAACCCAAAATCTCCGGCGATCAGGTCCACGATATCTGTGTAATTCGTGTGCGTTGCGAAGGAGAATCCAATGGGAAAAATGCGGTCTGCACCCTGGACCTTTGTGAGACCTACGATGAAGAAACGGGTTTGACTGCCATGGAGAAATTTACAGGATGGCACGCCAGCATGGTTGCCATCCTTTCCGCCCAGAATAAACTGCCTAAAGGAGCGATTCCGATCGAAAAAGCCTTATCCGGGCCAATGCTAATGGAAGAGGCCAAAAAAAGAAAATGGACAATAAAAAACAATACTTTATTTGATGCCTAAATGGGCTAGTAAAAGCGGGTTCCCTGATGCAGGAATACAATATCAGGCATCAGGCTGTGATGGAAAATGATGAGGTCACCGGGATTTTATCCATTAAGGATCTGGTCTATAAAAAATAAACTTCCTGCTTAATCATTTTACCACCTTCTGTTCCCCCATCATTCAGACCACTAGCCGTGGTGGCCGATAGCAATGGCCCGTTGAGCTGAGAGAAAGTTTGCCCGCAGGGTAAAGATATTGCAACTTACCAGCGGAGGTTCTCAGCGGGCCAGGATTGGATTTTACCGCCCCGCACTACCTCACCTAATTCCTGAAGTTATTTGCCATTAATACCTAAAAAATAAAGGATTAATTTTAAGTTATACTGGTTTATGCTGGCTCGTGCCTGGCGTTGCACAATAGGCTTTGCATTGA
>JYMV01007410.1_pt1 | contig 20048 bp, 18 predicted proteins | sample 338911 | NCBI WGS metagenome assembly JYMV01 (sample SAMN03354496, study PRJNA234377) | hydrothermal vent metagenome | biome: Deep sea; feature: Hydrothermal plumes at the Eastern Lau Spreading Center, Western Pacific Ocean; material: Seawater | place: Tonga | collected 2009 | depth 2000 m m
ACGTCAAATACCAGAGCGCCTTCTGACCCGGCTCGAAACGAATGCGGAACGCCGCTCGGGGTCTGCCAGAAATCGCCAGCCGACACCGGATGTTCGACGTCATTCTGAATCCGCATGCCGGTACCTTCGAGCAACACGCCCCACTGTTCCTCGGGGTGGGAATGGCGGGCGCTTTCAACTCCGCCTCGATGCGTACAACCGACAGCATGGCATGCTGCCCCGGAAAAATTCGCGTCGCCACACCATCCGCCAACGATCGACCAATCCCGTCATCTTCATTGTAAAGATTAAAAAAATGTGCCGTCATCGATGGGCCCTCCTGTATCGATCTTTGTCCTTCCAGGATTAAATCAACTGATTCACAAGCCAAGTCTGAAATGCGTGAACGCTCGGTTCCAGTAACGGCGAGAACCGGCCCGGGCGGGCCAGCACCGAGTTCAAGCCGAGTTGTTGCCTCTCCAGTATTTCGATGTCCTCGGCGAGTGCAACATCCATCCGGCGTTGGTATACCTCGGCCCGATCAAGAAAATCCTCTCGTGCTGCCGTCTCCTCGGGAAAACATAAAGTCAGACTTCCAGTCGTCGTGTCCGCTGTTCGGGGACACGCTTCTAGAATCCAGATGGCATCTACTGAGGCCGCAAACGTCAGGGAAGGATATATCCAGGTATAACGGGTGCCAGAGCGCTCCTTACCACGCAGCGTAGACATGATCGGCAGGGGCTCAACCCCATCGTCCAACTTGCCGACGCTGTCTACCTGCTTATGCAGACCAAACTGGGTCGTAAAATTTCCACGTACCTCGTCCGGCGGATCAGGGGTTTCGTACAGCATTCCGACGGTGCGTGGGTGGACCTTTTGTATGTGGTAATACTCGTTGAATACTTCGAGATAGGCCTTCCAGTTACAGCGAATCTCGAACTCGCTGCGGTACCCAGTGACCACGGTGCCGAAAGACCACGGTTCATGCAGCGCTTCGAAATCACCGAGCCAATCGTCAATGCTACCCGCTCGACCGTCGAGATTGACGAACACGAATCCGGCCCGTGCTGCAAGTGATATTTCGACCAATCCATAATTATTGGTATCGAAGTTGACAGCGTCGGTCATATTCGGAGCAGCCTGGAGTGAACCATCCAACCGATAGTTCCAGCCATGGAACGGGCAAGTGATGCGTTCACAATGTCCGTCACCAGGCTTCAGCAACAACATCCCACGGTGGCGACAACTGTTCGCAAAAGAGCGTAGAGTGCCATTCTCATCCCGCAACACTATGATTGGCGCACCACCGACCTCCAGCGCAACGTAATCACCGGCATTCCGCCAACGATCCTCCCGGCCGACACTTACCCAGCCACCCCGAAATAGCCGTTCCTGTTCGCGAACATACACTGAATGCTCGGTATAACACCAAGGCGGCAAAGACTCTGCTTGCTCGACCGGCCTTAAGACGCCGGCAAACGTCGATTCATCATAACGAACAGAGTGATTCATCGGCTCATCATACCGGGTTTGGTGGACATTTCACCTATACGAATGATCGGTCACGCGAGAGCCACAACCCAGCAAGAATCAGTACCAACGCCACGGCGTGATATACGTGAAACGCTTCTCTCAAAATTCCTACGGCAAGCAGTGCGGCAAAAATTGGAGTCAAGTTGACAAACATTCCGGTTCGTCCCGGCCCCATCAGATCGACACCACGAAGAAAAAACAACTGGGCCAGAAACGAAGGGAAAACCGTAGTGTAGAGAAGAACCCCACACCCGGTTAAGGTTGGCCATGGCGCGCGCCCGGAAGCTAGCTCGAAGATCGCAAATGGGGCGGATACAAATGCTGCGGGAATGCAAAATACGGCGAATAAAATCAACCCGGGTATCGCTGGTCGCTTTTTTAGGCCAATCGTGTAGCTCGCCCACACTAGGCAGGCACCAATCATCATAAGATCTCCGGCATTCAGTCGGATCTCCCTCATCACGCCTGGTAAACCACCGGTCGCCACGACAACAACGCCGAGAAACCCAACGATCACACCCGAGATTTGGAGCCAAGTAATCCTAGTTCGATACAACAGAAATGCTCCGATCAAGACAAAGATCGGAACTGATCCCTGCAGGATCCCGATGTTGATCGCAGTAGTTCGATGCCCGGCCTCGTAAAACAAAAAACCGAATACAACAAAACCAATTACCGGCATCAGAAGCAAATAGATTCGATAAAGTCGAAGTTTTGGCCAAGCCGCTTGGATCTGCCTTCGATAACAAAGAAAAAGCGTAATGCTAAGTAAACTCCAACGGCCAAACGTCACCTGGTATGGCGTAATGTCGTCCACCGCGATTTTGGCTGCTATCGTGTTACCTCCCCAAAAAAGGCAAGTCAAAGTGACAAGAAGAGCGGGTTGCTGCCACAACCACCGGGAAAACTTCATATCAGAAAGTAAATAGCTGTGAGTGATCCAACAATGTAACTATAGTAAATATCTGGCTGGGTCAGGCCTTGAACGATCCGACTCTTTGCCTTTCCACACCAGGTCGATCACCGCTTCCAGCCCTTCAATAGTTACTTCTGGAATTCCGCGTTCGCCAAGTTCATCGAAAGCTTGCGCTGCTGATTCGACTGAAACATTCAGTCGAGCACATGCGATCTGAATCGCAGTTTCTCGGTTTCGGACATCAGTCAGCCAACAAAATGCATTCCGCCACGCATCGATAAAGCGATCGACAACATCACGATGACGATCAATCCAGCTGCGGCGCCCTGCCACTACGGGCCCTGGATATTCTGGAAACGATTCCCGGGTTGATGCGAGCCGGACAAATCCCTGTTTGATCAAGAACTGATCAAAGGGTGGGTTTACGAAACATGCAGAAATCACACCGGTCTCTAACGCTTCAATGCGCTCTGTCGTGCCACCAATCTCTGTCAAAACAAAATCCTTTTCCTTCCACCCCGCCTTGTAGAGGAGTCTTGTCAGCAACAGGGCATAACCGGTTCGCGCACCATCTACCCCAATTGATTTACCCATCAACTTATCTAGATCCAAAATCTGGGGGTCTGCAACAAGCGCCACATCAGGGGCGTGAGCCTGGGCTGCAACGATACAAAGGTCACTGCCTTTTTCTACGGAACGAATAACATGATCAGGCAATTGCAAACCCAAATCGTAAAGGCCGCTCTCGAGTCCCTCGACTTGCTTCACTGAAGATCCAGTATGTATGACCTCGATATCAAGACCTCCCTTCACAAAAAACAATTGCTCTTTGGCAGCGTACAACGCCCACAATGGAAATCCTTCAGAAATAAATGCCAAGGACAGCGCGAAACTGGATGAAATCAAACGTGTGCCTACTATTGCATTGCCCGCGTCACTTCATCTGGCGTTAACGGTAAATGGCGAACCCGCACGCCAAGGGCGCTATACAAGGCATTAGCGATTGCAGCCGATGTGGGGCCTTGCGCGCCTTCGCCAGCACCAACCGGAGGCAAGTCGTTTCGTTCGAGAATACTGATGTCAATCTGCGGTATCTCGGAGAACGGTAAGGTCGGATAATCTTCCCAACCAAAGACCTGACTGCCGTCATCTTCAACCAAGACCCGTTCCTTCAGCGTCCAACTGGCTGACTGAATGATGCCACCTTCGATCTGTGCACGGACGCCATCCGGACTGATCACTCGACCGACGTCTACGGAAGCCCACACATGGCACAACTTTATCGTTTGGCCTGCTTCGACTTCGCAAACCACAGCAACATAGCACCCAGATCCCTTGTATCTCGCCAATGCGACACCAGTACCCCGCGCAATATCCCCTTTGAAATCAGACCGGTCGCTCCGGCGAGATTCCCAACCGCTAATTTCCATAACATCCTCTAGCGCCATCCTCGCCCGAGCATCACCCAGATGACGCAATCTGAACTCGATCGGGTCAGTACCTGCATCTTCGGCTAGTTCGTCCATAAAACTCTCGATTGCAAAAATGTTTCCGTAAGCACCCAAAGATCGAAGACTGGAGGTGCGGACAGGTGCAGTGGCCAACAAATGTTTACGAACCATCACATCGTCTATGCCATAGATAGGAATGGCATTCCGCGCGATTCCGCCATTGGGCATTGGCACGTCGGGAGGTTCGGCCGCTGGCAAACCAGGATCGATCTGACGGGCCGCGAGTAAGCCCACACCAGAATCATGGCCGGGTCGTCGGCTGTGTCGGTGACTCCACACGTCATGCAGCCAGTGGGTAATTCTGCCGTCGCCGCCCAAGCTTGCCTTCAAGCGAACTTGCATTGCAGAACCGTAGGGCTCATGTAAGAACTCATCCTCCCGAGTCCACTGCACGCGAATGGGTTTTCCGGGACACGCTCTAGCAAGAACTGCAGCATCCATCGCACAGTCGTCGGCACCATTATGGCCGTATGCACCCGCCCCCGGACTGTGAATCACCCGAACATCGGATTCGCTCATGTTCAAAACGCGTGCAATTTCCTTGCGTAACAAGTAAACGCCTTGACTATGAGACCAGACTGTCAGCCTTTCGCCCTGAACCGCAACAGCACACGAAGGACCAATCGACGCGTGGGCAATGAAAGGACGACTATAGGTTGCAGACTGGGTCCAACTCTGTTCCAGCGGCTCTGCCTCTGGTTGCGCAGTGACCCATTCAGATTCGGCCGGTGCGCCAATATAATCCTGCGGATGCACTGTAACGTCACCGGTCTTCCGAAAAGACTCCCAAATGGCCTCCTTTTGGATTGCAAGCGCTGCGTTGATTGCTTGATCTTCCTGTTCGGTTATGACACCAATAAAGTCACCATCCACTTCAACGTGGATGACACCGGGCAGTACCGTGATTGCATCTACATCGAGCGTGACTAAGTGGGAGAGGATGTTTCTTGGCCGAACCACACGGGCATGCAGCATGTCAGGCCATACCAGATCATGCAAAAAGTGGGTGTTTCCTCGTACGATGGCGTCAATCTCGGCACGCCGTTCAGGTCTGTTGTCATGAGTTTCTAGATCAGCCCACGATTGCAAACACTCTCCGACCTTTACGTCCGACACCTCATCGCTTAATTCCCAGTAGGAGATTTTCCGACCGTCGCTAGTTTTAATCACCCCATCACGGCAGGAGAGCTCTGATACCGGTACCGCCAAATGTTGAGACGCAGCTTCTAACAAACAGGTCTTGAGATTGTCGGCGACATAGGCCAGCGCCGTGCCGCCTTGCTGTACCGAAAGGCTGCCCGCAGTCAACCCTTCATTCGGACCCTCGTCAGTGTCCGGACCGCGGACATTTATCCAGTCCAAAGGAACTTCGAGAATGCCCCCGACGATTGACGACAAAGCAAAGTGAATCCCTTGACCAATTTCCGCTTTCCCAGAGTGGATCACCACAAGCCCCTGCTGAGATAGGTCAATCCAATCTCGCAAAAGGGGGTGTGCCTTAAGCGAATCCGGGGCTTTCATGAAGACGTAGTCACCCCGCCCAGTTCTGCTGAAAACAATCGATCGACCACCTTCAATACACGTGAGTGGCTACCGCAACGGCATAAGTGACGATCTAAAGCGGAATGCACTTCAGCAATTAAAGGTCGTGGTGTAGTGTCCAGAAGAGAGACCAGTCGCATGATCAAGCCAGTCGTACAATATCCGCACTGCGCAGCCTGCTCCTCGATGAAGGCCTGCTGGACGGGATGCAATTCAACGTTTGACAGGCCCTCGAGGGTTGTAACCCGACACCCCTCTACCAAAGAAACTAGAAATTCGCAGGAATTTTCAGGCCTGCCGTCCACCAGCACAGTGCATGCGCCGCAATGGCCCGTGCCGCACCCATACTTCACTGCTCGCAGCCCCAACTCGTTGCGCAACACATAGAGAAGTGGCGTGCTCTCAGCCGCGTTGGTTGTTACTTCCTCGTTATTGACGACGAATTGCACTATAGAGCGACACCAGTATTCCAATCAATGCACATACTTACGTCTGTCCCCGGAGCGTCAATTTGGACAGACGGTCGATCCAATCAGTATCGATTGGCGATGGGCAGTTCCTGCGCTGGGAACAACGTGATTACCTTGGAACCGCTGTCGGTCACCACGACTTCTTCTTCGATTCGAGCAGCGGACATGCCATCTTTCGCCGGGCAAAACGTCTCGAGAGCGAACACCATGCCGGTCTTGATCTCCATCGGATTCTCCAACGAGACCAGCCGCGAAATAATGGGCCGTTCATGCAGCGCTACGCCCAAGCCGTGGCCAAACTGCAGCCCAAACGCATCCATTTCGCTGGGAAACCCAAAATCTTCGGCTTTTGGCCAGACAGAGGCAACGCGGTCCGTCGACACGCCAGGCTTGATGAGCTCAATGGCCGAGTCCAGCCACGCCCGGCATTGTTTGTATGCATCCTGCTGTGCTGGCGTTGCAAAACACACATTCAAGGTCCTGTAATAGCAGGTTCGATACCCAACATAAGACTGAATGATATCGAAAAATGCCTGGTCCCCGGGCCGAAACAGACGATCTGTAAAATTATGCGGGTGGGGAGAGCATCTTTCACCTGATATCGCATTGATAGCTTCAACGTCGTCAGAGCCGTGTTCGTATAACATCTTGTTCGCCCACGCAACAATGTCATTTTCACGGACTCCCGGTTTCAGTTCTTCGTACACCATGTGGTAGACGCCATCGACCATCGCGGCCGCCTGGTTTAAAAGTGTAATTTCGTCGACGTTTTTTATTTCACGGGCATCCAACATAATCTGTTGGCCATCGACCATCTTCATTCCCGCATTTTGCAATTCGAAAAACATTGCGGTCTCAGCAAGATCAACACCAACCGGAAGGTCTGCCACGCCCATTTGCCGCAGGATATCCATGATTTCTTCCGAATGGCTTTTCATCAAGCCAGCTGAAGGCGGTACCGTGCCGCGCATGCCCAACATCCCGGCCCTACAGTTATCGATTTCGAGCCAGTCACAGTACAACTTATGATGATAGGCCGCCGATCCAAAATCCCAGACGATAGGCTCACTATCACCAGCCAAAAGTGCAAACCGACAAAATTTGTCTCGCTCCCACTCGCCGATCTTGGTCGATGACACATAACGGATGTTGTTCACATCAAACAGCAGAAGTGCGCCACACTCCGAGTTCTTCAGAGCCTGCCGGGCGCGCGCCAATCGATAACGATGAAGGCGGCGAAAATCGACCCGAGTCTCAAAGTCCACACCCATGTGGCCGGGTGCCTGAATTGGCCGGTTCCAGTCAATTCTTGGGTCCAGATCATCGGGGCGAACCAAGCGAGGCTCGAGCGCGTCCTGCTGCTTTCCAGTGTCATTCATCTTGAGCCTCCTATGGGGAGAATCCCTATTCCGTTATGAAAACCATTGCATCACAGTCGATTATAGTTGTCAAAAGGACTTAACTATGTTTCGATTAACTTCCCTCAATCAAGAAGTGTTTCGCAGTCTGTCACGAAACTTTAATGGGAGAACTCTTAATTGCGGGCACTCCTCAAAAGAACCCCCGGGGTATAGGTTTTTCAAGATTATAAAGTTCTTCCTCTCGGGTAACCGGAAAGAGTGCATGGCTTATCGGAAATCACAATGAGCGAGATCAGGCTTGGTGTCATCATGAATGGTGTAACCGGTCGGATGGGAACCAATCAGCACCTTATTCGATCTATTCTCGCCATTCGAAGACAAGGTGGTGTTGTTCTCTCCAACAATGACCGTGTCATGCCGGATCCGCTTCTCGTAGGACGGAATTCAGAAAAGTTAAAACAGCTAGCAGCAACTCACAACATCCGTCGGTGGACGACAGACCTTGATTCAGCGCTTTCGAACGCGCAGGATCAACTTTTCTTCGACGCCGCCTCAACACTCGGGCGCGCTTCAATCCTTAAGAAGGCGATTGACGCGGGAAAATCTGTTTATTGCGAAAAACCCATTGCCCATACCCTGGAAGATGCAATCGAACTGGTTCGCTATGCTAAAAAAGTTGGTGCAAAAAATGGAGTCGTCCACGATAAGCTCTCCCTGCCTGGACTGCTAAAACTATCTCAACTAATCGACAATGGATTTTTTGGCCAGATCCTTTCCGTTCGCGGCGAATTCGGTTACTGGGTGTTTGATGGCCAAATAATTCCTGCACAACGCCCCAGCTGGAATTATCAAAAAGTGGATGGTGGAGGAATTATTCTAGATATGTTGTGCCATTGGCGTTACGTCATGGAACGTCTTTTTGGACCGGTACGGGCCGTCCAGTGCATCGGCGCAACCCACGTCCCGCGGCGGTGGAATGAAGAAGGGCAAGAGTATTCAGTAGACACCGACGACGCGGCGTACGCAACATTTGAGATCGACGGAGGAATCATCGCTCAGATCAACTCATCCTGGTGTACGCGGGTATACCGTGACGATCTCGTCACTTTCCAGGTAGATGGAACTAAAGGTTCAGCGGTGGCGGGTCTTCACCGTTGCGTGACCCAATCAGCCGGTGAAACGCCAAAACCTGTATGGAATCCAGATGAACCCCGAGTTCACGATTTCTTCGCAGATTGGGTCGAAGTCTCACCTGCAGAATCATTCGAAAATGGTTTCAAAACACAGTGGGAGATGTTCATCCGCCACCTATTTGAAGATGCGCCATGGAAATTCACATTGCTGGAAGGCGCAAAAGGCGTACAGCTTGCAGAGCTCGGTATGCGGAGTTGGAAGGAGCGGCGCTGGGTCGATGTTCCAGACTTAGCCGCGTAGAGAAATGTCAATAATTACCATTTCACTCCCTACCACCGAGGGCACGCTCGAGAATTACAGACTTCGCGAACCCACTACATTTGAGAAGCACACTGGGCGCCGACTACCGACATCGTTTTCTCGCATTGCGTACGCCGCGGCGCATGTTGTCGCTGATCCAAGGAAGGAAGTAGACCCATGGCTTCAAACGGCCGTGGACTGGGATGCAACCATTAAGTATCGCCGTTACCTTTGGTCACTTGGATTGGGCGTTGCCGAGGCGATGGACACGGCTCAAAGGGGAATGGGACTGGATTGGCCCACCTCACTCGAACTTATCCAGCGATCTATTGATGCGGCCAGAGACTTCAGCGCCACCCATCAAATCAATACGTTGTTGGCAAGCGGTGCCGGGACAGACCATCTCAAAGCATCACCCGCAGTCACACTGGAAGATGTGACGGCAGCGTATGAACTTCAGTGTGAGGCCATTGAACGAGCGGGCGGAAAAATTGTTCTAATGGCAAGTCGGGCACTGGTTCGAGCAGCCACTACAACAGAAGATTATGTGCGAGTGTATGACCGAATTCTCGCCCAGGTGGAGCAGCCGGTGATTATTCACTGGCTGGGTGGGATGTTCGATCCAGAACTCATTGGGTATTGGGGTTCTGATGACGATTGGAAAGCCATGGAGATTTGTCTTTCCATAATTCATCACAACGAAAAAAAGATTGATGGCATAAAAATATCGCTTCTGGATGAAAAAAAAGAAATATCGATGAGAGAACGACTGCCCGCGACCGTCCGGATGTATACGGGGGACGATTTTAACTTCCCCGACCTCATTGCCGGCGACGAACAAGGTCATTCAGACGCATTACTAGGAATTTTCGACCCCATCGCACCGGTGGCCAGTGCCGCACTTGAGGCTCTGGCACAAGAGGGCTACAAAACCTATTTCGAGCTTCTCAAGCCGACAGTGCCCCTATCCCGGTACATGTTTAAAGCGCCGACCCGCTTCTATAAAACCGGAGTTGTGTTTCTCGCCTATCTCAATGGCCACCAGAACCATTTTCTGATGGTTGGGGGTCAGGAAGGTGCCCGTTCAACGCTACATCTTGCCGAACTCTTCCGCTTAGCGGATCAGGCCGGTCTCTTGCGGGATCCAGAATTCGCAGCCAAACAGATGGCAGCGGTTATGGCCGTTCACGGCGTCCAAGGACAATAGAAGATCGTGACTAGATCTTGCTGGCTACAGCGGCGAAGTTCTACCTTGGACAGTGGCCAATTATTACTTGTAAACACCACCGTTTCGTATGAAACTTTCCATCTTGCGCACATCCCGTTGACATTCTGAAATGGCTGTGATGCAATCGTTTGCAGCAGTATGGTAACAATTATACCGTTGGAATACGGCGACCTTGGTGCAGATCCTCTTGCAGCTGGTGTCGCCGAAAATTAATTCAAATCAAGGAGGCAAGTCATGAAAAACAGATTTCTTGTTGCAGTTGTGTTTGCATTCGCATCTCTTTCTATCACCGGGACATCGTATGCTGCTTCGGTGAAGGTCGGTGCGTCATTACCACTGACGGGCATGTTTGCTGTGCCGGGTTCAAAACACCTTGAAGGCTACCAGATGTGTGTGGACATGATTAATGCCAACGGGGGCTGGCTGGGCCAGCAGGTCGAACTCCTGGCTACAGATAACCGATCGGACGTGGAAACTTCTATCTCCCAGTATGAACGCTTCATTAACGTCGACAAGGTGGCCCTTACCTTTGGGACTTTTTCAAGCAAGTTGACATTCCCAACCTCGACTATCCTCGCCAAATACAACTATGCACTGCCCATTCCATCCGGCGGCGCACTTCGAATCTATCGACGCGGCTTCACGAATCTTTTCTACTTCCAGGCAAAAGCCGCTGAATATTATGGAAAAACGTTTATCAGCGTGGTACAGGATCTTGCGGCCGCTGCAGATCAGCCGAAAACAGTGGCTGTGGTTCATGCCGATGATTTCTTCGCCAACTCAATCGCAAATGGCCTGTTAGGAAAACAGGTGAAGCTGCCAGGCAGCGGTGAGCTGGTGGAAGACATGGCACCTGGCTATGTTGTCGAAGCGGGAATGGACCTTGTATATAACGAACAGTGGCCGGAAGAAGGTTTTTCAGACTGGTTGACTTTGGCGAACTCGATCAAAAATTCTGGCGCAGAGTACGTGATCGGTATGATGGCATCTCCGGAAGAGGCTGTACAATTGTCTCGCGCCTTAAAAACGGTTCGCCACAACCCGAAACACCTACTGCTAACCCAGGGCACCCAGTCTGAATTTTTGGAGGGCGTAGGTGACGCCAGTGAAGGTATCATGGTGTTTTCTGCATGGCACGCGGACGCGCCTTTTGAAGGTGCATTGGCCGGCATACAGATGAACAACACGGATTTCGTCGCAGCCTACCAGAAAGCCAATGGAAAACTCCCAGACGAAGATGTCGCGATTACGTTTGCACTGTGCCAGGGTATCGACCAGGCGGTAAACGCAACCGAATCAGTCGACAACGACAAGATCATCGCTTGGCTGCATGGTCGAACCGCCAGCGATCCGGTCAATACGATCCTCGGAACCTACAACTGGGATGAGACGGGTTTGCCAATCAACAAACAACCGCTGATCGTTCAGTGGCAGGGAGGTGAACTAAAATTCATTTATCCGATTAATGAATTCAAAGCGTCTCCCGCGATCAGCCCGAAACCGGCTTGGTAATCGGTCTGGTAATTATCTGACAAAGTAAGTATCGAGGGGTAGTTGTGGTTTATCGCCACAACTACCCTTTTTTTTGCGATTGAAGCCCCACTCGCGACACCTGTTGTCAACTACCCACTGGGAAATCGCACACCGAAACAACAGCGTTTAACGTCGGCGGCAAGATTCTGAATCTGCTGGCAGGTGAACGATCGCCTTTATGGTGTTTCATGGAGTCCCCGGAGAATGGCAGATCCGACTCGCATCTCACTGAACACGGCGACATTGCAGCAGTGGTCTTTGCGAGAATGCGTCGAAGGGTGTGCGCGGTACGGCATCTCCGCCATCGGTCCCTGGCGTAACAAAGTCCACGAACTCGGACTTGATACTGCAACCCAAATCATCAATGACCATGGTCTTCAGGTCTCAGCGCTGTGCCGGGGCGGTATGTTTACCTCCCTGGATGATGCAGGACAGCGTCAGGCATTCGATGAGAACCGCGCGGCAATCGATGAAGCGGCAGCGCTAGGTGCCGCTTGCCTGGTGCTCGTAGTGGGTGGGATTCCTGAAGGATCGAAGAATATTGCTGCTGCCCGGGCACAGGTAGTCGATGGAATCGGGGAATTACTTGACTACGCTCGGTCTGCGAGGGTACCACTTGCGATTGAACCACTGCACCCAATGTATGCAGCCGACAGAGCATGCATCAACACACTGTCGCAAGCCAATGACGTCTGCGATCAGCTGGGGGAAGGCGTCGGCGTCGCAATTGACGTCTATCACGTCTGGTGGGATCCCGAACTTGAAAAGGAGATCGCCCGTGCCCGAAACCGAATTCTGGGATTCCACGTTAGCGACTGGCTGTTGGCCACCCAGGATCTACTGCTCGATCGTGGCATGATGGGCGATGGCGTGATCGACATTCCTCAAATTCAAAACTGGGTGGAGAAAGCCGGCTATAGGGGACCCATTGAGGTCGAAATCTTCTCAGCCCAGAATTGGTGGAAACGCGATGGCAACGAAGTACTGGAAACCATCCTCTCAAGGTTCGCCAACTATGTTTAAAGCGATATTACCGAGAATATACCTCTGCTCTCAGGGATGCCGGCTTGCAAGATTGCCGCATCATCTGCCCGTACGCTCGATGTGAACTATTTCACGGGAGAATAGATCATCATGAAAAAACTAAGACTTCAATTTATCTGCCCAGAACAAGTAGAAGACGAACGCATTCGAGATGCCATCCTGGAATCTGTCGCTAAAGGAACGCCACGGGCTGAAAGTCAAGCCATCCGGGCGCGCCTGCCACACGTCTTCTGGTCTTTTCAAAACACCTGGAATACCGTATTCGTTGATGGCATTGTCAACCATGACTTAAAGGAATTATGCAGGGTCTACGTCTCACAGTCGGTCGAATGCAAGTACTGCGGCAATCAGAGAAGTTTCAAATCTTCCGCTAGCGGTCTAGCGGAAAGCAAGTACCGAGAATTGTTGAATTTTGAAAAATCCGACCTCTATGACGATGCGACTAAAGCTGCGCTGGCACTGACCGAAGCCATCACCTGGGACCTTGATACAAACGATGCATTCTGGAATCGCCTGTACGAATATTTCAGCGAGGAAGAAATTATTGAAATCGGTTATTTCGTGGGATTTACGATGGGACAACAACGATTCAACCGACTGCTCAATATTCACAACCACCTTGGCACAACCGGATTCGAATCGATGAAAAAATCGGAGTCCACCCATCAGCCTCCTCATTGATTCAGGGCCGGCTGTCCAAATGATTGTTCGCGCACAGAGTTCTTAGTCTTTATGTTGAAAATCAATAATGTCTCCAAATCCTTTGCCGGCCTCCTGGCAGTGGACCAATGCAGTTTTGCCATTCGCGAAGGGACAATTTCAGCCTTAATCGGACCAAATGGCGCTGGCAAAAGTACGCTGTTCAACTGCATCTCCAGAATTTACCCGGTGGATTCTGGAGAAATTTATTATGCGAAAAACAGACTGGACCTACTGCCGCCACACAGGATCGCGAGACTTGGCATTGGACGCTCCTTCCAACTGACCCGAACCTTAGATCACCTGTCGGTCACTGAGAATCTGGCTCTGCACACCGCGGGCGGATTCGGCAGCCACCTGTTACAACGGGGGGTAACCCCCAACGATAAACAGCGTGCCGATGAAATCATGGAATTTCTTGGAATTTCGGCGCTTGCAGACCTCGATATGGGATCGCTTTCCTATGGCCAGAAAAAACTTTTGGATCTGGGCGCTGTACTCATGGCTGATCCGGACCTGATCCTGCTTGATGAGCCGGCAGCGGGTGTCAATCTGAGACTTCTGGAGAATATTATCGAAAAACTTGTTGCGCTAAAGGAGCAGGGAAAAACAATTTTGTTGGTGGAGCACAACATGGATGTCGTTATGGGCGTCAGTGATGACGTGATCGTGATGTCGGCCGGACGAATCATTGCGACGGGTAAACCCTCAGCGATTCAAAACAATCCCGATGTACTCGAAGCCTATCTGGGGCGAAACACTTAGATGACCAATCTGCTTGACATGCGCAACCTGGTGGCTGGGTATGGTTACGGGCCCGACATCATTCATGACTTCAACCTGCAAATTAAGAAAAGCGAGGTGAAGTGCATTATCGGACCCAATGGCGCAGGAAAATCTACGGTACTCAAGGCGATTACGGGCGTGCTTAAACCAAGATCCGGTGCCGTTGAATTTGAAGGCAAGGACATTGCTGGAAAGGAGGCATACCAGATCATGCGGCAGGGAATCTGTTTCCTTCCGCAGGAACGAGCGATCTTTCCGAACATGACAGTCGCCGAGAATTTGAAAATGGGCACTTACTCGTTGCAAGACAAACGGCTGGCAGAAGAAAGAATCCACCATGCGATCGAAACATTTCCTGTTTTAGGAGAAAGATTGCACCAGTTATCGGGTACCCTTTCAGGTGGTCAACAACAACAACTGGTCTACGCTCGAGCCTTTGCGATCCAACCTAAACTTATGCTGATTGATGAGCCTTCACTTGGCCTTGCTCCAGCGCTCGTCGAACAGACCTTTCAACACATCGCAAATATTGCCTCCAGTGGTATTGCAGTAATTTTGGTCGAACAGAATGCATTCCGTGGACTCGAAGCTGCTGATTACGGCGTAGTAATGGACCTTGGCAAGCTGGTATTTGAAAAACCCGCCAACGAAGTTCTTCAGGATCAAAGAATCAGAGAGCTCTACCTCGGTAAAGCAGCCAAACAATGATGCAGGTTCTTCAAGTTGTCATCCTTGGTCTGGCCCTCGGCTTTGTCTATGCACTCATGGTTTCGGGACTGACGTTGATCTTTGGCGTCATGCGGATCGTCAACCTGGCCCATCCGATTCTTATTATCACCGGTGCATTTGTCTCCTATTGGCTGTTCATTTTGATTGGCCTGGACCCGATTCTTTCGGTTCCATTGGCGGCGATCGTAGTCGCGTTCCTCGGAATAGTGTTGTACAAACTCGTTTTCGAGAAAGATGCTGCCAAGCAAACCTACTCTGAAATGACGGTGCTGCTGACATTTGGAATGGCCATGGTTATTGATGGCATCCTTGCATTCTTCTTTCACAACACGCAGAGAATTACCTCGCCGAGCTATGCGACAGATGCCATTTTCATCGGTGAAATTTTTATCCCCACAGCGCAACTTTATTCTGGACTGGTCAGCGTAACAATAATCACTGCACTGGCGCTCTTTTTAAAATATTCGAATTTCGGTGTGGCAATTCGAGCGACGTCACAGAATCGGACGTCGGCTGAACTGGTCGGCGTCAATGTAAAACTGGTCTGCCTCGTCTCGTTTGCCATCGGTTGCGGTTTGGCGGGTTCCGCCGGAGCCTTGGTCAGTTTCGTATTCAGTTTCTTCCCTTCCCGACACTGGGAATGGATTGCAATCATGATGTCATTGGTCGTACTGGGAGGAATGGGAAGTATCACAGGCGCCGTGATCGGAGCGCTGATTCTGTCTGTAGTCTCTTCGCTCGTTAGTGCGTATTACTCACCCGCGTGGTCGACCATGGTCTTCTTCCTGGCTCTATTCGTGGTTCTTTTATTCAGGCCTCAGGGGTTATTTGGGGTCAGGGTTGATTAATCCATCAAGATTCGTTAGCACAATGGCCAATATCGCTGTGACTTCAAGTCAACCTTCACCCAAATGGGATTCAAAGCAAGTGATTCCTTTGTTGTTGCTTGTGGCCCTGATTGCATTGCCAGCCGTTCAATTCTTCGGAAATCACAATTACGTTATTCACGTCGTGTTGTTCGCATTTCTCTATATTACGATGTCGAGCAGCTGGAATATCATCGGCGGCTATGGCGGCTTTATATCGATTGGTCACAACGTTTTTTTTGGGATCGGCGCTTTTTTTTCCGGCTTTATATTTGCCCGTTACGGTATCTCGCCGTTCTACACGGCGCTGCTCGCAGGGCTAGTCGCAACGGTGTTTGGCTTTGCGGTAGGTCTCATCACGTTACGCGTACGAGGCCCTTCTTTCATCATTTCGTCGATCGCACTGCTGATGATTTTCCGGATCGTCTTCGACCGCTGGGAACTCGTCGGGGCAGCACACGGCATCACCTTGCCGCACAACTCGCTGCCCGTTGAGTGGTCCAAAGTGCCTCACTATTACGCGCTTTTAATCCTGATGGTGGGTGCCATTTTCCTGTCCTGGTCGGTTCGGCATTCAAAATTCGGCTTGGCGCTTCGGGCGATTTCTCACGATGAGATCAAGAGCGAAGTAACCGGTATCAATGTGCGTATGATCAAGGTCACCGCATTTGCCCTTTCGGCCTTTTTTATCGGCGCGGCAGGTGCAATCTGGGCCGACTATCTGACCTACGTCAGACCCAACATTTTCTTCATTATTTTGATTGCAGCGAACATGGTACTGATGTGTATTCTGGGCGGAAAAGGCACGGTGACGGGTCCGATTATTGGAACGATCGTGATGATATTTTTCAACGAATTTATCCTGGCTCAATTTGGTGCGTCAGAACTCAACATCTTTTTAACAGGGCTGCTGCTGATTATCACGTTACTTTATTTTCCTGAAGGCATCGTGGGCTCCCTTAAGCAGCGCAATCTACTGCCCCGATTTCTGGACTGGGGTTGAATCGATGGATAAAGATCCCCGTGTGCAAGCCGCCACTGCTCATTGGTCGGGCCGTTTCGTTTCGAATGGAGTCCCACTGGCGGATTTTCAGGACGTCACTAATAGCATCGACCGCTGGGAAGTATGGTGTGAGGCATGGTCGGCACGTGGCGACATCCACGAGAAACTTGGTCGTGAATCACTTGCCGCAGGATACCAACTGTCGGCCGGACAACATTTGACCGTTGCGAGCATCTGTTACCACTTTGGGAAATTTCTGTTTGTTCAAGATCCAGAACAGATGCAAGTTGCCCACCGAAAAGCAGTGGAATGCCGAAATCTTGCTCTGGAATACTTATGTCCTACAGGAGAACGTGTGGTTATTCCCTATGACGGGAAAACGCTGTACGGCAACTTACGGAGACCCACAGGAATCGACAAGCCCCCCGTGGTGGTGATGGTAATGGGGCTCGACAGCGCCAAAGAGGAGATGGAAACTAATGAGCGTGTTTTTCTGGAACGGGGCATGGCCACCCTGGCATTTGATGGTCCCGGTCAGGGCGAAGCCGAATACGACCTTGCCATTTGTCCGGAGTATGAACGGCCGGTCGGAGCAGTCATCGACTGGCTGTCGAAGCGCACCGACATTGACTCGGAGAAACTTGGAATTTGGGGTGTAAGCCTCGGCGGTTACTACGCGCCGCGAGCAGCCGCTTTTGACCATCGGATCAAAGCCTGTATTTCCCTGACAGGACCGTTTGATCTCAGCGCATGTTTCGACAACATGCCGGGCTTAACCCAAGCTGCTTTTATTCACCGAAGCAAGGCTGGCAGCAAGGATGCCGCTAGAAAATTTTCGGCCCGATTGTCTTTGCATGGTATTGCCGAAAAAATTACCTGCCCACTGTATGTCGTCGCCGGCAAACTCGACCGGGTCATACCACACGAACATGCCCTGCAACTTGCCGATTCCGTGGCTGGCGAAACCACCCTAAACCTGGTTGAAGACGGAGGACATGTTGCCAACAACCGAATTTACAAATATCGCAATCAGTCCGCAGACTGGATGGCAGATAAGCTCGTTATCAACTGAAACGCACCCTCATCCTGAGAACAACTCCAATGATTGGAGTGATTCTGGATGCGATCTGCGTAAAGAGTCGGGGTCCTTCTCAGGGCCAACGGGAAGTTACTAGTCTATACAGGAATGAAACAATGAACGATATAAAACGAGTCGGGTGGATTGGCCTCGGACGCATGGGTGCCCCCATGGTGGAAAAGGTGATCAAGGCAGGTTTTGAAGTTGCCATATGGAACCGTACGCGATCCAAGGCTGAGCCTTTGGTCCAAGCCGGTGCCACCGTGGTTGATCGACCTGTGGATCTGTCTGGCGTCGATGCGTTATTCACTATCGTTTCCACCGGCAGCGACCTAGAACAGGTGTATTTTGATGACCAGGGCGTCTTGTCGGGGTCCGACACACCACCAATACTCGTAGACTGTTCGTCGATCGGTGGTGATGAATCAGCAGTTCTGCGACAACAAATCGAGGACAAGGGTGGCCAGTTCCTGGCTGCTCCCGTCAGTGGCAACGCCAAATGCGTGAAGGCCGGCAAGCTCTCCACCGTGGTATCTGGACCTAAGCCCACATTTGATGCTGCAAGATCGATCATTGAAGCCTATTCCGGCCAAGGTGTCTCGTACGTCGGGGAGGGAGAACTCGCGCGTTTCTGTAAAATCGCCCACAACGTCCTGCTCGCGGTCTATATCCAAAATCTTGCTGAGATCACCGTGCTTGCTGAAAAAGCAGGCGTACCACGGCATGCGTTTCTCGACTTCATTAATAACAGCGTGTTGGGGTCGATCTTTTCCCGCTATAAAACACCAGCGTTGGTCAATCTCGATTGGACCACGACCTTCACTCCCACCTTGCTGCGAAAAGACGTAGACCTGGGACTTGCGGCGGCCCGGGAATTAAATGTTGCAATGCCGGTGACGGCAGCCACCCGGGAAGCGCTGCAGGCCCATTTCGGCGCGGCCGAGAATCGTGAAGATCCCGCAGCCTACCTGGCAGGGGACTTCAGCGCCCTGCTCGAAACTGTGGCCCTGCAAGCAGGACTTACGCTGAAATCAGAAAATCGGGAAGTGGCTACAGGTCTCGAAACCAACTAGCTGCCGACCCTTCTCGAAAGGACGAACACTCAACCCAACATGGTCGGTCACAGAATCCATTGAGATCAACGTCTTCTGTTGCACGCCCAGTGACAGTAATTCCCCTGGCCGAGCCTGGTCACGGATTACAATCGGCATCGCACTTTCCGAATCTCAAGCCTCTGGCCCCGCGTACGCACCCGCCGTTTCCGGGAACATCGCCTTTATGATTTTGAAGTGTGAAATATCCACGGTTGCATCCATGTGCAAAAAGATGGTCGCATCGCGATACAACTTTTCGATCCCGACATCGAGCATTGCGCCCATACCGCCGTGTAATTCAACAGCGTTCTGGCAAACACCCAGTATTTCTTGTGATGCGTGAACCTTTACCATATTACACAGTGCATCTGCGTCACCGCTTCGTTGATCCACAGCCAGAGCCGCCTGATTGAGCAACGAACGTATTGCAGCGATTCGAGTCGCCATATCTGCCAAGCGACTTGCCACCACCTGGTGTTTTATTAACAATTTGCCGCCGCGTTCATAGGTTTGAACGAACTCAGCGGTCCGCTCAAATGCAGCCACTCCGACGCCGAGATTCTTCGCGGCCTGGATGATCTTGCCAGGTCGAAAATACACCGCTGCTTTGGATAGCGCAGCACCTTCACTGAGGAGGTGATCGTCCGGAACAACACAATCTGAGAAGTAAATCTCACCATTGTTCATGAAACGACAGCCGATTGTCTCATTACACCGAACAACTTCGAGCCCGGGTGTTTCCCGTGGTACCAGAAAACTTGAAGTGCCCTGCAGCATGCCGGACCCCGGGCGGGTGTTTGCATACACCACATACAACCCGGCATCGTAACCGTTACTGATATAGTGTTTGCGGCCGTTGATTCGCCAACCCCCATCGATATGTTCAGCCCGCGTATCCATCGCCGCTTCAGGAACGTTGTAGGGAAGCCACCGATCCGATGCGCCCTTGGGCTCGGTCAGGCAATGGGCGAATAGAAAACTGGGATTCTCAACCAACCGGGTAAACCACCGTTCCTGCAGGTGTTCCGGCGCGAGATTTCGAAGCAGCACGGCAACCTTCCAGTTCTGCACCAACTTATCGGCGAGGCCAGAATCGCCTCTGGCTATTTCTTCTGCAATGAGAGCAAAACTTCGAACTTCATTCTCCGGATCAAGCTCCGTACCGCCATATCTGGCAGGCACGCCCAGAGTTCGAATTCCTATCTCATCGGCAGCTTTCAGAATGCCTTCCGGTAACCGGCC
>JYMV01005704.1_pt2 | contig 20042 bp, 11 predicted proteins | sample 338911 | NCBI WGS metagenome assembly JYMV01 (sample SAMN03354496, study PRJNA234377) | hydrothermal vent metagenome | biome: Deep sea; feature: Hydrothermal plumes at the Eastern Lau Spreading Center, Western Pacific Ocean; material: Seawater | place: Tonga | collected 2009 | depth 2000 m m
ATTCGGCTGTTCGTACGTGGGGATGAACACTTCAACTGGTACGAGGACGAAAACGGTTTTACGGTACTGCGCGACCGTGCAACCCGGCGCTACGTCTATGCCGAGCTAGGGGCCAGTCAACGCCTACAAAAAACCGATGCCATCGTCGGTCGTGTGCGACCGGAGAGTCTCGGGCTGACGCCGGGAATCCTGCCACCCCGTGCGGTGTTGCGCGAGTTGCGAGCCAACGCCCGCCCTACTCGCATCTTGGGTGAGTCCAGTACGCAGTCCAGCGCCAATATTTCCGCCGCAGTGATCACCGCTGGCACAGTTAAAAATCTGGTGATCCTGGTGCGTTTTTCCAATCACCTTGGCCGCACCTTGCCCAGCAACAGCGATATCAATACGCTGTTCAATGCCGTCGGTGGTGACGCAATCCTCGCACCAACCGGTAGTGTCTATGATGCCTTTCTTGAAAACTCTTACGGTGACCTGACACTCGACTCCACTGTCATCGGCTGGATCGACGTACCCAATACCGAACAATATTATGCCAATGGAGACTCTGGCGATCAGACCCTGTGGGAGGCATTGAGGGACGCCCTCGACGACGCCGACATCACCGTCAACTTTAATGATTACGATCAGGATAACGATGGCTTTATCGATGCCGTCGCGTTTATCCATTCCGGCTATGGTGCGGAATGGGGTGGTACCGACATGGATGGCACCGCACAGGCAGATCGGATTTGGTCGCATAAATGGGCGATACAACCCGCCTGGACATCCAACGAAGGCGTCAAGGTTTTCGATTACCATATCAGTCCCAGCCTGTGGAGCACATCGGGAAGCGACATCGGTCGTATCGGCGTCATCGTCCACGAAACCAGTCACTTTCTCGGTCTGCCCGACCTGTACGATATCGATCAATCAAGTGACGGCATTGGCTCCTACGGACTGATGGCCAACTCGTGGGGCTTTGACCAGTCGCAGCACTACCCACCGCATTTATGTGCCTGGAGCAAGGTACAGCTAGGCTGGGTCACACCCACCGTAATCTCCACCTCTGGCACCTACAATCTGCCTGCGGTAGAAACATCGCGTTCGATTTTTCGTATCGACAGTGGGTTTCCAGTCAATGAATATTTATTGATCGAAAATCGGCAACCGCTGGGTACCGAGTCCATCATGCCGCAAGGCGGTCTGGCCATCTGGCACATCGACGATAGCAAGAACGACAACACTGAGGAGGGCTATCCCGGACAGGTGGGTTGGCCGGGCAACGGCAACCACTATCAAGTTGCGTTGCTGCAAGCGGATGGTAACTATCATCTGGAGAAAGGCAATAATCGAGGCGATAGCGGTGATGTCTATCATGCGGGTGGCGTGTCGTCGATTGGCCCCCTCACCGTACCCAATACCAATGCCTATCAGTCTGGCAACGTCGTTGTGACCAATCATGTGATACAAAACATCAGCACGTCATCCAACACCATGTCGTTTGATTTTGATGCGGCGCCACCACCTGTGACCTACTATGAACGGGATGAAACGGTGTTGAGTAGCTGGATTGATGCCTCATCGGGAACCAACCACCCATTGACGGATGACAGCTCAGTCACCCTACCGATAGGCTTTAACTTTGACTTCTTTGAGAACACATTCTCCAGCGTTACCATCAGCGCCAATGGTTACCTGACGTTTGGTAGCAACGGCACCGTTGCGACCAACGCCGCCATCCCCAGCGCCAACCAACCCAACAATCTGGTTGCTCTCTATTGGGACGATCTAAACCCGGACTTTGGTGGCAATATCTATTCGCTGGTCGAAGGCTACGCGCCGAATCGACGCCTGACCGTATCGTGGGTTGATGTGCCACACTATAACAATGCATCCTCGGGACAGGGTGCCGGCACCTTCGAGGTCACCTTGTACGAAGCCAGCGGCGATATCATCTATCGCTACCTCGATGTGAATTTCGATAAATTCAGTTTCAATCGAGGTCGTAGTGCGACAGTCGGCGTAGAAAATTCCAATGGCAGTATTGCAACACAACATTCCTATAACACCACCAATTCGGTTCTGGGTGGTGACGTCTATCGTTACTCACTGAAACAGGATGTGCTTCTGATTGACGATGACGATGATGCCCCGGATACGCTCGGCGACTATACGACATCACTAACCAATCTCGGCCGCAGTTACAGCGTTTGGGATGTCGCGATGCAGGGCGCGGGTCCCGACGCCGCGACACTGGCTGGATACAAATCTGCGATCTGGTTTACCGGTGCTGACACCGGTGGCAATGCGGGCCCGAACACCCTGGATGAAACCGAACTGAGTACCTACCTTGATGCCGGTGGCTGTGTCGTGGTGAGCAGTCAGGACTATCATCTTGATCGTGGCTTGACTCCCTTTATGACCGATTATCTCGGTGTTGCCGCGGTGTTAGAGAGTGGTTTGCAGGCCACGCTGAATGGTGTCGATCAAGTGTTCAGCGCCCTGCCCGGCCCGTATGCACTGACTTATGCCTTTAGCAACGCCAGTGATACGCTGGTCGCCGACGCCAGCGCAAAAACCGCCTTTGTCGGTAACATGGGGGTGGCGGCTGTAATGGATGCCACGCCGGTCTATCGAACCACCTACCTCGGCTTTCCATTTTCTGCACTGGCGACACTGGATCGTGATGCGACGATGACCGAGTTCATGCATCTGTGTAATGCGCAGGAATACGATACTGAGGGCGACGGTCTGGACGACGCGCTGGAAATGGGCCTCGGATCCGACATCAACGCAACCGATAGCGATGGCGACACAATCAGCGATTTTGACGAACTAAATTATGATGGCATCCCGGGAGCCTACGTCCCTGGACAGGATTTGCATCCAGCGCTGGCCGATACTGACGGCGATGACTACCATGACAATGTCGAAATCAATGGCGGCACCGACCCGTTGGATGCAGACTCCAATCTCGCGACTGCGGATGGCGACATCAATAGTGACGGACTGGTGAACACAGTTGATCTGCTGATTGCAGTCCAGATCATCACTGGGCAAATCACCCCCAACCCAAGTCAATTCACTCATCTTGATGTGGCACCGCTGGTCGCGGGCGTGCCCGCCCCCGATGGCAACATCGGGGTCTCCGACTTACTGCAAGTCATGCGTAAAGTCCTGGGGCTAACCAGCTTTTAAACCGCCCCGCCAAAACCCCGATTGTCCGTACAATAGCGGATCACCCTGACCCTCTACTGCCAATGCATGATTGACCCGTTTTCATCCACAACTCATTATACTCAGGCGTTCATCGATGGCCTGATGGCCTTGCTCGACCATCATGAACTCGGTACGTGGATACTGGTATGTGCCAACGCTAGCAGTGATGGGGCCATGTTCGAACAATTTCGCCCCGCCCTGCAACGGCGTTTTGCCGAACTGACCGCTGATAACGACCTATCCGCCAGCCAGGAGGATCTGCAGGTATTCAAACAACTGCAGAAAATTGGTCTGGATTCGATCCACCCCACCAAACATCACGAACTGCATCCATGGACGATTCAGTTCAATCAACTGCGTTCACTGAAACCCCTGCGCATTGGCCAAGCCAGCAACACCGACCTGCACACCGCATTCGATGCCAATGGGTTTAACTTCAATAAGCCGTTCATGGCCAAGGAATGCTTTTGGCGCGGTGAATTGGAGGGCCGGCATGTCGATCTGTTTTACAATAAATATCCATTTGCGAATCTGCACGGCTTGCTGGTACCCGATCGAGGCGACAACAAACCTCAATTCCTGACCGAGGCAGATCACCACTTCGTTGCCGATTTATCCTGTGCTCTTGATAAATCCATCTCCGGAACCGGGTTTGGTTACAATAGTATCGGTGCCTGCGCTTCGATCAATCATCTGCACTTTCAGATGTTCACTAAGGATGACAGATTCCCTATTAATCACGATCAGTGGCAACATAATGGAGGTAGTATCGCCTACCCGATACCCTGCCATCGGTTTACACAGGCGGATGCCGCTTGGCGCTTTATTGAATCCGTACATAATGATCGACAGCCCTACAATGTTCTGTATCAGGCCGACGTGATTACTGTGTTTACACGCAAGGCTCAAAGCACCACCAGCGGCCCCGACTGGAGCAGTGGATTTACCTGGCATGAGCTTGCAGGTAGCATCGTTTGCTTCGATCAGCACGCCTATCAAACGCTTTCTGCCGCCGATATCGAACAGGAACTAGGCAAACTCGCATGCGACTGACTTTGATTCGCTGTCTGGCGGTAGCGCTGACCCGTTTTGGCGAAGGTAAAGACCGCCTTGGTCTGAAGTTCCAATTGAAGACGTTGCCGAAATTATTGATCACGCCTTTGCCGACCCGAACAAAAATGGGTATCTGATTGCCTCAGAACGTGGCGCCACACTGAGTCTGATGGCTACCACGCGAGACCCGAGGTATCTGCCATTGAACTTGCCGAGGCTCGCAAGATACCCCGGCAGACGTCAGTCTGAGGCCGAGGAAGTGAATTAGGCCTGTAAAGTCATGATAAATCGTTTATAATTCGCCGCTTCAACGCGCCCGTAGCTCAGCTGGATAGAGTACTCGGCTACGAACCGAGCGGTCGGGAGTTCGAATCTCTCCGGGCGCGCCAATACAAACAAAGAGTTACGAGATAAAATAAACTCTTTGGCCAAAACAAACGTCCACGGGGTCACACAGGGGTCACATCAACAGCCCGCTTTCAGTGCCCAACTCTAGCTCTACTAAGGCATAACCAAAGCCGTCTATCAGTCCCATGCCCTCTTGCTCTAACCTGATAATTTCCTACTATTGGCGTCAGTTAAAAAGGGGCTGATTACCGCGGTACCGATGCCCGTATACTGTGTTCCTTGTTCTTGGAGTCCTATGTGAAACCGTATTCCGAAGCCTGCGAACAAAACCGTCAGCCAATACTCGAGGTGCTTGAAGACTACCTGATAAAACCCACTCGCTTGCTGGAAATCGGAAGTGGCAGTGGTCAGCACGGCGTCTACTTTGCGAGTGCGTTGCCGAACCTGCGATGGCAACTATCAGACCTACAGAGTAACCTCGGCGGAATAGAACTCTGGTTCGAAGAGGCTGCACTGCCCAATCTGCTTGGACCACTGGAGCTAGACGTCCGTGGCCCTTGGCCTGAGAATCAATACGATGCGATTTTCAGCGCCAACACCGTTCACATCATGTCATGGAAGGCAATCAGCGCCATGTTTTCTGCTATGCCCTCTGTGCTTACACGCGATGGATTGGTATTGATATATGGGCCATTCAACTACAACGGTGAATACACCAGTGAAAGTAATGCACGTTTTGATGACTGGCTAAAACAACGCAGTCCGGACAGCAGGATCCGTCATTTCGAGGACGTAAATGAACTGGCTGGCCAAGCAAAACTTGAACTGATTTGTGACCACGGCATGCCCGCCAATAATCGACTACTGGTGTGGCGGAATACGGGTCCCTAGCAGCGCGGCATCCTCGCTGGAGGCTAAAATCCTGTGGCGTTCTTCCACATTCAGCGCAACACCGGGCAATACCGATCTAAATAGATGGGGTTTGTTCATTGCCAACCACACCAACTCCAGGCGAGCAATACGATTGGTTAACTCACCACCGGTGCCATTCGACTTGTAATCGATCATGGTGTGATAGATAACCAGCAGGCCAAGCAAACCGGGCAATAGCAAAAGCCCAAACAAGTAATTTTTCATGGCATGCAGAATAACAGATCCTGCCCGCTAATACGCGGTTTGGGCGCCTACCATCGACGCTGAAAAACGCCCAGACCAATCAAGCCAGAAAGAAAAAGTAACAAGGAAGGTGGCACTGGAACCGTGCTGCTCAGCGCATCCTTGGTGAGCTCAACGTCCAGCGTCCCGGGCGTCTGGATTTCCCGAAGTACTATAAGAAACTGGCGATGCCGAGTGCCTTAAGCTGTATCAGTAACAGATCTGAAACATTGAACAGACCATCTGGACTGGGCACACCCGCCACCAGCGGTGCAACGTCTGCACGCTGCATCTGATCCGGTGTCAGGATATACAGACCGAGTACCGCACGTGTGGCCAGCAATACATCGGCTGCATCCACCGTACTATCACCATTGATATCACCTGCGATGCCCACTGGCGTAACAGTAACGGTGACGTTGGCGGTATTCAATCCACCGCTGCCAGTCGCTGTTAACTGGTATATCGTGGTCACCACCGGCGTTACCACGGTACTGCCATCAAGCGGCAGACCAGATGCAACCCCGTTGATCGATACATCGGTCGCATGGGTCGTGACCCAGTCCAGTGTGACCGAACTGCCCACCGTAGTCGTCACGGGTGTCGCGGTAAAACTGTCTATTACTGGTGGAGGTCCCACTACCGGGACCTCCACCACGGTAACTGTCACCGTGTCGCTGCTCGTGCCGCCGTCATTGTCTGTGACAAGAAGCTGCACCGTGTGTGCACCCACATCGAATGCCGCACTCAGATTCGGTCCGGTACCCAGCAGTGCTGCTGTTTCATACCATTCATAGGAAACGATGCTACCGTCAGGATCCTGTGACGATGAACCATCCAGCGCCACCACTTCAAAACCGTCACCATCCGCGTCATCGATCGACACATCACTGCCCGCTGCCGACACTGGTCGCTGACCGCTGGGTGGAACCGGGGTTCCAGCGGGTACCCGGATCGCTTTAACCGAAATGTCATCGACATAGAACACACCACTGGCAGAGCTCAGCTGAAAACGAATGTCCGCCGTTGTTGCCGTAGCGGGATACCACGAAAGTGTAATCGGGCCGCCGGATACCGAACCCCCATAAAAATGGTAGCCCGTACCACTCTCTGCAATGGTAAAGGTTCGCACCGTGGTGAACGGACCACCATCCTGACTAATCTGAACGTCGACTTGGTCCGTCGATGCAAACAGGTCCAGCTTGGCCCAGAACTGCACACCGAGACCCGTGGTACCCGCAGGCAAGGTAACCGTACGGGTCAATGATGTACTACCAGCTGCCAGTAATGCCTGCGGCGCACCCGGAAAACTATCTACGGATGACAGGGTGACGCTGCCCGTTGTCTGCCAGCTGCCGGGCCAGCCGAACCCCCCGTCGAGGCCACCCGACGAAAAATTATCGTTGGCTGCCGTTGAACTCGGTGCCGGTTCAACCCGGATCGTCACCAGATCACCACGCACCAATCCCTGATCGTCCGTCACGTTTAATGCCAGCCCATAATCGCCCGTTGCGGGCAAGGTCGTGGTCAATACGGGTGATGTTCCCAGCACGGTTTCGCCAAGTCGCCATTCATAGGACACGAGACTACCGTCAGGATCAAACGATGCACGGCCATCAGCCGTGATGCTCGCCATGTTGTTATTGGCCACGTCGATAAACGTCTGATTCGACCCGGCATCGGGAACCGGGGGCTGGTTCAGCACAGCCGGTGCTGTCGCGCCATGAAAGACAAACACGACGCCTTCATCGACTTCTCCCGCATCAAAATACCCTAGGCCAAATAACACATCGTCGAAGCCGTCAGCATTGATATCACCCACACCGCTGACCGCCATACCGAACCGGCTACCCAGTGCAGTCGCACCTGACTGACCGGATGTAAGACGTGTATAGGCATCGGCTAACGATGCAGCGGGACCAGCAGCACCACCACGCAGGATATAGGCGATGCCCTCATCGTTCAGACTGCCCGGAAAAACTCGGGCGCCGATCGCGATGTCATCAAAGCCATCGTTATCGAAATCACCGATACCGGACAATGTGTTACCCAGTACCTCGGCTCCCTGTACCCCGAGATAAGTAACCTCGGGCGTCACGACCAGCCCCATCGCAGAGCCGAGATGGACATAGGCCGATCCCTCAGATAACGTCGTCGAGGCAGGTACGGCATCACGAAACGGTATACTCGCCAGCAGATCAGTAAAACCATCCGCATTGACATCACCAGCACGTGCCACCACATAACCGACACCTGGACCTGCGATTGAATCAACGATAGGCAATGCCGGTGTGGCAAAAACCCGGCTATGTGCCTGGGTAAGATCAGTACCCACGATGCCGGTGGTACTGCCGATAAACAATGTCGCCTCGGTCCCCCCCAGGAAGATATCATCAAAACCATCATTGTTGACATCACCGGCACCACAGACGTTACCGATCTGGCCAAAGATGGTCGGGTTGAGCTGACCGGTATCGTCAAACGACAGGATTACCCTGTCCGCATCACTGAAACCGGTACCGGTAACGCCCGCCGGTCCACCGTGAAAGACAAGCGCCGCACCAAAATTACCAGAACGCTGGTTAGCCGGAATAATGGCTGGAAACGGCAAACCATAACCGGGAACACCGACGAGGACATCCGCATAACCATCATTGTTGATATCACCCGCCCCTGAGACATAAACGCCCAGCGCACTGCGCAGCTCGATGGATCGGATAAAGACATCCGCATCTGCGGGCCCTGTACCCGTAATGCCTGCCGCGCTACCGTAGAACATAAAGGCAGCACCATCGACCTGAAGCGCGGTTCCTGGAAGTACATCCTGGTATGTGGGGGCCCCCACGATGATGTCATCAAACCCATCATTATTGACATCCCCTGTCACCGAACAGGGCAAGGTTCCGAGGCCGGCAGCGATCTGGTTACTCTCGATTCGGACATGGGCGTCAACCGGATTACTGCCGACGATACCTGAAGCACCGCCCAAAAACACGAAGACCGCCCCTTCACCTGCCTCACCACCGTCCCAGAGCGGTGCCCCTACTAGAATATCGGCAAAACCGTCTCCGTTAACATCACCGGCGGTGGACACGCTACTGCCGAAAGCGTTGGTACTGAAACCCACCGAAGGATCTTCTATGTTCGATTCAAGTATCTTGTCAGCCACATTGGTCAGCAACGGATCGATCACCAGCGGGTACTGCCCGTCATGGTCATCGACCACCAACTGCAAGCGCTGCGGTGAAGGCAAGGCAAAGCGGGAGGCCAGCACCCGACCCGAGGCATCCACGACATTGAGCTTGTCGTATTGTAATAACTGTCCCTGTCGGGTCGTCAGCTCGATCACTTGCCCGACCAACCGTGCCCGCGCGAAATCAACTTTTAGTTCGAGGACCAGAGGTCCCATCCCGGGGCTACGCTGCTGTACAACAAAGCCCTGTTCCAGCCCCTGTGCCGAATTCTTATACCACTCCAGCAATCCGGGTCGAACAATCTCAACCACGTCGGCCGAAGCCTTTACCTTGCCCTGTTGTACCGGCACCAGATCATTGCCACGCCCGAAACCCGACAGCGACAGCGCCAGTAACGGTGAATAATTATCCGCCGCCATGCGTCGGTGTACCCGGATACCCTTGCCATCAAAATAGGTACGGACGTCGTGCGCACGATTGGGTGCCTGCAACTGACCCACCGCATCTTTGCTCACCCGGTATTCAAGCTGTTCGAGCTGCTGATTAAATCGTTGTAACCAGTTAGTACCCGCAGAAAGCCGTGGCGATTTAGATGTTGCCGATAAAGTGGCTACGCCGGCTTTTGAATAGCCAGATTGTGACCATGGTAAAAAAGGATAAGGTGCGGAAATATATAGTGCTGGTGATGTCTCGAAGGTAACGCCGGAAACAGGCGACGTCGGCAGCAGTGTGCATGTCATGGTAATTATGAAAAAAACCAGCGTCTTTCGCATCATATTCATGATCACCCACTGTGTTTTTTTAAGATTACATTTCGAAGAACCTATTTAGCCTGCACAGACCACTGCGACTGAATGGTTATAGCATTACGATACTGAACGGCCACATAGGACCCTAGATGGCATCGCACCAAAACAAAAACTGGCGCGAGTCCCTTAAGCCGACTTCCCCGCCTGATTAATAATATAGGTTAATTATAGGTTAATTATAGGTTAATTATAGGTTAATAATAGGGGTATTACACAGCCATCACTAGATAAGTGCCTGAAAAATATTGAATCGCCCCCAACCCACTAGACACTTTCCAGCCGTTCTTGGTTCAACAAGAACGTTGTCCGCCGAATACCGACAATAAAACATACAACGCTTCTGCTAACCAGTGGGAGTACAGAATCGAAACAATCGACGCGTGCCGTCAGAGAGTCCAGCCAGCGAAGAAGCGCCTATATTCACGGGATGGACGCAACCAAAATTATAGGCATCTCGCCACCACGATCGTGCAAAAACGAGATATAAAATTGGTCGAAATAGGTCGCTCAGGTTGGCGGTCCCACCATGCCTGACCTGAGCATCGAACAGATAACAACCGCCATAGTCTGGCAGAACCGAAATTGAATTACCAAGCGTCGGCGGTCCTTCATCAGTCGAATTATTGTGGTGGGTTCCCGGATAGACGCGAGTTGTTCCCGTTAACGGCGAAAGCAATACCAAGGGGATCGACAACGTCACGGCATACGTAGGCATTGTGTTACAGATATCATAGTCGTCGAACAGCGGGGGATAGTCTCGGTGGATATGCTGATCCTTTGCCCCTGGGTAGGATGTCACCAAAACACTGGACGCTAGAATGTAGTCGTCCCCCAGTAAGTGCTGCAGAACCGGGGTCAGGTAAGAGTTAGAAAGAAGATTGTTGTTATCGAACGGATTTTCCAGTCGAGTCACTGCCTGTCGGCGCCGATCACCCACCTCGTTGGCCTGAACATCGGGTCTATCTGACTCATACTGTTCTACATAGGCTGAATAGAGTTGATCGATAAATTCTGTGGCAAATATGCCATTGAAGCCGACCGCGCCAATCTTCATCATCTGCGCGCAAATATGATCGACCGATGACTCTGAGAACCGCCCATGAGCCTTTTCGTCTGCATCTGCGACAAACATGTACTCTTCGATGTTCATGGGTTAATTCGTTCCTGTGTGTAGCAGGTGGCAATCCTGCCATGAACCGTATCGTGCCGCCATACCCAGCAGTAATATATCACTGAATTTATCCTATTCATCTGGAAATTCCCCGCACCCATTCCACGTCCATCCAATTAGCGCCAGCCCCGTCTATTCCAGTATTTCTTAGACAGGCAAGTTATCAACTGGCCAAAGCTGGCGTGTTGGTGGTAACTCGGCCCCAATGTCGATCAGCGCGATACGGATGGCGACAGCTTTGGCAACGGCTGTGATGCGTGTACTGGTCTAATAGAACCGGACACTTTAATGAGAGACAATAATCGTCAAACATTAAGGTGTCATTATGAGTCAGAAACGCACATACAAGCAATATTCTAAAGAGTATAAAGATGAAGCGGTCGCGTTGGTTCGAGAGCAAGGTTACTCGGTGCCAGAGGCTGCGAAATCATTGGGTATTGCCAGCAATATGCTGTATCGCTGGAAGGATCAGATCGAAGCACAACTTGAGGGTAAGGAATTGACTGTGGATGAGCGCAACGAATTAAGGCAGCTGCGTAAAGAAGTGAAGAACTTGCGTATGGAAAAAGAGATTTTAAAAAAAGCCAGCGCCTTCTTCGCGAAAGAAATGAAGTAAAGTTTGACTTTATTAGAGACAACTCGGCGCGGTTTCCAGTGCGCAAGCTGTGTGAAGTTCTGCAGGTGAGTAGCTCGGCCTATTATGCTTGGAGAAAGCGCCCAGGACAGCTAATTGGTGCTGAAGTGCTGCATCTTCATCGTCGAATGAAAGCACTGTTTGAGCAGAGTCGTGAGAGCCTTGGTAATCGTGAAATGATGAAAAAACTGCGTGAGGAAGGGTTTCAAATCGGCCGCTACAAAGTGCGTAGCTTGATGGCAAAACTAAATTTAGTCGTGAGACAACGCGTTGCCTATAAGGTTACGACTAAACGTAAACACAGCGATGCAGTCGCTGCTAACTTGCTGAACCAGAACTTCAATCCTGTCGGAATCAATCAGGTTTGGGCTGGTGATATCACCTATTTGAAAACAGGTGAAGGCTGGATGTACTTGGCGATCATCATGGATTTATATTCACGACGCATTGTCGGTTGGGCCATCAGTAAACGCATGACGACAGGCTTGATCTGCCAAGCGATGATCATGGCTTATAACTTGAGGCAGCCGCCAAGGGGGCTGGTCTTTCATAGTGACCGTGGCTCCCAATATACGAGTAAACAGCACCGGAAACTATTGGAATCTTACGACGTACGGTCAAGCATGGGCGATGTGGGTGCGTGTTGGGACAATGCCGTGGTCGAACGATTTTTCGGAAGTCTTAAGCACGACTGGATATTTAAAATTGCTCAGCCAACCCGCGAGCATATGAGAAACGATGTAGCTGCTTACATGAGATATTACAATCTTGTACGACTGCATTCTACGAACGGTGATCAGTCACCAATTAACTACGAAAAGTCTCTAGAAAAAGTGTCCGGTATCGGTTGACCAGTACAGAAAGAGGGGGAGTATTCGGGGGGAATGTCATGTTTCCGAGTTATTCTGGGGAGATCGATATGAAAAGAGTTCTAAGTAATGTTCTTAATGGTGGCGGGCATGATGGAAAAGGGCGTTAATACTTCCTATACTCAATAACGGCAAGTTCATATAAAATTGCTAAAATAAAAGTCCTCATTAATTTCATGGAACTTTTTATATCCAAATTCTTTAAGCAGATCATGGATAATATTGCGGTTCTCTTTCCATTGTTCAACTTGTAAAATACATTGGTTGTTTGCTAGATAGGTTTTCATACCATTTAAAGCGTATTTTTCATGTCCCTCAAGGTCAATTTTGAAGAATGATCTCTGTCCAGTCTGGTCAAACTTGTCATCGAAACGAAAAATTTGAACTTTTTGTTCAATATACGTAGGCGTTATTGTCTGCTCTTCTGATGTTTTCAGAGAAGCCGTACCTGAAGAAGAAGGATTAATCACGATAGTTAAAGTCTCTTCCTTTTCTCCAAGACCATAGTTATGAGCCGTAATTTTTGCATTCAGATTATTAAGGGTAATATTACTAACAAGACGACCCCATGTTTTAGCAACAGGTTCGAAGGCATGCATTTCCTCTAGCCGTTCAACCTTCATTCCTAGTGTGACACTGTAGAGACCAAAATTTGAACCACAATCAAAACAATAGTCCAGATTATGGACATTGATACACTGTTCTGCATAAGACAGTTGCTCACGCTCAAAGGGCCGGCCAATCAGCAGTCGGTTATCTATCCAGTCATTTGGAAACAATAGCCAGAGTGCGCCGCGCCTTTTTGCTACAAGTGGCTTATGCCTTAGACGAAGCAGACGTTTAGCAATACTGAAATAAGGATTTATCAATGACCTATGTCCCCAAACAAAGATTAAAAGAATGCGCTATAAATGACGCATAAAGACAGCAAGAGAAAACACCCGTACAACGCCACGTAGCAATGACCTGAGCACAAAGACTCAAACGGGTATTCAACATTGACGTGGAAACCTGCCGCGTCTGCGGTGGTGCTGCTGTGTACGGCTATGTTGCGGTCAAGCGCTAACTCGACAGGGTATTGGTTGGCCAGAGAATAGACATTAGCAGAACTGGGGTGAAAGAGAGCGAGTATTCGGGGGGAAATAACATGTTTCTGAGGATATTCTGGGGAGAACGATGTGAAAAGAGTTCTAAGCAATGTTCTCTATGGTGGTGGGCGTGACGGAAAATGTCATTAATATTTGCTATACTCATATAAAGGGGATGCATGGGGATGCATGGGGATGTCTGTATTTTTCAATAGTAGAACTCGACTGATCGAGAATAAATCTCTCGGTGGAGCTGAAAAAAGTCGACTGTGGCTGGTGGATTATAGAATTATTTCGGCCTATGTGTTGTTCACGTTGGTTTTCTCGATCGGTAACGTAAGTTTGGTATTCGCATCTCCCAGAGCGTCTGCGCTTTCCACTGAGCAACAGAGAGACTGGCCGTTTTCCGAAGACGAGTTAGTCGATCGGGTCTGGTCGTTATCAAGTGGCTATTTCAACAGCTTTCGTCAGCCTGCGAGCAATATTCTCTATGGTGCCAGATTATCTACGAAGCAAGGATGGACCACTCCGGAGGGTGTGAATCACGATCAGCCCAAGCCGTGGGGGTATGGGTCACGTATCGCTGATACTTCACTTCATGGAGGGCACATTCTTGTTGCACTTCTCGATGCTTGGGAGGCTCGCCCTGATCCTTTTTTAGAAAAAAACATCCGTAAAATAGTTTTAGGGCTCAAATTGATAGGCTCCCTTCCGGAGAGATATCCAAAAGCAAGGTATCCGACATTGACTGGGTTGGTTCCTCGGGGGCCGCACCCTGATGATAAGTCAGCTTGGTACGACGATTCTTCCATGGATCAGCATACGGCATATATTATCAGCTTGGCTCGATTTTCGGCATCCTCGTTAGCAACCGATACTGATAAGCAATGGATCCGTCAATCGCTTGATAAGGTAGGTCGCCGACTAGAAGATAATCTTTGGGAGATAAAACGCGCAGATGGGGTGACTCGTGCTCACGTTGGATTCCCTTGGACCGGTTATATATTTCAGCATGCATCGATTTTGTTGCCGACAGTGTATGCACTATACATTGGCACAGGAGATGAGCACTGGTTGGAAGTATTCAATAAATTTCTGAATGAGAAGGGGGGGTTGCGTTGGCGGCGTTTACATCCGGGGCCACATGTTGAACTCAATGCGCATCCAATTTATGCAAATCAGGGATCCTTTCGGCTTAATTCGTTGTATCGGTTTCTGTCCGATTCGGAAAAGAAGAGTGTTGTGCGTGATTTGCTGTTTTATATTTCCCAAGTACAGATGGATCGAGATTTTCCTGGGCCATGGTATCGGAAGTTTCATTCGGAAAATGAATGGAAAACTTTGAGCGCGAAGTGGGGTTGGGAAGGAGATGAGTTGCATGGGAGCCAAGATGCCTGGGAGCGTTATCAACCTGAGATGCTAGATGATGCTCCATTGGCGATGTTAGCGCATGTGCGTTTTCCATTGGCGGCTTATCATATGGTGATGCTGAGCGAAAACTCTGCGTTGATACATACTCATCTGAGATCGATCTGGGAAATGTTGACCACCATCGACATGGGGAAAATACCTGCCGGAGAAATTAACCATTTGTATGTCGTTGTAAGCATGGAAATTTACGCATTTTATTTTTCCCAGAAGTCTTTTATCAGGTGATAGGTTTCAGTTTATTTTATGGTTTTGGGTGAGGGTCGGGTTTTTGACATAGAGGCTGATTTTTTTACAAAGTATTTTGATCGCCAAGGGATTGTCGTAGTTGGAGGTATGTTGAGATGGGGAACATCAAACTAGGCTGTGGGTTTAAGGGATGCGCAAGTTTTGCGCTAGTGGCAGTTGGTCTAGCCGCGAGTCAAATTGGTCTGGCGGTAGAACTCCACTTTGAATCATCGTCTCCAACTCTGATAGAAGATGCGGTATTGTTTTCCAGTAACGCTGGAACTTGTGATTATGCTACCGTCGCGATCGGCGATATTGATCTTTCCCGTACCGACTTCAACTATGACCTGAATCTCGCTGCCTCAGTCAATAGTGCGTGGTTGGTTGGCAGAATAAATTCCGATATTGTTTTCACCTCCAATGATATTCTTGATGGGTTTGGGTTGTTTGATCTGGACACGTTTGACTTTTCTAACGCGTCGTTTCAGTGGACCGAAGCTGACGTGGCTGCCGAACTAGGCGCATTTGTCGATAAAACGGTATTAGTGAGAATCGGCGTAATGGCGGATACACACTATTATCGTAATCCGGCTGGTGTTCCCCACCCGCTAGAACAGATTGATCCAGTCAAATACGACTTGACCTCCAACCTCGGCAAGATGCAACTAGCCTGGGACGACTTTATTGAACAAGAAGCTGATTTTGCAGTTATTCTGGGTGACATGGTCGAAGATCATGCAGGTTGGGTGCAGGGATCAACTTGGCCAGCGTACGGAGGCTTTATCGCCGATGGAGCCTTGAATTCAAACCTCGGCGATATCGGAGGCCTGTTTGATCAGTATACTTTGCCAGTCCATTTGGTAATTGGTAATCACGACACCGGCTTCGGAACGACTCGAACAGAGTTGTACAACACGCTTAGCTACTATGGCCAGGAAACCTATGATGATAATGCTTATGCTACCCGGATGGACTATACATTTGATGTCAACGGAGTCAGGTTTGTGGCCTTTGACAACGTTGGTCAGATTCCCGTGGCAGGCGCACTTCAGGGATATCGTTGGGCATCAGATGGGACACTCCAGTTTCTAACAGATGAACTCGCGAAAGTGTCAGTCGGCGGAATTGATGAGGGTATGCCGATTGTTTTTATGTCACACGCTCGGGTGGATTGTTTGCCGCTGAATAATTGCCATCAAAAAGTTGCGTTGATAGATGCTTCGAAGTATCAGTGGACTGCGTCTGTAGCAGGGATTGACGAATACTACCTCGAGGCGGTGGGGGGGGGCTTTCCAGCAATAACGCACACAAGTGAATATTACAATCAGTTTATTTGGTTAGCAGGTTCTCCTCTACGTATATCCAGTGTTGGCGAACTAGTCGCTAATTCGTGGGATTACGGTTCGAATCCGGCTGATAATCTTGCATTTAACACTATCTATATCAGGTTGGCCGACCCGTTTGTTTCAAGTTATGACCCGGATGATGCTCCTACGGTTGATTACGTTCAATATAAGTATGTTGAACCGGGTATGTCAGAAAACTTCGAAGAAACAAGAGCGATATTAGAGGGGGGGGCCGCTAACGGAGCAAATATCCTTGCCGTGTTTCAGGGGCATCATCATATTAGCGCCAAGAACATTGTGGGTGGTATTCAATACTACACGTTCAGTTCGCCTAAAACGAAACCTGAAGCTCATGCAATCGTCGATATTCTGTACGACGGTAGTATCTATATCGATGGTTATGGATTTCAAACTACCTACAACCTGAGAAAGCCTTACCATGAATTTTACGATTGTTTGAGCAGCCAGACTGAGATCCGTGGAGAGTTGTGGGATCAAATGGTCAAGAAAAGTTCCCAGCACAGTGTTGACGAAGGTCATGACTTTCCGATGATCCCCGCATGGCGATTTGGGCCAACCGCGCAACCGATTAACCGCATAGGTTTTGATTTGCATTCATCAGCGACGGTCTATGAAAGTGCTCAGGACGGGAGTGCTAACCGTTGGCAGATTTATGACAATGATCCCGCTGGCGCGGTAATTAGTAATGTATTCGACGCCGATCGTCAAAGTAGGGTGATCGATTTTCTAGGCGCGAGCTGGCAAAACGGTTATGTATTGAGGAATGATGCTCTAGAGCAGTGGCGAGATGCTGCAAAGTCCGTGATTCAATGGAGCATGAAGTTTTCCGAAACCTATTTTGTGAAAGTAAAGGTTAAAACCAATAGGGGTACTCGGTATTTGCGATATACCGCTGTCGACTATGATGAACTTGGCGACCAGTTAACTATCCATTATGGGTTGGGATCTGAGACGCAAGATGGGCAATGGCATACGTTTGTTCGTGATTTGAAACAGGATCTCGAGTTAGGTCAGCCCGGTGTGAAGCTGATTGAAGTCAACGAGTTTCACATTCAAGGTTCAGGTCGAGTGGATGATGTTAAGTTGCACAGTTCGTCACCTCCGCAGGATACTGATGGCGACGGCATCAGTGATGCGTTGGAAAATACCAGTTATTTTACGGATGCAACCCGGTTCGACACTGATGGTGATGGTATCGGTGATGGTAGTGAGCTTATTTTTTGGGGTAGTGATTGGGATAAGGATAGTGACGGGGATGGACAAGTGAACTTGTTAGATCCCGACTCGGACGGTGATGGTGTAGGAGATGGAGTCGAACTTAATGAGGGTAGCGATCCAGCGGATCCGGCTTCAGTGCCGCCGCCAGTGATCTATGAGGATGCAGAGGACGTCGGCGTGAGTCGCTGGGTGGTGTATGACAACGTTCCAGCAGGTGCAGTGATTAGTAACGTGTTTGACTTAGCTCGTCAGAGTCAAGTGATCGATTTCAGCGGTTCGAGTTGGAAAAACATGTATGCCTTAAAGAATGATGAACTCCAAGAATGGAACGATTCAACAAAATCCATTATTCAGTGGAGCATGAAATTTTCCGAAATATACATGGTGAACGTGAAAGTCAAAACAGATCGCGGTAATCGGTACTTGAGGTACACAGCGGTTGATTACGACGGGCTTGGCGCTGGAGTATCAGTTAACTTTGGTTTGGGATCTCATACACAAGACGGTCGTTGGCGGACCTACGTACGTGACTTGCAGAAGGATTTGGATCGGGCGCAGCCGGGGCTGAAGATACTGGAAGTAAACGTTGTTTTTGTACAAGGTTCTGGTCGGGTTGATGACGTGATCTTGCATAGCGTTTTGCCACCGGCTGACACTGATGGTGATGGGATCCCGGATGACGTGGAATTCAGTGTCTATGCAACAGATCCGGTTCTATTTGATACTGACGGTGATGGTATAAGTGATGGGGAAGAGATTGTTTTCTGGGGGAATAACTGGAACCGAAACAATGATGGTGATGGTCTGTACAATCTGCTGGATTTCGATTCCGATAACGATGGAGTGAGCGATGGAATTGAGCGTGAAGCGGGTTCCGACCCAGAAGATTCGGGATCAGCGCCTCCACCGATAGTATATGAAGATGGCGAAGATGGTCTCACGAACCGTTGGCAGATTAATGACAACGATCCTGTAGGCTCGGTGATCAGCAATGTGTTTGATGTTAGGCGTCAGAGTCAGGTTATTGATTTCAATGGCGCGAGTTGGACCAACGGATACGTGCTACGCAACAGCAACCTTACAGAGTGGGGTGATAACAGCGGTAGCATTGTTGAATGGAGTATGAAATATTCTGAAATATATATGATCAACATCAAGGTCAATACGGATCAGGGGGTGCGCTACCTTAGATATACTTCGCTTGACTACGATGGTCTGGGGGCTGGCGTATCGATCAACTTTGGTCTGGGGTCCGGTACACAGGACGGACATTGGCGAACCTATGTTCGCGACTTGCAGCAAGACCTGAGTTTGGCGCAGCCGGGGGTAAATATACTAGAAGTAAATGCCTTTTTCATGCAGGGGTCGGGGCGCGTTGACGATGTCAGATTGCATAGCATTTTACCGCCTGCAGACACCGACGGGGATGGGGTTTCCGACGCTGAGGAGATAGCTATATATATGACGGATCCATCACTGTTTGATACTGACGGGGATGGGCTCAGCGATGGAGAAGAGCTTACATATTGGGGTATTAACTGGAGCCAAAATGGCGATGCGGACAGCTTGATTAATCTTTTGGATCCCGACTCGGACAACGATGGCGTTAGCGATGGTGCTGAGCTAGATGCGGGTTCAGATCCTGCAGATGCCAATTCGGGGCCTCCGCCGACGATATATGAGGATTCTGAAGATGGTAGTGTCGGTCGTTGGGAAATTTACGACAATGTTCCAGCAGGTGCTGTTGTCAGCAATGTGTTTGATGCTGGGCGCCAGAGTCAGGTTATTGATTTCAGCGGTGCGAGCTGGACCAATGGATATGTGTTGCGGAACAGTGACCTGAAGGAATGGAGAGATGGTAGTGGAAATATCCTCGAGTGGAGTATGAATTATGCGGAGACTTACATCATTACAGTTAAAGTAATGACTGTCGCGGGTGCGCGGTATCTTCGTTATACAGCGGTTGACTCAAACGGTTTAGGCACGGCAGCAACCGTTAATCTCGGCTTGGGTTCGGGAACGCGAGATGGTCAGTGGCGTACCTATATCCAAGATTTGCAGCAGGACTTGGCGTTGGCACAGCCTGGCCTGGAGATATTAGAAGTCAATGCGTTTTTCGTGCAGGGTACTGGACGTGTTGATGATGTAAAACTACATAGCGTGGCTCCATAAAAGACGCCCGGTTGATGAACGATGATAAGCCACTGGATCTGTCGGCAGAGTTCAGTCGTTTTGTGGCAGGCCCGTCCGGGTCTCCATGGCACAAACAGGATCAGACCGTA
>JYMV01053581.1_pt1 | contig 20024 bp, 17 predicted proteins | sample 338911 | NCBI WGS metagenome assembly JYMV01 (sample SAMN03354496, study PRJNA234377) | hydrothermal vent metagenome | biome: Deep sea; feature: Hydrothermal plumes at the Eastern Lau Spreading Center, Western Pacific Ocean; material: Seawater | place: Tonga | collected 2009 | depth 2000 m m
TTTTGTGATTCGTTAAAGTAAATATGCGGTGCCGTTTCCACTCCGGCGGTGTGCAGATCGAGGACAATATCGGCCGGAGCAGATAAGTCCAGCAGGGTTTTAATCCAGCGTCCTTCCTGGCTGGGTTCATCCTTTAAATTTCCAATCCGGTTCCAGTTCCAGCAGTTTTGCTGGTTGGTGTGCAGATTGTTGTAGCCAGTCTGTACGCCCATGATCTGGCTGTCCAGACCCATTGGATTGGAAAGAGGGACACAAATGAAATTGTACACCAGCTGATGCTCCTCAATTTCTTTCATGAATTCATGCACAACAGGAATGCCGGTCAATTCTATGCCGTGAATTCCGGCCTGAAGATAAACCGTCTGAGTGGCATCCGGATGAAAATAACGCCAGACATCAATCTCAAAAGTAGTCCCGCTGGCCGTGCTGTGCAGTGGAATTGTTTCATGAGAAAATTTTGGTGTCATTGCAAAAAAGAGCTTAGTAAATGCTTGCTGGTGTTGTTTGATAGCTCATTGTACCAACTTCAGTCAAACCGCCGCTGGTAGTGAACGTAAAGACTGTCCAGAGATTTCCTCCACCTTTTTGTACATTGTATACAGTTGGGTTGTTGCTCAATGCATTGTAGTAGATTGTAACAGAAGCTCCGGAATTAGCTAATTTAGTACTGCTGGAATTGTTTGCTGTTTCTCCATTATCGAAATCAAAAACACTATAGCGATAGGTTCCACTTCTTACTGTTGTTATTGAAACTGTTTCAGTCCCGGGAGCTTCTTGTTCATCTCTGTCTAGTGTTACGTTATCACTCATTTGACTGGCTGAGCAACCCGAACAAGTATAGTCGTTTTTTTGCGTAATAAAACTTTTTCTTACTATCATAAAAGACATGAAACCTTCCCCTTGCATTGTCAGGTCCAGTGATATGTGAGTCTAAGTCAACTGCTGTACTACCAGTAGGCCAGGACAAAATAACACGCATGGCACCGCTGCTCATTGTTGTAGAAATCGAGGAATCCTGACTGCTGACGTTTCCGCAGGAATAAACGTGAAATGTGCTGTCTACGTATCCTGATTTGCTGGTTTGGGCAGTGTACCAGCCACGGTTCATGCTACTCATGGAATATGCCCCTGTACTATTAGCCAGTGGTATCAGTTCCGATAACTGTCCCCGAGGTGAAATTTAAACCTCTGCGAGCACTTATAGAGACTCCGGAGACATTTGCACTGCTGACGGCGTCGGTGATTTTTCCGGAAATAGTACCTGTACTTGCACAACTGTTTGAAAGCATTTTCAGTGTCGTAACTTTCAGTGTCTGGCCATCTGTAGACAGTGTTGCTGACTGGGTTTCATCAACGTATCCACTGTTGCTGTAGGATAGAGTGTATGTACCGGTTGCAAGTGAGGATTGAGTAAAATCACCGCTGCTGTCCGTAGTAGTTGTAGCCACAGTTGTTCCGGATAAAGCATAACTAACGCTGACACCGGACAAAGCGCTGCTGGCAGATTGACTGATTACTGTGCCCTTGATGGTACCTGAACCCGAGGTTACGGTAGTGGCTGATCCAAATTTTTCATAATCGCTCCTTTTACCGTATTCGCTTCTTTCAGAACAACTGCTCAGGAAGAAAACCAGCGCGACAATTATAATGGGAAAAAAAGAATTAAATTTACTTGAAGAGAACATCCGGACCCCATCAGCCATTTTTCAGCTGGTAAATATTTTACAATTTATATTAAAGTATCAAAATCAGAGATTCAATGCTAAATGCAGTATTCAAGCCAGTTTCAAGTGCAACTATTTACATCCTGAAGACTCCATATTCAGTTTTGTCAAGAGGTGCGTTAAATGAGGCGGAGATCGCCAAACCGAGCACCATCCTGGTATCGGACGGATCGATGATTCCATCGTCCCAAAGACGAGCTGTCGCATAATACGGATGTCCCTGATGTTCATATTGTTCTCGTATCGGACGCTTAAATTCTTCCTCCTCCCGCTCACTCCATTTTTTCCCGGAAGCCTCAATGTTTTCACGTTTAACGGTTGCCAGCACAGAAGCCGCCTGTTCTCCGCCCATCACAGAAATACGGGCATTGGGCCATGTCCAGAGCATCCGCGGACTAAAGGCCCGACCGCACATTCCGTAATTTCCAGCACCATGAGAACCTCCGATTATCACAGTAAACTTTGGTACTTTCGCACATGAAACAGCAGTCACCATTTTTGCTCCGTCTTTGGCAATTCCACCGTGTTCATATTCCTGACCAACCATGAAGCCGGTGATATTTTGCAGAAAAATCAGCGGAATTCCACGTTGATTACACAACTCCACAAAATGCGCACCTTTGAGTGCGGACTCAGAAAACAAAATCCCGTTATTGGCTACAATGCCAACCGGATAACCGTGAATGTGCGCAAATGCCGTCACCAGCGTTGTGCCATAAAGCGCCTTGAATTCATGAAATTCAGAAGCGTCAACCAGCCGTGCAATGATTTCACGAACGTCAAAAAATTGGCGATTATCCGGCGGCAGAATTCCATGCAGTTCCTGCTGTGGATAAAGCGGATCCACGACGGGTTTTGTCTGCACAGGCAATTCTTTTTTTCGATTCAGTCCGGCCACAATTTCTCTGGCGATGCTCAAGGCGTGTGTATCATTTTGGGCGAGATGATCCGTGACTCCGGAAATCCTGCTGTGTATTTCTCCACCACCAAGTTCTTCGGCAGTTACAGATTGTCCAGTTGCAGCTTTAACAAGAGGAGGTCCGCCCAAAAAAATAGTTCCCTGATCTTTGACGATCACATTTTCGTCACTCATCGCGGGAACATAGGCGCCGCCGGCGGTGCAGGATCCCATTACCACTGCGATTTGAGAAATTCCTTTTGCTGATAAATTTGCCTGGTTGTAGAAAATCCTGCCAAAATGTTCCTTGTCCGGAAAAACCTCATCCTGCCTCGGAAGAAAAGCTCCTCCGGAATCAACCAGGTAAATGCAGGGCAGATGATTTTCCAGCGCGATTTCCTGTGCCCGCAGATGTTTTTTGACCGTCAGCGGATAATATGTTCCACCTTTGACAGTCGCGTCGTTTGCCACAACCATTACTTCTGTTCCGGATACGCGACCGATACCTGTAATTATTCCGGCAGCAGGGACATCATCATCGTACAAATCATGTGCAGCAAGAGGCGAGAATTCTAAAAATGGACTGCCTGGATCAAGTAACAAACGAACCCGATCACGTGACAAAAGTTTTCCCCGTTCACTATGTTTTTTGCGGGCTTTTTCACTTCCACCCAAAGCAGATTTTTCGAGTTTCTTCTGTAGATCGTCAACCAATTTCCCCATGTGTTCGGTGTTGCTCTGAAAGTCAGCAGACTGAATATCTATTTTTGATTTGAAAGCAGGCATGGAAATGATTCAGGATTCAGGGTTTGAAATTTAGCCAAAGATTAAGGCAAAAGTGAATTTGGAATATCTTTGAGATTAGCAGGACTTGGGGTGAATTTCAAACAAATCGCAGAGGGCTTAAACTAAACTGTTTTCAAATACCAGTCATATTCATGTGCAACAATCCTGCTTGAAAATCGGGAGTGCTCACCTGACTTTAAATTTGAAAATAAGCGGCAGAAACCCTTTCCAAAATATTCCGGTAAAATTTCAGCCTGCTCAAAACGATTCCTCGCCTGTTCCCATGTCCGCGGAAGCTCCGTGTCCGTATGCAAATAGGCGTTCCCCTCCACAGGAGGTGGCGGTTCTTTTTTCGCGCTCAATCCGTGGTGTATTCCGGAAAGTAAAGCCGCCACGAGTAAATACGGATTGGCGTCTGCTCCAGCCAAGCGGTGTTCTATCCTCATGTCCGGACCGTCGTTGGCAGGAATCCGGAAGGAAACAGTGCGGTTATTATAACCCCAGGAAGAGTTAATCGGAGCATAAGAAGCGATCCGGAAACGGTGATATGAATTTGCGTGCGGCGCACAAATTAACATGCTTTCAGCCAGGGACAAGCGTAAACCCTGTATGGCGTAGCGTAATTCCGTGCTTCCGGAAGCATCTTTTCCCTGAAACAAATTGCGCCCTTTTTTGTCCAGCAAACTCACATGAACGTGCATTCCGCTGCCGGCTTCATTCGGATATGGTTTTGCCATGAAGGTGGCTTCCATCCGGTGTTTTCGGGCCGTGCTCCGGATAATTCGCTTGAGCAGCACAGCATGATCGCAAGCCTGTACCGCATCCGGAACATGGTGCAAATTAATTTCAAATTGTCCGGGAGCAAGTTCGGCAAGTGCAGTATCCGCCGGAATGTTTTGACTCGCGGAAGCTGTTGAAATTTCGTTCAAAAATGATTCGTATACATCCAGACTGCTCAAAGAATAAAGCTGTCCTTCGGCTTCACATTCTCCGGTTTCCGGAGAACGGGCAGGTTTTGGAGGATGTCCGGAACGGCGTTTTGGATCAGTGAGGTAAAATTCCATTTCCACCGCCACCACCGGATTAAATCCGGAATCCGCCAATTTGTCGCAAACAATTTTGAGAACTTCGCGCGGATTTCCGTAAAACGGTGAACCGTCTGTTTCAAACATTCTGAGCAGCAATTGTCCACGCTGCTTTTGCCATGGAACCGGTTTTAAGGTTTGCGGAACCGGAAAACACGGAATGTCCTGATCACCGCTTTCAAAGCCAAGTCCGGTTTCCTCCATCGTTTCTCCGGTGACATCCATGCCGAAAACTGATGCCGGAAAATAGATTCCTTTTCTAAAAATGCTGCTGAGTTTTTTCCGCTGAATCCTTTTTCCGCGGAGCACTGCATTCAAGTCCGGAAGCAGGAGGTCGAACTCACGAATTTCCGGAAATCTTTCGAGAAATGCGTTTGCTTCTTCAAAAGATTCGCGGCTCATTTTTCCAACTCCCTCGCCTGATAATGGTGAAAAAACAGGATTGGAACCACCAAAAGGGTCAACATGATAATCGCCACCGCGGAGGCAATCGGCCAGTCACGGTTACTGAAAAACTCCTGCCAAAGTACCTTTCCGATCATCAAAGTTTCAGGACCTCCCAGCAATTCCGGAATAACATATTCACCTACGGAAGGAATAAAAACCAGCATCGAACCGGCCACAACACCATTTTTTGAAAGCGGCAAAGTTATGCTCAAAAAGGTTTTCCAGGGCGGCGCTCCCAAATCAAGTGATGCTTCAACTACTATGAAAACGCCATGTTAAGCACATTAAAGTAAAATTGCAAACATTTTTTTCGGATTGCCTCACAGTGATCGTTACGATTAATAGAATCAGGATGGATTTGCAACTTGCGGTCTCTCAAACCGGATGTTATTTTTACAATTCAGCAATGATTAATTTGTTTAGATTTCATTCTTTCTACTTTACCTCCAATAATGAAAAGAGACCCCCGTTACGATATTCTTTTTGAACCGGTAAAAATCGGACCCGTGACAGCGAGGAATCGGTTTTTTCAGGTTCCACACTGCAACGGGATGGGGAATTTACGTCCAAAAAGCCTGGCTGCAATGCGTGAAATTAAGGCTGAAGGCGGCTGGAGCGTGGTCTGTACGGAGGAAGTTTACATCCATTCCAGTTCCGAAAACGATCCATTGGTTGAGGGACGTCTCTGGGACGACGGCGACATTCCGGCTTTAGCATTGATGACCGAGGCTGTTCATAAACATGGTTCGCTGGCCGGAATCGAACTGCAGCACGGCGGCTATTGCAGTACAAATCACTTCAGTCGTATTCCTCCCATTTCTCCCAGCACAATGTCGGTTGACACCTACGCTCCAGTTCAGTCACGTGCAATGAACAAGTCGGATATACGTGACTTCCGGAAATGGCACCGCAAGGCGGCACTGAGAGCAAAGCAGGCAGGTTTTGATTTGATTTATGTTTATGCGGCACACAGCGGAACTCTTTTGTCACACTTTCTTTCACGCAGAATCAACAAGCGCACGGACGAGTATGGAGGAAGTCTGGAAAACCGGGTACGTCTTTTTCGTGAGTTAATTGAAGATACCAAGGATGCAGTCGGAGATTCCTGTGCAGTGGCGGTACGTTTTGCTGTTGAGGAATTTCTGGGGCCGCAGGGAATTACTGCTGAAAATGAAGGCAGGGACATTGTGGAAATGCTGGCCGAACTGCCTGATCTTTGGGATGTCAATATCAGCGACTGGAGCATGGATTCGGCAACATCCCGTTTTGAGAGTGAAGGTTATCAGGAACCATATATCAGCTTTGTAAAATCACTGACATCAAAACCTGTGGTTGGTGTAGGCCGTTACACTTCTCCGGACTCAATGCTCTCTTTGATTCAGCGTGGTGTGATGGATATGATCGGCGCGGCAAGACCTTCGATTGCGGATCCCTTTCTGCCAAAAAAAATAGAAGAAGGTCGCGAAGATGAAATCCGGGAATGCATCGGCTGCAATATCTGTGTTTCGGGTGATGAGCTTTCAGTGCCGATTCGCTGCACCCAAAATCCAACTATGGGTGAGGAATGGAGGCGTGGTTGGCATCCGGAACGGATTGAAGCTAAAAAAAGCGATGACGGTGTTCTGATAGTAGGCGGTGGACCTTCCGGATTGGAATGTGCGCTAGCGCTTGGTCAGCGTGGATATCGGGTAATACTCGCCGAAGCTTCTGCAGAACTTGGCGGAAGGGTTAGCAGGGAAAGTCGTCTTCCCGGATTAGCAGAATGGGGGCGTGTTCGTGACTACAGGGTACACCTTTTGGAACGGTTGGAAAACGTATCCATCTACCGCGAAAATCCGCTGAGTGGGGAAGATATCTTCCAATTTAGTGCCAAGGATCAATTTGACTATTCCCATGTGCTGCTTGCAACCGGAGCAACTTGGCGCCGAAACGGAATGGGAAGAATGCACAGGGAGGACATTCCCGGACTTGATAAACTTTCTGTATTTTCTCCGGATGACATTATGGACGGAATTTCAGTACAGGGAAGGGTTGTGGTGTTTGACGATGACCATTTCTACATGGGCGGTGTCATTGCAGAAAAACTGAGGCGGGAAGGTCATGAAGTTTCACTTGTCACTCCTGCCCCAGATGTTTCAACCTGGACTCACAAAACACTGGAGCAGAAAAAAATACAGAAACACTTAATTGAACTCGGTGTGGAACTTGTCACGCAGACTGATCTCGCTGCGGTACATTCCGGAATGATTGAACTCTCCTGCGTTTTCACAGACAATCTAACTCAAAGTGCCTGCGAGAGCCTGATTCTTGTTACAGAACGGATTCCGAACGTTGACCTTTTTCACGGATTGGATGCCGAGCCGGAAAGGTTGTCCGGAGTTGGAATCAAGACTCTCAGGTGTATTGGAGACTGCTACGCTCCTGGAACCATTGCAGCAGCCGTGCATTCAGGTCACCTTGCTGCAAGAGAACTCCAGTCCGCACCGCAGGAGGAAGTACCATTCCTGCGGGAACGGATTCAGCTTTAAAGCGAATAGGAATATTTTCGGACTTATTGAATTTGTTTCCTAATTTATCCCAAACTTTTCTGCAGTCAAATCAAGACAAAGTTTGACCAAATCAAACATCTCGTCAATTTGTTCAACCGTAATGGTCAAAGGAGGTGAGACAACCATCGTGTCATGTAGTGCGCGCATGACGAGATTGTTCTCAAAACAAAAGTTGCGGCAAGCATCTCCAACTTTTTTGCTGCTGGGAAAAAACTGTCTTTTGTCTTTGTTTTCCACCAGTTCAATTGCTCCAAGGAGGCCGACATTACGGACTTCACCTACTATCGGATGGGATTCAAATTCCTGCCAGCGTTTTTTCAAATAAGGCCCGGTTTCGTTGGCCACCTTTTCAACCAGTTTTTCATCCTCAATAATTTTGATATTTTCCAGCGCCACAGCACAGGCAACAGGATGTCCGGAATAAGTGAATCCGTGGCTAAAATCCCCGCCTTTTTCGATCAAAACTTTCATTATCCGGTCATGGATCATAACTCCCCCTATCGGCAAATAACCCGAAGAAAGCCCTTTTGCTATGGGCATCAGATCCGGTTTTATACCATAGGTTTCGCTGCCAAACCATTTCCCAGTCCGCCCAAATCCGCAGATCACTTCATCTGCGATCAACAAAATTCCGTATTTATCGCAAATCCTTTGAATTTCAGGCCAGTAAGTATCAGGAGGAACAATCACTCCTCCCGCTCCCTGAATGGGTTCACCGATAAATGCGGCAACCTTTTCCGGACCGAGTTCTTTAATTTTGGTTTCCAGGCTTTGTGCGGTTTTAAGACCAAATTCATCCGGTGTCAAGTCACCGCCTTTTCCATACCAATATGGATGATCGATGTGGACAATGTCCGGAATCGGCAACCCGTCCATTTCATGGGCATAACTTTGTCCACCTAAACTTGCGGCGGCAACTGTGCTCCCGTGATAGGCTTCTGTGCGGCTGATGATGACACGTTTTTCCGGTTTGTCCAGTAAACGCCAATAGCGCCGTACCGTCCGGAGCACCGTGTCATTTGCTTCAGATCCGGAGTTGGTGTAAAAGACATGGTTGAAACCTTCCGGAGTAATTTCACCAAGTTTTTTCGCCAGCGCAATTGCGGGTGGAGTTGTTGTTTTGAAAAAACTGTTGTAATAGGGCAATTCCTGTAATTGTTCATAGGCTACTCTTGCCAGATTTTCGCGGCCGTAACCGACATTGACACACCAAAGTCCAGCCATTGCATCAAGTATTTTTTCACCGTTTGAGTCCCAGAGATATATCCCGTCTGCACGTGTAATTACACGTGCGCCGTCTTTAAGGATGACTTTGGGGTCCGTGAAAGGATGTAGATGATGGTGACTATCCAAGCGTTGAAGTTCAAAGGTGCTTTCTTCAATATTCATGATCTTTTTTTAATGCTAAAAGTTGTGGTGAAATTCAATCATTCATGATTCTGCAGCTAACTGCATTGATTCCAGTTTACGTTTCTTTTCCCAGCGCAGCGAAAGCCAACCCGTCATGAAAATTCCAATGCTCACTAATGCAATGATAATGGTTGCGAATGCGTTTATCTTGGGACTGACACCAAGGCGCACGCTGGAAAAAACCCTCATCGGCAAAGTTGTTGAGCCTGGTCCGGAAACAAAACTGGCAATCACCAAATCATCCAATGATAACGTGAAGCCCAAAAGCCATGAAGCAGTAAGTGCAGGAAAAATGATGGGCAGAGTAATCAAAAAAATACTTTCAGAGGAGGAGCGCCTAAATCCATTGCCGCTTCTTCATATGAGCGGTCCATTTCCCTCAAACGGGATGAAAGAATGACGGTCACAAATGCAGTGCTAAAAGTTACATGGGCAATTCAAATCGTGAGCATTCCCCTTCCATCAGGCCAGCCTATCGCTTGCTCCATGGACACAAAAATGAGTAACAGAGAAAGTCCGGTAATCATTTCAGGCATGACCAGTGGGGCCGTAATCGTCCCTGCAAATGTTAAATGTCCTCGAAACCATCCAAAACGTACCAGGGCCAGAGATGCTATCAAGCCTAGAATCAGGGACATACATGCGCATAAAAAAGCAATTTTCAGGCTCAGCCAGGTTGCGTCCAAAATTTGTTGATCCTGAAACAGTTCAACATAAGATTTAAAAGAAATCCTGACCAGACTGTAACCAGCCTGCTGTCATTGAAAGAATAGACAATCAGAATCATTATCGGTACATACAAAAAACCAAATCCGAAAATCAAACTGCTGACAGAAGATTTTTAGAAAACTTGATTGGACATTTTTTATTTACAGGTGAATCAGTCTAGTTCCGTAAATACTATTATATTTACCGAAGACTGTCACTAGAAAATATCTTGAATAGATTTTTTTGTCTTGAAGGAATTTTTGCAGAAAAAATGGTATATCATTCCTGCAATCTGGAATACGAAGTTATGCTTTGATCACATTTCTTGCTAAACGCAAGCCTTCAAAAAGATCGCTGGCAACAATGTTGTTTGAATCAGTTTTTTGGATTAAGCATTCTGCAGCAAGGCCATGAAGGTAAGCACCTGTCAAAGTAGCATGCAAAGGTGACAAACCCTGAGCGAGAAAACCACCGATGAAACCACTTAAAACATCTCCGGAACCGGCTGTTGCCAAAGCGGAGTTTCCGGTGGGATTGATAAATATTTTTGCATCTGGACTGCCAATTACCGTATATGCGCCCTTGAGCAGCAGAACTACATTCCACTCTTGAGAAAGTTGCCGAACTGTTGCAATCCGGTTTTCCTGAATTTCTGTTACACTCTGTCCACAAAGTCTTGATAATTCTCGCGGATGCGGAGTTATAACGGCGACTCCAAGTCTTTCCTTCAGAGTTTGCTCATCCAAATTGTTGAGGCCGTCAGCATCAATCAGCAACGGACCCTCCAGATGTTTTGTCAGATGCTGCACAAACTTGGCAGTCTGAGAGTGAACCCCCAGTCCGCAGCCGAGTACTACGGCATTACGCACTGCTGCAAGTTGTTCTACATAATCTGCATGTTCTTCTGTAAAAAATTCCGGAGCATTGTGAGGGGTAACAGTCATGATTTCCGGAGCCTGTCCGGGAAGCCGATCGCGGAGTTCGTTGGGAACACAAGCTGTAACTAAACCTGCTCCACTTTTTAGTGCACCCAAAGAAGCGAGACTTGCCGCACCTCCCATACCGGCAGAAGCGCAGACAGTCAGCAAATGTCCACTGGAACCCTTGTGTGCCTCCGGAAGGCGTTCAGGAACTAAATCATTGACAAATTCAGCAGTAAGTAAATAAGTGTGCGGGGTTAGATTTTTTTCAGCAGCTTCATCTTCAGCTTCTTTTGATGGTAGATTTACAGGCCAATTTTCCGGAATCGAAATATCCGCAATGTGAATTTTTCCAGAATAGAGCACTCCAGGATGCTGGAAGCATCCGGGTTTGCCTGTTTGAAAAGTTATAGTGTGCTGACACTGAGCTGCGACGCCAAAAATCTTACTTTCATCCGTTGAAACTCCGGACGGAATATCTACGGCAACACGTAAAGCCTTTTTGTTTGAGTTGAAAATTTCAATCCATTCCCGATAAGCCCCTTCTATAGACTGCTCCATACCGATGCCAAAAATTGCATCGATGAGGACATCTGCCTCTTCCAGCAGGCGAGTGGCATTTGCATCCGGAAAAGAAGTGCTTTCTCCGAATTGTTCCCAAAGTAACTGGTTTTTACGGGCATCTCCTTTTTTAGCTTCTCCGGCGTCAACGACATGGATATCATAACCCCGGTTTGCTAACAGCCGTGCAATCGCAAATCCGTCGCCACCGTTATTTCCTTTACCGCAGCAAACTACAACTCGGGCGTCAGGATTATTTTTTAATTTATTTTCTACCAGCCAATCCGCGACACTACGAGCCGCGTTTTCCATTAAAACTACGCCTTGAATTCCCAAATCTTCGATCGCGTGTCTATCCATCTCACGCATCGAAAGTGTATCGGCAAGTCTAATCAGCTTTTGATAATTTGTATCCATCTGCTGTCAACGGTTTGACTGCTCTATCAATTGCTGAACAAATTCGTTTGATTCGTGTTTTTTATAGAAGATGAATTTATCATACAGATTTATTTTGCGGGGTTTTTTAGGTGGAGTTGTACCGTAGTAAGTACTATGGGTCTCTGTTTTGCGGATGCAAAAAGGGGTGGTGGTATTGTTATTACAAAATTTACTTACAGCGTTGGTGTTTTCAAGAAAAGAATTAGCACTTCCCTGTGCGCTGGACCAATATGAACCCCGTTTTTCCTTTTTGGCAAACTTCTTTTTCTTATAATTTTCCTGAGAAATCAGTATCTTTTGAAGCTTGATGGCAGGAATTCTCTCGTGGCTTTTTGGTGGAGGCGGCTTTAGCTGTTCTACTTTCGGTGTTGATATCCGTACTTTTTCAACAGAATAAGATGATTTGTCCAGCTTTACTTTTCCATTAATTATTGACCAGACACGTTTGTTGATCGTACGTTCCTGTTTTTCCTCATAAGCAAACAGATCTCCCGAGCTGCAGAAAATAAGCGCAAGTATTGTAATCAAGGTCAGCTGTGAAAAGCGATAATTATCGGTAATGCAAAACATAGTTCCATTCATTTCAGAGAACGTTAAACTTTACGGACGGGGATATTGTTTTCACTGAGATAGTCTTTTACCTGGGAAACAGTATATTTACCATAATGAAAAACAGATGCGGCCAAAACAGCATCAGCTTTGCCAATCGTGAACGCATCACGAAAATGTTCAAAAGTTCCTCCACCTCCTGACGCAATTACAGGGATGTTGAGGGTGCCGCTGATTGCGGCAGTCAATTCCAGTTCAAATCCATTCTGGTGTCCGTCCGCATCCATGCTGGTCAATAATATCTCTCCTGCACCGCGGGATTCCATTTCACGGGCCCATGCTACTGCATCCAGACCGGTCGGACGGCTTCCGCCATGACTGAAGACTTCCCATTTTGAGGTGTTGTCTGTATCATGTCGTTTCATTGTTTTCATATCACGTTTTCTGGCATCAATTGCAACAACGATACATTGCGAACCAAAACGCTTTGCACCTTCTGTGATGAGATTCGGGTTCCGGATTGCAGAAGAATTTACTGAAACCTTATCTGCACCGGCGGTTACAAGAGCATGCATATCCTCAAGTGTTGAAATTCCACCGCCTATAGTAAAAGGGATAAACAATTCACGTGCCAAGCGTGTTGCCAGTTCAATTGTTGTTCCACGATTTTCATTTGAAGCAGTAATGTCAAGAAATACAAGCTCGTCTGCAGATTGTTCATTATAGCGTTGCGCAAGCTCCAGAGGATCGCCTGCGTCACGTAAACTGACAAAACTGGTACCCTTGACCACACGGCCTGCTTTTATGTCCAGACATGGTATAATACGGCGTGCTAACACTTGAATACCTCCTTTAAATCGAGTTTGCCTTCGTAAATTGCTTTCCCGCTGATTACCTGATCAACACCGACTGCTTCCAGAGTTTTGAGCTGTTCCAAGTCTGCCATCGAAGATACTCCTCCTGATGCCACTATTTTCAATCCGGTTCGACGTGCAAAATCACTCAGGGCTTCTAAATTTGGCCCGCTAAGCATTCCGTCACGCGCAATGTCTGTAAAAATGACTCTTTTAATCCCAAGCTTTTTCCAGCGCAAAGCAAACTCCACATCGTCAATTTCGGTTCCTTCCTGCCAGCCTTCAATCGAAACTTTACGGTTTCGCGCATCGATTCCGAGAAAAATTTTCTCTCTGGAAAAACGCTGAATAAGGCCCTCCAGAACATCAGGATTTTTGACGGCCATTGTGCCGATGATTACCGATGACACCCCCAATTCCAGCATTCGTTCAACGTTTTCTGCTGTACGCAAACCTCCTCCCAGTTGAACGGGAATCGAAATTGTTTTAAGTATTGAATGGATGCTGTCCAAGTTTGTACCTTGTCCCCTGAATGCTCCATCCAAATCAACCAGATGCAAACGCTTTGCACCTGCGTCTTCAAATGAACGGGCCATGGCAGCAGGCTCATGTGAATACACGGTTTCCGCATCTGCTTCGCCCTGAAGCAGTCTAACACAGCGGCCGTTTTTTAAATCAATTGCAGGAATCAGCAACATAAATTGTTTATGATATTATTTGAGGGACAGTTTGTAAATTGTGAGCGCTCTGAAATTATTAAACTTTATGTTCTATGATCCTGTAATTTATTAATGAAATCAAGTTAGAACGCAGTTCTTCTGCTTATAAAATTGGCTCAAAACTTGAATGTCGGAATGGTTGCTGATTGATCGAAACAATTCAACAAGTTTTTTTCCTCATTCTCAAAAAGTTATGCAAGTTACCGCTAAAACTATTCCAGACAAACAAACCGGCTTAGATCGACAGGTCCAAGGAAAAAATAAGCCAACTGCAGCAAGTTCCGGGATTCAAGCCCTCAAAACAGATGAAAATTTGGAATCAGCAAAAGGTGCGGAACGGAATGAGACTTCACAGTATTTAAAGGTACTCTCAAGAATAGAAAATTTGCTGGTCCAGGAAAAACTTCCGGATGCCGCGGTTGATGGTTTTGTAGGAGCAATTAAGAAACAGATTGATTTGATGAGCGAGACTGACAGACAAATGCTGTTAAAACTCCCTGAGGCAATAAAACTGGAATTGAAAAATTTGAATGACCTGCCTGAGATGATCAAGAACAATCTCAGAGATGAAGGGAAATCACCTGTTTTGCTGGAACTGCTGCGTCTGCCGAAATTTGCGGTTTTAATGCGAACTGACAGCAAACCCGCGCCCAAAACCTACACTGCACAGTCAGCACAGACCCTGCCAACCGTCAAATCATCTCCTATCAATATTTTGGATATTCCTACTGCTAGAGAAAAACCTGTTCTAGCTGGGTCTCCGGAAGCAAATAATAATACAGTTGACAAGAAAAGCGCAGGCCTGACAAAACTGACTGCTTGATGATTTTTTAAATTTCTTTATTCGTTGGTGCTTTGGTCAGTAGAATTCACACTGAATTTTCCAACAAATTCACTGCCTATTCTCATTTTCAATCCACCTACTGGTGTAGAAATATTTCCCATGATTCTCGCGTTTTCCAAAATTTCTACAAGTTTTGAGGCTTTGATATTGCCTTCTACCCAACCATCAACCCGAATCACGGGCGCATCAATTTGACCTTTCACTTTACCTAAAGCACCCACGATGACCATGCATTTACTGTTTATACTACCGACATAATTTCCGTCAATGCGAATGCTATCACTGCTTGAAAGGCTCCCTTCCAGCTGTAAATCATGTCCTAAATAGCCTTTAACTAATTTCATCTTCGGACCGTTTATTTATAGTTTTAAGTCGCCAGCGCAAAGGTTTAATTTATGCTTATCAGCAGCTAATAATTCAGTGAAGCCACTTTTCAATACGTTCAGATGCCTCTGTCAAACCGGGAAACAGACTTCTATACAAATCCGGAGTGAGTTCCCCACTTTCCGGAAAATTCTGCATGAGCTGTGTACCATTATAATCTACACTGGCTACACGTACACCAAAAAAATCTTTCGGCATATAAAAATCTGATCCCGGAAGCAGCGCTACACCGGTCTCTTCCAAAAGTCGTGTACTCAATTCATCACTGCTGAGTATGCCGCGGGATGTCAATTTGTCTCTAAAATTTTCGAAGTCCGGAAACAGATAAAATGCTCCTTGAGGCTCAGTACAATTCAGGCCAATTTCGGTAAAGCACTGATATAAATAATTTCCTGCGGCACCGTGAATGTCCCGGCAAAGTTCAACATGCTTTTTCACCGACCAATAATTATCAAATGCAGGCAGAACTGCGTACTGTACAGGAGCGCTCACGCAGCTGAAAGTTTCACTCACAAATGCGGAAAGTGGCCGCGTAATTTCTTTCAAATCATCCGGAATCATAGCAAAACCAAGACGCCAACCTCCTGCTGAAAATGCTTTTGATATGCCGCTTGTGGTTATAGTCCCTTCTGGATAATAATTTGCAATTCCCTCAAAGGCCTGCTTACCAAAATTGATTAGTGCATATATTTCATCTGAAATCACAATGACTTCATATTTACGGCAAACCTCTGCCAAATCCCGTAATTCATCCGGAGCATGAACACTTCCAGTAGGATTGCTTGGATTATTAAGAATTAGAATTTTTTGCGAAAATTTCTGAACGGAACATGCTTTTTCCAATTCTTCTGCCTGCAAACGATAACCTTTCTTAAAGTCAGTAGGAATTGGAATAAATATTTTGGAGCGAATTTTTGCCTGCGGACCGTAACTTACCCAACTTGGAGCAGGAACCATGAGCGGTCCTTCCAACAAGTAAACGAGTTGAAAAATAAGTTCTTTACTTCCCGGTCCGATGAAAATATTTTCAAAAGAATAGTTATAACCAAATTCACTTTTAAAAAAACCGGCAATTGCCTGACGTAATTCCGGTAATCCACAACCGGAAATGTATTGTTTCCGCCAGGAGTTTTCTCGCAAAGCTGCCTGCATAGGTTCGGGCACTGGAAATGGTGATTCGCCGAACCCCAAGTGGCAAATGCTTCGTCCTTCGCTACGTAAATTTAGCGCAAGCTGGTTAATAAATAAAGTTGCGGATTCTTTTAAATTGCTAATTTGCTTGTTTATAATCGGCTGCATTAAATGTCTCAACTTCAAAATCAATTTGAATGCGGTTTTTCCACAATTCCAGTAATTAAGGTGGAGGGATTCCCGCAGTGCAGGAGCCAAAGCTGATGTGCTGCTCTGGTAACACCTACATACAGCAATTGCCGGGAACGAATATCCGGGCCGTATGTTGAAGCATCTGCGTCTGCGATTATGACCGTATCAAACTCAAGACCTTTAGTCTGTGAAATGTCTGTAATATCAATCCCCGGAGTAAATGAAAATTCCTGATCGCTTATGTAACGCATATTCGTAAGATCGGTTCTTTGCAGACCTTCAAACAAAGTTTGGGCTGTTTCCTGAGTGCGGGCCAATACAGCAACACTGGCAAGGGGTTCACGAATAGCTAAATCTTCCAGTGTGTCAGCCAGAAATGCTATCATCGCACCACGTTCCCTGAAACGGAAAACATCCACCGGTACACCATGACGAGTAGAGTGCCAGACTGTATTTACGCTGTGTTCGCCGATCACTTTTTTTGCTGCTGACATTATTTCGTTTGTTGAACGGTAACCAATTTTTAAAGGTGCTAATGCGGTCACGTCCGGTTTTGTGCCATCGGGCAGGGTCAAATGAGAAAGTGATTCTTCCCAGGTTTCATGTTTTCGCCCAAGCATTATTCGTTGATCCAAATCTCCAGCTAATGTAACACTGGTCAGTTTTTCCGGTGTCAGACTTACTAAAAGCTGAAACTCAAGTGCACCAAAATCCTGAGCTTCATCGAGCATCAAATGTGTGTAGCTCAGAAGCTTACCGTTTTTGAGCTGCAATGGTCCCATCAGCAGTTGAAAAAGTAGAAGCAAAAGTGTATCATCTTCTTCATCCAACATTGATTTTTCATCTGCAAAATTCAAATCAATACTGCCTAATCCTTCCACCAGCTCAACCAGAGGAATCCGTTCTGATTCTGCGACTTCTCCTGTTTCCTGCCTCTTTTGATACTGTCTAACCGCCCAGGTCCAGGCGCTTGTCAGTTGGGTTTCGCTAAATTCACCCGGAGCAAGCCGTCCCACTGTCTCAACCAGCATTTCCTGACTGACAAGGCAATCATTCCATATTTGAGAAATCAATAAATGCGGTGATTCAAACAACTCCGGAAAAGCCTGTTCCAAAACATTTTGAAGTTGTTTTTCCATTCTTGAACTGGATAGTTTTGCAACCGCATCAATTAATACTTCGCCTTTTGACCAACCCACCAAACGCAGCAAACGTGGTATTAAAGGCATACCTTTCAAGGCGTCCCAAGCCTCAAGCAAGACTTCCAACTGTTCGACTTTGGCAAGTTTTACTTCAAACAATTTGCGGAACTCCATTGTTCGTTTTTTGATTTCCTCAAGATAGTATTTCAGCCATAATGGATGTCTCTTAAGTTCAATCACATCCATCGGAGTGTTTTCCGCATAATTTGAAGGTAATTCAGGCAACGCACGTTGGCGGAGTCCGGACACCCATTTGTGATATGTCCTGGGACTTACGCCATGCACACCCAAAGCAGGTAAGACCTTGGACATGTAATTTGCTAAAGCCGGACCGAAAACAATCGGCAGTACAGTTTTTGGTTTAAAGTATTGCGGCTTTTTTGACATCAAATAAGCAAGTCTATGAAGCGCAACTGTGGTTTTGCCGGAACCTGCTCCGCCTTGAATCAAAATAATTCCGGATTCAGAATGTGTTATTACCTCAAATTGATGAGGATCTACCAATGCTGTGATCTGCCGGAGATGTTTGTCCACCCTGTAACCGGAAAAACTGAGGTCGGTAGTTTTTCCAGAGTTAGATGTTAACTTTTGAGGCGCTTGGATTTCGTCCAGAGTTTTGTCATGACCACTTTCCAGGCGCGGCATATTTTGACTTACCAAATGCCATTTATTACTACTTTCCTGTTCCGTTGATAAGTCTTCCAGAACACCCCCGGGCCAGTTGATTCGCATCAAAATGCCATTCTCTATCAGTAACATCCTCCTCGTGATCAACTCACCTTCCAGTTCGCGCTCACCAAAATCTTCGACATATTCATCTCCTTCACGATAGCGATAAAAAATTTGACTAATCGGCGCATTTTTCCAATCAACTATTGGACATGGCAAGTGTGTGGAAAAGCAGTTCTGGTTTCCAATCAATAAGTCCCGTTCACGATTGTTTTCCTTCAAGCGGATATGTGCAAAATAGGGAGTATCGAGATTATATCCGAAAACAGAACTGTGAGAATCCTGTTGTGTGTGCAGCAATACCATCCGCTCCATTTGTGCCATTACAGCCGGCACATCCTCGGGCAGTGTATCTGCGAGAGAATCACGTAATTCTATGATGTTCTCAAGTTGTAAGTTGCTTATATTACTTTGTTTATCCTCGGCAGCAAGCATCAGCAATCCTTGTTTTATAAGTAGCAGAAGCTGTTGTTCCTCCTCCAATACCTTTGCTTGTTCCGTGGATAGCTTTTTATTATTTCCCATTTATTTCGTTACTCTCTTACTCATTTACTCATTTACTCATTTACTCTTTTAATTCTAGCGCCCAAAGCATTCAGCCGTTCGTCGATTTTTTCATAGCCACGGTCAATCTGATCAATATTGTGAATTTCCGTGATGCCATTTGCACCAAGTGCGGCAATTAATAAAGCCATTCCTGCACGAATATCCGGAGAAGAAACTCTTGCTCCGTTTAGGGGAGTTGGACCGGAAACAACCGCTCTATGTGGATCACAAAGAATAATTTGTGCGCCCATTTCAATTAGCTTATCCACCCAAAACAAACGGCTTTCAAACATTTTTTCAAAAATTAAAACTGCACCTGAACATTGTGTGGCTACCACTGTCATGATGCTGGTTAAATCAGCTGGAAATCCCGGCCAGGGAGAATCATCAATTTTTGGAATTCCTCCTTGTACTTCTTTCTGTACGCAAAGTTTTTGCTTTTTCGGAATTAGTATGTCGTCGCCTTCAACCTGAATTTCTATACCCAGTTTTTCAAACATCAACCTTGTCATGTTCAAATACTTGACTCCTGCATTCTTGATTCGCAATTCACTTCTTGTAACCGCAGCCAATCCAATAAAAGAACCGACTTCCGTGTGATCGGGCTGAATAGTGTAATCGGCACCTGCAAGGCTTTTCACGCCTTCAATGATCAGCAAATTACTGCCGATACCTTCGATTTTAGCGCCCAGTTTTACGAGAAAATGACAGAGTCCCTGGACGTGTGGTTCACAGGCAGCGTTATAAATGCTGGATTTTCCTTGTGCGGTAACCGCAGCCATTACGGCATTTTCTGTGGCCATGACACTGGCTTCATCCAGATAAATATCTGTTCCTTTTAAACCTGCGGTGCGCATTTTATAAAGCCCTTTTTTATCCAGGGAAATTTTTGCACCAAGCTTTTCGAGTGCTAACAGATGAGTATGGACCGGTCTTAACCCGATGCGGTCTCCACCCGGTGCAGGCAAATCTATCGAATTTTTGCGTGCGAGAAGAGGTCCTGCCAGGAGGAAAGAACCGCGAATCTGCTTAGCCTGTTCTAAATCCGGTACAGTTGATTGCAGATGACTTGAATCAAAACTAAAAGTATGTTTATCAATTTGCTTAACTTCTACGCCGAGACTGACAAGCAAATCACGCATGATTGCAATGTCAAGAATGTCTGGCAAGTTGTGTAAAGTCACAGGCTCTTTTGCCAGTAAAGTTGCGGAAATTACTGGAAGAGCTTCGTTTTTATTGCCCGAAGGCGTGATACTTCCAGAGAGTGAGATTCCACCCTCAACAATGAATTTTTGCATTTTTACTTAATTCTTTTATGACAGTCTTTTAATAAGTTTAAAAATCGAAA
>JYMV01053028.1_pt1 | contig 20009 bp, 19 predicted proteins | sample 338911 | NCBI WGS metagenome assembly JYMV01 (sample SAMN03354496, study PRJNA234377) | hydrothermal vent metagenome | biome: Deep sea; feature: Hydrothermal plumes at the Eastern Lau Spreading Center, Western Pacific Ocean; material: Seawater | place: Tonga | collected 2009 | depth 2000 m m
TTTGTTCGACAGCATTCCCGACTCGTTAAGGTTGGGAGACACTTTGCTGGGACTGCCTGAGAGTTTGTCCGAAAGCGAGTTGACCGAATATTTAAAACGGTTGCAGAACAAAAACGCAACTGCCGAAGATTATTCCGTCTTTCTGGGAGCCGGGGCGTATCACCATTTTTCTCCTGTATTGATTGATTCTCTGATTTCCCGTGGAGAATTTGCCACCAGCTATACCCCTTATCAACCGGAAGTCAGTCAGGGAACCCTTCAGGCCATTTATGAGTTTCAGACTATGATTTGCCTGTTGACGGGAATGGAGATTGCTAATGCTTCCATGTATGACGGGGCTTCAGCTCTCGCCGAAGCAGTGGTGATGTCCAATCGGGTCAACCGCCGGACGGAATTTTTGGTTTCCCGGGCGGTCCACCCTGAATACCGCAAGGTGACTGAAACTTACACACGAGGAAGCAACTTCAGCCTCAAGGAAATCCCTTTCAACGATAAGGGAAAAACCGATCTATCCACTATTGCCGGGAATTTGACGGAGAACACTTCCGCCGTTGTCCTGCAATCTCCAAACTTTTTGGGAACGATTGAAGAATATGCTTCGTTGAAAGAAACACTATCGGAAAATGGAACCCTCATGATAGTTGCCGTGGCAGAAGCTTTGTCCTTGGGTATCCTGCAGCCACCGGGAACGCATGGTGCGGATATCGTGGTGGGTGAAGGGCAGTCGCTAGGCCTGCCGGTCTCTTTTGGCGGACCTTATGTGGGGTTTTTCGCGACAAGGGAAAAATTTTTAAGACAAATGCCGGGGCGCTTGGCCGGAGAAACGGTGGACCAGAACGGAAAACGGGCTTATGTCCTGACGTTGTCCACCCGGGAACAGCATATCCGGCGCGAGCGGGCCACATCCAATATCTGCACCAACCAGGGGACCAGGGGCTGTGTGCTCTGGCCACCGCCATTTTCATGTCCACACTGGGGAAACAAGGTTTTCGTGAACTGGCTTTACTGAACTTGAGAAAAGCCGACTATTTAAAGAACCGGTTGGCCCATGTACCGGATTTCAATATCCGTTTTTCCACCGACACGTTTAATGAATTTGTCCTCGAATGCCCCCGCCCGGTTGAGGAAGTTTTAAATGCTTTGAAGCAGGAGCGTATCATCGGCGGTTACCCCTTGGAGTCTTGTTACCCGGACTTAAAAAACTGCCTGCTGATTTGTGTAACGGATTTGAACAGCCGCGAGGAAATGGAACGCTTGGCCGAAATACTGGAAGCTATGTAGCTGTCAATTTTTGGGCAGTTGTTCAAGCAGTTCTTCTGCGGGATAGGTCAGGATTTCTGCCAGGGTAGGATGGTAATGCGGTATCGCAGCCAGGTCTTTTACCGTGCCGCGAAAATGCATAAGGGTGATGATTTCGTGAATCAGTTCTCCCGCTTCCGGGCCTACAATATGTCCTCCCAGCACTTCTCCTGAAACAGGATCGCAGAGCAGTTTCACATGCCCGTGTGTTTCGCCCAGGCACATCGACTTGCCATGATCGTCAAAAGGATGGGATGCCGCCAGGTAGGCAATATTGCCGGCCTGACATTCTTTTTCGCTCAACCCCACACTGGCTATTGCCGGGTCGGTAAACACCACTGAGGATTTGAGGCGATCATCGACCTGCCGCTCATTTTCGGGATGCATGGTGTTATACCCAGCTACTTCTCCCTGCAAAATGGCGATATGAACTACTTCATGGATTCCATTTACGTCACCGACCGCAAAAATATGTGGTTGGTTGGTTTTCATTTTTGCGTCCACACTAATGCGGCCTTGGCGGGTTTCGACACCTGCGGATTCGAGCTGGAGTCCATCTGTATTCGGCTTGCGCCCAAGGGCCTGAAGGATAACCTGGGCGCTGACATGTTTTTCCTCTCCCTCATGCTGGAAATAAACGGCAGAGCCATCCTGCCCCTTCTCTGCCCTGAGGATCTTTGTTCCGGTAAAAAGATCCATGCCCTCCTGCCTGAAACGGTGTTCGACAGGTCGGGCCAGGTCTTCATCTCCTTTGGATAAAATATGTTGCAGGAGAGTTACCTTGACGCCGATGCGCAAAAAAAACTGGGCCAGCTCCACCGCCACGGCTCCGGCACCCAAAACAATGATCGATTCCGGAGCCTGTCGCATTTGCAAAACGTCATCACTATTGACGAAACCGGTTTCCTTGAGGCCCGGAACTGGGTAGTCTGCAATCACGGAACCCGTAGCTAAGATGAATGATTTTGCTTTGAGGGTCTGATCACCGATGCGGATTTCATGGGGAGAGATGAACTTTGCCCGTTCCTGAATGAGGGTAAACCGCGAGTCTTGCAGTTGCTGGATGCGGTAATCGGTAAATTCTTGAATGAGCTTATTTTTGCGATCGTTGATGGCAGATAGGCGGGCATGCGGATCAACAGGCTGGAGGCCAAATTCCTCGGCCCGGCGCATCAACGCCATGATATCGGATGAACGCAGGATCGTTTTGGTGGGCATACATCCCCTCAGAATACACAAGCCTCCCAAAGGGCCGGGGTCGATGATAGCCACTCGGGCTCCCAGTGCCTGGGCAGTAGAAGCCGAGGCATAACCTGCCGAACCTCCCCCAATAACCGCAACATCAAAATCCATCGCCACCAACCTCAGAGAGTTTGGCAGTCTTCAGGGGTCAGGTCGAATTCCCTGCCACATTCCTGAATGAGGTCCCGGGCATTCTTTTCCATAAACTCCTCGCCCGTCTGCTTGAAAAGGTCCGCGGCCCTGACTAGGTGATGAATGGCTTCCTTGCCGGATTTGATGCCATAATACAGCATGGCTATGTTGCTATGGGCTCGGCCGAAATCCGGGTTGATGCGAAGGGCTTCTTTATAATGTTTGAAGGCTTCCTCCGTCTCGCCGATAAAATTGCTGACCACAGCCAGGCTGTAGTGAACCATAGGAGCCTCTGGCTTTAAGCGCAGAGCCTCGCGAAAGGACTTGCTAGCCTCCAGATTCATACGGAGCTTGCCATAACGTATACCAATATTAAAGTGGGCCAGGAAATGGTCCGGGTCCAGTTCAATGGCTTTTTTATAAGATTCGAAAGTCCTGCGGTCATCGCCCAATTTGCTGAATGCCAGGCCATCCTGGAAATGTTCTTCCGCAGTTTTCTCTTTTTGCTGTTGTGACGACATAAATTTTCTCTATCTTTCGACTGAATGTAATAGATTAACGACATAATTGAAAATGGATTGGTACTTATGCTACCTTATTGCCCCTTAGTAATGCAACTGCTCGCCGCCCCCTTTAGCAGGGGAGCCAAATAGCGGTAGCTTATTAAGCCGCCAACACGGTTTGAGCCCTGTAAGAGTCGTTGCTCATTGGCCCCACGCCTAGTGGCCCCTGACAAGGGGAATGGTTTGAATAAATCAGCAATTTTGTTTTTTTTCAGGAAAAGTTGTTATGGCAATAGAACCAGGAACTGAAGAAGAAAGGCTCATGCTGGGCCAGTGGATTAAAAAAGGCCAGAAGCTCATTGTGGGGACATCCGCATTGGGCGACTCCTATTTGGATCCCAATGTCAAAAGGGAGGAAGACATCGAGAAAAAATCGGAAGATTATGTAACGCTTGACCACAAGGTCGCCGCAGACCTCCCCCATTTGAAAGGCAGATTCCGCTGGGACCTGGAAAAATATTATCGCGACCGTTTCGGTCCTTATCTGCCCCAGGATTGATTGAATTCATGTCTCGACTCAAAATTTCGGAAATGGGTGATGCCCCGCAGGAAGGAACCGGGAAACAAATTCACTTTAAACACGAATACACGCAGATCGAATACGATCTTGCTCTTTTCCAGGTCGAAGGTAAATTTTACTGCATTACAGACCTGTGCCTTACTTGCGGAGGTAGCCTGGGAAAAGGTGCATTGAGAGGATTTTTCGCCTTTTGCAGTAATGAAGAATGCGGATGGAATATTAAAAAAGGATTTTGCAAGTTCAACCGCTCAGAAACTACCCCCCGCTATAAGGTTGTCGTTGATTCAGACGGCCTCTATATCGAAATCTAACCACCAGGCGTGGGGCTGATATCCCCTTCCGCAACCTACTTGCCCTGTTATATCCTCTTCATTAGCATTTATGCCCCGCAGGGGTAAGGATGAGGGGCAGCCAAATATGAATTCTTTTCAAGAGGTGCCTCATGAGCCTGGACTTAACCAAAAAAGTTATTACCGTGCGTCCCGGTCAATCTATTACGACCAAACAAAACCTTCCTTATTACGTTGGTATATCCACCGAAACTGCCGGGGCAATGGGACTGTCCATGAATCTGGTGGTGATTCCTCCGGGAGGGTCGCCCAAAGCGCATTACCATAAAGATTTTGAAACGGCGATTTATTTGCTGAAGGGAAGGGTTGAAACGCAATTTGGTGAGAACCTGAAAGAGTCGGTTATTAATGAGGAGGGGGATTTTATTTATATTCCCCCTGGGGTGCCGCATAAACCGGTGAATCTGTCTGACAGTGAGCTGGCTTTGGCCATTGTTTCGCGCAACGACCCCAACGAGCACGAGAATGTCGTACCTTATGATCAGTAGTTAGACCCGTCAGGAAGGATCTCAACAAGCAATGTGGGTCTTTTTAACAAGGGTGTCAGAGACTTCCTTTTTTGGATTAACCAGCATGTGTCAAAGTATCCATCAAATCGTAACCATTTCAAGGGCATGGACCTTTTTCCAGGTGTTGGATGTTTGACGTTTTTCGCGGCCGCTGGAATGCTTATAACCTCTTGAAAAATTTGACAGTTTTTTGGTTTTGTATATAATGACTTCATATTATGAAGATAAATCTCGACGCAGGTAGTTTTAGCATTATTGGTGAAAGCCCGCAGATCCGTGAGGTTTTGGACATTGTGGCACGGGTTGCAAGTTCTCAGAGCACGGTGATGATTTATGGAGAAAGCGGAACGGGAAAGGAGCTGATTGCCCGGGCTTTGCATTTAAATAGTCCGCGAAAGTCCAAACCCTTCATCGCTGTTAACTGTGCCGCTATTCCTCATGATTTGTTGGAAAGTGAATTATTTGGTTATGAAAAAGGTGCGTTCACAGGTGCAGTGAATGCCCGGATTGGCCGGATAGAGTTGGCAAATCAGGGAACTATCTTTTTTGATGAAATTGGGGATATGCCACCGGCTTTGCAGGTGAAACTGCTCCGAGTTCTCGCGGAAAGGGAGATCGATCGTATTGGAAGCGTCAAGTCCACGCCGGTCGACATACGGGTGATTACTGCCACGCACCAGAACCTGGAAGTCGCTATCGAGGAAGGCCGTTTCCGGGAAGACCTGTATTACAGACTCAACATTATTCCCCTCACTCTTCCCCCTTTACGGGACCGGAAAACGGATATTCCCCTTTTGGTCAGCCATTTTCTCAAGCAGTTCAATAATGGTACGGGCAGTTCTAAAACTATCAGTGATGAAGCAATCAACGTATTGGTGAACTATTCTTGGCCGGGTAACGTCCGCGAGTTGGCGAATTTCGTGGAACGCATGGTGGTCCTGAGCATCGGTTCTACCATCACCCCGAGGGATTTACCGGATAAAGTTCTGGGCGAAGTCCCCGAAGAAAAATGGACACCCCTTGAAAAAGATTCTGAGCCGACAGGAAATCCGACTCAGATTCTGCAACAGTCGTTAAAGCAATCTTTCCATGTGGGAATTCCCGATGAGGGCATCAATCTGAAAAAGCTTGTGGAAGGTTTCGAGAAGGAACTCCTCATCGAAGCGCTGGAAAAAACCGGTTGGGTCAAAAACAAGGCGGCCACTCTATTGAGCCTCAACCGGACCACCCTGGTCGAAAAACTCAAAAAACTGAAAATCACCAACCCACCGGCGTAACTCCTGGGCGCCGGCGAGCCGCCGGTGGCAATGTGCAACCACTTTCACTGGCAAGAAAGGGGTTGTCTCGGCTTGAAAGGTGGTTGCTGTTTGTTCCTCACGATTTTGGCGGTCGAGTTAGCGTCACCGCCACACTGCCTGCCCCTGAGGGGCTATTCGATGCGGGCGTTGGCGAGTTCCTGGGCGACTTTGGTGATATCCTTGACAAATTTCTCGAAGGCTTGGTCCGTATCTTTGTGCTGGGTCTGCTTGCGGATTTGTTCCCCATTGGCGTCAATAACAAGATCCAGGACATTGATTCCAGGAGTCACGTGGTGTTTTCTGATTTCTATTCTGATTTCATTGACTTCCATTGGTTCCTCTCCAAATTAAACGTTGCATGCATCGTTGATGAGCAACAAGTTGACTTTTTTCGACAATAATTTTTAATGGTGCCTCTCATGTAGAGGAGAGTATTTAATATCATTTCAGGGTAAGACGGTCAAGGGCTCTTTGAGCCGAGCGCCTTAGCAAGGGAAGCAACTGGCGAGGGCTTGGTTGTACCCCTGCTACCCCATTCGGGGCATGCAGGCTGAGGAGGAGTACCACGGGCCGAGATAATTCTTTGTTCGCCAGATAGAGTCAATGCACTTTGCCACCGGCCGCTGGCCGGTTAGATGGTGAAATCGAGTAGGCGGGATCGGCTTTGTTCATTCTGGAGTTGGGAAGCCAGGGCTCGGATAGATGTCTCAAACCTCAGTAATCCCTGTTGGAGGTTGCTGATTTCTTCGGCAAGATCGGTATCTGCCAAGCCCGATTCGCTCCGTGTCAGGTTTTCTATCTGAATATTTAAGCTGTTAGCGGTGCTGGTCAACCGGTTACCGATGGCTCCCACTTGTCCCCGGGCGGCATTCAGGGTTTGGGAAGCTCGTTCAAAACTGTCAATCCCTGCAGAGCACCCTGAGTGGTTGAAATATCGGAATCGGCAATCCCCAGGGATTCAGTACTTGTGCTTTCCACCACATTAAGGCTAATCTGGTTATCCGGTCCAGACCCTGTCCCGGCCTGAATATTGACAGGTTCTGCGTTTTGCCCCAGGGACCCATCCAGCAGGTTTCGACCATTGAACTGAAGGGAACCGGTGAGTCGGTCAATTTCGCTCTGGATTTGGCCAAACTCCTGGTTCAATGTCTGCCTTTGGGAATCATTCAAGGTCCCATTGCTGGATTGTATGGCCAATTCCCGTCCCCGGTTTACCAAATCAGCGATACCGGCTAATCCGCCGTCTGCGGTGCGGACAAAATTGGTACCCGATTCTACATTCTTGACAGATTGGGTCAGGGCGCTGATATCTGATCGCAACTGAGCGGATAATGCACTCGCCGCTGGATTGGTTCCCGCCCGGTTAAGTTTTCGACCTGAAGCGATGCGTTCCAAAGAGTCCTGCAATCCAGATCGGTTCCGGTTGATCGTGTTCAGCAACTGGCTGAAAGTTCCACTTATCGGGTCGACCATTTAGAGTTCCCTAGTTTTATGGATGAATTAATCTAAGATAAAGCTATCCCACCGGCTTGTCAATATGGGCTGAATGAAAGACTGCCAGTTGCAATGCCCTGGCGGGCAGATTAGAATTACACGGAGGGCCTCCGCGGCTAGTGCTATGAATTCTATTTGAGGAGAACCAATGAAAATTTCCATCAATGGGGCTGAAACGGAAGAATCGTCTTTTCAGGGAGAAACCTTGAAGGAAGTGCTGGACGCGATTTTAAAAAACCGTCAGGATTCTTATATAAGAAGAATCTGGCTGGAGGGCCAGGAAGTTTCCTCCAGCGCCCAGGATACTTTAATGACTTCTACCTCAAGCATTGAATTGCTTGAGTTGGAGCTGGCCTATTTGAAAGACCTACTGGCCAATAATCTTGGCAACGCAAAGGAATATCTCGAAAAACTGATTCCTGGTTTTCAAAAGGCCGCAGACTTGTTTCGCATGGGCAACGAGCAAGAGGCCCATAAATATTATCTGCAGATCCTCGATGGAATTGACTGGTTCTCCCAGGTTGTCCTGAACATTGTTAAATCCCGGGGAAATGAGGTTGAAGGGCAAAGCCTTGGAGATCGACAGGAAAGGTTGACGGGCCTTATGGCCCAAATGCTGGAGGCCAACCAGAATCAAGATTGGGTCATGTTGGCCGATTTACTGGAATATGAAATGATTCCATTCTATAAAGATTGGCAAGAGACGCTTTCCCGTTTCAATGCGTGAGGAAGGTTTATAGGACGAATCCAGGGAAAAAAATCTGTATTCCATTATTTTTCAATATCTTATTGGATTGATATTGTTTTTTCCGCGAAAGGTGGGCTTGGTCTGGATTTTTTTTAAAAAAAACCTAAATTAAAACTAAAGTTTCAGGAACTTTTACCGATGAGGAGGTCGTAGACCACTACCTTGAATTTGAGGTAAAGGTAGTTGTTTTTGGGAAGTTATTCCAGGAAAAGGATGCTTTCTAGTCTTCTCTCTTATCGGAAAAAAAATCTGAAACTTTAACAAGGGACGGGTTTTTGGGAGGATAGAGGCAAGGCGGCCCCTCCCCAAGGATTGGAAATAAAAACCATTAAAGAACGTTTGTAAGAAAGGGACAAACCATGGAAGATGTAAATTTTCCTTTGGACCAGAGTCAGGTCACTAGTGCGTTGCGCGGATTGCGGGAGGCTGGAGAAGAAAGTTCGCGACCACGCCGTTTGGAAGATAGCGAAGATGAGTTTAGGAATCCTGAAGCCAGGGACGATGAAGAGGTTGAACAGACTGCCCAGGCCGAACGTACTGTTATTGCGCAAGACCGTGTTGACGTATTAGAACAAGATCAACAGCAGGAGCAAATAATTGCAGATATCGCTGAGGAAGCCTTGGAGGTAGTTGTAAGGGTCCAAATAGCAGCTGTTGCTTCCAAGTTAACGACTGAGCAACAGTCAGGAGGCGCTGAAGCACTGCGGAATCCATTGCGAGCGGACAGGGAGTCAGGGGTTGATCCGCGAGGGGGAGCTCCAACCGAGGAACAACAGGTAACCGAACGGTTTGAATCGGGCAATGACGCGGCAAACCCGGAGCGGATTGAAGAGTTTCAGGGTAGTACCCGGATCGACAGCGTCGAGGAAGGGGCAGAGCGTGCGAATGCAGAAGCGACTTCGGTGGAGCAGGAAAACCCGGCAACGCCGCTGCGAGGCCAACCCAGTAGCCGTGACGTGGTAGAAGGGGGAAGACCTCCGGAGGGCCAGGAAAGAATTGCCGAAGGTTTTAGTTCCGAGCCACCATCTGCTACGGAAAGGGCTGCAGCCGATTTGGACCAAACCCCACCAACTGATTCCCGGATTCAGCAACGTATTCAGGAAGAGAGGGTGGCTGAGGAAGAATCTCGGGCCAGAAATGAACCTGCGTTGGAAACACCGGCGCCAGAAATTGAACCGGTCGAACCGCCTGAAGAACCGTTACAGGAAGCTGTGGATAATAATCCGTTACGCGGTCCCCGGCCTTCTGATTTAAGAGATGACGATGCGACGGCAGTGGAAACCGAGCGTGGGCAGAATGTCAGTAATTTGATTTGAACGAACCGCCCCGCCAGCGACATGCTGTTTGGGCCTTAAAAGGAACTCATCAAGAGGAGACAAGCTGTAACCGGGATAACCCCATCGTAATAGGATCTCGAAATTTATTGGCATGGTTTGCGGCCTGGTCCAATATTTTTCGAAGGTTCGGTTTTCAACTTGAAGCCCTTTTTGGGCCTTGTTACTTCAACCCGGCTTTTTGCCTGACGGCGAAAGTCTGTTCGAAGTAAATGCACACGGCACCAACGAGGCGGGCGTTTTATTTTTTTCCGGTTTAACGGCGCGATTCTGTTCTTGATGTGTTTATCGACATTTTCGATTAAACACTTTAATGGCGAAATAGGTTTTCTTCGCCAGACCGGAAAGAATCGTGCAGATTCTCAACAACGTCAGTGCCACGTTTTTCCCTCTCAATTCGACCCGATCGACCAGTAATGACCTGAATGTCCGTATTGCCCGCGATACAATAAACCAATCCGGCAGTCCTCAGGAAATCAAACGGGACATCCTGTTTAACTCTGTATTTATCAATACAAGAAAGGTACCCAATCTGGAGGCCACAGGCCCATTGGCGGCCTTCCGGGTGAACGATGCCATTGCTCTGCTTTCCCGTCGGTTCGACTCCAGAAAAATCCCCATTTTGGAAGATCTGGGAAAAAAGGAGCGGTTCACTCTGCTCAAACTTCGCCAATTGGATGACCTTTCCACTTCCCTGAAGACCCTTGGGCAAACGGTTACTGAACTGTTCAGTGTTGATGCGCTGAACCCCAAATCGTCTTCTTCAACCCGGTCAAAACGGGTGCAGGCGTTTGTGGGAAAGGATGCGCCCCTGGATTCCTTCCGCATCAGTCCGGTACGTCTGTCGAAAGGGGCGATTCTGGCTTCCGATGAGCAATCCACTCCCCTGGGCACTCTGGGCCTGACAGGTAGTTTTTTCATCAATGGTGTGAAAATTACCGTCGAATCTTCAGATACGCTGATTGACCTGAAAAACAAAATCAATTTCGGCGAAGACCATAACCGTAACGGGGTTCTCGATAAAACGGAAGATGTGAACAATAACGGGACGCTTGATATTATTCAAACCGCGAATTCCGAGTTTGTTCCGGCCATATTCATTACTGAAGACCTTGATGGCGATGGCGAGCTCGACCCGGATGAAGATGTTAATGATAATGGCCGGTTGGATGGGGGAGTTGCGGAGACCAAGGTCCTTGCGCTGATTAAGGATAACCGGTTGGTCCTGGTTGGGTTGGCAGGCGGGCGTGACCGAATTGATTTGCTGGATAGCGACGAGGTGCTTTTGAACCTCGGATTCTTTGAACTAAATTTTAAAGGGTTCCCGGTCCAGAAGGAATTCCAGTTTGATTCTGAAGACCAAGACCTTGCGGTCAATCTGATTCAACAACCTCAAACCGCAAAAATCGAAATCGACGGGAAACCCGTGTTCAGCGATACCAACGTCTTTTCGGGGGTGATCGAAGATACTGATCTGGTCATCAAAAAAGCATCGGAAAAAGCCGCCCAAATAAACATCTTCATTGATACCGAAACATTTTTTACCCAGATCAAAACCCTGTTTGATCAATTCAATTATTCCATTTCAAAAATCAATAACCTTCTGGGTATCTCCCGGACATTTGCGCAAGATGGGGACATTCAGGACATCCGCAACGACCTCACCTTCAAACCCCAGGAAAGGGCGCGGGGGCTTGCTAAACGAAATGAAGATATAGACACGCTGCGGGGTCGACCGGGAAACCCCTTTGCCACAGGCATTAAGGTGGTCAATCCGGAGAAAAACAACCCGCAGGAAGTCGCGATCACCTCTGCGGTCCAGGCTGTCAAATCCGGAATAACCCGGGCTTTTCAAAGCCAAAATGAAAACCTTTTGCGCAGGCTGGGTTCCATAGGCATCCGCACCTTGGCGGACAACACCTTTTTGCTGGACGAAAGAGAATTCCGGCGCGGACTCAACTCCAACACGACAGAAATTTTTGACCTGTTCACCAACCCCGAAACTGGAATTCTGCCCAACCTGGCGGAAAGGCTGAGCATCATTTTGCGGGATGACCTGGGTGAACTGGCTATTGAGAAAAACGAAATTGTTGTGCAGTCGAGTTCACCAAGAATCCAGGCAGAAAATTTTCGCAAGCTTACCGAAAACAACAATTTAGGAAACACAACACAAACCCTTATCGCAGTGGCATGAACTTAAATTATGGATAAACAAAAAACAGAAATTATCAGGCTTCTCAAACATAAGAAGGAAACCTGCGCCCGGCTTCTGCAGAAAATAGGAGAGCAAGTGGAAGCCGTGAACAATCAGGATCACTCCCGATTGGCAGTGATTATCGAGGGCAAGGAAGGGTTGATCGCCGGACTCAATGAAACAGACCAAAAGATCAGCGACCTGGCCCGTGATCTGGATGAAGCCACTCGTGAATCGCTGACCCGTGAATTTGAAGAGCTGGGGCGTCGCATTGATACCGACTTGAAAAAAATTATCGAACAGGAAACCGTTTGCCAGGAAAAACTCAACATCGTGAAAAACGAGGTGCTGGAAAAGATCAAAGACGTAAAAAATGGAAAGGTGCTTTTAAAAGGTTATGGAATATCTCCAAGAATCAAACCAAAAATTTCAAAAAACGTTTAACTGAAAGGAAAAGATCATGGACATTTCAATTGTTCCCATCAGCAGGGTTTTTAAAATCTATCAGGGGCAGGCCCGCATAGCAGAGTTGAACAGCAAGAATCCGGTCAAACGGGTTCAGGGCCAACGCGACCGGGTCAGTATTTCGAAGGAAGCCAGAGCGGCGTTGACTTCACACACTCAGGGGCGGTCTCCACAATTAGAGACCAAGAATGTGGAAGCCAAGTTCGTGCAAACCCAGTTTGTGCAAACCGAGGAGGTTGAGGCAGGAAGAAATTGAGGGAACTGCCGGGCCATACCCCTCCCGGGCATGCGTTATAATTTTCCTCAGCCTTCATGCCCGGCACGGGTAAAAGCAAATGAAGAGTTACCACGCGCCCGGTGGGAATTAGCAAGAGCATATTAAGTCGAGAGAACGTTTACTTGCACGATAAAGTTATTGCTCATCGCCACCGGCGGTTACGCCGGTTCCGCCGCCCCTTTTTTAAATGCCTTAATTCTGCTACTATCCTGCCTTTGATTTGAGAATATATTTTGCCGGATTTCCCTATGATTTGTGTCCCCATTATTGGACCGTCCGTGTTCAAAGCTCAGGAGCAGATCGCATCCGCTTCGGCGGTTGCCGACATTTTGGAACTGCGCCTGGACTTGGTAGATGCTCCCGACCTGAATATTTTGCTCGATTCGGCAAACCTGCCGGTCATCGTTACCAACCGCTCCAAACGTGATGGTGGACAATTTAAAGGGTCGGATGAAGAGCGCCTACAGTCGCTTCGGAAGGCCCTGAAAGCTGGAGCCGATTACGTGGATATTGAAGTCTCCACGCCCAGGGAACATTTGCAACCCTTCCTGGAAGAAGGGGATCCCTCAAGGATCATTATTTCTTATCACGACTTTTCACACACTCCCGAAGATTTCAATCCGCTTTATGAAGCCATGTGCGAAATGCCGGGAGATATCATCAACGCCCGGGATCTTGCAGACAACCTGAAAATGTTTGAATTGTTAAAACGGGCCGGGCAGGAGAAGCAAAAGCTTATTGGTCTTTGCATGGGAGACTTGGGAGAAATCAGTCGCATCCTTTCTCCTCTGTTTGGCGGATTCCTGACCTTTGGCAGTCTCGAGACCGGGCAGGAGAGTGCTCCCGGCCAGATTCCTGCAAAAACCCTCAAAGAAATTTACCGGGTCAACACAGCACGTTCTGATTTTAAGATCTATGGAGTCATTGGAAATCCGGTATCGAAAAGCCAGGGGTATCTGGTTCACAACCGGGCTTTCCAGGAAAAGGGATCTACGGACATCTACGTTTCTTTTCTTGTCGATAATGTGGAAAAATTTTTCATCCGCTTTAAGGATTTCTTTAGTGGACTGAGTGTCACCATGCCAGCCAAGGAACAGATCATTCCCCTGCTGGACCGAATCGATGAAACGGCCGGGAAAATCGGTGCGGTGAATACGGTGGTGAAACAAGGGTCAGACTGGGTAGGCTATAACACCGACTGCTCCGGCGCCATTTCAGCCCTCGAAGCCTGTACACCACTAAAGGATAAAAATATCCTGATCCTCGGTTCGGGAGGAACAGCGAAGGCCATCGGCTTTGGCGTGAAAGAAAAAGGCGGTCGGTTGACCGTCACCTATAATAAGAATAAAGAACGAGGGGAAAGCCTGGCAAAGGAGTTGGACTGCGAATCGATCCATTGCCGCGATGCCGGTACCCGATCTATCGATATTCTCATTAATTGTTCGCCGGTGGGCATGAGCCCAAATGTCAATGAAAGCCCGTTTCTGGCAAGAGATTTCAAAGAAGGTATGGTGGTGTTCGACTCGGTTTACAATCCGCTGGAGACGAGACTTTTGCGCGAAGCCAAATCCGCCGGATGCACAGTCATCGCCGGTAGCGAGCTGTTTGTCAATCAGGCGGCCCGCCAGTTTGAACTCTGGACCGGCCAACCCGCCCCCATCGACATCATGCGGCAGGTGCTACTGCAAAAGTTGAAAGCCCACTAGCCGTGGCTACTAGCTGCAGGGGCAACTGGGCAAGGGCTCAGCAAGCCGAGACAACTCTTTGTTAGCAGACACAGCGATTGCACACGCTGGCCCCACGCCTAGTGGTGGCTAGCCCGAGGATCGGTAGCGGGGTACTTTTGCGTCTACCACCTGCGACCACGCATCAATGCCGCCGATCAGATTGTGAACGGTTTTGAATCCACATTCGATCAATTCCATGGCGGCTCTTTGCGAACGTTCTCCATAGTGGCAGATCACCACGATCTCTTCTTCAAAGATAAATTCTTGTTGTCGGTCAATGACTTCGGCCAGTGGAAAATTTTCTGATCCATCAATGGCGGCCAGGGAATACTCCCAGGGTTCCCGAACATCAAGCAGAAAAATATCTTCCCCGTTATCCAGCTTATTTTTTAGCTCAAGGGGTTGAAGTTGTTTGACGGAGTTCATGGGTATTATTGAAAGCCAATCAACGGCCAGTAGACCAGAAGGAGGAGAACGTAGCAAACCAGACCCAGCAAGCTGAGGACGATTCCTGAAAAGATCATATCCTTCAAGGTCAAGAACCTTGAAGAATATGCCAGCGCCGCGGCCGGGGTGGCGATTGGCAAAATGAAGGCAAAATTGCTGGGTAATAGCACCGTCATAGTGGCCACTACCGGATCGATACCATAATTTGGTCCCATACTGATGGCGGTAGGAAGAAGGATGGCGATGACCGCTGAATTGCTCATAAAAGTGGTGAACAAGGTGGATAACACCGCCATGACCAGTAGGAAAACAATACCCGATTCGACCAGCCCCGAAAACAGTTTTTCAGCAAGCCATAACGCCGCCCCCGATTCCGCCATGACCTCTCCCAGGCAGATGGCGCTTAGAACAATGGCCCAGTTGATGTGAGCTTCCACCATTTTCCAGGTTATGAGATTCAGCACGAACAATAGAACGATGGCAATAATAGCGATGTTGGCGATACCCAACTGGTCGCCAAACCCGAACCAGCAAAAAAGCGTGGCTCCCATCACCAGGGCAATGCCCTTTTCCTGAAAGGTTACTCGTCCCATGACCAGCGATTTTTGTTTCAACGCTTTTCGAGCTGGCTCGATGTCATGGATATCCGGAGGAAACAGGATTTTCAAGGCCAGCCAGCCCCCCGCAAACAAGAGTAGCACCAGCGGAAAACTCAACTGAGTATATTTAATAATTCCCAGGGTTTGTTGCCCGGCCGTGGCTTTTTCCAGCATCTCTACGCCCAGGGGTACTCTGCCGCCACCGAGCACGGTCATGGCTCCCCCGATAATGCACCCCCAGGCCATGGCAAAGTACATGGATTTGGCAAAGACAGAATTGTCCCGTTTTAAATTCAAGGACTGTATGATTTCGTGAATGATGGGAAACAGGATGACCGCCACTGCATGTTCAGACATGAAGCATGAACTGATGCCCGCAAAACAATAAGTGGCAGTGACCAACCCTCCTGGTGTTTCGCTCCAATTTTCCATCACCCAGATGGAAATTCGGGTGCTGAGTCCGCAGGCGATCATAGATGCCGATAGGATGAAGACCCCCAGTATAAAGAAAACCGCTTTGTTGCCAAAATAACTGTAAGCCTGGGAGGCTTCCATGATTCCCAAAAGCGGAACGGCCGCGATGGCCAGCAGGCTGGTGATCGACAAAGGGATAAGATTGGTGGCCCAAAGACAGACACAAAGAAAAAAGAGACAGAGAACTTTATAGCCTTCCAGTGAAAGGTCGCTGGGGCCTTCCTGTGTCAACAATAGCGCAAAAATACCGAAAAACAGGGCCAGAATAATATACCGGCGCAGTCGTTCAAAAAGCAGGATCCATATGGGGCGTCTATCGATAAAGATCTGCTGGTTTTTAAATTTGGAATCGACCATGAATTAAATCACTTTTAAAAATAAACACGCGAGTGGCGGCCTCCCTAGCCGAGAAGCCGATAGAAGGCAAAATAAAGCTACGGCAATTAACTAGCGGAGGCACTCCGCTTGCGATGATAACCCGTTGATAGTTAAAGAGCTATAATAAACTTTCGCCAAGTCATGAAAAATGGGGTTTTATTTCGGGAACAAAGGTCAATATCAGTCGCCCTTGATATTGATGATTTGTTTCAGGGTATGTACCACTTCCACCAGGTCTTTCTGGTCGCTCATCACATCATCGATGTTTTTGTAGGCAGAGGGTATCTCATCGATGATGGCTTTGCGCCGTGACATTTCGACGCCTTTTGTTTGATTTTCCAGGTCCTGCATATTGAATTTGTGAAAGGCCTGTTTCCGGCTCATGCGTCGTCCCGCTCCGTGGGAGCAGGAGTGAAAGGACTCGGCATTGCCCTTGCCTTTTACAATATAGGAACGGGTTCCCATGGAGCCGGGAATGATTCCCCAATCATTTTCCCTTGCCCGGATGGCTCCCTTGCGGGTGACCCAGACTTCTTCCCCATAATGGTTTTCCCTCTCGACATAGTTATGATGGCAGTTGATGGCCGACTCCTCGACCTGGATATGAGGGAAATAATGTTCCAGTTGACCGAAGATCAGCGTCGTCATGAGTCTGCGGTTCAGCGAGGCATATTCCTGTGCCCAGCCGACAGCCTGAACATAGTCTTTGAAGTTTTGCGTTCCTTCCGACAGGTAGGCGAGGTTTCTATCGGGCAGGTTGATATGATGTCTGCGCATATCCTGTTTCGCCCGCTCGATGAAGGCCATACCAATCTTGTTGCCAATACCCCGTGAACCGCTGTGTAGCATGACCCAAAGGCGATCGGTTTCGTCCAGGCAAATTTCGATGAAGTGGTTGCCACCGCCGAGCGAACCGAGTTGTTGCCGCCATTTTTTTACTTTGACCTGGAACCGTTCTTCGGCATTGTTTTTGAGGAACGCATCGATTTCAGCTCTTGATATAAACGGATTTTGGATTCCCCCCAGTTCCATATCTTTTTGATGGCGCGCGCCCGGCCCCAACGGAATGGTTCTTTCGATGCTATGGCGGATTTGCGACAGATTGTCCGGCAGGTCTTTGGCATGCAGGTTGGTTTTTGCCGCCATCATTCCGCAACCGATATCGACCCCGACGGCTGCTGGAATGATAGCCGCAAGGGTGGGGATGACAGAGCCGATCGTACAGCCGATGCCAAGATGCGCATCGGGCATGACAGCAACATGGTGGTGAATGATGGACAGTGATGAAATATTGCGCAGTTGTTCTTCGGCTTTTTTATCGAGGTCTTCGGTCCATACCTTGACCGGAACACCTTTTGCAGATTGATATGTTTTTTTTATGCTCATTCCAGTGCATTTTTAAAGAGAAAATATTGTTGATTAAATAGTTATTTTTTTTCTGAGAATAATTTAGCTCCCCCCCTATTTGCGGTAATCCTATTTTACACTTTAAAAAAGTCCAAGGATTGAAAGTTTCCTGTCAAAAATGTTTGCATTCACAAGAGAATGCATAATTGTTACAATCTGAGTTAAATATTTCGGGAGCGGCCGCTCATGGTTTGAGCCAGGTGAATATCAGTGTGAATTTATTTACTTTAAAGTCTATTTAACAAGCAGGGGGTTTTGCAGACTGGTTGGTTTGGGCGTTGAGGGTTCGGCATCTGAAGGGATTTGATCGATCACCCACAGGTCGCAGTTGCCGCAGGTGTCGCGGTAGTTTTCGCGGAAATGGTCGAACTTTTCATTCTTCCAGATACTGCCCAGGCTTTCGTGCAGGAGATTGCCCATCTTTGAATTAGGCAGGAGGCAGCAAGGGGTTATATCCCCTTCACGGGTGACGTAAGCGTAGTCAAATGTTTTCAGGCAATATTGTCCTGACCGGTGCAACTTCTTTTTCAACAGGCGGTATACAAAACGGGTCAATCCACTGGACACCGAATATTGCAACCAGTCGAGTTGGATACCGCAGGACCGGGCGATTTCATCGGCTTTCAGGAAGATGGACCGCTCCTGCTGGGCGTCGGGGCGCTCTAGGTTGGGACGAAACTGTCGATCAAGCCGGCCCACGTTGATGATGTCGCATCCGATTCGTGCTCCATAACGGATAACATCATAAAGATCGTTATCGCAATTCGCGTGCAGGGTGGCCTGTAGCCGAACCCCCAAAGTTCCGGGTTTTCTGCCTTTCACTACAGCTTCGATATTTTCATAGACCTTGTTACTGGTATGCCCGTCGGTAACGGTTTCGTTGCCGTTAACGCTGTCGATGGAGAAGGTGATCGTATCCACAGCAGAGTTTAAGATGTCGTCTACCATCGAGGGTTTGGTGAACAGGCCGTTGGAAGTGACCATCACTTTATGACCGCGTTCTTTGCAGTAGGCGATCATATCGAAAACGCGGGGGTGGATGAAAGGTTCCCCCCATCCGGTCAGGGTGATATTTTCGCGTTGGCCCAATTTATCCACCACGGTGGCGAAATGGGTCCAGCTCATATGTTCCAGTTCGATCCCGAGATCTTCCCTCTGGCACATGGGGCAATCCATATTGCAACGGTTGGTGATTTCGATCTGGATCTGCCGGGGGCGAAGAGGAATTTTATAGCGTAGCCGGTCGATGGTTTCTTTGATGAGTCCGAGCATTATTATTTTGGGAAGCGGGCTGTTCAAAAGGCTTGTTGGAGCCTTGTTAAGTGTATTCTACGTGAAAAAACTGGTGAAATAAAAATTATATATAGTTTGATGGTTTTCAATGGTATCTTACCTATTCATAGCCTTTTCGGAATTTAAAAAGAGAAACTGAAGCAGTCTGCGGGTTTATTATCCGCTTTGGAGGAACCTGTTTAATGGGAATGACGATTACAGAAAAGATTTTAGCCGCGCATGCAGGTAAAGATTCGGTTCGGCCGGGCGACAATATCTGGGTGAATGCGGATGTACTGATGACGCATGATGTTTGTGGGCCGGGCACCTTCGCGATCTTTAAAAAGCAGTTTGGCGAAAACGCCAAAGTATGGGACCGAGACAAGGTGGTGATCATTCCCGATCATTTTATCTTTACCAAGGATACCCATGCCAACAGGAATATAGATATCCTTCGCCAGTTTGTGCAGGAGCAATCTCTGCCACATTATTTTGATCCTGGGACCGATAATTATAAAGGAGTTTGCCACATCGCGCTGGCCCAGGAAGGATTCAACCGGCCTGGTGACATTTTGTTTGGCACAGATTCCCACACCAGCACATCCGGTGCCTTCGGCATGTTTTCCACCGGAATCGGCAATACGGACGCGGCATTTATTCTGGGTACCGGCAAGCTCTGGGTCAGGGTTCCAGAGACGATGTGCTTTGAGTTTATCGGTACGTTTCCCGAACATATAATGGCCAAGGACGTGATCCTCACCGTTATAGGCGATATCGGGGTGGATGGCGCAACATACCGGGCGATGGAATGGCGGGGTGATGCGGTCATGAAGCTTTCCATGGAAGAACGGATGACCCTCTGCAACATGGCGATTGAAGCGGGCGGGAAAAACGGCATCATCGAAGCGGATGACGTGACCCTGGACTACGTCCGGCAGAGAACTGATGCGCCTTATAAAATTTACCATTCTGATAACGACGCACAGTATTTTTTCAAGAAAACCTACAATGCCAGTGAGATGGAACCGATTGTGGCGAAACCGCATTCTCCTGATAACAAGGCCAAGGTCAGCGAGTGCCTGGATGTGAAACTCGACCGGGCTTATATCGGTTCCTGTACTGGCGGTAAAATCACCGATTTTATGGCGGCGGCCCGGCTTCTGAAAGGCAAGAAAGTTAAGATTGACACTTTCATTGTGCCAGCGACCCGTGAAGTGGAGCAGGATTTGTATAAGGAAAAAATAGGTGGTGAAACATTGATGGATATTTTTAAAAATGCC
>JYMV01027368.1_pt3 | contig 20006 bp, 10 predicted proteins | sample 338911 | NCBI WGS metagenome assembly JYMV01 (sample SAMN03354496, study PRJNA234377) | hydrothermal vent metagenome | biome: Deep sea; feature: Hydrothermal plumes at the Eastern Lau Spreading Center, Western Pacific Ocean; material: Seawater | place: Tonga | collected 2009 | depth 2000 m m
GCTTTGAGATACTAAACCGTTCTACCATCTTTGGAAATAGGTCGCCCATAGATTTCTGCTGCAATTTTCTTGTAAAGTAAGCTGTTTCCTGATCTGCAGTAATATAAGGAAGGTATTCATCCTTCACAGTGGAGATACCCTCAACATTGATTGGCTCGAAGGGAACCGGGTTTTCATAGAGTGCTCCATAGAAAGTTGCGTCGTTTTTGATTTGCTCTGCAATATTGTAATGTCGATCAGTCTTTATGTCGTCAGGGTGCTTCATAAATTCGGTCATATGATGCGCGGCCTTAGAATACTCCTCCGAGCCATAGTATATGCGGCCCAGGTGATAATGTACGTAAATATTATAAGTTGGGCATATGGCCAATACCTGCTCTAAGTTCTTCTGCGCCGATTTGTAACTCTCCCGAGCCATTGCTATCCTGGCCAATTTCCAGTAAGCATCGATATAATCCTCTTCTTCCAGAATTGCCTGCTTCAGCAGGTGTACTTGCAGGGCCTTATCCTTCTTGGCTACAACCCCACTCTTTTTATAGAGTTTGTCAGCCTTGGAGTTCTTAACCTTCTCGCACTCCTCCTCTTCTTCAAAGTCTTGGGCAACCAGGGACGAGGCGAACAAAGAGAAAAAGAGCAGGAGAAAGCAATAGTTGTTTCTGAGCAATACTGCTTGTATCAAACCTCTAGTTTTTATCTTACTTACAAAGCTGCAGCCTTTGCCTTGGCAGCATCTAATATCTTCTTAGCAGTTTTATCGCCTTCAGTGATAATCTTATCTGCTTTCTTATCAGTCTCCTTTCTTATCTTATCGGCGGCTACTTTAGCTGCTACCTTTTGCAGTGGATTTTTAGCTTGCTTCTCAACATCAGCAGCCTGTTTGTAGCCTTCCTTTCGCGCCTGCTCAGCTAACCTCTTGGCATTGGCCCGGGCCGCTACAGCTTGCTTCTCCCCTTCAGCAATTATCTTATCCGCCTGCTCTTTCACATTCTTCTTCACCTCCTCTTTGACCTGCTCCTTGACTTCTTCAATCTTCTCCTCTACTATCTCCTTGACAACCTCTTTTACGGACTGATCTCCTCCCAGAGGATTCAAGGATCCGAGCTTAACAATCGGATCGGAAGAAGTGCCCGTAATCAGGATTTGAACTTGAATCTCATCGCCCACACTGGTATTCGCCCCAGCTTTATTTAAAAATGCTGCAGCGATTTTGAACACTTCAGCTCCTCCTCCAAATTCAGATGTCGGTATGGTCATATCCATTACATAATCCAGGGTCTCATCAAATCCATTAGAGCCCGCTATAGTCGCTTTGGACATTCCAAGTTTAACCTCAAAAGGTTCTACATACATACGTCCATCTTTGAACTCGTAGGTTACATTCATATCATTAAATGTCAATTTCTTATACTTGTCATTCTTCAACTGGTCTGCCAGTTTATTAATTGCCGTAGAGCCCTCAATGGTAATTTGATCAGTTACAAACGTTCCTCCACCGGTCATGGTGTTGAGCAACGGCTCCATGTTCTGATCCAGAGCGGTAACGAATTTCATCCCCGTTGAAAATCTACCAGTACAACTCTTGCCTATCGGGGCTATCTTCTCCATGGTATTAAACGTGTTGAACGTAACCGGAATATCCCAATTCACAATGTCAAGCATAAAGTCAACACTTGGCTTCTCTGGATTCAAGGTGCTATAGCTTCCGTTCACAACCATAGAGCCTTTCAGCATATTCATGAAGATGTCAGACATAAATACCGTCTGATCTTTAATGATGAGGCCTCCTTTTACGTTGGTCATTTCAAGGCCATCATAGCTGATTTTTTCAAACGAAGATGCCAGCTTAAAATCAATGTTCTTAGGAACTTCAATTACCGTATACGGCACTGTATCCTCAGCAGCTTCGCCTCCTCCCCCAGCAGCTTCCTCCTCCTCAGTCATAAACTCATCGAGATCAAGAATATTAGAGGTGAGCACATAACTTCCCGCCAATACCACTGAATCTGTCAAGGCGAATCCAATGAAATTCTCTATCTTACCAGTAGCATGAAAGTCTGATTTACCCAGCTGACAATCAAAAGCGGTCAGGTCAACATACTGAGGTGAGAACACTAAGTTTGTCTTTTCAATGAGTACACCTTGAGGGAGGTCAACGCTCTTGTAATTCAGATTCTCAACGTTAAGAGATCCCACAGCATGGAAATCTTCATAGCGCTCCTCATCGATTGTTGACATATTTCCCTTAATCGAAATGTCGGAGGTAATCAATCCGCTCATATCCTCTCCTTCTTCCAGGGGAACTGCGTCTTTCAGTTTGGCTAAATCGATAGACCCTTCAAATCCGCAATCGATATAAGGATCAGAAACCGGAGTCTTAAGGACCAAGTGAATATCCATGGGGTTTCCTGCTAGCTCCACATGAAATTTTGAAACGTCAATAACTGTTGCATCTTCCGTTCCACCAGGATTGGCAATATTCACTGCAACGTTAATATTATCAACTGATGCTGGTAGATCAGGATATTGGAACATGGCGTTCTCAATAACCACATTCAAACCAAATTCAGGGATCATCGTTTCTGTCATTATTCCTTTTGCATGCCCATCAATTGCCAGCTTACCAGCAGTCTTTACATCAGCAAATTCTGCTGAATACACAGCAGGGACCAGAGACAGGATGTTCTTGAACTCTGTTTTCGTAGCCGCGAATGTCACGTCCATCTCTATATCATCAGTTGGCATGGCTACCCAGCCATCCCAACCGAGAACCAGCTCGTTGAGCCTGAATTCATTCTCCTTGAATGTGAATTTCATTCCATTCATATCAGCATCGAGATCTACATCAATTCCAATTTTGGCCTTATTCATCAGGATAATACCGTCCATTGCTAAAGTAAATGCATCAATGGAGGTGGCAGTTTCAATGACCGTAAATTCCTCACCAAGGTCACCGCTCATTTCAAAGTTCAGATTCTTGATCTCCACCAACATATCACCAGCACGATCATCGTAAACAATATTGGTATTGGTTATAGATAGTCTTTGCAGCTCTAAACTAAACGGACCAGCAGACGAATCCGCTGGAACTTCTACTTGCTCCTCTTCCACGGCCTCTTCACCTGTGTCCTTGACAATATCCCAGTTAGCCATGCTATCCTTTAAGATAATTGCATTGGCAGTAAGTCCATCAACTGCGAAGGTCTTAATATTATAATTCCCATCGATGGCAGCCATCAGGTCAACTGTTAACTTCAAACTACCTATCCCTAGCAAGGTGTCCCCCGCAAAGGAGTCAACTCCTATTACCGAAACATCAGTTATGTCAAATGAGAAGTTGGGAAAACTGCTTATCAGGGAAACATCGAACTCACCCCAATCGACCTTCGCATTAAGGTTGTCGTTGGCCGCGTCTTTAGCGGCCTGTACGATATCATCTTTAAAGATTATTGGCAGAACTATTATCGAAGTGAGCAACAACACTATCAAAATGCCGAAGACAATGAAAATTTTTTTGATCATAAAAATGGTAGGTTAAATAGTAAAATTATGAGAATCAAATATAAGGGATAATCTCAAAAATTGTACCCTTAATCTTTAGCTGGAGGATTTAATTCCCCCTCTGATTTCGCGACCAAACTGGCCACAGTTGCATCTCCCGTGACATTCACCACCGTTCTGCACATATCCAATATACGGTCAACGGGGAATATTATTGCTATCCACAATGGATTCAATCCAACAGAAGTGAGGACCACCATCATCAACACCAATCCAGCGCTAGGTATAGCTGCCGCTCCTATGGAAGCAAGAGTTGCCGTCAAGACAATTACCAATTGCTGAGCAATAGAAAGATCAACCAAGTGATATTGGGCCAGTGCTACGACAGCCACCGCTTGATAAAGGCTCGTACCGTCCATATTTACAGTTGCACCAATTGGCAATACAAAGCTGGTTACTGGTTTGGAAACTCCGAGCTTATTTTCAATACTATCCATTGTCACTGGAAGAGTGGCCACAGAAGAGCTCGTAGAGAATGCCGTTAGCTGGGCCTGCTTGATTCCTGATAAAAAGAACTTGATGGGCAGCCTAGCGAACAGCTTAGCAATCAATGGATAGACCAGGAATATCATTATTCCCAAACCGATCACCACGTTTAAAGAATACCATCCCAGGAAGGTCAGGATCTCTTGAAATTTATCCTTGTTATTTCCGGCAGCCTTAACAACTTGCCCTGCCATTAACGCAAAGACGAAAATTGGCATAGCCTTCATGATTACCCAAACCATTTGGATGAAGACCTCGTTGAGGCCATCGATGAGTTTGGCTACCGGTTCACTTTTCTCTTTTGGTATCATGACCATGATAATCCCAAAGAAGACGGCAAAGAATATAATCTGCAACATCGCGGAAGAGGAAAGTGAATTAAAAATATTGGAGGGAAAGACATCCACTAAAGAATCTAGTGGTCTTGCCTCCTTCTGATCTTTATATTTATCTAATTTATCTTTTACCCATGGGTCTACCTCTTCTGGAGGCCTATCACTAATTTCAGCTACTAACGCCGCATTAACTGGGTCACATGAAAGACAGATAGCATCAAGATCCATAATGCCGTTTTCTACCTTCCACAGCTCATACTTGATCCTATTTTCAATGCGAAAATCCTCCGCAACCTTTTCACCGGGCTTAATGAGGTTGACCAACAATAAGCCTAGAGAAACAGCAAACATGGTTGTGATCAGGTAAATGGCCAGAGTCTTCATCCCCATCCTTCCCAATTTGGTAATGTCCTGGAGTGAGATTATCCCTGAGATGACAGAGAACAAAACCAATGGTACAGCAATCATCTTCAAGAGATTAATAAATATATCTCCGAAAGGATTGATCCAATTCAGTGTAAACTCGACCCAGTTAAAGTGAACTGCCGCATAGGCGTAGATGGTTCCGAGAATCAGGCCGATGATGACCTGCCAGTGAAGTGCTAGTTTTTTCATTAGAGCTTGGTTGTTCTGCTTCTTAATAAGTGGTCCACCATAACCAGAGCAGCCATCGCATCTACAATAGGTACTGCCCGAGGTAAAACGCAGGGGTCGTGGCGGCCCCGCCCTTCTATTTCCACCTCTTCCCCATCAGTATTAACAGTCATTTGTTTCTGCATAATGGTTGAGACCGGCTTAAACACCACTTGAAAATAAATGTCTCTACCATTTGAAATACCAGCCTGAACACCGCCTGAATAATTGGACTTGGTGGTAATGTTTCCATCCTCGGAGACAAAGGCATCGTTGAATTCTGAGCCCTTCATGCCCAAGCCTGCAAATGCCCAACCGCAGTCAAAGCCTTTGGCCGCATTGATGCTCAGCATTGCCTTACCTAAATCCGCGTGGAGCTTATCAAATACTGGCTCTCCCAATCCAACTGGCAGCCCTTGAATAATACCAGTAACTACGCCGCCAATCGTATCACCCTCCTTGCGTACCTCCTCAATTCGAGCAATCATTTGTTCAGCCAGTTCTGGATCAGGGCAACGGACAATATTGTCATCGATGGTGCCCAGGTCCATATCCTCGTGGCACTTATCAAGTTTTATTAATCCTACTTGCGATACGTAAGAGTCGATACGAATTCCTTCTTTATCCAAAATCTGTTGAGCGACGGCACCGCCAACAACCCTGCATGCTGTTTCACGGGCAGAATACCGGCCACCACCCCGGTAATCCCGCACCCCATACTTCTCCTGGTAGGTGAAGTCGCCGTGATTGGGGCGGTACACATCTTTAATATGATCGTAGTCCTTAGATTTATGGTCCTCATTCGGAATTTGAAATCCAATGGGAGTGCCAGTGGTAACTCCTTCGAAAATTCCCGAGATGAATGCCACTTCATCTTCCTCCTTACGCTGGGTAACAATTTTTGATTGTCCGGGTTTTCTACGTTGCATCTCATGCTGAACAGCTTGCAGGTCAAGGCTTAGCCCCGCAGGACAGCCGTCAATTACACCGCCTATAGACTCCGCATGGGACTCCCCGTAAGTCGTTAATTGAAATATTTTACCGATTGAATTTCCAGCCATAACCCTCAGATTACCAGAGATTGCGAATTTAGTTAAAATTGTGTTCGTATATTCGTCCTTCTGATGTAAACGTATTGAAGATCCTGATAAAAAATATTAAGGAGCTCGTTCAGGTTGACGATGGCACGCGTATCAAAGTTGCAGGGAAGGATATGGCTCAACTTCCAACTCTTAAAGATGCGTGGCTCTCCGTTGAAGACGGTAAAATTTCAGATTACGGCAGCATGTCGGACTGGAACGGTGTTGAGGACTGGACAGGCCTGGAGGTGATTGATGCAACGGATAAGTTGGTGCTTCCATCCTGGTGCGATTCCCATACACACCTGATTTTTGCCGGAAGTCGTGAAGCGGAATTCGTTGACAGAATCAAAGGTTTGAGCTATGAGGAGATCGCAGCACGAGGGGGAGGTATCCTTAATTCCGCTAAGAAACTCCAGGATACTTCTGAAGAAGAGCTCATCGAACAAACCCAGGTACGCCTCGATGAAATTGCCTCCATGGGTACTGGTGCCGTCGAAATCAAAAGTGGATATGGCCTGTCCACTGATGCGGAACTCAAGATATTGCGTGTAGCCAAGAAGTTAAAAGAATCGAGTGACCTAACCATTAAATCTACCTTCCTTGGTGCTCATGCCATTCCTGCTGAATACAAAGACAATCGGGATGGCTATCTGGATCTGATTGTTGAGGAGATGCTCCCAATAATAAAAGAAGAAGGTTTGGCTGAGTATATTGATGTATTCTGCGAAACCAATTACTTCACCGTAGCGGAAATGGAGAGGGTAATGGAGGCAGGAACAGCTCACGGACTAAAACCCAAGGTGCATGTCAACCAATTCACGTCCATAGGAGGAATTGAAGCAGCTGTTAGGCACAAGGCCCTTTCCGTTGACCACTTGGAGATAATGGAAGACAAGGACATTGAAGCCATCGTAGGATCGGAAACCATGCCGACAATGCTTCCCTCGTGCTCCTTCTTCCTGAGTATTCCTTTCGGGCCTGCAAGGAGCTTAATCGAAAGAGGATTGCCGGTAGCGCTGGCTACTGATTACAACCCGGGCTCAACTCCATCAGGAAATATTCCGTTTGTACTGTCTTTGGCGTGTATTAAAATGAGAATGACGCCGGAAGAGGCCATCAATGCAGTAACTTTAAACTCTGCCTACGCGATGGACCTGAGTGAAACGCATGGTTCTATCGCAAAGGGAAAAGTCGCAAACCTCTTTATTACCAAGGAAGTGCCCTCGTATGCTTATATCCCGTATTCATTTGGGAGTAATTTAGTGGATACCGTGATATTGAAGGGAGAAATCAAGTCTACCAATGGCAAAGTATAGTATCGCTGTATTAGTCCGGTTACAGACAGCATCTGGTTCTGTTAACTTGCAAAAGATACATTATTTGCTTCTGTCACCTATATTTGTCGGAGAACTGAACTATTGATTGTTAATTTTGCCCTTCTTGAGAACCAGGCCCTGTGGCCAGGTAATTTATGAGAAGTTGCCTTAATCTGGCCGTCATCATCAGGAGGATCACGAAGACATTGTTAGATTTAACTTACATACAATGAGCCAACTTATTGAATGCGTACCAAACATTAGTGAAGGGCGTGATCCGGAAAAGATCAAACAAGTCACTGATGTAATTGACGCTTATGAAGGTGTCAAGCTTCTAGACGTGGATCCAGGTAGGGCGACCAACAGAACGGTGATCACATTTGTCGGAGAACCTGAGAAAGTAATTGATGCTGCGTTTCTGCTCATTAAGAAGGCAGCGGAGGTTATCGACATGTCCAAACAAACAGGTGAGCATCCCCGAATGGGAGCAACTGATGTGTGTCCCCTGGTTCCCATTTCCAATATCTCGATGGATGAGCTGGTTCCCTATGCGCATAAGTTAGGAGAGAGAATTGGAAAAGAATTGGGCATTCCAGGGTACTTTTATGAGCTTGCTGCTAAGTTCCCAGAGCGTTCTAATCTTGCCGTATGCAGATCAGGTGAGTATGAAGGTCTCGACAAACTCTCCGACCCAAAATGGAAACCAGATTTTGGTCCCGCTAAATTCAACGCCTCGGTAAAAAAGAGCGGTGCTACGGCCGTGGGAGTTCGCGACTTTCTCGTTGCCTATAATGTCAACCTAAACACCACTTCTACCAGAAGAGCCAACTCCATCGCATTTGATATTCGGGAAGCGGGAAGAGTAAAACGAGAGGGGAATCCCATCACCGGCAAAATTGTGAACGACAAAGATGGCAATCCAGTAAGGATACCGGGCAAGCTGAAGGCCGTAAAAGGCATAGGGTGGTATATTGAAGAATATGGTATTGCCCAGATCTCCTATAACCTGACGAATATTAGCGTTACACCTGTTCATGTTGCTTTTGATGAAACATGTAAGAGTGCAAATTCAAAGGGAATTCGCGTTACCGGTTCAGAGCTTGTTGGCTTGATCCCTCGACAGGCAATGCTGGATGCAGCTGATTACTTTCTGACCAAACAGCAGCGCTCACTGGGCATCTCAGAAGCCGAGAAGATCAAAATTGCGGTGAAGTCTTTGGGACTAGATGATCTGTCACCTTTCAACCCTCAGGAGAAGATAATCGAATACATGCTGGGAGAATCTGGTGAAAATAGACTAATAGATATGAACCTAACAGAATTTGCCAACGAGACCGCTTCAGAATCCCCTGCACCTGGAGGAGGATCTATAGCGGCTTATATCGGGGCTCTTGGGGTTTCGTTGGGTACAATGGTCGCCAATCTATCTTCTCACAAGAGAGAGTGGGACGACAAATGGGAAGAATATTCAGAGTGGGCGGTTAAAGGCCAGGAATATCAAGCAGCTCTTATGAAGTTCGTTGACAAGGACACTCAAGCTTTTAACAAGATTATGGAGGCCTATGGGCTGCCCAAGAACAGCGATGAGGACAAGGCGGCAAGGAAAGAGGCTATTCAAAGTGCTACGAAACATGCCATAGAAGTACCACTCGCGGTAATGCAAACGGCAAATGCCTCAATGGAGGTTATGAAAGCCATGGCTGATTCTGGACTCTCCGCTTCCGTATCAGATGCAGGTGTGGGTGCTCTCTGCGCCAGATCGGCGGTCATTGGTGCCTACCTAAATGTGAAGATCAACACAGGAGCCCTGGAGGACAAAACATATGTTGAAGAAGTTCTAGCCAAGGCGGATGCAATACGCAAAGAGGCAGAAAAGACAGAAGCAGGCATATTAAATATAGTAGAGGAAAAACTCTCCTAATCGTTCCCTCACCTGGTGTTAACAGACAACTAATTCAGAGCTATTACGTTTTATATATAAGGGGGAAACCTCCTCATATCACACCATGACACCACCAGTACCAAATATAGAGAAATTCAAAAGGGTATACTACTTCTTCCCTTTTCAGCTCTTCCTTGCCCTGATAAAGAAGAACATCTTACTCTTGCTCTTCTGGGCCATATTGGCGGGTATTATCACCAAGCAAATTGGTGTAAAGTACGGTATCCCTTATCTCTTCTTAAGTCCTGAATACGACGGCCAGGTCGGCTTTTTATCGTTCTTCTTCATCGGGCTTTGTCTGGGGGCGTGGATAATGACTTTCAACATTGCCAGCTATGTAACGAATGGCTCCCGATTTCCCTTCATTGCTACCTTGAATCGTCCGTTTTTGAAATACAGTATAAACAACCTGATAGTACCAGTTGCCTTCTTAATCTCGTACACCAGACTGATCATTAGATTTCAAGCCTACGAAGAACTTCAATCCAGTAAGGCAATTGCCATTGACCTACTTGGGTTCTACGCAGGGCTTTCACTTTTCTTGCTCTTTGCCTACGTCTACTTCTTCTCTACCAATAAGAATGTGTTCCAGTTATTTGGATTTAAGCGGTCCACTGAGTCCCAGGAGACCATTGCCAAGTTAAATGAGCAAGAGAGAAAAAACAAGGAGCGGATATTATTTAGGATGCTGATACCGTCATTGAAATGGGCAAGGGAGTGGAAGGTACTCACGTATATAGCCTCACCTTGGAGAATAAGTTTGAGCCGACAATCAGATCACTATGGAAAGGAGATGATTGTAAGGGTATTTAATCAGAATCAGAACAATGCAGCGTGGTTTCAGCTGCTATTATTCGGGATTCTGCTCATTGTTGGCTTCTTTCAAGATTTACCCGCTTTCCAGATACCAGCAGGTGGATCCATCATTCTACTTTTCACTATTATACTGATGATTCTTACGGTACTGCAGACCTGGTTGAGGGGGTGGTTTACAGCTGTAGCCCTAGGCCTTGCAATATTATTTAACTACAGCGCAAAATTGGATATGTTCGATTTTAAGAACAAAGCATATGGGCTTAATTATGAGATTGACAAAACGAAGTACACAAATGCCGTAGTAAATGAGCAAGGCTCTAATATTGACCTTTATGTAGAGGATATTGCAAAAGGCAAGGAAGTGCTCGAAGCCTGGAAGGCAAAGAACATGGGAGCTAATGGTCAATTACCCAAGCTTGTGATTATATGTGCAAGTGGAGGAGGACTTAAGTCTTCTGTTTGGACCTATCATTTAATGAGGACTGCCGATGAAATAACGGATGGAGAGTTCTTTAAGCGAACACACCTCCTTACAGGCTCTTCCGGTGGAACGATTGGAATGAGCTACTATAGAGAGCTATATCTAAGAAATTTGGAAGACAAGCCATCGCCACCGGCCTCTCAGGCGATAGAGAATATTTCTAAGGATTTACTGAACCCTATTGCTGCTAGCTTCACTCTCAGTGATATGTTCATGAAGCTGAGAACCGTTAAGGTGGATGGATACACCTACACAAAAGACCGTGGCTATGCATTTGAAGCACAACTGAATAAAAATACGAATTGGGTAATGGACAAGAGCTTAAAAGACTATGCTGAGCCCGAAATAAGTGCCAAAATCCCCACGCTGATCCTCTCACCGACCATTGTCAATGACGGGAGAAGGCTGATCATCTCTTCCCAGCCAGTGTCTTATCTGGTGCACAATACGTCATCCGTTCTCATCAATAATCAACCATCAATTGAGGAAGTTGAATACAGCCGGCTGTTTTGGCGACAAGATGCAGACAATCTCAAATTCACAAGTGCGCTTAGGATGAATGCCACATTTCCATTTATTATGCCTCTTGTGACATTGCCCAGTGAGCCGGCTATAGAAATAATTGATGCTGGAGCCCGAGACAATTACGGCATGAAAACCGCCATGAAATTCATTTTTAGCTTTAGAAACTGGCTCAAGGAGAATACCTCAGGAATTGTAATTGTTCAGATAAGAGAGCGGTCTAAAGAACCAAAAATAAAAGGTTCAAAGGAGCGCACTATACTCGCCAACATCAGTAAGCCCGTAGGCAGCTTTTATGAAAACCTCTTCAATGTACAGGATTTCACCAATGATCAGCTGATACAATATACCAGCAAGTGGTATGAAGGCAAGATAGACGTTATCGATTTTCAACTCGAGATTGAGAAAGGCGGAAGAATTTCCCTCAGCTGGCACCTGACCAATAAGGAAAAACGGCAAATTGTTGAGGCAATGGAACTGCCAGACAATCGAATTGCCATGCGAAGACTCACTGAGTTGGTAGTCAATTGATCTGATTAATGTAGTACACAAAATGCACATTTGCAAAATGTGTAACCTTAATTGTTAACTTCAAACAAACCATAGTATATCTCTGAGAAACTTAATATTCGAGTACGCCCTTCAGCTCCTCTATAAACCGACTTTGAGGAAGAAAGGCCTCTTCCAGGTTAGCAGAGAAAGGTATCGGGGTGTCGAGACTTGCGCAGCGCTTAACAGGCGCATCCAGGAACTCAAAGCAATGCTCGGAGATAAATGCTGAGAGCTCCCCTCCTATTCCTCCTACCAGGGTGTCTTCGTGAAGAATAAGTGCTCGCCCTGTTTTCTTTACTGACGACAGTATAGCTGACTCATCGAAAGGCATGAGTGTTCTAAGGTCAATGAGATCGGCTGATATTTCTGGATGTTGGTCCAATAATTCAATGGACCAGTGCACACCGATCCCGTAGGTAATGATCGTTACACTACTGCCTTCCCTAACCAGGCGCGCCTTTCCAATCTCTGTCGTATAATAGTCTTCATGCACATCCTCGCTGACGCTGCGGTACAGTGCCTTCTGTTCAAAGAACATAACAGGGTTGGGATCTTCAATTGAAGCTGCAAGCAGTCCTTTTGCATCTCCTGGAAAAGCTGGATACACCACTTTCAACCCGGGCGTGTGAAAAAACCAAGCTTCGTTAGACTGGGAATGAAACGGCCCTGCATTTACTCCTGCTCCTGTTGGCATCCGTATCACAACATCGGCATTTTGGCCCCAACGCCAATGTACTTTTGCCAGGTTATTGATAATCTGATTGAACCCACAGGTGACAAAATCTGCAAACTGCATTTCCATCACGGCTTTATACCCCTGTATTGACAGCCCCAGAGCAGCACCGACGATGGCAGACTCGCAAAGTGGCGTATTCCTGATACGTTCTATTCCAAATTCCTCTACAAAGCCCTCTGTAACCTTAAAAACACCGCCGTACTTGGCTATGTCCTGGCCCATGACAATGAGATTGTCGTATTTCTGTAGTGATTGCTTCAAGCCCTGACTAATAGCATCAACCAACCTGAGCTCTTGTTTATTATCTCCTGCCGGTTCGATCACTGCTTGTTTGTAAGGGAAGAACAAGTCAGCATACTCACGGTCAATATCTGAATCAGCCAGCTCCTCTGCGAATGCAATTGCCAGGGCCTTGCCAATCTTATCTGCAATCTCCTTTTTAATCTTATCACATCCTTTTTCATCGAGTAGCCCTTCTTTTACAATGAATTTCTCGTAATTCTCAACCGGGTCCTTTTTCCCCCATTGATCAAACAATTCCTGTGGGATGTACCTGGTTCCAGAAGCCTCCTCATGCCCCCGCATCCTAAAAGTCATACACTCAAGGATCACCGGCTTGGGCTTCTTGCGCATTGACATTGCTATTTTCTCTACGGCATCATAAACGGCAATTACGTTGTTGCCATCAACCCGTACCGCATCCATACCATAGCCAACCCCTTTATCAATGAATTTCTTGAAGACAAACTGTTCTTGTGAAGGAGTGGACAGACCGTATCCATTGTTCTCTATGACAAAGATTATTGGAAGGTTCCAGACAGCTGCCACGTTTAATGCTTCGTGAAACTCACCCTGGCTAGCGCCCCCATCACCGGTAACAACAAGTGCGATGCGCTTGGATTTTTTCAATCTTTCTCCCAATGCAATACCATCAGCCAGACCCATCTGCGCTCCCAGGTGAGAGATCATTCCAACAATGTGCAACTCGGTTGTTCCGAAATGAAATGACCGGTCGCGCCCCTTGGTATAACCACTCATCTTCCCCTGAAATTGAGCGAATAAACGCTCAAGAGGAACCTTTCGTGCTGTGAACATACCCAGGTTGCGATGCATTGGCAATACGAACTCATCATGTTCCAGTGCCAATGTTGCGCCGATAGATATGGCTTCCTGTCCAATTCCAGAGAACCACTTGGATATCTTACCCTGTCTTAGGAGCAGGAGCATCTTCTCCTCGATCATTCGAGGAAGGAGTAGTTCCTTGTATAAATGAATTAGAAAATCGTCGGTGTGTTTACCACGATCGTACTTCAGGCTCATGCTTATTCAACTTCCTCTGCAGCGTCTTCTTCAACCATGAGAGAATCGACAATCTGTTCGGAAGCCGAAGAATCAAGCTCAATCTCATCAAGAGCTTCATCCGCCATCTTCAAGATATCATCCATTGCTTCTTCAGCATCCACCTCTATTTGTTCTTCTGTTTGCCTGGCTTCCTCTTCTGATGGACCGCAGGCGTTGAACATCAATCCAATTACTAAAAGTGAAGGTATATACTTTTTCATTTGTGTTGGGTTTTGGTAAATTGAGAGTAAAAGTAGATTTTTAAAATCAGAAACTAACAGATATTCACTCCGCTTTTTTGCGGTCTTTCTCCATAAAGTAGACTGCCGGCATAAAGGCTTTCGCATTGTCACCAATCCTCCTTATGCTCACACTCTTTATCTCATCTCCCTCCTCAATAGAGTTGACCACATCCAAGCCTTCAACGACGTAACCGAAAACGGCGTGCTTGTGATCCAGCGATTCAATGGCCCGATGCGTAATGAAAAATTGGCTTCCATTTGTGTGCTTTCCAGAATTGGCCATTGAAACGGTACCTGGTCTGTCATGTACGAGTTTCATGCTAAACTCATCCTTAAATTTGTAGCCGGGGTTCCCCATCCCATTGCCTTCCGGACAACCTCCCTGGATAATACCATCTGGTACAACTCGATGAAAATTGAGACCATCGTAATATGGCTCACCCGCTTTTTTATGCTTGTTAGCAATAGTTCCCTCCGCCAAGCCAACAAAATTGGCCACAGTTTTGGGCACACGCTCATATTCCAACTTGATTAGAATTTTACCCTTAGATGTAACAATCTCGGCATACAGGCCATCACCTAACTCCGCTTTTGTGTTCAGGACAGCGCCAAAAAACAGCAACAGAATGGCGCAGAATGATATAAATACTTTCATTTCTATTATTTAGGATGGTACTTTCTCACAGCTTCTCTAAAGATCGTCTCCTTATCTAAGGTCATGGTCTTCGTTTGCTTGTTCACGAACATTTCCATTTGATCGGTATAGTGCGGGCTGTCGGGTTTGTTCGAAGCCCCATAGCAGTTAATCGTCTCAATTTCTATTCCGTCCTTACTATAACGAACAAGTTCTATATAAGAATCTCCAGCACGAGCCTTCATAATTCCGTTCTCATAAAATTCGGTATGAAGAGCCGCCAGGATATCTGGTGCTCCACCGACTGGAAGTGACACGTCCCCTCTGATATGACGCTGAATATTGCCCAGCGGAACGTGCACTGTCTTAAAATACTTTAGCAGATGTTTTTGGGCAAATCTCACAGCCGCAACCACCTCTTCTTCTGTCAGGGTAGTTACACCGGGCAGTTTGCCGGCTTCTACCAATTCATTGACCATAAACTCGATACAGAGAATGACAATACTGGCTGCCTCGGAATTGATATCTGTTACCCTATCCCAATTATTTAACATATTGACTTCCTCTGCAATGCCTGGATATTTTCCAGCATCCAGGGACAATAATTTTTCAATGCCCAGCATAAAGTTATTGTGTGCTGGTTTGGCGAAGCTGAGATCATACTTTAAGGCCTTGAATTCCTCCCAGCTGAGTTTGTCATATGCTGCAATCAGCGCATGGTAACGCAGGCTGCGATTGTTGTCATCCGTTAAGAAACCCATGGTCTCATCGTAATCCTCAGGAGACAGGTTATCCTCGGGAGCTGTGCAATTGAAGGGTGTATTGTTGGTGTTGACAAGATATCCTGATGGTGGATTCAACACCTGTGGAAGATCTTTACGAGGATGGAACTTCGCTTCCCACAATGTAGCAGAAGTATCGCCTGGCAATACTTGCTTCCAGTCATATGCAGGATTTCTATAGGGAAACAAACCATTGCAGAGATAGTAGATATTGTCTTCCTTATCTGCATACACTATATTTATACCTGGGAGAGCCTGCATGTCAAGCGCTGCTGTAAATTCATCCAGACTGCTTGCCTTATTCATCCTATACCATTGCTCTGCTGAACGTATGTCCATATTAGAGGGAAATCTTACAGAATACATCCCGGTCTTCGTTTTGATAGTTGTGCCATACTTGCTCCAATAAAATGTACGCTTTATTGGGATTTTTAGGAACCCAAACATCTTCACCTTCAACTTGAGCTTTCTAACTTCCAACTCTTCCCACTTTCCATCAAATTTGTACTTCAACTTGTCCTTTTTATGCATAGTGAGCTTGTACACGTCATCCATATCCGGATAGTTCAGCGTATGCCCCCAGCCCAGGTTTTCATTGGCTCCGACCAACATACTCACTCCTCCAGGAAAATTAGCTCCAAGAATATTCCACCCTTCTTCACTACAAAGATGGGCCTCATACCATGCAAAGGGGCCTTCCAGAGGCTGGTGAGAATTTATGGCCAGGTAGGTCTTGCCATCCTTTGTTTTTGTGCTGGATACCGCCATACCGTTAGAACCAACGCCAACATTCATTTCATGCCTGGTAATATGGCCCCGAAATATCCTTCCAAGATCGAAATGTACATGAGTCATAAAAGCCAGTGAAAAGGTATAGGCTTTAACTACATCCTTTGGTGAAATGGGGAAGACTTTCTTCAACAGTAGTTCATTGGGATGAGCAGCTGCGTATGCGTTTACACCTTGACAATAACCGTCAAGAACCGTTTTAAATTTATCTGAAAAGCTGGTATCATAACTCGCTTCTACCAGGCCATTTACATTCATTAGATGGCCAAACACATCCATGATCGCACCTGTCTTCCCTTTGTACTCCGCGGTCCTACCACGTACAGGTAAAATATTCTCCTGCATATCGTGAAAATTATCTTCGGCAGATGCCCATCCTAATCCGTAGGCTACCTGCTCATCCTTCGGGGCAAAAATGTGAGGAACTCCCCACTTGTCACGGATGATGGTGATATCATCCGGATTAATCTGTGCACGAACACAATGCAGTGCGCACAGATAGATGAGACCGATCAATAATAATTTTGGTGAATGAGCCATTTGTCATTTGCAGAACCCAGAGATGAACCAACATTTATCCGGAATATTGTATGCTGCGAAATTATTAATCTTTTACGGGTAAAAACTCCTTATATTTAAAATTTCAATCCGGATTAATATTGAAATGTGAGGCGAGTACCCCATATAATCACACTGCTAGTTGTTTGCTTTCTCTGTTCGGTCAACATTGAAGCTCTGGCAAAGGTTCGATCTCACGAGGAAAAAATTGACTCCCTTGAGAAAATTTTGGAGTCGGAGACTGAAAACAATTTACGTCCTGATTATATCCTAAAAATACTCAACGAGTTGTGTTGGGAATTGCGCGGTACAGATACGGAAAAAGCATTGCGATATGGAAAAAATGGGCTGACCATGGCCCGGGAGTATCTTAAAAACTCCACAGAGCAATCTGAAGTTTTAATGTACAAAAAGGCTATCGCCATCAGTCTGAACTATATCGGGGTGGTTTATGACTTTAAAAACGACTACGAGAAAGCACTTCAATACTACTTGCAAGCACTTGAAAAAAATGAGGAGCTAGGAGAAAAACAACAAATAGCCGCATCGCTTAACAACATTGGCATCATATATTACTATCTGGAGGATTACATGCAAACGCTGAAGTATTATAAGCGTGCGCTGTCTATAAGAGAGGAGTTGGATGATAAAGAAGGGGTTGCTGGAAGTTTAAATAATATTGCGCTGGTTTACATCAATCAGGTCCGCAAAACAGGAGATATCAGCACCCTGGATGACGCCATTAAAAACCTGCAAAAATCACTGACCATTAAGGAAAAGTTAGGGGATGACCAGGGAGTGGCCGGGTGCTATGGCAACATTGGAAATGTATACAAATACAGAGCTGAGTACTCGAACAAATCAGGAGACTTTGCCGCAGCTATTGACTACCATTTCCGTGCGTTGCAAATTTTCAAAGCACTGGGAGATCAAAAAGGGTTGGCCATTACGCTGCTGGATATTGCGGATATTCATAAAATGCAGAAGAGTTACCGGCAATGTATCAAATACGTGGACAGGAGTATTAAAGCAGCGAAGCAGGTGAATGCCAAAGTTGAACTAAAAACTGCCTACAGACTTCTATCAGAAGTTTATGAGCTCAGTGGAGACTATAAGAATGCCCTAAAGTATCACCTAGATTTCACAAAGCTCAAAGACAGTCTTTTCAGCCATGAAAGCACGCAGAAAATTATGAAGCTAGAATCTGATTATCAGCACAGGCAGCAAGAAGAACAAAACGCGATACTTGCCAAGGAAAATGAAGTGCTGGCTTCAAGGGCTAAGACAGATTCCATCCTGAAGAATTCACTAATCATCATGGTATTACTGCTTCTGGTAGTAACTGCACTTGTCTATACCCGATACAAAGAAAAAAAGGAGCGAAATCTTGAGATCGAGAAGCTCTCAATGGTGGCAAGCAAGACGGACAATTATGTAATCATAACTGATAAATATGATCGAATAGAATGGGTCAATGAAGGATTTTCTCGGATTACCGGGTACACCGTCTCTGAGGTCATGGATAAACGTCCCGACGTCTTACTAAGAGGTGCTCTAACAGATCCTAAAACTGAAACATCAATAGAAACAAAAAAGCGGAAATGCGGACCTTTTACCGAGGAAATTCTCAACTATACAAAGAGCGGAAATCCGATTTGGCTTTCAATGAATGTGAACCCTGTGCTCAACGATCAAGGTGAAATAGATAAATATATTACAATTGGAAATGACATAACAAAGAAAAAGAAAGCTGACGATGAGATCAAGAAACTTTCTCTGATTGCAAGTAAAACCGACAACTTCGTGGTCCTGACGGACCGAGATGATGTTGTTGAATGGGTGAATGAGGGTTTCACCCGATTGCTTGGCTATTCTGAGGCCAGTATCAAAGGTAAGAGGTTGCGAGACGTATTGACTGGCAAAAAAACTGATCAGGAGACACTCATTCGAATTCAAGTTCAGAAGCAGAATAAGGTTTCGTTTAGAGAAGAGTTGGTCAACTACAAAAAAGACGGAACGGAGCTGTGGCTATCTTATAATATCACACCTATCTTTGATGATCATGGTGAAATTGACAAGTTCATTAATATAGGCTCTGACGTAACAGAATCTAAGAAGACGGAGGGTCAGCTAAAATCTGTAGCATCAAAGCTTAAGCTAATCAACGCTGTAGATAAGACTATTTTGAGCGCTGACTCATTTACCGAGATTATTCAGTTCACGATCAACAAGCTTTACAGGGAGCTTGATATTGCCAGAGCGAGTATGGTGCTCTTTGATTTTGAAAATGAAACCTTCACTCCATTCTCGGTCGCTGCCAACACGAACAGTTTCCTAAAAGAGGGAGTTGGATTACCACTTTCGGATTTTCACGGGGTGGTCCATCTCAGAAAATTCAAGAATTATGTTGTTCAGGATATCAAAACAAAGGAGGAGTTGTCAGGATCAGATAAAGAATTAATCAAAGAAGGCGTTAACTCTTATCTTCTTTGCCCACTCATTGCTAAGAATGAGCTCTTGGGTTCAATCAATATTTGTTGTGATGAAACGAATTACGTTACCGCCGAACTCATTGCTCTCGTTGAAGAGATTGCAAAGGGAGTCGCCATCGCCTTATATCAGAGGAGCCTGCAAGAGGAGATTGAAAAGAGAAACGCAGACTTAAAGGACAAGAATGACGATATCACTTATAGTATAAAATACGCCAGGAAGATACAGGAAGCCATTTTCCCGTCAGATGAACAGGTCCATGATTTAGTGGATAACTGCTTTGTGTACTTTAAGCCCAAGGAAATTGTAAGTGGAGATTTTATCTGGACCCACAAACAAAAAGATAAGTTCATCATCGCCGTTGCTGATTGCACCGGTCATGGTGTACCTGGGGCGTTTATGAGCATCATAGGAAATAATCACTTGAATGCGGTCGTTAAAGAACAGAGAATTTACAACCCAGCGAAAATTTTAAACTTAATGAACCTGGGACTTAACGAAACTTTGAAGTCAGGGGAAGATGATGCTGCCGGTATTAGGGATGGGATCGACATATCACTCTGCATGATAGATACCAAGGCGAAAAAGATGCAGTTTGCCGGGGCGAACAACCCAGTTTATATTGTAAGAAAGAAAGAGCTTATAGAATTGAAAGGTGACAGATATCATTCTGGTACATTTTTAGTTGATAGTCAGAGCGATTTCACCCTG
>JYMV01040582.1_pt1 | contig 19992 bp, 19 predicted proteins | sample 338911 | NCBI WGS metagenome assembly JYMV01 (sample SAMN03354496, study PRJNA234377) | hydrothermal vent metagenome | biome: Deep sea; feature: Hydrothermal plumes at the Eastern Lau Spreading Center, Western Pacific Ocean; material: Seawater | place: Tonga | collected 2009 | depth 2000 m m
TATAATAACCGTCTTCAGTTATTTTTAACACTTGTTCATTGCCAAATAGCTTTGCTAATGCACTGGAAAATGTTGTTTTTCCTACTCCTAACCCACCAGATACACCTATCACTAAAGGTTTCTTACCTAAACAATAATAATCGCTTCCTTTTATACCGTCACGAAACATCTGTAACGTAATTAAAGTAACTATTGCAACAATTAGCGTGTTCAGCAGTGACTGTACTTGAGATTGAGCAAAAAAATCAGACAAAAATATTGGCATAATAATATTTTGCATAAATACGATATCTGACCCAGAACTGTATATTAGATGATAACCAACAAAAACAAAGCCGAATAAAGCTCCAAGAGTGACAGACCCTATATTTCCTTTACTAAAATGTATTGCTAACATCGGTGATATCCACAAAAACCAACCAGGTGCAGGAGGTGTTAATAGAATAACAACACAAAATGCAACACCTAAAGTTGCCAGCAATAGATCAAAATTCATCCTACGTAATCTCCATGCAGAATAAAGTAATAGTAGATAAACTAAAGGAACAATATAAATCCTTAACGTATCACCCATAGGTATAAATAGCCAAAAGATCTTGCCCACTTCTCTGTTATTGACAACCATTTGTTGAAATCCATCACTAAATAGAAATGGGCCTTCAATAATAAGAAAAGCCAATAAAAAGAAGACAACAAATTTATAAGCATTAGTGACAATTCCTCGCTTAAACCACAAATACACGGCAATAAAAGGAAAGACAATCGCCATACTGTGTTTTGCGGCCACAGCACCTGCAAAAACCAATCCACTCCGTAATATTTTCTTATTTTTTAACAAGGCAATAGATAAAACCAGTATGGAAACTGGAATTAGGTCTGTTTGCCCATGCCAGTAAGTAATAAATATTACAAGAGGTGAAAGCCAATAATGAATCAATAGTCCACGCCATCTATCCTCAAATTGCTGCAATAGAATAATAAGTATAAGAATATCTGCCATCAACAAACTAACTCTAAAGCCCAAACCAGAAAAATAATTTAAACCAGTTGAAGAATCAATTAGCCAGCCAATAAATGTTGAGGGGAAATGAGCTAAAAACATAATAGGCCCATAAGGAAAGGAAAGAAGATTCCCACCTGAGTCTAAATATGAAGACCATGGGTAAACACTTGGCTGTTCAAAAGTTTGCACCATAAATGAGACAAACCATTCTTGTTGCACCTCAGGAACAAATAATAAAATAAAGAATAGTTTTAGAATTAGGCCAGCAATAAAAATTCGATCTCTAAGAAGATCTGGCCATATTAAACCCAAAGTTCTGGATACTTGGTGCAAACTGCATCTCCTTTAATGCCAAGAAATTTTATTCCTTGTATGAATTCCTTTACATGTTCAATTTTTGTTCTCCCATGCAGTTCTGGTGAAACAAAACAAAGCTTGAATTTAAATTCTGTTTGTAATCTTTCTACCTGGTGTGCCGTTAAAGGAAAACGGGTAAAACAATCGACCCAGATCCAATCAACTTTATTAGCAAGAGTGATGGCTGTATCAATACTTTCAAACTCAGATACACGTACAGCGCAACGCTTTTCTTTATCATTTGAGGTTTTAACTAAAAAAGGAAAGGATTGATCTAGAAAAAAATAATCATCTATATTGTATTTACTCATTAATTCAATAAGACGATTTTCTAAACCCTCTTCTTTAACATTAAGAATTAACGTTCCGTGTTCATATACCTCCAGCCATTCTTCAAAATTCTCACCTTGCTCAAAAGGATCATGGTGCATAATTAACTGGTTATTGTTGGTTCGAATATCTACTTCTACTCCAAACTCTGTTGGTGTTTTTAGTAAAGCATCTTTAGTGTTTATTCTATGCATTATTCTATGCATTATCTTTAAACCTTTTGTTTAAAAGAAAACTATAGTGCAGCGTTCTTTTTATAAAGCGAAACTTAGCAGAAAAACTCACATTCCAATGAGATATACCATGTGCTCTCTCTCCAAATAACACTGAAAATCTTTTAATGATTAAGTTTTGTTTTTTAGCCATAAAATATACAAATAAATCCAATGAAAAGTCTTTAGGTGGATTCTCCCATGATTCATAGAAAGATCTGTGAAATACAGTTGGTTGTGCGTTAATGTCCCACATCTTTGTTCTCATTAATATGGTTTCAAAAAGTGACATTCCAATTGTGAAGATTGCATCTATTATCGGCCGACCATAACGCCTCCCCTTAACAAATAACTGCTCTGGGTTCTTTGCTTTTCCAAAAAAATCTAGTGCTTGAATAGCATCTTTAGGATCTGTCTGCAAATCTGCATGTGTCCATCCAAGAATCACGCCTGATGCTGCCTTAAGTCCTTCAAGTATTCCATGACCATAACCTTGGTTTATATCTACTGTTACTAGAGTAACAAAAGAGTAATCTCTAATGAGCTTACTCATAAGGTTAGACGTATTATCATTGGACCCATTATCGACAATAACGATTTCAATATTGCTCCTACTTGCAATCACTTCATTGCATCTTTCCAGAAGTAATGGGAGACTCTCAGATTCGTTGTAACAGGGAATAATAAGTGATAGACTTATCATTATGCCTTTCTTAAGGCAACTGAACGCCCCATAGCAAAAATAGAGGGCATTAACTTAATTAACATATAATCAAAACGTGCAATTAATTTAAGTACCGAAGTTGGTAATTGAATAGTTTTAGTTTTTGCAATTACTCCACCAGATATAGGGAATAAAAAACATTCATTTAGCTCATTTTTAAGGATTTTATAATCAGTTAAATTTTCTTCAAATTTTTTTGGGTTGCGAAATAATAATTCAGGAATGGCGCAATTCGCAGACCACTCATCTTCCGGGTCATTACAAATTACGCTCCTATCAAATACATTCACATTGTAAGACCATCCTTCATGTTTCATAACACGTAGCAAAATCCTCATTAACAATCCTGTATTAATCTCTTGTATTAGAATATAACCGCCTGGCTTAAGATAATAACTAATTTTTTCGAAAAATTCTATTGGACAAGCAAGATGATGAATCATATGGCTACAAATAATTACATCAACACTATTCTTACTTCCTAAGCCTTTAGGGTTAACTGCGTCAACCACATAATCAATCCATGGATGTTTAACTATATCTGTTAATTCAAGCTTCCCTTTTTTAATAAATTCTGGAGAAAAACCCGCTCCAGAACCTAGTTCCACAACCCGACTTTTGTCATTAATATAATCATTCATCCACTCATATCGATTTTTTAGCAAAAAATTCAGATTATTTGATTTTTTAGCAAAAAACATCTTTCTTGCAGTTATAACATCACCCTCACCATTCATTTGATTGTCCTGATGGCTGGGAAAATAATGACCTTTTAACATAATTAACCTTATTTACAAAATACTAATGGACAAATATTTTTTTTATTTTTCTTCACAAAAAACATAACGCCTCATTCCAATAAAATTCAGCGTTGCAGAAAGAATAGTAGCTAGTATAAACGCAAATAAAAATGATATTTCAGTTCTGCCAGTTAGCTCTAATACAGTCTCATTTGTAACAACGTTGATTATGAGTGTTGATAAATATATTAAACAAAAAATCAGGAGTTTACTGACTTCTCTGACACTGCTTCGAAATGTATATTTTCTATTGGCAAAATATGAAAAAATAGTTCCAGTAGAAAAACTCACGCCTTTTGATAAACTAGTACTAAATCCAAAATAAAACATAATTGAATAAAAAAATAAATCAACAAGAACTGTAAAAATGCCTACTATTAAAAATCGTGAGACTTCATGTTTTGCAAATCTTGTTAATAATTTCTTTATTATCAATACCATTTTCTTAAATTAGTAAGTTAAATTAATCAATATTTCTATCTTTTTCCATCTGATAAGGATGAGCATACCAACCATTAAAGCATGATTGCCAGTATTCAAATGTTTTAAGATCGTTTGGAGTGCCCCAACAAATATAATTATCAATTTCAAATATAACGCAACGTAATCCAAGCGAAATCGCATCATTTATTGCTGTATCTACATAATACTCACCATTGACCAAAGCCTTGCGATTCTTCATATGATCAACGCTATTAAGGAAATCTCCCAATCTTTTAAAGGTAAAAGTACCAACAACTATTGGATCTATCGATGGATTTAACAGGGGTTTCTTTACTGAAACACGTTTAATAACTCCAGATGCATCCGCATCAATCCATCCATACATTTCTGGAGAGCGTATTGCACCAGGATACCCTCTAGCCCCCCAAACTATAACATCTATATCCTCTAAATCCATCAGTGATTGGAATGTATCGGCATCATAAATCATACCATTATCACATGCAGCAATTGTTACAGGGTCATCAGTTGACAATCCCAAAGAGCCTTCAACACATGTGCTTGCCTGCCCATCTGTCATATAATTAAGAATAGAAAACTCAGCAATAGAGGATTCTTCTTGTAAAACTTTTTGTAATTCATCAATACCTAGCATATCTTTACGCAACACAAACTTCTGGCGTTCAGTTTGAGGTAAGTCCATCAATGCCTGTACTGACATCGGATGATTAGAAACTGGAATTAATGGTTTCGGTGTCTTGTATCCTTCTTTCTGAAAACGACTTCCAAGACCAGCCATTGGAAGTATAAGCGCCCCTTTGTGTTTGGGTGTAGTGTCTTCACTTAAAATTGCGCGGAAGGTATTAGACCAGTAACAATATTCCTCAAGATCAGATGGCACACCCCATTGCATAAAATGCTCAAGTTCATATACCTGAATATTTAGATTATCCTGCATCATGGGTTTATATACCATGCTCACATAATATTCACCTCCAACCATTAACTCTTCATCTATGCATCGATTAAAATACCTCTGCATAAGTGCGCCACTTTTGAAATAATAGGTGCCTGAAGATGCAAACTCTTCTCTTGGTTTATCAGTAAAAGGTTGCTTTTCTTGTATATTGTATGCACGCATTTTTTCTTCTTGTACATAAGCATAGTAATTACTCCAAAGCGTATGCGGATGAAATCCACGATAACATGGTATTGCTCCATCGCATTCTGTTTCTCCAACCATACTAGAAAAATCAGCATAATCCCAATCACAAGTGAAATCACAGTAATTGACAATTACTGGGCTATTCAAATTAATAAAATCTATAGATTGCATTACAGCATAAACAGGACCTAATTTATGCGATGGTATGCCAACAATGACACAACTAGGGCATATCGACCTCAATATTGACTCCATCTCATAGGTCTTGTTATTTAAATGATCTTCATTGCATATAAAAATAAAATCATCTTTATCTGAAAACATTTCAACAATGTATTGAATAATAGGCTTCCCATCTACCTCAATCAAAGGCTTGGGCACAGTATATCCTGCCTGACGAAACCTCTCACCAAAACCCGACATGGGAATTACAATCTGCATTTAATAACTCCCCTGACTATTTAACAAGCTCTTTCCTATATTTTTCCGCATCCCAGTCAACCAATTCCATGACTTCATTATTGGTTAGATATCGAAGCTCTTCATTGTTAGGCAGTCTCATCATTAATTTCGCAAGGCACAGGAGCATCTCTTGCGATGCTTGAGATATAGATGGCGAAACTAAAACACCCTGGCCCTCCACAATTAAATAACTTGCGCTACATTTATGCAGGTTATTATATTTCAACAAACACTCTATTGGATCTTCACCTTTGCGCATCACAGGCGCAACACTGCCAAGAAATACTACATGATCTGGATACAAAGGTCTATTTAATAAAGTCTTAAAAGCAAATGAATCTATACCCAGACAGTGAACCTCTTCATATAAAGGCAAAGACCAAGAAATCTTTTTAGCCAAATCTAATAAAAGCATGTCATTTGATGATTGAATATTTTTTACTGGGACTGTAAGCCTGCGCTCTACTTCTAGCAGTAAAGCTTCAGCATCTGCACAATCATCACCGGCAATTATCAATCCATGGTTTCCTAATATAAAAACATGTGGCGCTTTATTTTTTAAGCTTAACTCAATCTCTTGGGAAAGCTGGATACCAGGCTTAACATAGTCCACCCAAGCCCAATCAAGACCTTTAAGCAGCTTTTGAAGTTTAGATCTCCCATGTTTTTGTACTGACCATACCAATACATTAATTGAGTGAACATGCAACACCACATTGTAAGGAATCATGACATGGAATGCAGTCTCTATAGACGGTCTTAATTCATTGTTATCAGAATATACACGTGATGCTCTGAATTTATCATCACCAGATTTGACATCGCTCATAGCAATTTTATAATCCAATGGAATAAACATAGAATCAGATTTGGCATTCATCAACCATTTTCCAGATGCCTTAATCCATATGTAAGATTCAGATTTGATTGACGTATTGCCACCACCACCTTGAATCAACATGGGGTTAGACCCAAGCCTGGTTGAAAGTTCTAAAAATGAATGATCTAAAAGATTTATCATATTAAAATTGACATCAAAATAGAGGTTGAATTACGCAAACTGTTATAAAGCATTTACTCCTATCAATTTATGGAATATAGCCATAGGAGAAAATAAGATACGCTTCGCAACATGTTTAATTTGATTTAACATTCAACTTCCTCAGTTTATTTAATATTTTTTCCACACCACTCTGTTTACATAATCAGTATAACTATGAATAATTCTGACTACTTTATCTGAAACATTAGGAGCGCTATAATCAGAAACTTGTTTTAACAACCTTTCATCACCAAATGGTTGATCATTTAATATTGATAATGCTTGCATCACACGCTCAACCTCTAAACCAACCATCATTACTGTAGCTTCTTCCATGCCTTCTGGTCGCTCATGTGCTTCGCGGATATTTAATGCCGGGAAGTTCAAAATAGATGACTCTTCATTGATTGTGCCACTATCAGACAATACCGCTTTTGCAGATACTTGAAGCTTGTTATAATCCTTAAATCCAAGTGGTTTTAATAAACGGATACCATCATGAAAAACGACACCAGATTTAGAAATTCGATTCTGAGTTCTTGGGTGTGTAGAAACAATAACAGGAAGTTTAAATGTCTTTGCAATATGATTAAGCACATTAACCAAGTTTGAGAAATTTTTGTCAGATTCAATATTCTCTTCCCGGTGCGCACTCACAATAAAGAATTTTCTTTCGTTAAGATTAAGCCGACTCAATATATCTGAACCATCTATGCCGTCTTTATAATAATTTAGCACCTCATTCATAGGGCTTCCAGTCTTAATAACCATATCTGCTGGCAACCCTTCCCTTAATAGATATTCTCTAGCGATAGAGCTGTAGGTTAAATTAATATCGGCAGAATGGTCGATAATCCGTCTATTGATTTCTTCCGGTACGCGCTGATCAAAGCAACGATTGCCAGCTTCCATATGAAAGACAGGAATTTTCCTTCGTTTGGCTGGAATCACAGCCATACAACTATTGGTATCCCCAAGAACAAGTAATGCGTCTGGTTTAATTTTTTCCAGCACTTTATCAACTGCAATAATTACATTGCCAATTGTTTCCGCACTAGAGATACCAGCAGCATCAAGAAAGTAATCTGGTTTTCGAATTTTTAAATCATTGAAAAATATTTCATTGAGCTCATAATCATAGTTTTGTCCAGTATGGACTAGAATATGTTCACAATAATTATCCAATTTAGGAATAACTCTAGATAATCTAATAATTTCTGGTCTAGTACCAACAACAGTTACAACTTTAAGCTTATTCATACAACATTCTCAAAATAGGTATCAGGGTTTTCAGAATCAAAAAACTCGTCTGCCCAAAACAATGTAATCAGCTCATTATCGCCTATATTAGTTATGTTGTGGGTGCATAGCGTTGGAATATCTACGAATGATGGATTGTTTCCATCTAAGTTAAAAGTAACCACGTCATTGGTAAATAACTTTCTAATTTTAATTTCTGCCTTACCTTGTAATACAAAAAACCGCTCAACTTTTCTTCGGTGAAAATGATTGCCTCTTGTCACTCCTGGCTTAGTTGTAGAAACAAAACACTGACCACCAGAGCCGGCTTTGACGGTTTCCACTAACCAACCTCTTTCGTCAGTGATTTTATGGGGAAATTTAATACGATCATCGTTTACGATAAAGCTTCTCAAAGAATTAAATAAGTTTCTCACAAAATTATCGCTTAAATCGGGAAGTCTATTATGCATGACATACTCTTCATGTAATTTATTTAATAAACTTACTGCCTTCGTAATACTTATCTTCCTACCATCTACTCTAATGCTTCTAGAGCCATTTTTGTCACCAGCTGCCTGAAGTATTATCTCAACCAAATCTTGGACATGTATCAACTCCAGAAACCCTTCGGGATCTATATTCAAATCTTCACCTTTTATAATTTGATAACAAAATGTTGCCATGACAGAATTATAAAAAGGACGACCATACTCTCCAAACACATGAGGAATAATTAAATTCACAATCTTAGCGCCGACTTCGTCACCCCATTTTTTTAAAATTAAGCCAGCTTCTTCCTTTCCTGAGCCGTAGGCGCCTTTCTTCAATTCTGCATAAGTACTAGATGCATACACAATACAAGGCTTGTTACCATGAGCATTCAAAGCCTCAACTAAATCCAAGGCTGGGTTAATATTGCCTGATAAAAGTTCTTCGTCCTTTGCACGGTTGACGCCAGCAAGGTGCACAATGATATCCAAACCATTCACAAACTTAATCAATGTATCTTTGCCTAAAAATGTAGTTCTATCAGCAATTCTAACCTCTGAAACGTTGTCAATAGTCTGTAAAAAGCACCTTAAATGCCAGCCAATAAACCCATTTCCTCCGGTAATACCAACTTTCATTAGACGCCTTCTAACTCCCGACGAACCTCTGATAGAGTTAACAATAACACCTTAATCTGTTCAACATCTAATTGGGTTGTGTTATGAGAGTGATAGTCATCAAATTTAATTTCATTCTCATTTCCATCAGTAAAGAATTTCTCATAATTTAAATCACGGCTGTCCATCCTTACACGGTAATAATCACCCATATCCTCAGCTGTTGCAAGCTCTTCTTTTGAAGCTAATGTTTCATATATCTTTTCACCATGCCTAATCCCAATAACTCTGGACTCAACATCGGATTTAAATAATTCCGCTAATGCCAACGCCAAATCTCCTACCGTACATGCCGGGGACTTCTTGACAAAAATATCCCCCTGTTGTCCATGTTGAAAAGCATAATCAACCAGGTCTACCGCCTCAGATAACGCCATCAAAAATCTAGTCATTGTTGACTCAGTAATGGTGATGGGAGATTTGCTCTTTATTTGTTCAATAAACCTTGGAATTACCGAACCACGTGAGTACATTACATTTCCATAACGAACAGAACAAATAACAGTCTTTTCGTTAGTTATTTGCCTTGCATGTGATTGCACTATCTTCTCCATCATCGCTTTACTAACCCCCATAGCATTAATTGGATAAACAGCCTTGTCAGTGCTCAGACACACAACTTTGCTAACCCCTTGTGCAATTGATGCGCGAATTACGTTATCACTACCAATAATATTGGTTTTTACTGCTTGCATAGGAAAAAATTCACATGAAGGAACTTGCTTTAAGGCGGCCGCATGAAAAACATAATCTACACCACTTAGTGCCGCATAAATACTGTCGTAATCACGAATATCGCCAATATAGAATTTCACTCTAGAATCGTGCATATGCTTTGTTCTTAAGACATCTTGTTTAGTCTCGTCCCTGCTAAAGATTCTAATTTCCTTAACATCATTACATAGTAAATGTTTGGTTACAGTCTTACCAAAAGAGCCTGTACCACCTGTTATTACTATAATTTTATTTTTATACATATATTGCTGCCCATATTAACAAATCATTGAATAATCTAATTAACTACTCATAAAACCTTACTCTAGTATCTGGATCTCCAGCATGCGCTGGTATATCTTTTACTATGCCGTTCAAGTGTTTCATTTCAATATTTTTAAACTCCCACAGGCGATACACCTCTACTCTTAGATGAGACCATATCAACCCTATTCGGCCAGCACGCCACGCCCCTAACAATAAAAAATGGTATAAAAAAAGCATTATATAGCGACCAGGAATCTTCCAAAAATTCTTTTTTAACCAAATACGCCTTTCAAGGGAGGTGCCAAGTAATTTTGGACTAGCTGCTAAATCACCTTCATAAAATTGATTTATCGCTTCAGTGGTGGTGTATTTGTTCTGTTTCACAACCCAATGATCTAGATGAGGACTATCATGGTGCTCTAAATACCCATCTGCATAATGTATATCGCCTTCAACCAATGGGTGCTCATTAACCTTTACTTCTGTAAAATGGCAAGTTCCCGTTCTCCACAGTCTAAGTATAGGCTGTGTTATTGGTAATACGGCCCCCATAAACCATAATCTACGCTTAATAATAATGCCATCTGACGTGTCATTTTTAATCATTTCATCAATAGATTTTTTCAGCTCAGGCGTTAACCTTTCATCAGGATCAAGCTTCATTACCCAGGGCGTAGAAATAGGTAAATTATCTAATGCAAAGTTCCACTGATCACCAAATCCATTAAAACGATGCTGAATTACATTCACACCATATTTCAAAGCGATATCAATTGTGTTATCTTGGCTGCAGCTATCTACCAAATGCACTTCATAAGCCCATCCTGATAAATTTTTTAAAACTGCATCCATATTATGCCCCTCATTGAGGGATATCATAATTACTGAAACTTGAGAGTTTCCATGTTTCCAGTTATTCGATTGTTTCATTATGATAATTTAATCCATGAAGGTCGCTTTCCACCTTTTACCAACCAATTATAGCTATTACTCATTTTCTGTGCGATAACCTTCCATTCATAATCTTGTGCCATCCAATGACGCCCATTAACACCCATAACCCTAAGCTGGTCTATTGGTGTAGACATGGATGTGTTAAGTGTTTTACTCAAACTCAGAATGTCGTGATCAGTCCACCATCCACATTTTTTTTCTTCTAGTTGCGACCAGGGCGCCCCCTTACTGACAACCACAGGGCAACTATGCGCTAATGATTCTGCAACAGCAACACCAAAGTTTTCAGAATGCGATGGCAAAACAAACAAATCAGCATTGCTGTAAACATCTGATTTTTCAGCACCATAAACGGCACCAGTAAACTTGACTCGTTCTAGTCGTAATTGTTCCTTGAGATGAATTAATTCTTTAACATAGCCAGATTTCCCTTTACCTGCTATGACCAAATCCCACTCCGGATGATTGTGTTGTAATTCTTGCCAAGCATGTAAAAGACGATCTACACACTTTGTAGGATGTAAACGCCCCAGAAATAATAAAGTAAACCTATCGCTTTCTTTTTTCAGTAGAGGTTCTAACGGCAAATCAATACCATTAGGGATAATCGCAACAGGTGCATCAAAACCCATTGATCTTATTTGCTTATATTCAACCACACTGGTTGCATGTATCATATCTGCATACCTCAGTACTCTGCGCTGAATAATCCATAGCATCTTTTTAATAATATAATTTTGACTCAGTGCCCAAGTTGACAATGTCCCTCTTGGTGAGGTCACAAGCTTTGCTGATTTGTATGGTGCCAACCAACCTGTGGCTACATTAACCATGGACCATAAACTATGATTATGAATAATATCAACACTATCTGCTTTTAATCGTAGATGCTTGACAAAACTACTTGATATGGCAAATCGTTTCAAAAAAGGCCACTCTGAATGCACCACTACATTGATATGCTTAATATTTTTTTTAGCTGCAAGACATGACAGTTCAACCTCATTACCAACGACTGTCAAACTTTGACACAAGCGTGGTACAGAATAGGACGGCCCTGCCGCCTCTTCATCAATATGAGGGATTATATGAATTAGTTTCATGGCGCCCAAGATTCGTAAGCATTCACTATATGTTTAGCCAGTTCTCGACTACGCATTTTAGAAGCTGGAATAATACCCGATTCACTTAGCCAACGCTCAACCGGAATGCCAAATCCAGTTTTATTGCGATTAACAATCTGATGAGGTAATGGCTTACTTGGGGCATTGGCTAGCAAACCCTTGTTAGTAAATTCATGAAATCGTGATAAATAAGGCTCTACTTGGCTTAATAAATGCGCATCTACAAGAGGAGTACGTAATTCAACACCATGAGCCATGCTAGCCCAATCACTATCACGCAATAGCTGATTGCGCAAATAGACCATAGACTCAATCTGAGCCAATGCAAGTATAAAATTTTTTGATTGTTTTCCAATCATTGATTCCATTTGTTTTACAACATTAAAATTTTGTTGAAATTTCTCAGCATAACTGATACCCATTAATCCTAACAAATCATCAGGACTATACATACTCCTTCTCAGCCACCACGCCCCAGCAATAGTATTCGACCAATCTGTAGCATACTTCCAGCGAGAATTACCACTCGACAGTGCCTTACGTCGAAACACGATATTCGCAACTTTCATAGCACCTGGGATGTGCCTCAATAAATTCATAGTTTTAGTAAGTCGTGGCAACTGTGAAAAACTAGGATATCCTAAAAATAATTCATCACCACCAATACCAGATACAACTACTTTTAGACCCAGTTCTGCCACTGCTTTACTCGCATACCAAGTATTAATTCCATCAATTGATGGTTGATCCATATTATTCAATATCTTAGGTAAATCAGCAATGAACTCTTCCTTCGTCACTCTGCGAACATGGTGTCGTATGCCATAATGTTTGGCAACTTGTGCAGCAACGGGCACCTCATCCTCAAATGTTCCTTTAAATTCATCGTAAGCAATTGTAATGCCTTCAATCTGACGTACACCCGCATCCTTCATTAGGCCCACTAGAGCACTAGAATCAATGCCACCAGACAAAAACACACCAACCGGAACATCAGATACCAAATGGCACTTTATTGACTCCATTAAAGCATCTACTACGTTATCAACAATAACATCTTTCGACAATAGGCAATCTGATGCATTTCTCCATGAGTCGGCTATTTCCCAATATTTGGTCGGTTCTGTTTTTTCACCTTTTGAATTAATTCGACAAAAAGTTCCAGCAGGCAATGCATTTACATCACGAAACCATGTGTATGGCTCAGGAACACTTCCAAGAGACCAGAATCCAGATTGAGCCTCTAAGTTAGGCTCTTGGGAAATAACGCCAGAAGCTAATAAAGTTTTTACTTGGGATGCAAATAACCAGCCTTGTTTGCATTTTGCAATATACAGAGGTTTAATGCCGTAAGGGTCACGCGCTAGAAATAATTCTTTTTTATCACAATCCCAAATAGAAAAAGAAAACATGCCCCTTAATCGTTTGAGCATATTTTCCTTATAACGGGAAAAAAGTTTTAAGATAACTTCTGTATCACTTTGCGTGTTAAATACTTCGCCTTCGCTTTCGAGCTCTATACGCAACTCTTTAAAGTTGTATATCTCTCCATTAAAAACAATAGCATATCTGCCATCGTCAGAAATCATAGGCTGATTTGATCGCTGATTTAGATCAATAATAGACAAACGCCTGTGTACTAAATTTAAATCACATTCAGCATCCTGAAAATGACCTGATGCATCTGGGCCACGAGACCTTAAATGCTCTGACATCTTAGAAACAACACTACTTGCACCAGTATTGCTAGATTGTCTATCTAAAAAAAATGTTCCGGCTATTCCGCACAATGCGTTTCTACCTCAAAAAAATAATTAATGTTTATATAATTTGTATACTAATCTCAGCACAAATCTTGGGAGTAACATCAAAGGAAGGGCTATATAAAATTCAGGATAGAGCCAATATAATTTTGTCATTTTCCATATTTTTTGTGAACTTGATGCAAATCCAGTAGAAAGTCCCATCGCTCTTTCATATACAACAGCACGCCATATACGCCCATATTGATCAGACATGCCTTTTCTAAAACTCTTAGGCAAAATACTATTTTTAAAATTTTTAGCAACTAAAAAATAATTAATCCCATGCACTTGAAAAGAATCATACCAACGATTCTCGCCATGAGGTTTTGACTCACTTAAAATAATTGGCTCTTGGATAAAAATTGCCTTTTTATTTTTTTGTGTAACGACATATAATAGAAGAAAAAATCCAGTTAATGTTGTGCCAATAAATTTTTTAGCGCTTTCAATTCCCCTAACAGCATCCTCTCTATTTAAAATAGTAATTGTTGGAAACCCTAACAAGCCAACATTTTTTTCAAAGATATCGGATGCATTGCTAAAGGTCATATCCCCTCCAAGATCAAACCCTATATCTGAACTATCATTTATATTCCGTGCATTTAACCATATAAAGGAAAAATCATCTTCTGATTTAGCAATAGATACGACTTTATCAATTGCTTTTTTAGATAACCTGTCATCTCCAAACCACCAGACATATTTCCCATTCGCTTTTTCTGTAATATCTAACAACGCCTTATCATATCCACCAAATGATTCTTTCTTAGAATGAAAGTATTGAATGGGAACATTTATCTCCTTAATAGCCTTTTCTACAATCTTCTCAGTTTTACTATCAGAACTATCGTCACGAACTAATATTTCAATATCTTCACTCTCCTGAAGAGAAATATCATAAATAACATTTTTAACTGCTTCAGGCTGATTGCATGTAATAATACAAATACTTATTAATGGTTTATTATTCATTGGTATCTAATAAAAGCTATCTGTTACTAAAAAATTCTAAAATTACATCTACAATACGTTGAATATCTGTCTGTTTCATATAAGGATGGGAGCCAATATAAAATCCATTATTATTAATCCATTCCGCTACTGGGAATTTGTTTTTAAAGTCTAAGCCAAAGATGTCTTCATACACCGGTTGGTTTGTCAATGGCACCATTTCTCTTGTCTCTATACCTTTTAATTCTAGATAATTAACTAATTCCCACTTGCTCTCATTCTTGAGAACCATAGGATACATCATAAAATTATGCTCTCTATCATCTGGAATGAATGGCAGTTGAATATACTCATGCAAACACTCAAGATTTTTTGAATAAAATTTTGCAATATCTCTGCGTGCTTTTATATTTTCTTGTCTGCCTTCAAACTGAGCGACACCAATTGCTGCCTCAAGTTCGGTTGCTCTCATGCTATGCCCAAGCCTGGTGAATGAAAAACGCTTACGAACTACATCACGCAAACCATCCTCTGTCAAACCTTTATCATCATTGATATTTAAATAAGCAGTGTTTCGCCCATGATTCATGTAACTACGCATAAGAGCTTCTAACTCTAGATCACTTGTTATAGCCAACCCACCTATTCCAGTTACAAGAAAATGTGCCACATATGTAGAAAAACAACCAACATCTCCAAATGAACCGACTTTTTTTCCTTTATAAGTAGCATACATGCATTCACACGAATCTTCTAAAATTCTTAAAGAATTTTTTTCTGCAATTTTGACAATAGGATCCATATCAGCAGGAAGTCCAAATAAATGAACCGGTAGAATTACGCGTGTTTTATCAGTAATTGCACTCTCAATTTTATTAATATCAATATTATATGTATACGGATCAACATCAACAAATACTGGTGTCATATTGTTGAATAACACAATATTTGAAGTCGCAATAAAAGTTACAGCTGGAACTATAACTTCATCGCCATCATTCCAAGAATATTTTTCTTTCATCGCTGCAAGTGCCATATGGAGAGCGCTGGTACCGCTATTACTAAATACAGAGGATTTTGAATCGTGCTCATTAGCAAATAGTTTCTCAAATTTCTTAGTCCAATCACCATAAGAAAGTCTATGACTATCTAAAACATTCATTACATATTCTTTCTCTTTTTTTCCAAAATGAAATCCTGCCGATCCAATTTGGTAATCTTTATCGTCCATATACTACAACACCTATTATTTAACCTGAGTAGATAAGTACCAGTCTATCGTTTCTTTAAGTCCATCCTCAAATTCTGTTTTAGCCTTAAATCCAAAACTTGACTCTGCGAGATTGACATCAAGCTTGCGTCTAAGCTGCCCCCCTACTTTGCTAGTATCCCATTTTATCTTTCCTTGATAGTTCATATACTCACAAATTAATTCTATAAGAATTTTTATTGGCACCTCTCTACCAGAACCAATATTCACAGGGTCCGAAGAGTTGTAGCTCTGTGTGGCCATCACTATTGCTTCAGCCGCATCATCAACAAACAAAAATTCTCTACTTGCAGTGCCGTCTCCCCAAACATCAATACTTTCCAAATTATTATTTTTAGCATTGTGAACTCTTCTAATTAATGCTGGTATAGCATGGGAAGTTTCTGGATTAAAATCATCCCCCGGCCCATATAGATTAATCATTAGTAAGTGAATTGCATTGAACCCATATTGAGAACTGTAAGCATCAGATGCAACATGCATCATTTTTTTTGCTAAGCCATATGGCGCAGTAATCTTTGAAGGGTATCCATCCCAAAGTGTGCTCTCTTTGAATGGAATTGCCACATCATCTGGATACTCACACACCGATCCAAGTCCAACAAACTTTTTAACTCCGGCTCTATATGACGCATCAACCAAATGTAAGCCCATACATGCATTTTCATAAAAAAAATCAGCTTGTCGATTAACATGACTCCATAATCCACCTACTTTTGCAGCTAGATGAATTACAATGTCGGCACCATTCACAACACTTTCACAAGCTTGTTTATCGCTTAAATTGTATTCGGAAGATCTAGGCACAAAAATTCTATCTGGATCAGCGCCTGAACTTATAAGTTTATTAAGGACTCTCTTTCCGAGAAATCCAGATCCGCCTGTTAATACTATACTTTTATCTTTTATTTTCACTAAAATTAATATATGTAATACTTAAACTTAGGATTTTAATGGAAATTACAAAAATTAATAATGTTTATATTGAAAATCATCATAAGATTAAAAGTAAAAAATTGGAAGTTAAGTTATACGCACAAGCAATCGAAAGTCTGATAGTTGTATGCGCCGATATAGTAATAATTAATAAGAAAGAAAGGTTAATTTATCTAGCCGAACGATCAGTAAAACCTATGCAAGGGTTTTGGAGTATTGGAGGAAGAAGATTTGCTGGAGACCCCTTAATTAAATCAATTAAGAATAATTTTTTACGCGAAACATCTGTCAATATTGGTGCAGATAGATTTAAATATCTCTGCACTAAAGAGGTAATCTGGAAAAATAGAAAAGAAATTCCGCAAGAGGTTGGAAAACATGATTTGATTCAATTTTGTTGTGTGGAATTAAGCCCAGAAGAATTGCATAAAGCCTCTAGCAACCTATGCAAAGATGAGTACTCTTCGAAAGGTTTAGTGGGCTTTGACAAAAATCATATGAAAAATCATAATGCACACCCAATAATGATAGAAATTTATGACAAAATATTTTCTTAAATATTTTTATTATTTATTAGACCATAAATTTTCATCTTTCCACTCCCCCATCCTTTCATAAGTCTTTCTTATGCCCTGACTGATTGTGTGTTTGGGAGTCCATCCTGTTAAATTATGAAGAAGTGATGTGTCACATTGAAAATACATTGGGCCTTTAACTCTTTTCTTTAAATCAACCACTTTCTTGCCTGATAGGCTTTCTATTATATTTGAAATTTCACCAACACTAGTAGTCACGCCAGTACCAAGATTTACAGTTCCCGTGTAGTCAGTATCTATCAAACTTACAATGGCATCAGCAGCATCTTCTAGATAAATAAAATCTCGCTGTGGCTTTTTGTTCCAAACACTTACACTATCACAACTATAAGAATCTTGAATTAAGGTCGGAATTAAATCAGGCCTTACCAATCTAGTTGGACCGTATATATTTGAGCATCGCATAACAATTGAAGGAACACTGTCTTTATAAAATTTAATAACCTCTTCAGATAAGTACTTGCTAAATACGTAATCATTGACATAAGGATTAATTGGGTGGCTTTCGTTACAAGGCAACATATTGTCCTTAGCCTTATATAATAATATTGTTGTAAAACAAATAAACTTTTTGATATTTCTTGACTTGAAATAATCCAACGCCTTTTTCAAAAGCACTACATTGTAATCAATTCCCATTGTTGGATGACTATTAATTAGATGATGGTCTGAACTACCAATCAAAAAAATGACGCTATCAAACTCAAGCGAATCAATCTTATCTAACTCATCAAGAGAGTTGATAGATACATGAGCATTTTTTATATATGAAGGAGGTGGCGTCCTACCAACAGATACAATGTCTGGAAATTTTTCTAAAATAACTGGCCCAAGAAGCCCGCTACCGCCAAAAAGTATTATTTTATTTTTCATAATTACTTAATTCTAAAATACTTTCATCTACCATTGATTTTATTAATTCTGAGAAGTGCATTGTAGGCGACCACCCAAGTTCTTTCTTTATTTTAGATATATCTGCAACTAGTGCAACTTTATCTGACGCCCTAACAAGCGAATGATCTATTTTTACATACTCATGCCAATCTAGATCTAATGACTCAAATGCTATATCCAAAATATCACTAACCTTGTGTGTGGATCCAGTCCCTATAATATAATCCTTCGGAATATCTGATTGCAACATCCGCCACATAGCCTCAACAAAATCACCTGAAAAACCCCAGTCCCTTATAGAATTAACATCTCCAATCACTAATTTAGATTCAATTCCAAGTTTTATCTTTGCTGCTGCTACTGTAACTTTTTTTGGCAAAAAATAAATGGATCTTCTATATGATTCATGATTGTATAATATTCCAGAACAAGCAAAAATACCCTTCTTCTCACGGTAAATTTTCACTAAATTCATTCCGGCAACTTTAGTTAACCCATATATTGAATCAGGGCACATATTTACTAATTCATTCTGTGGTGTAGTGATCGTTTCTGAAAATATTCTACTAGAACTGGCATAAAAGAACCTACAACTGGGTTTCGATGTGGCTATTAAGTCAAGAAATATTGCCACATCATCTAAATTTATCTTACGAGATGAGATGTAGCTATCTACTGAAATATCAACCTCATGATTAGATGCCAAGTGATACACTTCGTCTGGAAGAATATCTAGAAATACAGCCCTAATATCACAATTAGATTCTATTTTCCTGTAGTGAAGTGTAACTTTATCAAGAATATTACTCAATCTCCACAATGCATTAACATCTCTATTACTCAAGTTAACAGTGCCGTGTACTTCATAACCTTTGTCGATCAACGTCTCGGCTAAATAAGAACCATCTTGTCCGGCAATGCCTGTAATAAGTGCTATCTTATCCATTTTTAATATATTTATCTTGGTAACTTGTTTTTTAAGAAAACAAACTTTCTATGACTATAAAATATTTTGTAAAACTTATACAATGCAATAACCATCCATCTAGGGAGTAGCATTATCGGGAATGCCACCCAAAACTCAGGATATGACCAATAATATTTCAACAAAGACATTCTTTTGCCTTTGGGTGTATCCCAACCCCCTACCCATCCAACCAGCATACCTCTCCATAATGAAGAGAAATTAACTGTTAATATTTTTCTTATAGATTTTGCTGAAAACCTATCCTTGAAATCTTCTAACAACTCAAGAAAATAGACGCCGTATGTAATAAAGCCATCATTGTTTATATCTCCATCTTTTACAGTTATAGATTTAATTTCATCAATTGTAGTTGGATTACATAATATAAATGGACCTCGTAGAAAATATGATCTACCTGGTTCGGAAGCGGTATATAAAACTATCGCCGTGGACGCGAATGAAAACCCATGAATATGTTTTTGTGCACGCTGCAAACCTCTCAACGCAACTTTTCTTTTGACGATTTGAGTTGAAAGAAGGCCGATATTGGTACCTAGAGATTCTAAG
>JYMV01000239.1_pt1 | contig 19987 bp, 20 predicted proteins | sample 338911 | NCBI WGS metagenome assembly JYMV01 (sample SAMN03354496, study PRJNA234377) | hydrothermal vent metagenome | biome: Deep sea; feature: Hydrothermal plumes at the Eastern Lau Spreading Center, Western Pacific Ocean; material: Seawater | place: Tonga | collected 2009 | depth 2000 m m
AAAAACTCCTCCTGTGCCTGAGTGGCAACCTGGGAATAGCTTTCTGGGCCCTGAATATATTTGAAAGTTGTTGAAGTTTCTAGCAGCTGCTCTGACAATTCTATTAAAATGGGATGAGATTGAGAATTCATGATTAAAAAGATCAAAAGAGTTGAAAATTGTTAGTTTCTTCATATAATTATAATCTCGGGTAATTACAATCCCGAATTGAAAATATCAAATCATTATAGGATACTTATATTTCTATAGCTCATAATTCACTTACCGGAGAATAAGAATGATGGTACCCGACCAGACTTTGGATCTCGATGAATTCATGCAAGGTTTAATAAAAAGGAATCCTGGAGAAATAGAATTTCATCAAGCGGTTGAAGAAGTGGCCGCCAACGTCATTCCTTTCATCAACAAGCACCCAAAATATATCAAAAACCGAATCCTGGAGCGAATGACCGAACCGGACCGAACAATAATTTTCCGGGTTTGTTGGGAAGATGATGAAGGAAATGTCCGTACCAACCGGGGTTACCGCATACAATAATTCCATCGGACCTTATAAAGGGGGGCTTCGCTTTCATCACTCTGTCAATTTAAGCATTCTCAAGTTTCTGGGTTTTGAACAAACTTTCAAAAACAGCCTGACCACTCTTCCCATGGGTTCCGGAAAAGGTGGAGCGGATTTTAACCCAAAAGGAAAGTCGGAACGGGAAATCATGCGTTTTTGTCAGGCATTTATGACAGAACTATCAAAGCATATCGGCGAAAACGTTGATGTTCCCGCAGGAGATATAGGGGTGGGTGCAAGGGAAATCAGTTATATGTTCGGTCAATATAAGCGCCTGAAAAATGAGTTTACAGGAACTTTGACCGGAAAGGCCCTTGAATTTGGCGGAAGCCTCATACGAAAAGAAGCCACGGGTTATGGTTGCGCCTATTTTATGGAAGAAATGCTGAAAAATCAGGGCGACTCCATTGAGGGAAAAAACTGTATTGTCTCAGGATCCGGGAATGTCGCCCAATTTTGCGCCCAGAAAATAATGCATTTAGGGGGAAAAGTTTTGACTCTATCTGATTCCTCCGGGTTTATCCATGACCCTGATGGATTGAACGAAGAAAAACTGGATTTCATTATTGATTTAAAAACCAACCGCCGAGGAAGAATTTCTGAGTTCGCCGAAAAATTCAATTGCAAATTCCATAAAGACAATAGACCCTGGTCCATAAAAGCGGACCTGGCATTTCCCTGTGCCACCCAAAATGAACTTGAATTACCGGATGCCAAACAGCTCATAAAAAATGGATGCAAGGCCATCGCGGAAGGCGCCAACATGCCCACAACTAAAGATGCGATTGAAGCTATCCATAAAGCCAAAATCATTTTCTCACCCGGAAAAGCCTCCAACGCGGGAGGCGTCGCGGTATCCGGACTTGAGATGACCCAAAACAGCATTCGCCTTTCGTGGCAAAGGGAAGAACTGGAGGAGCGATTAAAAACAATTATGCATGATATCCACCAGCAATGCGTCAATTATGGAACAGAAAAAGATCACGTCGATTATATTAAAGGTGCAAACATAGCTGGCTTTGTAAAAGTCGCCGAAGCAATGGTTGCTTATGGCGTGATCTGATAATTTTATTTTACTGCAATGAATATTTACCAACTAATATCCAATTATCCAAACATAAAAACCAATAATATAAAATATGGCCTCTAAAAACCCATCCTTTGACATTGCCTCCACCACCGATCTGGCGGAGGTTCAAAACGCCTGTAACCAAACAATGCTTGAAATCCGACAAAGGTTTGATTTCAAGGGAAGTAAATGCAAGGTTGAACTGGATTCGAAAAAGGCCCAGGTAACCATTAATGCTGATGATGGACACAAATTGAATTCTGTCATCGATATTTTGCAAAGCAAGCTCATCAAAAGGAAGGTATCCATTAAAGCACTAGAATATGGAAACGTTGAATCCGCTTCTGGGGATGCAGTCCGACAGGTTATTACCATCCAGCAGGGAATTCCCCAGGATAAAGGAAAAGAAATCGTAAAGTTTATAAAAGGCCTGGGATTGAAAAAAATTCAAGCCCAGATAATGGACGACCAGGTTCGGGTAAGTGGAAAAGATAAAGATGACTTGCAATCAATCATAGCAAGCCTGAAAGAAAAAGACTTTGGAATTGATATGTCGTTCACAAACTATAGATAGTTCCCCACCTTTTATTCTTTAACCTTTTATATTTCCGAGGTGGTCAAATGAATAAAACATGGCCCCAAAGGACAGCAAATGCAGTGTTCAATTGAAACCTAAAAGTTCCAAAATTTTTTTTCCAAACACTCTGCCACTGGAGTCATCTCCAGCCGTCACAACACGGTTAGAAGAAATGAGGGGCTCTTCCACAACGAACGCTCCGGCATCTTCAAGTTCTCGAATACATTTTTCATCGTGTGGAGCAGAAACCTCCTGACGGTTAAGGAGTCCGGCTCGAGCCAAAGAAACCACTGACAGTCCTAATGCCCCAACCACTTTACCCGCCCGAAAATGATCCGTTAAGATTTGCGGTAGAATCGGATCATTCCATATTGAATTTTTAGCGCCCTTCCCTCCTATAACCACTACTGCATCGTATTTTTTATTCGGGGATAACCTTTTATCCCAATCAACTAAAATCCCATCAGGAAGAATTCTTGTTTTCTTTTCTCCGACAGCCTCATTTCCTGACTTGGAAAGGATAATAGTCTTCAGCGGTATCTCTTCAAAAACAGATTTCAATTCTAATAATTGTTCATCACAAAAACGGTTTTGGGGGATAACCAACAGGATAATTGCGGATTCTGGGTTCACCATTTTCATTTCAAACTCCCCCCATATCAATAAATATTTAATATTTTTAGAGTTACAGAATTAGGTCCACACATTAGGATATACCTACACATTCAGGTACATACTATAAGGACATTATCTGCATTGATGTAGAGCCTTGAATGATTTTTAAACATATGCTAAAGGACGATTGCTTACACTTCCGGGAAAGGACGCATCATGGCTATTGGAAAAGTAAAATGGTTCAGCAATCAAAAAGGTTATGGTTTCATCCAAACAAGCGAAGGAGAAGATATATTTGTACATTTTTCCGCAATTCAGGCTGAAGGATTCAAAACTTTAGGCCAAGGGCAAGAAGTAGAGTTTGAAATCAGCGCGGGCCCAAAGGGCCCACAAGCCCAAAACTTGGTCACCAAGTAATTCTTTCATGGAAATCTACTACTTTCTAAACCGATAGAGTTCTCTGCCGGTTTTTATATTTTTGTCATATAATCCCTGAATAAAACTAGCGGATACCCTCCCCATTTCTAAAGGAGCTTTTTATGCCCATCCTAATGACAGCCCGCTATCAGATCCGGCCCCATGCTATAGACCGTTGCAAAAAAGCGATTCAAGCTTTGGTAGACCATGTTAAAGAAAATGAGAAGGAAACCCTTTTTTACATGGCACAACAGGAAATACTAAACCCCTATGCTTTTTTACATATTATGGTATTCAAGGATGAAGTAGCTCTGACCTTACATCGTTCTTCCAAAGCAGCGGAACATTTCGTTAACGTCTTATACCCCGAAACCATCGACCCCCTTGAATTTAAAGAATATAATTTGACAGCCACAAATTTTAAAATTTAAAAGGGAAAAATTCCGTCAGCCATTGATATCCTTCAAAAGACCAGCCAATTCCTCAAGATCACCTTTAAGACGGGAAGGAGGACTTAATTCGCCCATCTCGTCATAATCTTCAAGTTTGGGATTACCCGCCAACTCCATTGTTGCCTGCCCCTCTTCATCTATCAGAAAATATTTTCGTAGCTGATAATGTCGGTCAATCCGAATCCAGTTTTTACCATCCCCGGAAAGTTCATCGGTGCCAAGTAAAACTTTTTTCCTAATGAAGGTGATCAGGTTTTGTGAGGATACGTTGTTGACTTTGGTTTTACCCCTCCGAATCATCACTAGTTTTAATGGTTTTCTAGGCATGGAAAGAAAATTAAAAGGGACAGGAATCAAATAATTTTAGCAGAGGAGTCAGGTGGCGATTTCCAGCTAAACAAGTCTGCCACCATTAAGGCTACGCCAATGGTTATGCAGGAATCCGCAATATTAAAAGCTGGAAAGTGATGCCCGTTGACGACAAAATCAAAGAAGTCGATCACCTCTCCATGAAGGGTTCTATCAATAAGGTTGCCAATCGCGCCACTAAATATCAAAATCAAACCGGCTTGCACCAGTTTTTTTTCTTTAGGGTTCTGATGAAAAATCACAAGGATCGCCAAAATTGCGATAGCAGAAATAGCTATAAACATCAGAGCTTTATATTCGAACTGCTGGTCTGCAAACAGCCCAAATGCCACCCCGGAATTTCGGATATGGGTTAGATTGAAAAGGCCTTCCATCACCTCCACCGAATAATTGAGGGGAATATGAAGCGTAACCATGAACTTGGTGTATTGATCCACCACAATCAAGACCCCAGAAATAACAAATAGAAGGAAATATTTATTGCTCAAGCCACTCATGCTCCTGCCGTCTGAAGATGATCCTCACAACGCGAGCAAATCTCACCGTTTGCCTTTCCTTCCTTAACATCTGGCTCAAAATAATGCCAGCAACGTTCACATTTTTTCCCAGGATGCATTTCCGAAAAAACCTTTACTCCTTGTAATGAATCACTCTCAAATATTTTCTCTTCAGAGCCTATACTGTCGACTAACACGACCTCGGAAACAATAAAGATATATTTCAATTCATCGTTTTTAACAATGGCCTTGAAATTATCGGGCAATTCCAGTTTAACAATGGAATCTAAAGAGTGACCAATAATTTTATCTCTTCTGCTGGTTTCCAGTGCCTTGCTCACCTCACCTTTTAATTCAACGAGAAACTCCCATTTCTTTACAAGGTTTTCATCAAAACTTACATTCTCTGGATCCAGAAACTGAGACATGTGAACACTTTCTTCATCCACGCTATTCTTAGGTAGATGATTCCAGACCTCCTCAGCAGTAAAACTAAGTATGGGAGCTATTAACCTTACCATTCCCATTAAAAGAATATGCAGGGCGGTTTGGCCCGAACGCCGTTCACGGGATTTAGCCGGATAGGTATATAGCCTATCCTTTATGATATCCAGATAAAACGCACTCAACTCGATAATGCAAAAATTTGAGAAGGAATGATAAAACACATGAAATTCATAGTTCTCATAAGCAGTTAATATTTTTTCCCTCAAAATATTAAAGCGATGAAGAATATACCGATCTAGCTCGAGCATCTCATTCACAGGCACCTGATCTTCCTTGCAATCGAAATCATGAAGATTCCCCAACAGATAACGCAAGGTATTACGAATTTTCTTATATGATTCCGTAAGCCGTTTTAAAATCTCATTGGAAACGCGAATGTCTTCACGGTAGTTTTCTGATGCAACCCAAAGACGGAGTATTTCCGCACCATACTGGTCAATGATTTTTTGTGGAGCAATCACATTGCCTGCTGATTTGGACATTTTTTTACCCTTCCCGTCCACCACATAACCATGTGTTAGCACCGATTTATAAGGCTCCTTGCCTCTTGTCCCGATTGATTCCAGTAATGAACTGTGAAACCATCCCCGATGTTGGTCACTGCCTTCGAGATAAAGATCGGCTGGCCAGTTGAGTTCGGAATTTTTTTCAATAACCGCAACATGGCTGACGCCAGAATCAAACCAGACATCTAGAATATCGTCCTCCCTGGAAAATTCTTTTCCTCCACATTGGCAAACCGTTCCTTCAGGTAGTAGTTCTTCAGGCAAACTGTCAAACCAGAAATCCGCCCCGTACTTTTCCACCCCTCCAGCAATTCGTTCGAACAAATCGCTGGAATTTATAAAATCCCCACAGGCATTGCAGGTAAATAAAGTAATCGGAACTCCCCAGGATCTTTGCCGGGAAACACACCAGTCGGGCCGGTTTTCAATCATACTGTAAATCCGATCCCTGCCCCATTGCGGAATCCACTGGGTGCGGCCAATTCCATCCAAGGCATTTTTACGCAGATCCCTTTTATCCATTGAAATAAACCACTGGTTGGTTGCCCGGAAAATAATGGGCTGGTGGCACCGCCAACAATGTGGATAGGAATGTTTGATATTTTCGTCATGAATTAAAAAACCATCCTGCCTGAGTTTTTGGATGATCTCCGGGTTAGCTTTCCTGACAAACATTCCACCGAAGTGTTCCACATCAGGCCGAAAGACACCTCCGTCATCAACGGGGTTGTACGGTTCCAGGCCATATTTCAAGCCCACGATATAGTCATCCTGTCCGTGCCCCGGCGCGGTATGGACACAGCCGGTTCCTTGCTCCAAGGTAACATGCTCACCCAGGATGACCTTAGATTCTCGATCTATGAAAGGATGACGACAAACCGCATTCTCCCAGTCTGCGCCCTTGCAAGATCCCAATATTTTATAATCCTTCCATTCCCATTCAGATACCAGCATCGACAATCTATCTTCAGCCACAATATAGGTATCATCCCCATGGGCAACCGCAACATAAATGAACTCGGGATGCAGACAGATAGCAAGATTGGCCGGAAGGGTCCAGGGGGTCGTAGTCCAGATAACCATAAACAGTTTTTCAGAATTCAACACTCCCACACTTTGGGGAATTCCAGACTGCACTGGAAATTTTACATAGATTGATGGCGAGGTGTGCTCGTTATGTTCCACCTCGGCTTCAGCCAAAGCTGTTTTGCAGGAAGTACACCAATGCACCGGCTTGAGACCTTTATAGACTAGTCCTTTTTGGACAAACTTCCCAAACTCCCGCACAATGGTCGCTTCATAGGAAAAGTCCATCGTCAGATAAGGGTTCTCCCAATCGGCAAAAACCCCCAACCTTTTAAACTCCTCCTTTTGAATACCGACAAACTCCTGGGCATAAACCCTGCATTGTTTACGGATTTCTGATTTTTCCAGGCTCAGCTTTTTTTCTTTTAGCTTTTTACCTACCTGATGTTCAATGGGAAGACCATGGCAATCCCATCCGGGTATAAACCCGGCATCAAACCCTTTCATATTCATGATTTTGACAATAAAATCCTTCAGGAGTTTGTTTAACGCATGGCCAATGTGAATATGACCGTTGGCATAGGGCGGCCCATCATGAAAAACAAATTGGGGTTTACCCCTGGCAGACTGGCGGATTTTTTCATAAAGCTTTTCCTTTTCCCAACGGGCCAATAATTCTGGCTCTCGCTGGGTCAGGTTAGCTTTCATCGGAAAATCTGTGTTGGGTAAATTAAGTGTGTCTTTCATTTCCATAAGGTATATACGATGGGGATTTCTATTTATTCAATAAGTTTCTCTACGGCAACCACTAGGCGTGGGGCCCAATGAGCACGTTATATTCTTCCTCAACCTTCATGCCCCGGAGGGGTAATAACTTTATATTGGCTAGCCAAAGACCTTCTCGGCTTGACAAGCCCTTACTATACTGCCCCCGGCGGCTCGCCGGCTCCTACGTCAGTTTCATCGCTTGTTTCGCCTGCTCCAGGGTAGATTTGGCCACAGCTTGGGCCTTGAGAGTGCCTTCCCGCAGGATCTCTTTTACGTCACCGGGCCGGGCAAGAATCTCCTCCCGTTTCTCTCTCATCGGCCGCATGCCTTCAAGCATCGTTTGTGTAAGCATCTTTTTGCAGTCCCCGCACCCAATTTTTGCCGTCCGGCAATCGGATTCTATTTCATTCCTCATCGTTTGCGGAGAATAGATTTTATGAAACGGGTACAGGTTGCACACATCTGGATCACCCGGATCCTCTCGTCGGGCACGAGCCGGGTCCGTAAGCATAGACTGAACTTTTTTTGCAATCTCCTTTTCGCTATCAGAAAGAAAAATGGCGTTATTATAGGTCTTGCTCATTTTTCTTCCATCCACTCCGTTCAACTTGGGGATATCCGATATTTTTGCTTCAGGTTCGATGAAGACTTTCTTTTTATAAAGCTTGTGAAACCGCCTGACGATTTCCCTCGATATTTCAAGATGCGGAGCCTGATCAATGCCAACTGGAACGTAGTCTGCTTTATATAAAATAATATCCGCAGTTTGAAGAACAGGATACCCCAAAAACCCATATGAACTCATATCCACATTTTTAATTTCGTCCTGCTTTTCCTTATAAGTCGGATTTCGCTCCAGCCAAGGAACCGGTACGATCATGGAGAGAATCATGTGGAGTTCGGCGTGTTCGGGAATTTCAGACTGGATAAATAGCGTGCTTTTATCCGGATCAAGTCCAGCACTCAACCAGTCCACCGCCAACTCAAAAGAATACTCCTTAATACGCTTGGGGTCTTCATACAGAGAACTGAGCGCATGCCAGTCCGCGATAAAAAAATAACATTCGAACTCATCCTGCAGACTCACCCAGTTTTTGAGGGCTCCAAAATAGTTTCCTAGATGCAGTTTTCCTGAAGGCTGCATTCCGCTCAATATCCTTTTTGCTTTCATTGATATAACCCGTCCAAATCAGGCAAAACTCGCCCTTAAAACTTCAATAATCATAGGAAACGTTTCCTGGCTCAGGAAAAGTACCGAATAATTGATTGGTAACATTAAAATGGTTCCGAGAATCCCCGTGTGGGCAAAATGATCCAGCAGAAAAACCCCTAAAATCAGAAAAGCCCCGAACCGGTCCAGGTTGGTCATTCTTTCAGCGATTTTCTGAGAAACCATTCCTTTCAGCACGCTGGCCCCATCCAAGGGATACATAGGCAACATATTGAAGATCGCCAAAGCGACATTGATCCATATACCATAAGCTAAAATAACAAACAAATAAGAAAACTCAGGGGAAATCAAACGAATAAAAAAACTACAGCCTACAGCAAGAGCAATGTTGGAGAGTGGCCCGGCAATAGCTACATACATCATGTCTCGACGTGGACTTACAAAGTTCCTCGGGTCTACAGGTACGGGTTTGGCCCAGCCAAAACCCACAAAATAGAAAAAGAGCACCCCAAGAATATCCAGGTGCCGTAGGGGATTAAACGAAAGCCTGCCAAGGCGTTTGGCGGTGTCATCACCGAGCAGTAAGGCCATTTTACCGTGGGAATATTCGTGTACCGTCAGGGAAAATAAAATGACCGGTGTCATTAATATCATTAATTGTGTTTTATTCAAGAAAAAAGCCTCTGGAATTCCTGGATTGGTCTGATGGATCCATCAAGGATGAAACGGTAAATGTAAGAGGGGCCGAATTCGGGGACATAACCTGTAAACGGCAAAACCTTAACGTAATCTCATTTTAGCTCAAATTCCTCAACCCTGTCACAATTTAATACTCTAAAAGAGTTGGGTGAACTCTTATAAGCGCATCTCTAAAAATTGCTTTTGGCGCGGCCCTTATAAAATAAGGGCCGTTGCCTTAGAGAAAATTACCAATTAAATAGAGACCCCCTTAAAAAACATCAAACACTTTTGGTTTTGGCATATTTCAAAAAAGTATAAAAAGCAAAAGCCATGGCTAGAAATAACCCTAAAAATCCCTCCCTAAATCCTTGACGAATAAAGTAGTTTTTTATAAATGCCATAGGGGGCCGAAGAACCAGATGTGACCAACTCGCCCGAAACCCATTACTCATTTTCTCACGGGCATAAAGGGTTGAATATCGATTTTGCCGCTCAATATAGTCTTCCATTCCAGCAAAGGAATAATGCAGTATGGGATTATGCAGGGAACCCACATTCCCATCGGGAACAAGTTTTTCATGCACTTGGGATTCAGTAAAACTTACCTGCGTTTTGTCATAAAGTCGGGATATTCGATCCGGGTACCACCCGCCATAGCGGACCCAGCGCTGGGCAAAAAAGTTTTTCCGAGGAAAATGGTATACAGAATATTTGGGCACGCCCCGCCGCAGAACCTCCTTTATTTCCTCAGCCCCCTCTGGAGTGATCTCTTCATCCGAGTCAATATTCAGCACCCAGTTATGGCTAGCCCGGTCTGCACACAAATTTTTCTGTTTACCGTACCCATGCCAATCCACGCAAAAAACCTGATCGGTGAATTGCCGACAAATTTCCACAGTGCGGTCCGTACTATGTGTATCCAGCACAACAATCTCATCGGCCCATTTTACACTCATGAGGCATCTCGTAATATTCTTCTCCTCATTTTTGGTAATGATTGTGACGGACAACTTTTCCATAAGTATATTTTCCGAAAATGAAATATTCCTGAAACGCGACCCAATTATAACATCTAAAATCCCTTATAAAAACCTTCCAAGTAATTAATTTTACTGCATTTCTGGATTATTGTGCTATTATGAGGGCCGGAATAAAACCATGGTGAGACTTTAAAATTTTCTTGTATTTTATTGAGGCAGAATTGCCAAAACAGGATATTTTTGACTCAGGTCAGGCAAAAAAAACAACCCTAAATTAAAGAGAGGACATCCTTTTTTGCCAAAGGGAAGTTTCTTGCATCACGGTCTTTCTCTTAGGCCCCAACCCGCCCCATAAAAATGATCGAACAATTTTTACAAACTGCCCTTGAGTTTTTTAAAGAAATCTGGTTTCAACTGAATTCCCGATTCGGTCTGGAAGATACAGAAGCTTTCAAATTTCTCAAACCTTATCTTATTCAACTCCAAGACAATCCACTCTATATGGGCATTTCCCTTGCCGCACTCTTTCTTGTCCCATACAGCCTGATAAAAATCAGGAGCATCTCCAGAGAACGCGAACAAAAACTAGATGAATTGATGGAAGAAATGGAGGAGGAAGAATACGATGAAGATGATCCAAGAAGGCTTCGTCGGCCTGAACCCGAACTTAATGATGAAGATGATACGGCGAAACCTTTGTTTGCGGATGATGAAGTCACCTCACCCGCCTATGTGAAGGTTCTCGATGACATAGAGGAAAAAGATATAGCGGAAGAAGATTTTGAGGCCGAATTAGAGGAGTTTGAGCTTGAGCCTTCTGAACCTTCCTCTGATAGCGAAGAAACTATCGATCTTGAAAAAATTGCAGAGCCTGTCAGCTCACTTTTAACGGAAAACGAACTTGATAAAGAGCTGAATGAATTCATGACGGAGGAGCCTGACTGGGAAAAAGAGGAAAATGAGAATACCTCAGAACTCAATCTCGATGACTCCTCCCACGATGAGGCCATCAAAGAGCTCCAAGAGGAAGGAGAATTGATGAAATTGGATGAAGATCTGTCCGCCGATGACCCCTTCTCGAACTATTCTGAACTTGACGAGGATGAACAAGACAAAGCCACTAAGGATCTTCAGGAAGAAATGGAGCGGACTATCAATCAACTGACCCAACAAATTGATGAGCCCACCGAGATCCCGAACTCCATCAAAGATTTGAGTGAAATTCATATTGGCGGGGATACCACCATTGATGAGGATTATTCCTCCGAGGAGGAGTATTTCCTGGAAGATTCTCCGGAAAAAGCGCTTGGTGATGATTCTCCAGATAAGCAAATCGAACCCCCCCCTTTTTCAGAAGAATCTTCTGACACCCCAATTGCAGAGCTCTCAGACTCGGAAATTTTGGCATCTCTAGAACCTAAATTGGAAGTAGGCGGTCTAGAACCAGAGAGAGAATACTCTTCTCCAGAAAAAACTGACAGCCTGATAGAGCGGCTTAAATTTTTGCAGACACGTTTTGAAAACCGTTATCAACCCCTTGACCCTATTGGTTCCCCAACGCCTATTGAAAAGAAAACTCCGTACTATGCTCCAGAGAATTTGGCAGAACCCAAACGGTACACGAGCATTTCCGCAGGTGTATCCCCGGACAGTAAAAAATATATGGATTTGCTGGAATCGTTTATTTTCATGAAAGACCAGAAAAAACATAAATAACCTGTTAGGGAGACCAGAACATTCAAACCATAAACCAAATGACAAGCCCAATTAACATTATCGCGGTAGGCGGCGGAAAAGGCGGTATAGGGAAAAGTGTTGTCTGCACCAATCTTGCGGCAGGTATGGCTTTGAGTGGACAAAAAGTTATTCTCATGGATACCGATTTCGGCGCATAATCTTCACGCCCTATTGGGTATCAGCAACCCCGAACACGGCTTCCAAGATTTCTTTAATACCGATATTATCGATCCTGTAACACTTCTCCTTGATACCGGCATTAGTAATCTTAAATTTGTCAGTGGTGCGGGAGACAATCCCGGAAGCGCAAATATTGATTCCGATTCAATCGGCACCATAATTTCTTTCATAAAGAAACTGGAAGCCGATACCATCCTCCTTGATTTAGGCCCGGGAACCAACTACAATGTTATTGATTTCTTCAATATCAGCACGCAGGGCGTGGTACTGACGACACCGGAAATGACTTCTGTCATGAAAACCTTCAGCTTCATCCGGTCTGCCCTATTTCGCAAGATATCGCTTGCTTTCCAAGCTTATCCAAAAATCCAGAAAATGGTAGATCATTCCAATCCAACTAATGCCGATATGGAATCCTACACCACGGGATTATTGCGTTCAAAATTCAAGGAACATTTTCCCAACTATGTGGAGAACCTCGACTCATTAATCCATGATTTTACTCCCGGTCTCGTGGTAAACCGAGTGAGAAACCGCAAAGATCTGATGGCTGGAAACAATCTTCTTAAACTGGTCAAAAAATTCCTCGACGTCGAGGTTTCCTATTTGGGATATATCATTGAAAGTGACCGGGTCCGGGATTCTATTGACGAAATGATCCCATTTTTAATTAAGGATCCACAAAGTAAACCTTCTGAAAATCTCCAACAAATTATTGGAGCATTGACAAATACCGATCTACAATTTGTGAAAAGAGATGGGAAAATTTTTGTTTCAAAACAGGTCCGTCTCTCATCCGGATGGGAAGCCTGATCCGTTCCTACTGGTCGACTTAATGTTCCCATCACATCTTTCTTCTTATTTTAATAGCCATTCCAGCAAGATTTAAAAAACCGCCCTCCTCCTCATTTCCTGTACAATAAAATCACCATTAATCAACAACACTTTTTTCAATACATGGATTCATCGACCCAATCCATCCTGTTGGAGCTTTTAAATTATTCCACCAGCCAGAACCAAAAGCTATATGTCGTTGGAGGCACATTTAGGGATTATTTGTCTCGAAAACCCTGCACCGACTTCGATCTAACTGGGGAAAATGCCGCAGAAATAGGAAGTTGTTTTTCCCGCTCCCTTAATTTCACATGCGTTCCTCTGGATAACACCCCTGGCCGACAGACGGTTCGCGTTATCCTCGATCAAAAACGGCATCTGGATTTCACCGATTTACAGGGAAAAAACATCGAAGAAGATTTATCGCAACGGGATTTCACCATCAACGCTATGGGTCAACTCTTATCTGATTTCCTATCCGAAAGAAAAAACATCATTGATCCCTATAAAGGGCAGGAAGATTTTAAAAATAGAAAAATCCGTGTACTACAAGGCCCTATTTTCCAATCCGATCCCCTTCGCATACTTCGGGCCTTCCGTTTCGCGGCAACTCTTTGTTTTGAAATTGAAGAGGAAACATTAAGCAAAATTTCCCTTCATAAAACCAAATTACTTCAATCTTCCCAGGAAAGAATTTGGCATGAGTTGGCATTATTTTTTAAAACCCCGTGCACAATATCACTGTTGAAAATCATGCATAGCTGCGGAATTTTGGGAAGCCTTTTTCCAATAACAGATGAAATTTATTCAGAGACTATTATCCATTATCAAGGACTGGAGTCTCTATTAAAAGAACCAGAAAAAACCTTTCCCGAATATGTAGATGAGTTGAGCACAAGCGGCTTTCTTAACAACCAATATCTGTTAAAGATCTCACTATTACTAAAAGGGATAAAACAAAGAAAAAAAACAGGGACCAAGTCAACAGAGAATCCTTTTCCAGGTTTTCCTGTAGCCAAAGATTGGAACATTCGAGCCAGCAATGCAGAAATCAAATTTATGGACCAAACCCTAAATGGGGCATGGTTTTTGGCTGAAGTGTATTCAAAAGAAAGCCATGAACTGGACCATCCAGAATTGTATGAATTGGTCAAAACGATTCATGAAGAACTGCTGGCTTCTGTAATCCTGTTTATTTCAGCTTTCCATTTAATAAACAGGGAGGTGACTCTTTTCTGCAACAGTATATTTAAATTCTATTTTCGTCAATTTTTACCAACGATGAATAAAAAGCCCTTACTGACTGGAGAAGATATAATTCATCAATTTCGTCTTTCTCCTTCCCCGCTTTTTGGTAAAATCCTGCACTGCGTCCAAAAAGAACAAGTGCTTGGCAGCATAGTCACCCGTGAAGAAGCAATAGCACTGGCCGGAGATCTTATTCAATCAAAATTAGCAGAGTCTGAGTGATGACAACCAGATATTCAACCACTGAATGGAACAATAAAAAGGTCATATTGGGGGAAACGAAAATTGACGAAAAAAAGCCGGTCAACCTTTTAATCGGTTTTCATGGCGCAGGTTCCACCCCTGAAAATATACTTGTGCTGGGCAACCGCTTAAAACTGCAGAACACTTTGATGGTTTTTCCAGAAGGACCAGTGAATGCGGGAGATGGCATTTGGAGTTGGTGGGAGGATGGCCCCCGGCAAAGCGAAACGGTGAAAAGTTTTATCACCTATACTTCGCAAGTCATCGATTCCGCCCACAAGCATTATTTAAATAATAATCCCGAGAGAGAACTGAGAACCTGTTTGTGGGGCTTTTCACAGGGAGGGGCCGCGTCCCTGACTTATACTCTTCTTGGAAAACACTCGCTGTTCAAAGTGGCTTCCATTTGCGGCTTCCTGCCGGAACTGCAAGACCTGGTTATTGAGAAGAAAGAGCCCCTTCGCATCCTCGGAATATTCGGCAGTAACGATGAGGTGGTTCCTTCTTTCCTCGCCGACCATGCTCTGGATGAAATGAAAAGCCATGGCCATCTGGTGAAATCCAAAGAAACCACACAGTCTCATGAAGTCAACTCGGAAAACCTGCAGGACTTGTGCGACTTTTTTAATTCCTGATAAACCCATTGAATTAAAGGAATAAATTGGGAGTCGATTGACTTTCACAAATAGTTTGCTATGATCCATTGATTCATTGGGGTCGGTCGCAGGGAAGACGGTTAGAATCCGTCGCGGACCCGCCGCTGTAACCGAGGACGAATCCCGCAACTCGCCACTGTTTGCTTTCAAATGGGAAGGCGCGGGAATTCGGTTGATCTGGAAGCCAGAACACCTGATTCTGACCCTATTAACTAAACCTTCGCGGCCTGAGGTGAGTTAAGCCGAGCTCCGTGCTTTGCCCCCCCCTCATTTCGCTGGAACGAGAATATTCCGGTGAAATATTTCACTTTTGCTCCATTTTATTTCATTAAAATCAATTACAGAACTGCTGGTATTAACTTTAAGGCAGTCGTATTCCTGTTCTTCCTCTTTCCTGCAACTTCACTTTGGGCAGGCAGTAAAGACATCAAGTTCGCAAGCCGGATCGTTTCCACCTCCCCTTCCATCACCGAAACCCTTTTCGCCTTAGGCTTGGGCCATCGAGTGGTGGGGGTCACCGACTTTTGTGAATACCCTCCCGAAGCATGTCAGCTATCCAGCATTGGTGGCATGATCAATCCAAGCATGGAAACTCTGGTTTCTCTACAACCCGACCTGGTACTTCATCAATCTCATAGCTCCAGAATGGCTAGAAATACCCAGACACTGGGCATTCGATCGATGGGCCTCGAAGTGGGCACTTTGGGAGACATCTTGAACACCATCAAACTTCTCGGAACCACACTTGGAATCGAGGAACATTCTGAGCGCCTACTGAACAAACTCAATAATGGAATCAATTTTTATAAAGATAAATTAAAAGGCGTTCCTCCCAAAGAAGCCCTGCTTCTTTTGGGAGATAGCAGCGACCCGGGAAGGGACTTATACGCGGCAGGACAAGGAACTTTTCTGCACGAGCTGTTCGAAATATCAGGAGGGAAAAATATTATCCCCCCCACCATGGCTCAATACCCCCGGATCACGAAAGAATACATCATAGAAAAGTCGCCGGAAGTTATTATTGAAGCGGGGCCAAAATCACGACTTTCACCGGAACAGATCAAAGAGCGATTACAAGGTTGGAAACGTTTCCCTTCAATACGAGCAGTGCAGACAGAGCAGATCCATTATATCAGCGCCGATTATATTCTTATTCCCGGTCCCCGCTTACTACATATCCTTGAACAATTTTCCAAAGCCCTTCACCCTGAGATTTTTAGTTATTCACCTCTTTCCGAAACCGTAAAAGCAGGAAGTGCACAATGAACCCTCTTTTGCAGGTAGAAAAACTTGATTTCACCTACGATTCAGAACCCGTATTAAAAAACGTCGGTTTCTCTGTCAACAAAATGGAATTCATCGGACTAATAGGACCCAATGGTTCTGGAAAATCCACTCTTCTGAAACTCATGGGAGGAGTGTTGAGTTGCGATCAGGGAGAAATCTTTTATAACAACCGTCCGACTAAATCCATCAACAAGAAAGAGTTGGCAAGATCCATCACCTGGATTCCGCAAGAACATCCCATGGTCTTTCCGTTCACCATCCAGGAAATCGTTTTGATGGGCAGGCATCCTTATCTTTCTCCGCTTTCATTTGAAGGTGAGGAAGATTACAGGATTTCGCGGCATGCAATGGAGACCACCCAGACTCTGCAATTTGCCGAGCGTTATTTTAATGAAATCAGTGGCGGAGAAAAACAACGGGTCATGCTGGCAAGCGCCATTGCCCAGGAACCGGAAGTCATGTTACTGGACGAACCTACCTCTGCCCTTGACCTTAAGTACCAGGTCCAGATTCTGAATATTTTGAAGCGCTTGAATGAGGAAAAAAACATTACTGTGATCATGGCCATGCATGATCTTAATCTGGCATCGAGATACTGCCAGCGTCTCATTCTTTTGCAAGACGGAGCTATTGTTCAGGATGGAACTCCTGAGGAAGTTTTACAAAAAGAAATTATTGAAAATGTTTACGGGGTCGAAGTCAACCTGCACACTCTTGATGGCGGCATTCTGGTACACCCCGTCATAAACAACCAATAACTGCGCACAGCATGCAACCCTATTCTTACAAAATAACGTTAATCGTATTTTTTTTACTGTTCATGGCTACCTTATGCGTAACGCCCATGATTGGCTCCACTCGAATCAACCTGATGAATGCTCTTTCCGGAGGCGTTCACGCCAATAATAATCTCGATGCAAACATCCTTTTTCAGGTTCGTTTACCGCGCATTCTTCTGGGTGCTTTAGCGGGTGCGGCTCTTTCTGTAGCGGGTGCCATTTTTCAGGCTCTTCTACGAAATGATCTGGCAGCACCTTTTACGCTGGGAGTTTCCAGTGGTGCCGCGCTCGGCGCGGTCATTGCCATCGTCTTTAATTTAAATATGATCATTCTCGGATTTCCCATGGTCGCTCTTTTTTCATTTCTGGGAGCGCTCGGAGCTGTTTTTCTAGTATTCAGTCTGGTGCGAACCCGGCACGGGGAATTCCCCACCGGCATACTTCTTCTAGCAGGAGTGACGGCCAATTTCTTTTTCGCGGCAATGGTTATGTTTCTACATTATATCTCTGACTTCAGTCAGTCTTTCAGAATCTTGCGCTGGCTGATGGGAGGTCTCGACATAACCGATTACCAAACCGTCTTTTCGATAGCTCCAATGGTATTTCTGGGGATTGGTCTTCTCGGATACGTTAGCCGTGATCTGAACCTCATCAGCACGGGTATTCACTCTGCAACCAGTCGAGGTGTCAATGTTCCCAGAATTCAGAAGATCGGTTTCATCACAGCATCGCTCATCACTGGAACGGTGGTGTCAATCACCGGCCCCATCGGTTTTGTTGGATTGATCGTTCCCCATACTGTCCGGCTGATTGTTGGTTCAGACCTGAGGATTCTGATTCCCGCTTCCATGCTGTTTGGCGCCAGTTTTTTAATCGTTTGTGACACAGTGGCAAGAACCCTCATCGCTCCGACAGAAATTCCGGTGGGAATTATCACCGCCATGCTGGGAGGCCCCTTTTTCGTTTGGCTCCTGAAAAGAAAAAGACAGATATGAATTTATGAAAGCAAAAACTCTGATGATTCAAGGAACTGGCTCCGGTGTCGGGAAAAGTCTTTTGACGGCGGCGTTCTGCCGTTACTTTTATAAGGCCGGCTACAAAGTAGCCCCTTTCAAGGCCCAGAATATGGCCCTGAATTCTTTCGTCACCGAACGCGGAGAAGAAATGGGACGCGCCCAAGCCTATCAGGCGGAGGCTTGCGGATTGAAACCCGAGGTCATCATGAACCCGATCATGTTGAAACCTTCTGGAAACAATAATTCGCAAGTAATCGTATTGGGAAAACCAGAAGGCTCCAGAAACGCAAAAGATTTTTATGCGCGTCATATAAGACATAAAGAGATCGTCACTCAATCCCTCGATGAACTCAGAAATAAATATGAGCTGGTCATTATCGAGGGTGCAGGAAGCCCTGCTGAAATAAACCTGCGGGAATGGGATCTGGTCAATATGTTCATCGCTGAGAAGGCAGAGGCTCCGGTATTGATTGTCGGTGATATCGATAAAGGTGGCGTGTTTGCTTGGTTCAAAGGCACCTATGACCTACTTTCTAACAGCGAGCAGAATCGAGTAACGGGATTCATCATCAACAAATTTCGCGGAGACCTCGACCTTTTGACACCCGGCAACGAACAATTTGAGAAAATGGTTGGCAAGCCGATTCTTGGGGTCGTCCCCTACTCCAGAGATTTGGTTGTTGACGAAGAAGATTCCATGCCGCAAAGGTTTTATTCAGCCGAGCAAAATGTCGAAGGGATTTTGAACATCGCTGTCATCGAACTTCCTCGAATGTCTAATTTCACAGACCTGTCACCACTTGCGCATGATCCTTCTATTTCGCTGCGATATGTCCATCATCCCTCGCAAATGGGAAGCCCCGATCTAATCATAATCCCCGGTAGCAAGAATACTGTTGATGACATGGACTTTTTGAATCAACAATGCCTGACCCGTGAAATTCTAAAGTGCCATCAAGCGGGTACTATGGTTCTTGGGATTTGTGGCGGATTCCAGATGCTCGGAAAATTTATAAAAGACCCTGATAATATGGAGAGCCTGAAAAAAGAAGCTGAAGGACTGAGCCTGTTCGATTTTGAAACAACACTAGTACCTGAGAAATTAACCCGGCAAGTACAACTTGAAACTGTCAAGAGCCGTGTGTTCCCGGAGGGAATCTCGTGCGAAGGTTACGAAATCCATATGGGCCGAACCAAGTTCAATAGAGACTACCCGGTGCTTTTTTCAGCCGAGAAGGGAGACAATCCTATGAATTCCGGGATCAGCAACCAGGCTGGAACCGTTTTCGGCACTTATCTGCACGGTTTTTTAGACAAAGACCAGTTCCGCGAAAATATTTTGCAATATATAAGGAAACAGAAGGGATACTCTGAGCCCAAAAACAAATTTGACTATGCACAGTTTAGAACCCGTGAGCTCGACAAGCTTGCGGATTTAGTAAAAACTTCCATCAATATGGAAGCAGTTAAAAAGATGCTTCAGTAGTTCAGGAGTTATTTAAAACCAAGTCCGGTCAAGGGAAGTTTGGTGAAATTCCAACACTGCCCCGCAACTGTAAAGGGAACGAAAACCGTAGTCAGCCACTGTCATTATTGATGGGAAGGCGCGGTGAGTAGATAGCCCCAAGTCAGGAGACCTGCCGGTTCTTTCATCTCGAGGGAGAAAACAATGAAAACCAGCAAATTCCTTTTAGCCCAGTTTATTATTTTCACTTTGCTCATAGTATCTTCAGGACAAAACCTGTTCGCCGAAGAAATAGAGGAATTAAAAGAAATAAAAGTAACATCTTCTCGCGACACATTGACAGCC
>JYMV01007689.1_pt1 | contig 19985 bp, 19 predicted proteins | sample 338911 | NCBI WGS metagenome assembly JYMV01 (sample SAMN03354496, study PRJNA234377) | hydrothermal vent metagenome | biome: Deep sea; feature: Hydrothermal plumes at the Eastern Lau Spreading Center, Western Pacific Ocean; material: Seawater | place: Tonga | collected 2009 | depth 2000 m m
ACTCGGCAACCTTACGTCTGAACTCGGGAGTGTATGAACGTGTATTCAGGGTCGAGACTTTTCTGGAGGAACGGGCCCCCGTTCCGGCCTTCTTCCTGGTCCGGACAGATTTGGCGCCACTCTTGCGAGCAGGGCGCGACTTGGTAGAAGTTTTCATTCTCCCTTTCGACTTGGCTTTTTTTCTTGCCTCTGCAGCAGAAACCCGCCTTCTCTTCGAACGCGGTTTCCCCGCCTTCCTTTTTTTTGGCATTGAAATTCCCCGAAAACGGTGAGTGGCAATTTCCGGAATTCTGCGCTTCCTTACGCAGGGCCGTTCCTCTTCCGGACCGACAACGACCCGGGCACCCAGCGATCGGAAGCACCTTCCCCCGAGCACACCTCCGAACACACAGCACCCAGGTGGTCGCCCAGCCTACCCAAGCAGAATATTGCCAGAACACGGCAATTCAAGATCCAATACCCTCACCCAATGCTCAATTTCGCGCTGTTCCCCCTGCATCCCCGAACCGCTACAATCCCGCGGACTTCAAGTACCGGCTGGGAGTTCGAGGGGGGAGGGCGTCGCCATGTTCTATGGTCGTGTTGTCGGGACCGTCTGGGCAACTCGCAAGGACCCCGCCCTCGAGGGTATGAGCCTGATGCTGGTCCAGAGGGTCCGCCTCGACGGCTCCGGGGAGGGCACCCCCCTCGTTGCCGTCGACTCTGTCAGCGCCGGAGTCGGCGACCCGGTGCTCGTCGCCCAGGGCTCTTCCGCTCGTCAGACGGAACTCACCCGCGACCGTCCCGTCGACGCCGTCATCATGGCAGTAATCGAGGGATTCGACGTCCCCGGCGGAGCGACTGAAGATGCGTGAGCAGGTTCGCAACTGGGTCAGGGAATCTCTCATCGGCAAGATTGGAGCTCCAGATGGCGCTCAGGGGGAACCTCTGCGGGGCTCCATCCTGACCGAGAGAGATGTCGAGGAGATGATCCTAGATGGATCGATCGCTTCACTCGGCGAGGGCGCCCGGTTCACGCCTCTTGCCCGCGACCGGTTCGGGGAATACCTGCGACGCGGCCCCCCCCTCCCGCCAAGACCTCCGGCGGAACTAGGCGTGGTCGAGGAGAACCGGGGTCCTACCCGGGGAGGATCGGTCGGTGGCGAGGATTCCCCTGCCGGCGAGTCCTGGACACCCTCGGCGATCGCAGTCGGGGCAGACCACGGTGGCTTCCAGCTGAAGAAAGAAATCGTCGCCGAACTCCAGAGAAAGGGGATCACGATTCTCGATGAGGGAACCGACAGCGAAGAATCGTGCGACTACCCCATTTTCGCCCGTCGCGTTGCAGAACGCGTTTCAACGGGGGAGGCCGATATAGGGATCGTCATCGACGGTGCAGGAATCGGCTCGACGATGGTCGCCAACAAGATCCCCGGTGTCCGCGCTGCAAACTGTCTCGACGAACGCCTCGCGAGCAACGCCCGGGAGCACAATCATGCCAATCTCCTCTGCCTCGGCTCCGGCTGGGTCGATGGGGAGGTTGCTCTCTCCATCATCGAAGCCTTCCTCTCCACTCCCCCTGGCAGCGGACGCCATGCCCGCAGGGTTCAACTCTTTCCCGAAATGGCTCCGAAGGGAGAGGTGAGATGAGGACGGGCCGGGTGATCGGCACCATCTGGGCAACCCGCCGTCATCCCTCGACCGAGGGGCTCACCCTGCAATGGGTCCTTCCCGAGTCCGTTGCCGGCGAACCCGATGGTTCTGCGATTGTCGCCGTCGACACCGTCGGTGCCGGTCCGGGAGAGCGGATCTTCTTCGTGACGGCGAGTGAAGCTGTCATCGCCATCGAGGAAGTGGAGGAAGCACCGATCGATGCCGCCATCGTTGGAATCATCGAGAACTTCACCCTTTCTCCAGGAGAACTGTGATGATCATCGCCAGGGTCACCGGATCGCTCCACGCAACGCGGAAAAATCCTAGATTCGAGGGCAAGAAGATCCTCGTGGTCACGCCGGAAGAGCCCGATGGCCGGTCTGCGGGAACAAGCTTTCTCGCTGTCGACAGGGTCTCGGCAGGGCCGGGGGATCGTGTCCTGGTTCACCAGGAGGGTTCCGGTGCTCGACTCCTCTTCGCTGATGAGAAAATTCCGCTGCAAGCGGTGATCGTCGCTGTCATCGACTCGTTACAGCTAGATGGAGAGGAAGGAGACGAAGGATGAGAATCGCTCAGTTCGATCGTCTCGTCGATGATCTCACCGACGAGGTTCTGAGACGTCTGGAAACGCGCCCGGTTCCCGGCGCCTGGATGCGCGACCCACTGAACGACACCAGTTACCGCCACGAAAAGATCGATGCCATCGCTATCCTGTCCGAGGCCCCCGATCGCCTGGGAACCCTCCCCTTCTCGACCGCGATCGAAACCTCATCCCGGGAAGGAGAGATCGCAGCGACCATCGCTTCCATCATCGACCACACTCTCCTCAAACCAGACGCGCTTCCTGAGGAGATCGACAATCTCTGCGAGGAAGCGAAGCAGTACTCCTTTTTCAGCGTCTGCGTGAATCCCATCTTCGTCAGGCGAGCGGTCGACAACCTCGCCGGATCCGGCGTGGTGACCTGCGCCGTCGTTGGCTTCCCCCTGGGGGCAACCCTGAGCGACGTCAAGGCGATGGAAGCCCGACGCGCCATCGAGGAGGGAGCTGGGGAAATCGACATGGTCTTGCCCATCGGTTTGCTACGCTCTGGTGCGATCGATGCGGTTAAACAGGACATCAGCGAGGTTGTTCGGGCTTGTCCCGGCACTGTCGGGGTCAAGGTGATCATGGAGACCTGTCTCCTCGACGATGCACAGAAGGTTGCCGCTTGCCGGGCAGCCCAGGAGGCGGGAGCCTCGTTCGTCAAGACTTCCACCGGCTTCTCCAGTGGAGGAGCGACCGTCGAGGACATCCGGCTGATGCGCAGGGAGGTGGGTTCCCGGTTGGGAGTCAAGGCCTCGGGGGGGATCCGCGACTTCGAAACTGCACAGAAAATGGTCTGTTCCGGTGCCAGTCGGCTTGGGACCAGCGCCAGTGTCGCCATCGCCAGTGGAGTGGAAACGTCGGGAAACGAGTCCTGAAGCTTCTTGGCGGTAAAGGGGTGCCCTTGAACCTCGATTCGGAATAGAATGCCCGCAAGTGCAATTCCGCTCCAACTGGGCAGCGGTTGCTACCCTGCTGTACTAAGTGCTGCGGCCGTTCGGTGGCCGGGGCACTGTCTGGGTCGTCCCGGGGAAGTCAGATATCAAATTCAGTTCGTCGCCACGGTTCGGCGAACCTTGCGTCGACTCGGCGGGAGGAGCACGCTTGCAATCCGCAGTTCGCACAGAGGTAATCTCGAAACTTCGCCAGTTCGTGCACGGTGAGATTTCTCCCCAGGACCTGCATCGTTACGTCAGAGGTAGAAGTTGCCGCTGGCTCGACGATCTCCTGGAAGAGATCCGTCTCACCCCCGAGGACTACTCCCAAATCGCACTTGATAAGGTTGCCCTGGGAGTCCCCGTCTCGGCCTACATCGAGGGGATCTGTCAACTCGGGGATCTGCACGAATGGGCTCTCGAGGCGTATCGAATTTTCGGAACCAACGCCTACGCCGCTTCTCGAGCTTACAACCCCGAGGTGGAGTCTGGCCTGACGCTGCTCAGCCTTCTCTGCGGGCTCGAATATTCTGAAACCGAGGAGATCGCCAGAAGTTGTGTTCTCAGAATCCACGATGCACTCGAAAATGGTCGGGCGATCCCGGCGCGCGGAATTTTGAGGCAACTCCTCATGAAAAAATCGAGAGTCGATCTCCTCACCCGGGAGATGGGGGAGGATCTCAACGAACCCTGGCGAGAGCGCCAGTGGGCTGAGATCGGGCTCGCCCCGTCGAGTTTCTCAGGATCCGGCGAAGCGGTCTCCGAAGACTGCTGGTTCCTCCCCCTCGGTGTCTGTACTTCCGATGCCTGGAACCTCGGAGGCCCCAACGAATCCTGGACCCACCCCGAGAACGACCAGATCTTCACCCTGCGGGAAACCTACCCCGGATTTGATTTCGAAATCAACTCTCCGAGCGTCTTCATCGATCCCGATGGCCTCACCGAGGTGATCCTCGATGTCCCCTGTCTCGGCGCCCCCGAATTGAGGAGCGCCGTTCATCTCTTTGCCATGGTGCACAGGATTCGCTGTTGCACCCTTGACCGAGTCCTCGCCATACCATCCCAGGAGGATCTATGATCCGTTATTCCCCGAATGGAGCAGCAGGTTCCGGGCCGACGAGTGATATCGACTCGAGCGCCGAAGATCTTCAGAAGAGAATCGAGCAACTCGAGGAACGGCTCGAAGAGGAGCGCAACAAGCATCAACTCGAGATGCAAAAAGGCATCGATGCTTTCGTGAAGCTCCAGAATTCCTCACCTTCCGTGAAAGAAAGCGATGCTCCCACACGACCTGGAGGTGATGGCTACGAGACCCTTCCAGGGCAGGGGGTGTCGATTCTCGTCGATGTCCAGAACATGTATTACGCGGCCCGGAATCTCTACAACTCGAAACTCGAGTTCTCCAAACTCCTCAAACTCATCACCAGGGGGCGACGACTCACCCGCGCCATCGCCTACATCGTCGAGCGTCCGGGCATGGAGCAAACCAAGTTTGTCGAGGTTCTTCGCCGCAATGGTTTCGAGGTTCGAAAGAAGATGATCGTCGAGCGATCGGACGGCAGTCAGCGCGGAGACTGGAATATCGGTATTTCTCTCGACGCTTCAAGCATCTCGAAACACGTCGACGTCATCGTGCTGGTCACCGGTGACGGTGACTTCGTCACTCTCGCCGATCACTTGAGAGCTCTCGGTAATCGGGTCGAAGTCGCGAGCTTCTACGAAACCACCTCCAACGACCTCATCCGGGCTTGCGATCATTATCACCGTCTCAACGAGAGAGTTCTTCTCCCGGGCGCCCAGTTCCAGAGCCCAGAAGAGGATGAAGATGAACTGGAAGACGTCGCCGAAGACGCCTTCGCCGAGGATGCTATTTCGGTGCCCACCTCTCGCAGGAAGCCTTCGCGGAGCCCGATCGACGACCTCGACGACGAAGACTGAGCCCTCGGGATCTCCTGCCTGTGCCCTCCGGCGATCGTTCCGCGGGAGAGGAGCCTGATGACCTCCGTCGATCGGTTCACCTTCGACCTGCCCCGGGAACTGATCTCCCAGGAACCGGCGCCGATGCGCTCCACTTCGAGGGTGCTCTTCCTCGAACGAGGCAAGGATGGCAGCGAAGAGGGCATCTTCTCCCAGCTTCCCCAGCGGCTACGCGGCGATGAGGTGATCGTCGTCAACGACACCCGGGTGATCCCCGCCAGGATCCGCTGTCGCCGGAAGAGCGGGGGTGCCATCGAGGCCTTCCTCCTGCGCCACGTGAGGGCCGGGGAGTGGCTCTGCTGGCTCTCACCTGCGCGACGGATCGATACCGGGGAAGAACTTGAAACTGCGGGGCCTCCCCTTCGAGTGATCGAGAAGCAGGGTTCCTGCTGGCGGGTCGAGCTGGGCGATCTCGCCCTCGTCGAGGAGATCGGCGAGGTACCCCTCCCCCCCTACATTCAACGCGACCCCGGTGATCCCCGTCTCGGGGATCTCGACCGGGATCGTTACCAGACCATCTATGCAAACCACCCCGGGGCGGTCGCGGCGCCAACCGCAGGGCTTCACTTCGACAAGAAACTGCTCGCAGAAATCGATGCGATGGGAATCCCCGTGGTCCCCGTCACCCTCCATGTCGGCCCGGGCACCTTCCGACCGGTCCGGACGGAGGAAATCGAACAGCACCGTGTCGATCCCGAACTCTTCGAGGTGAGCGGAGCCGCCCGCAATGAACTGGCACGAAGCCGCAGGGAAGGACGCAGGATCATCGCCGTCGGGACCACCAGCCTGCGGGTCCTGGAGAGTCTCCCCGACCTCGAGGGGACCGACCCGATCGAGGGAGAAACGGACCTGACGATTCTCCCCGGGCATCGTTTCGAAAATGTCGACGGTCTCATCACCAACTTTCACCTCCCGCGCTCCTCCCTCCTTCTCCTGGTCTGCGCGTTCCACGGCGAGGAACGCACTCTCGCTGCATACCGCCAGGCGATCGAGGCACGATTCCGCTTCTACTCCTACGGCGATGCGATGGTAATTCTGCCTGGGGTGGCGCAGCGTTGAGGTGCTGGGCGTGCAGGCACCCCTTCATCGCCGCAGAGATCCGCAGGGATGGAATTATCAGGGGCCGGAAACTCCAAGACGGAGGACCCTGGCGCAATTATCGCTGCCACCGCTGCCAGCGCTGGTGCTGCGCCGAGGAACTTCCCGATGGCGGGATCTACATCTCACCTGAGAAGGACATCGGGATCCTCGATTACCTCTTTGGCTGGATCGAACCTCTGGCACCCGACGATTTTCTCCTGCTCCTGCGCTGGAACCAGGATCATGCCGGGGAAAGACGACAGATTTTCGAGACCCGACGAGACTACCGCTACTCGGGAGGACGCCTCGCACGGGCGATTCGACGTCTGTTCGGGGGACGCCATCGACGGCATGTCCCTGATGGTCAGCAGCCGGGGAGCGACAGAAAGGAAAGCTCCACTCCCGGCAAGTCATCTGCGAGAGAGGGCACAATTCCGCACCCCTACCTGGTGCTCGGGATCTCCATCGATGCCAGCGGCGAGGAAGTTCGCGCAGCGTTCAAGGATCTGGTCCGTAAGTACCACCCCGACAAGCAGCACGGCGCAGGTGCCGAGTCGATGGAATCCGCGACCCGCAGGCTGAAGGAACTGATCAAGGCCTACGAGGAACTCGAGGGGCAGACATGAGGGAGTGATCCCGGGGGTCTCTAGCCGATCGGCACGCCGAGAATCGGTCTCACGAAGCCGAAGATAACCGTCACGACTACGAGGACTCCAACCAGATTCAAGACGAATCCACAGCGGAGCATCGTCCGGATCGGGATCTTGCCGCTGGCAAACACTATGGAATTGGGAGCGGTGGCAACGGGGAGCATGAATGCAAAGGAGACGGAGAGGACCGCCGGTAGCATCAGGGTCATCGGTGCCAATCCCCCTTCGACCGATGCTGCCGCCAGAATTGGCATCAGCAGTTCTGTCGAGGCGGTGTTGGAGGTGACCTCGGTGAGGAAGGTGACCAGCAGGGAGACGGACCCGACGAGGACCCCTGTGGGAAGCTGGAGCCAGCTCGCCATCGACTCTCCCACCGCAGCAGAGAGCCCGCTTTCCCGGAACCCCCCAGCGATGGCGAAACCACCCCCGAGCAGCAACAGTATCCCCCAGGGGATGCTCTCTACCTTCTTCCAGTTGAGAATAGCAGGCCCCTTGGCTCGAGAAGGGATGAGAAAGAGGCTCAACGCCGCCGCCAGGGCAACCGCCGAGTCGGTGACGTAAGAACTCGCGGCTTCCGGCGGGATGCCCGCCCATCCGGCGACGACACCACCCCACCCGGGAACCCCCTTTCCCCCGCGGGTGATCCACAAGAGCGCAGTGCACAGGAAGACGGCAAATACCCGTTTTTCCTCGCTGCTGATCTTTCCCAGCGCCGCCTTCTCCTCGGCGATCACCTCCGCCCCCGCACCATTGCCGCTGACCGCTGGCACCGGCAGCAACACCCTAGTCAGGAGAAACCCGGTGATGGGAACAAAGAAAACCACAATCGGGAACCCGAATCCAAGCCAGGAACGGAAGTCGATGTTCATCGACTGCCCCTCCAGTTGTTCGGCCACGCGCGAGAAGATCAGGTTCGGCGGAGTTCCGATCAGGGTTCCCACTCCTCCTATGTTGGCACCGTAAGCGACCGCCAGCAGGAGACAGGTCCCGAAGGTCTGGATGTTGATCCCGTTCCCACCGTGTTTCCCGAGCCGACTGATCACCGACAGGGCGATGGGAACCATCATCAGAGTCGTCGCCGTGTTCGAGATCCACATCGAGAGAAGTGCCGATGAGAAGAGGAACCCGAGAACAAGAGCACGAGGACCATCCCCCAGCAGGGAGACCACTTTCAGCGCCAATCGGCGATGGAGCCCGCTCGTCTCGATGGAGCGGGCGATGATGAATCCTCCAAGGAGGAGCAAGATGAGATGATGCATGTAGTAGCCGGCAGCATCGGTCGCGGTCGAGATGCCAAGGAGGGGAAAGAGAAGAGCCGGAAGCAATGAGGTCGCGGGAATCGGAATCGCCTCGGTGATCCACCAGGTTGCCGTCCATACCGTCACTGCCAGCACCCGTTGAGCCTCCGTCGGCAGCCCTGGCATCGGAACAGCGAGGACCACCGCCCCCAGGAGGGGGCCGAGGACAGCGCCGAGCCGGGGAACAGATGTCGACTTCGTCGAACGTTCCATCGATCGGGTTCCATCCATCGCCAGGCACCACCCCCCCTGAACCGAGCGCCTGTGGTACCATCGGCGGGACGCCAGCCCAAGAGGGAAGAGGGCGAGGACCCCCAGAAGCTCGCTCCAACGAGAGGTTGGAGTCGACCGCACGGCCCATGGAGCCTCCTGGCCAGTCGAGGTACAGCATGTCCAACACAGCCTGGATCAGGGTCCCACTCCTGCTCCTGCTTCTCCTCTCCGGTGGCCTCTCATGCGTTTCCCTGACCTTCAAACCGCTGAGAGTCGACCAGCTCTCCCAGGAGAAGGACGTCATCATCTTCAGGGTCCAGCTCGAGGGCCCCGCCGCCCCCGAGGAGTACCGGGAGTGGTCCCACGAGAGGATTCTCCTCGAGGAGCTCAACAGTTCGAACCCCTTCTTCCCGGGGATCCCTGTCTACGAGGTTCAGGTCGTCTTCCACGATGGTCGAAAGCGACTGGCAACCGTACGCTGGCGCAGGAATACTGAAGAGGGAAGCGTCCTCGAGCACCTCAACACCTTTGTCCATGCTCCCTACGGAGGTCGAAACCGGTGAGACACCTTCGCCTGATCCTGCTGCTTGTCCTTCTTCCCGCAGGGAGCGGCTGTGGGCTATTCTTCCGCAACACCATAGAGACGCCATCTGCCCGCTTCTGGTCGAACAGTTCCATCGATGAAATCAGTGGTCAGGTCGAGATCGCCAACTCGATCATCGAGGAATACCGCCAGTTGTTCTGGGAATTCTCTCCTGAGGTTCTGCGCCCAGAAATTCTCTACGAGGAAGAGTCTCTCTCGCGTCAGAACATCTACACGGAGGAGACGAGACAGGAGGGTTATTACCTCCCCGCGTTCGACCTCGTTCACCTGAAACCACGGCGACCTCGGGGCGAGGAAGATGACCGTACGGTCTTTCTGCACGAGCTCGCCCACCACTTCCTGATCTCCGGCTATCCTGACACCGCCGATAGATACTGGCTCAACGAGGGCTTCGCATGCTGCCTCGAGATCTCCTTCTTCGACGATGATGGCTCCCTCGTCACTCCCCTCTTTCATCCCCGCCTCTATCAGGAAGCCCGTCATCTCCGGCGCGAACTCGGAGAAATCGCATTCACCGAAATGGTCGGTTCCCTCATCACAGCCAGATGGCAACAGTTCCACCGAGGCGAGGAGAAGATGAACAGGTACGCCGTTTCCTGGTCCCTCTTCTGGTTCCTCCTCGACTCCGCCGAAGGCTCCCTCCAGGAACGCCTCGCCACCGTAGTCTCTCTCGACGACCTGGAAGTCTCGAAACGGCTGCCGGAACTGGCGAGGGCTCTTTCTGTCGGCATCGAGACCCGCCTGGCCAGGATCTGCTCGATGCCGGAACTCCGTCGGTGGGCCCTCGGAGAGTGGCTCGAGGTGCCCTGGCCCGATGGTAGCCGACTTCGCCCCATCCTCGAAACGGAGCTCGAGGAAAACCCCGGTGATCCCGAGGTATGGAAGATGCTCGCGCAACTTGCGAATCGACCCCACCGCCGTCTCTCCTCCCGCGATCGGATCAACCTCCATTCCCGGATCCGCGAGCAGCTCGAGCTGGGAAGTGCTGCGATCAAGATTGCACTCTGTGAGCAGATCGCCGAGGGAGCCCGCACCCGCAGGTACACCACCGCCCTCATCGATCTCCTGGAAGATGCGGACGGGGCCATCCGGGCGGCGGCAGCCCGCGCCCTCGCACGTCTATTTCGAAAACCCACCATCATCAGTCCCGTTTTCTGGAAGAACGCACCAGAGGAGAAGCGCCAGGCGGAAGTAGTTGAATGGCGCGAGTGGATCGCAGATTGACGATGGTCCTTGTGAAGCCATTCTGATCACTGGATACTGCCCCGATCGATCATGGTTTACTGGAGTTCCCCAGATGATGAGGAGGAGAAGTGCGATTCAGCGTGCTTCTGTTTGCGTCACTGCGTGACCGGGCTGGCTCGGAACGCATCGAAATCGAGATCGCCGAGGGTGCCACATTGAACGCCTTGCTGGAGGCGATCGAGGTTCAGCAGCCAGAACTCTCAGGACGTCTGGCTGCCGTTCGAGTCGCTGTCGATGAGGAGTTTCGAGACGGCGACCACCCCCTCTCCGAGGGAAACGAGATCGCCCTCATCCCACCTGTCAGTGGCGGTTGATCGTGGCTATGACAGACCTTCCTCCCACCAGGGTGAGCGTCCGACTCCAGGACACCCCCCTCTCCAGCGAGGAAGCGCTGGCGCGCGTCGATGCTCCAGGATGCGGGGCCCGACTCCTCTTCTGCGGGACGGTGAGAGACCACCATCTCGGCCGTCAGGTGGAGAGACTCGAGTACCAAGCCTACGAACCGATGGCACTGAGAGAATTCGAGAGGATCGCCAGGAGGGTCCTCGAAAGGTGGCCGATTGAACAGATCGCCATCTTCCATCGGCTGGGAACTCTCGAAGTGGGTGAGACAAGCCTCGTCGTCGCCATCTCCCTGGCCCACCGTAGCGACGGCTTCGACGCCATGAGTCACATCATCGATTCCATCAAGGAAACCGTTCCAATATGGAAACGGGAGCATTACACAGATGGAAGTCCAAGATGGATCGAGGGTTCCTGAGAGAGCCCGCTGTGACTCCAGGGCGCCTGACGATCTGCCCCAATGACTGTCTCTACTGGGGGTACGGCCTGCTCAGTTCTCCGGTGTAAATCTGGCGCGGGCGGTGGATGCGGTTGTCAGGGTCTTCCTGCATTTCCAGCCAGTGAGCGATCCAGCCCGGCAATCGACCGAGCGCGAACATCACCGTGAACATGTTGGTCGGAATCCCAATCGCGCGGTACATGATACCGGAGTAGAAATCGACGTTCGGATAGAGTTTGCGGTCGATGAAATAGGGATCAGAAACCGCGACCTCCTCGAGTTCGAGCGCGATGTCGAGCAGGTTGTCCTCGATCCCCAGGTGATTCAGGAGGCGATGGCACGCCTCCTTGATGATTGTCGCTCTGGGGTCGAAATTCCGGTAGACCCGGTGACCAAACCCCATCAGACGTACTCCCGACTCCTTCTCCTTGGCAAGTTCGACGAACTTCTTGACGTCGTTGTCGTTCTTCTGGATCGCACTGAGTTGCTGGAGGACCGCCTGGTTCGCCCCACCGTGAAGAGTTCCCCAGAGCGCGCAAATTCCAGCTGCGATGCAGGCAAAGAGGTTCGACTGGGCGCTCCCCACCATACGGACGGTGGAGGTGCTGCAATTCTGCTCGTGGTCTGCATGCAGAATCAGGAGGAGGTTGAGGGCACGTTCGACCTCGGGATCGACGTGATAGGACTCCGCCGGGACCTTGAACATCATGTGCAGGAAGTTGCCGCAGTAGGTGAGAGAATTATCAGGGTAAACGAAGGGCTGCCCGACCGACTTCTTGAAGGAAAAGGCAGCGATGGTTCGTACCTTCGACAACAGGCGACATACTGTCAGGTCGGTCTCCTCATCCAGTGTCGGGTCGATCGCTTCGGGATAGAAGGTCGAGAGACCAAGAGTCATCGCCGAAATGATCGCCATCGGATGCGAAGAGGAGGGAAAGCCATCGTAGAAGTGTTTCATGTCCTCATGAATCATCGAATGAACCCTGAGGCGCTGGCGGAACTGCTCGTATTCTTCCGGTGTCGGCAACTCACCATGAATCAGGAGGTATGAGGTTTCCACGAAATTGGATCGCTCGGCGAGTTCCTCGATGGGGTATCCCCGATACCTCAGAATTCCATTTTCTCCATCGATGAAGGTGATCGCACTGCGCGTCGAACCTGTGTTGACGTAGCCGGGGTCGAGGGTGACGTAGCCGGTTTCCTTGCGCAGGGAACGGATGTCAACCGCGGGCTCGTCCTCCGAGCCGATGACGACCGGTAACTCGACCTCTTGGTCCCCGATCCTGAGGACAGCCTTCTTCGACATCGCTCAAGCCCGTTCGTGAGTGCGGTCCGCGACAATGGCAAAAAACCTGGTCCCATCCGGGAGGACGGCCCAAGCGGATTTCACCTTGAATGACACCCGGGCCTGAGTGGGCCCCGGACCGGCGGGGTTCGACGGGGGAACATGGAACTGCCTGCCCCCACCGTGCCCTGCAGGTCTCCCGGCAATCATCGTATTTCGTCCCTCCAGGAGCAAGAGAAACCGACCAACTGGGGCAGATCCCTAGGGAGGATCGGCCGAGAACTGCCAGCCATCGAGGGAGCGAGCGATGGGTAGTCTCCTGCCGATTCCGTACGCCTTGGAAGTGACTCGCAGAACCGGTGCTGTCTGACGCCTCTTGAACTCGCTGCCCTCGACCAGGGAAATCACCTGGCGGGCAACATCCTCATCGATTCCGCTGCTCACCACCTCCTGGAAGGAATGCTGCTCCTCGACCCAGGTGGAAACAACCCGATCGAGCAGGTCGTAAGGAGGAAGGGTGTCCTGATCGGTCTGGTCCGGTTTCAACTCCGCCGAAGGCGGCTTGCTGAGCGTCTCGGGAGGAACGAGGCCAGCGAAACGGTCGAGGCGAGCGATTTCGTAGACACTCATCTTCATGACATCACCCAGCGGCGTCAGGCCCCCGCAGAGGTCGCCGTAGAGGGTGCAGTACCCGACTGACAGCTCCGACTTGTTTCCCGTCGCCAGGACCAACGCGCCCAGTGCATTGGAGACTGCCATCAGCATCATTCCTCGGATTCGCGCCTGGACATTCTCCTGAGTGAGGCCGGAGAACTTGTCGCCGATAATCCCTTCCAGTGCCGAGGCGATGCTTTCAAAGGCAGGATTGATGGGGACCAGATCGAATCGAATTCCGAGTCGCCGGGCAAGTTCCCTCCCGTCGTCGACGCTTCCTCGGGAGGAAAAGGGGCCTGGCATGCCGATCCCATCGACGTTCTCGGCACCGAGGGCAGACACCGCAAGAAGGGCGGTGACGGCGGAATCGATGCCACCGGAAAGCCCGACAACGGCTTTCTTGAAGCCGCACTTCCTGAAATAGTCGCCGATCCCCAGGATCAGGGCGTCAGCAATCTGCTCGTGATCCCCTGCTTCATCGGCGAGTCCGGCGGGCAGATTCCGGGTGTCGAGGACCTCCGATGCCTCGACGAAAGAATCCAGTTGTGCCCACCGACCATCGGGAGTGGTGACAATGCTCGCTCCGTCGAAGATCAACTCGGTGTTTCCTCCGACGAGATTGCAGACCACCAAGGGAACCCCGAGTCGTTTCGCCTGGGCGAGGAAGAGTCGTCTCCGGGAGGCAGACTTACCGACGTGGAAGGGGGAGGCGGATGGACTGAGAATCAGCTTCGCTCCCCCAGCGACCAGCTGTTTCCCTGGATCCTGACGGTAGTGGGGTGTCCCCCTCTCGCCATCGATGTTCCAGAGATCTTCGCAGATTGCCACCCCCACCCGTTCTCCTGCAATCTCGAAACAACGTGCCTCACTGCCGGCGACAAAAGTGCGCGCTTCATCGAAAACATCGTAGGTGGGAAGCAAGACCTTGTCGGCATGCCCGACGACCCTGCCACCCGAGATGACAGCAGCGCTGTTATGGACACCCGGAGACTGACCCCCATCAGTCCGACGGGGGGTCCCGATGATGGCGACGGGACCGTCGCCCATCCGGCTGGCGAGCCCCTCGATCGAAGCCACTGCCATCGATACGAAATCCCTGCGAACAACCAGATCCAGCGGTGGATAGCCACAAACCGCCAGCTCGGGGAAGAGCACGACTTCTGCGCCCTGCTGGCGAGCCTGCCGCCAACCGCCAAGGATCAACTCACCGTTTCCCTTGAAATCTCCGACGGTGGTATTGACCTGGGCGAGAGCAACCCTCAATGGACCTCCTAGCCGGTGACGTTGTAGCCGCCGTCGACGAAGAGAATCTCGCCGGTAATACCCGAAGCAAGCGGCGAGACGAGGAAGGCTGCGGCATTGCCAACCTCCTCGATGGTCACCCCACGCTTGAGAGGAGCTCGCTTCTCGACCTCGGCAAAGATTTCCCCGAAGCCGGCGATCCCTCTGGCGGAAAGGGTGTTGATGGGTCCGGCGGAGATGGCGTTGACTCGGATCCCTCGCCCACCGAGATCGTGGGCGAGATAGCGCACGCTTGATTCCAGGCTCGCCTTGGCGACGCCCATGACGTTGTATCCGGGAACAGCGCGGGTTCCGCCCAGGTAACTGAGAGTGACGATGGAGCCGCCATCGCTCATCAGGGGCGCTGCCTCGCGGCAGAGATGGGTCAGGGAGTAAGCGCTCACGTCGTGAGCCAGCAGGAACCCCTCCCTGCTGGTATCGATGAATTTACCCTCGAGATCTTCCTTGTTGGCGAACGCGATGCAGTGGACGAGAAAATCGAGCCCATCCCATTTTTCCCGCACCGTCTCGAAGAGAGCGCTGACCTCGCCAGAAGATGTGACATCGCACTGAACGAGAAAATCTCCGTCCACCTCCTCGACGAGAGGACGAACGCGGCGTTCGAGACGTTCCCCCTGATAGGTGAATCCCAGCCTCGCACCGGCCCGATGGAGACTCTTCGTAATTCCCCAGGCGATGCTTCGATCGTTGGCAACTCCTAGCACGAGGCCACGGCGACCTCTCAGTGCGTCACCGATCATCTTCACCGCTCCTCCCGTACTCTCCCGCAAGCCACGGGCCTGTCAGGAGACATTCCTTGGACAAGAACACGCCCCCGGGAGCGACAGTCGCTGCCGAGGGCGTGCCATCCTAACCGATCGAGAGCCCGGGCTAGAACTCGACTACACTCCCAGATTTTTTCTCCTGAGGTAGCGGGACGACCCGCGGATACCAGCCGATGGTCCTGATCCCCCCCGGGATGATTTCAGAGCGGCTGACTCCGGGTCCGAAGAACTTCCGAATCAGGTCCGAGGAGGGGACGTTGTCGGTATCGAAGAGAAACGAGAGTTCCTCGTTGGAACCGATGTCGGGGATCAGCAGCGGCAAGAATCCCAGCATCGGCCTGATGATGTCCGCCTGCTGGGCGAGCACATCGCCCAGGTCGGCGTAGGCCAGAAGCAAGCCATCGGTGCCGCCGACACGGTCGATCAGTTTCTTGAAATCAGGACGAGACGCTATGCCCCCACTATCGCTCTCGAGGGCAGAGGTGAGAAGGGCTTCGCTGGACGAGAAGACGAACCAGTTGCCATCGAAGGTTATCGCCGGCTTGAGCGCGGGGCCCGAGGGGGGAGCGAACTCGGCTGGAGTGTCTCCCAACGGGTCGTAGACGAAAACCTCGTGACCGGCGATCTCCTTCCTCTGGAGGGTCGCCCCCATCATCTCGGGGCCGGCGAGGGTCTCGATGACCTTCTCCATCGGCGCGGTGTCCTTCAGACGCACCATCATGAAGGTGTCGATGCCAGTCCCACCACCCATCATCATCATCATCGGGTTCATCGGCGGCGCATCCGGGTCCCTGGCAGGAGTGTAGCTGGCGATGGTGCCTTCGATGCTGTCGAGCACCTCCTGGATGTTGATGCCCATCTGTTCTGACATCATCTGAAGGCCCGCTTCGAACTCGCTGATGCCCTCCTCCCCTTCGACGGCGATGAAAATTTCCTTGGCGATGGAAATCACCTGATCGAAGGCGAACCGGAACATCGAGACTGCGGCTGCATCGCCAGGGACGATCCGGGGAATGGCGAGGGAGACGTTCGACCTTGGAATCAGGCCCATGATGCCCTTGCGCCCGTGGATGGCGATGATCGATTCGCTGCTGGCGCCATCTGCTGACATCGTCCATCTGCCGACAGAACCGTGGACAGTGGTGAGACCGAAAGCATCGATGATGGCAGCGACATCCGGGAATCCCGTCTCAGCCTCATCACCCCAGTCATCATCATCTTCAGCCCGATCAGCATCCTCAGCGTCGCCGTCATCTTCGTCGTTTTCGGTGCCTTCGGGGCCTCCTGCCATGGCGGTGAAGAAGGGAATCAGCTTCCAGATCGGATCGAAGTTGAGGTATGAGGTGTGGTTTCCCGAGGTGGTGAGGTTCTTTCCCGCCTGGTAGACGGGGGTACTTCCGAAACGAGCACCCACCGAGGTCCCTTCGGTGTCGAAGTACTGCTTGAGTCCACTTCTCGACGTACCGATGGCGAAGTGATCGCCGTTGCGGCCGAAGTAGAGCCCGACCCCCGGCATCCCCTCGACTCCTTCGAAACCCATCTCCCCGACCATGAAGTTGGCTGGCATCAGAGGCTCGGAAACTTCCGTCTTTATTGCTCCGAGAATCGCCTTCTTCATCGCTGCGATCTCCTCGGGGCCGTGGCACTCCAGCAAGATGTTCGGCATCGGTCCCATCGGCGTCATCTGGTAGCCGATCGAGATGGCACATCGACCCGTCATCGTCTTCAGGAGCATTGCGAACTGTTCGCCGACCACCCCCATCATCCGCCCGGGGGCGGAACCTTCCTCGGAATCCTCTTCATACGGTGCACTCACACCCGATACGAGCGCGCCGATTCCGTCAGAGAAGCGCTTCAGCGTCTCTCTGATGGAAGGTTCGCGGAGGAACTGGCCCCAGTCGGAATTGCGATAATCGGTGCGAAAGGTCTGCCAGTCGTCGACCGAGAGAACGATGACGGAGTCCTCCCCAAAGCTGGCATCGTCCGCCTGCGTCGCTGGCGTCGCCACGACGAGGAACAGGAAGGCCAGAAGGAAGGCCGGAAATCTGGGACTGAGCATCGAGTGCTCCTTTTCAATTGCGGGTCTTGAAAGCCGGGGAACCCTCCCTGAAGGAGTGAATTGGGCCCTGCTGGTGGTCGAGATCGACCCGAGGCGTACTTCCCCAGACCAAGGGGAGCAAGGTAACATGGGGCCGCATTGGAAGCAACGCGACCAGAGGCTGACAGCTGCTGCCAGGAGACTGACCTTGAGCACAGATTTCGAGAATCGAGCGCATCGGGATCGCCCGTGGATCCTCGAGGGGGACCTCCTCGAAGGTGGCCGCCAGTGCCGTCAACGCCTCAGAATTGACCCCGTTTCGGGGACCATCATCGAAAGGGGGGATCTCGCTGGCGAACCGGATGTCACCTGGCCCGAGGGCTGTCTCGTGCTCCCCGGTTTCGTCGACATCCACGTTCACTGCCGCGACGATTCCGGCGGCAGCCAGCATCACAAGGAGGACTTCCACAGCGCCTCCCTGGCGGCGATTCACGGAGGAGTTGTCCTCGTTGGCGACATGCCGAACAACCCCGACCCTCCCGATGATGAGGCGGGGTTCATGCGCAAACAGGCTCTTGTCAGGGAGAGAGCACTCGTCGATGTCGTGATCTACGGCGGAGTGGTCGCCGGCTCGAGGCCGTTTCGCGATGACATTCCCTACAAGTGCTATTTCGGCCCGAGTGTCGGGGACATCAACGCCAGGGGGAGTCGATCAGTGGAGGAGTTGCTCGCTCCTTACTCTGGCCACCTGGTAGTGTTCCATGCCGAGGACCCGGAGACACTCAGACGCTGCTCGGGCGCCAGGACTCACGAACAGAGACGGCCTCCGGAAGCGGAAGCGATCGCAATCGAGCGGATTCTCGAACTCGCCAGGGAACTGGGGTTCCAGCCTCACATCGCCCACCTGTCGACCGAGATCGGTCTCGAGGAGATCCGCAAGGCGCGTCGGCAAGGCGTCGCCGTCAGTTGTGAGGTGGCGCCCCACCATCTCACCTTCGATGACGGTAATCGCGGTTCCTTCAGCCGCGGAGACTGGCTCCAGATGAACCCGCCGTTACGCTCCCGAAAAGATCGGGAAGCCCTCATCGAGGGACTCATCGGCGGAGAAATCGAGATCCTTGCCACCGATCACGCCCCCCACACCATCGAGGAGAACGAGGCGGGAATCTCTGGGGTGCCCCTGCTCGACACTCACGGTGCCTTCCTCTGTCGCCTGGCCGCAGATGGAATCGGCTGGGAGACCCTCGTCGAGAGAGCGAGTCGCGCCCCCGCAGCCCTCTTCCGATCGTTCACCGATGGCACTTTCGGGGATCTTCAACCCGGTTCGGTGGCCTCCCTGGCCATCGTCGACCCGAGAAGAGAGTGGCGTGTGCGCGCCGAAGAGATCCGCAGTCGAGCGGGGTGGTCGCCTTTCGAGGGGGTCGCACTTCCGGGGCAGGTGATCGCAACGATCGTTCGAGGGCGTTGCTACCAGCCGACGGAGACGATCGCCTAGGGGGACTTCAGAACCCGGGAAAGGACCTCCCAGAGCTCCTGAATCCGGTAGGGCTTCTGGATGAACGCATCGAAGAGTTCCTCACCTGTGCCCGACACGACGTCCTCGCTGTAGCCGCTGGAAAGCACGATCCGGACGGGATAATTCTCTTCTCGAATCGATCGCCCGACGCATTCTCCGTTGATTCCCGGCATCTCCATGTCGACCAGGACCAGGTCGAAATCCTTGGAATTGGAGCGCAGGATCTCGAGGCCCTCCTCTCCTGACTCGGCGATTTCCACCTCATAACCGACCTTGCTGAGCATCCGCTCGACGATTCGCCTGACACTTGGGTCGTCATCGATGACGAGGATGTCCCCCGATCCTCTGCCAACGAACTCGAGGACACGTCTATCGTCGGTGTCCACGATCTTCTCTTCTGTGAGAGGAAGAACAACTCTGAAGGTGGTCCCCTCCCCTTCCTTGGTCACAACCTGGATCCTCCCGCCATGAGCCCGGACGATACCGAGAACCGCTGCAAGTCCGAGCCCACGGCCTGTGAACTTGGTCGAGAAGAAAGGCTCGAAGCAGCGCTCCAACACCGAATCCGACATCCCCGAGCCAGTGTCCGACACCTCGAAGAGCAGGTAGTCCCCCGGCTGGAACTTCTCGGTTTCCAGCACGACGCTTTCAAATGGAACCTCCTCCAGGTGACGATGGGATGTGATTACGGTGACGGATCCTCCCTTTGCCTCGCTCGCCTCCGAAGCGTTGATCAACAGGTTCATCACCACCTGCTGAAGCTGAGTCGGGTTGCCCTTCAATGGAAGGGGATCTTCGAGCAACTGGTAGTCGACAGTCACTCTTTTTGAGATCGACATGGAGAGCAAGGATCCCATCTCTTCGATCAACGAATTGAAATCGATCACCGTCTCGATGAACTTCCCCTTACCGGCATAGGCGAGCATTTGGGAGGTCAGTGCAGCCGCCTTGTGCACCCCTGAATCGATCTCATCGAGCGATGCTCGGAGATTTTTGGAGAGACCCGATTCGAGCAGGAGCAAGCTGGTGTTCCCCGCGATCGCCATCAGCAGGTTGTTGAAGTCGTGAGCGATTCCTCCGGCGAGGACCCCGAGGCTCTCGAGTTTCTGCGCCTGCTGAAAACGATCCTCGAGGACTTTCTTTTCCTCCTCGATGCGCCTGCGTCTCATGTTGAGGAAGACCAGACCGCCAGCGGTCCCCAGCGATCCCATCACCCACAGCACCAGGGTGAATTTGTGGATCTGCTGCCGGCCATTCATCGTCGTCAGGTTGAAATCCGTGCAGCCTCGCTCGATCTCGAAAGATGCTTCCAGAGCTTCCAGAAAAATGATGTCGAATTCCTCGTCGATGACGGATCCGGCGACGGAAACTCCCGGATCGCTCGCTCTCTTGCGCGCCATCAGTTCGAGGGCCCCGAGTTTTTCCTCG
>JYMV01023686.1_pt1 | contig 19981 bp, 16 predicted proteins | sample 338911 | NCBI WGS metagenome assembly JYMV01 (sample SAMN03354496, study PRJNA234377) | hydrothermal vent metagenome | biome: Deep sea; feature: Hydrothermal plumes at the Eastern Lau Spreading Center, Western Pacific Ocean; material: Seawater | place: Tonga | collected 2009 | depth 2000 m m
CGTATATAAACTCTACGGAAGCCTACGACGAGATGTATGCTCGCTCAGTGAAAGACCCAGATGGTTTTTGGGGCGATGTAGCGGATGAATTAGATTGGTTTGAACGATGGGATACTGTTAGTTCGGGAACATTCCAAGATTCTAAGTGGTTTGAAGGTGGCAAAACAAATATTTGTCATAATTGTATAGATAGACATATCAACATGGGGCATGGCGATACAACAGCAATTATTTGGGAAGGTGAACCCTGTGGTAGCGATGGCCCCGAAGTGCAAAAGATTTCTTATTATGATTTGCACGCTCGAGTTTGTAAATTTGCAAATGCGTTGAAATCGCAAGGTGTAAAAAAGGGTGATGTTGTAACTATATACATGGGTATGGTTCCAGAACTTGCAATTGCAACGCTTGCGTGTGCAAGAATAGGTGCGCCGCACTCGGTTATTTTTGGTGGCTTTTCATCACAAGCGATTGCCGATCGTGTAAACGATGCTAATAGCTCAGTTGTGATTACTTGTGATGGATCATGGAGGCGGGGTAAAATTGTTCCACTTAAAAATAATGTAGATGCTGCAACTGAATTAACTGATGTAATCAAAACAGTTATCGTGTTAAAGCGTTGTGAAAATGAAATAACCTGGTTAGAGGGTCGTGATTTTTGGTGGCACGATGTTTGCGAAAGCCAAGAAGAAGATTGTCAATGTGAACAAATGGACGCGGAAGACATGTTGTTTCTGTTGTATACAAGCGGTTCAACCGGTAAGCCAAAAGGCATCATTCACACAACAGGTGGATATATGGTTTACACCTACTTAACAAGTAAATGGGTGTTTAATTTAAAACCAGATTGCGACCAAATCTATTGGTGCACCGCAGACATCGGCTGGATTACTGGTCACAGTTACATCATTTATGGTGTGATGCAAAATCGTGTTCCGACGGTTATGTATGAAGGTGCACCAAACTTTCCAGAATCAGATAGATTTTGGGATATCGTAGAGCGACATAAAGTTACACAGTTTTACACTGCGCCAACTGCAATTCGTGCGTTTATGAAATGGGGAGATGAATTCCCTGCGAAACATGATTTAAGTTCGTTAGTACTGTTGGGAACTGTTGGAGAACCCATCAATCCAGAAGCATGGATGTGGTATCGAGAAGTAATTGGCAGTAACAATTGTCCGATTGTTGATACGTGGTGGCAAACTGAAACTGGCGGTCATATGCTCACGCCAATTCCAGGAGCTACATCGACAACCCCAGGTTCTTGCACGACACCTTTCTTTGGTGTTGATGCAGCAGTCGTCAATGAAGATGGCTCGGAGGTAGAAACAAACGCTGGCGGATTACTTGTCGTTAGAAAACCATGGCCAGGAATTTTGCGAGGTATCTACGGCGACCGTGAACGATTTATAGAAACCTATTTTGGTCGAGTAGAAGGAATGTATCTTGCTGGAGATAGTGCACGGCGAGATGAGAATGGGAACTTTTGGATAATGGGTCGAATAGATGATGTGATAAATGTTTCTGGTCATCGCTTAGGAACGATGGAAGTTGAATCGTCATTAGTAAGTCACGAATCAATTGTTGAAGCAGCAGTTGTTGGTGTTCCGCATGAAATTAAGGGCACAGGCATAGCAGCGTTTTGCACATTGGCGAGAGGGTTTGAAGCGAGTGAAGAATTAAAAAAAACACTGATTGCGCATGTGGCAAATGAAATCGGTGCTATCGCTAAACCGGATGTTTTGAAATTTACAGACGCACTTCCAAAAACACGCAGTGGAAAAATTATGCGCAGATTACTTCGTGATGTAGCGGCTGGAACAGATTCGAAACAGGACGTAACAACGCTAGAAGATTTTACGGTGCTCGCAAAACTACGTGCTGAGGATTGATGTAACAGTAGGAATAGCGGAACCGCAAATACAAGCACGACTAACTAGCCCTTCTGCACCAATTACAGCAATCTTCATTTCCTTATTTTTATAAGGGCCTAACCCCAAGGGGTCAGACCCCATTCGGTGTTGACCCGTTGTAGAATGTGTCCATGGCAAATTACACAACAGTTGAAAATGCAAAAATTGGGATTTTGATGGGGAGCGCTTCGGATTGGCCAACGATGAAGCGAGCAAGCGACACACTTGATTCTTTTGGGGTTGCTCATGAGTGCAACGCACTTTCTGCTCATAGAAACGCTGGAATTCTTCAAAAATACCTAATAGACGCCGAAAAACGCGGAATTTCACTTTTTATCTGTGCAGCAGGGGGCGCAGCACACCTCGCTGGTGTAGTTGCAGCACACACTGAAAAGCCAGTTTTAGGTTGCCCAATGCAGGCATGGTCGCTCGATGGGTTAGATTCATTGCTTTCAACTGTTCAAATGCCCAAAGGTATGCCAGTTGCGACCTTTGCAATTGGTGGTGCAGGCGCTACGAATGCGGCACTCTTTGCTGTTCAAATGCTCTCAATGTCCGATTCTGACCTATCAGCACGTTTTTTAGCATTTCGCAAGGAACAAGCAGAGACAGTAACTTCTTTGGATTAATTGCAATTTTTTAATTGCAATTGGAAGGTCCGAGAACCACAATAATACGGTTACGGGTTCGTTGTTTAGAGGCACACAGTTCATGGTGCCGATGCTGTTGCGAAGCCGTAAATATATTTGAACAAAAGCGCTACGTATGTGCGTAATGATAGAGAAGAACACTGGAGCAAATTTTAATGTTAGCAATCAATAATACAACAATACTCATCGGGCTCATCGCTGGGATCTCATCTACCGCCCTTGCAAAGCCGAAGAAATTTGAAGAAGTAAATCAGGGTTACACCAAAGTTGTTTCCACAATTGATGGCGCAACATCTCTTTTTGGGCTTTGGAAGAATGCAAAAGAACAACAACTCCTTGCAGAGTTGCCGCGAGGTTGGGAACGCAAGAAATTTTTCATCGCAGTAACACCATCTGCAGGCGTAAAGTTCGCTGGCTTGCAAGGTAATGAAGCATACATCTATCTTCGTAAATACAACGACCGATTAGCATTTATTAAACCAGAAATTTCAGTTCGTTCAACAGGTGACCAATCATCTAAAGACTCCGTGGATACAATTTTTACAGACACAGTAATGATAGATGTTCCAATCATCGCTACCGGTCCAAACGGACAACCAGTGATTGACTTAGATTATTTACTTGTGAACAACGCATCAAAAATTGCAGGTCCTGTAGCAAGTGGTGTAAACAGTAAGCTTGTTTCAATTACCAAAGCAAAATCATTTCCGAAAAACTTAGAGGTTGCATTCGAAATGCCAACTTCTGGCGGTTTGTTTAAAACGATTCACTATTCAATAAGCGAAGTTCCTGAACGCGGTAGTTACAAACCAAGAAAAGCAGACGAACGTGTTGGCTACTTCGGAACCGCATTCCGCGATCTTGGTCAATACCACGACGAAGATAAATGGGTGCACTATATAAATAGGTGGGACCTGCAAAAGCGTGACCCAAAATTATCCTTAAGCCCACCAAAAAAACCAATTGTTTTTTATATTGAACACACGGTTCCAGTTCGATACCGTCGTTGGGTTCGAGACGGTGTGCTCTATTGGAATGAAGCGTTTAGAAAAATCGGGATCGACAGTGCAATAGTTGTGTATTATCAAGATTCAGCAACTGGTGCCCACATGGATAAAGACCCAGAAGATGTTCGTTATAACTTCCTTCGTTGGTTGAATAATGATGTTGCAACAGCAATTGGCCCATCGAGAGCACACCCAATGACGGGTGAGATATTAGATGCGGATATTGTTTTAACAGATGGTTGGATTCGCGCTTACTGGCGTTGGTATAACCAACAACCACAATCTGCAGAAGCAATGGCTGCACTGAATCCAGAAGATATTCAATGGCTTGAGCAGTATCCTGAATGGGATCCCCGTGTTCGTCTTGCTGATCCAATTGAACGCGCAAAAATTATTCAGGCACGTAAAAACGGAGAATATGTTGACGCAACGGTAGATCAAATTCTTGCAAACGATGAAGACCTAATAGAAATTGCTGGTTGGTTAGGCGATGAAGATCGCCACTGTCTTGCAGCGTATCAACTTGCAAGTCAAATGGCTTTTGCTCGACTTGGTTTAGAAACATTAGATCTTTTAGGATTAGATGCGCCAGTTAAAAATGACCGTGCAACTGATGATAAATTGGACGGTATTCCAGAGTGGTTTATTGGTCCGTTGATGTCCGGGCTTGTGTGCCATGAAGTTGGTCACACCCTTGGTTTGCGACACAACTTTAAAGCATCAAGTTTGTACACAATGGCTGAAATAAATTCTGATGATGTTCGTGGTAAAAAACCATTTACATCTTCTGTAATGGATTACAACCCAGTTAATTTCAATATGGATTCTGGAGATGTCCAAGGCGATTTTGCAATGATCGGCATTGGTCTTTACGATTTCTGGGCTATTGAGTATGGTTATACAACAGGTGACATTGACGAAGTTTTAAGCAAATCAAATTTGCCAGAGCACGCTTATTTAACAGATGAAGACACTCGCGGTCCAGACCCTCTAGCAAAGCGATATGACTTTAGTAAGGACCCACTTGATTACGCTGAAAATCAAATTCGAATAGTTTCTAAACTTCGCGCAGATCTTCTTAATCATTTTGTAAAAGATGGTGACAGTTGGTCAAAGGCTAGGCGTGGTTATGAAACAACGTTACGAATGCAAACAAGCGCAGCAAGTATGATGGCCGATTGGATTGGCGGCGCACATACAAACCGAAATAAAAAAGGCGATTTTGGTGATGAAGATGTTCCGCCAGTGCAAGTTGTTCCAGTGGAACAACAACGAGCGGCATTAGCGTTTGTTATAAATACTATTTTAGATGCAGATTCATTTGGATTATCACCCGAATTGTTGACGCACTTCAATGTCGACAAATGGTATGAAGGTGGTGGTGAATCTGGCGAGGCAACATGGCCAATTCACGACAGAATCCTTGGCACACAAGCGTCGGCTCTTACAACTATTCTTGCCCCAAGCCGATTACGAATGGTTTATGACAATGAATTCTTTGTTCCAGCAGATGAAGACGCTCTTACAGTTGCTGAAATATTTGAAACATTAATGGACGCTATCTATGCAGATTTGAGCGCAAGTAAAGGCGAGTGGACAAACCGCAACCCTATGATTTCATCCTTAGACAGGAACCTTCAAGCAGAAATGGCAAAACGGCTCATCGATTTAAGTACAGGTCGAGTATCAATGTTTAAACCAGTTCAAACTCTTGCACTTTTTTACACTCGAAATTTATATGAGCAGGTTGGTGCAATTCTTGAAGGTAATGCAGAGTTAGATATGTATTCCTTGGCACACTTGCAAGATATGCATGAACGACTTGGTAAAGCACTCGACGCTGTGTACACGATGTAAGTTTATTCAATACTCAGAAGTTCTTGACGCATCGTTCTCTTGTTTGTGTTGTTACATTTTTTAGGCATCGCCAGGTGAAGGACAACTGGGTTTTTTAATTCAATTGTTTCGTCAACTGGATGAGCGCCTGTTTTCATTGCGTTGCCAATCCAATCGATTTGCATCGACCCACATGAATGACCTTCGTGTCTTCGCCAGCGAGTGCCGTGACTTCTTGGGTAATGGCTTACTGCAACCATTTTTATTTCGACAATTTCACCTTGCAGTTTAGGCGGTACTATTATTGGCTGATGAATAATTCCAACATCACCTCCACTTACTCTGAATGCGATGTGCACATCGGTCACTCCGGGAATTACAACGAAAGACTCACCCGTGGGTCTTAAGTGGATGACAACTGACGCGGGGTTTTCAAATCTATTTTGGTAGTAAATAGATAGTTCAGGTCCGGCCTCGGAATTGCGAATAACAGGAAACAAACAAACGCCGTCTGCTTCAAAGTAATAGCTTCCAATGACACCAAGTAGTTTGTCTGGAAGATGATCTTCAATTGTCAATCCATAGGTGAGAAAACCTGTAACTACAAGGAGTAAAGCAGTTGATGTGCTTCTCATAAATGTGAAACCGTCCCCAGAAGCATAAAACCAAGCCCATCCAGTCCAGATTAGGACAACTCCCAAAACGAGTATTAGTATAAAATTACGCTTTTCGTGCATAACATGGCTCCTTTATTCGAACCCACACCACGTAAGCAGTCCACTCAGTGGCGAACTTTTTCTACACTTTTATTCTAAGTGAAGTACTCTATATATCGTCAGGATATTTCCCAAAAATGAATTTTAATTTTCCTCCAACATCACCAATTGCCCCATTAGAGGGGTGGTTTCAAGAAGCAGAAACGGCAGCTACAACTTCAAACCCTCTTGCGATGGCACTTTCGACCGTTAACAGTGCGGGTATTCCTTCTTCAAGAATGGTGTTGTTGAAAGGGTTTGACGAACTTGGTGCTGTGTTTTATACAAATTACATTAGCGAGAAATCGAATGACATAGAAGCTAACTCAAATGTTTCGTTGTTATTTCATTGGGATACTACCCAACGACAAATTCGTATTCAAGGTCGAGCGACAAGGTTATGCGACGATGAATCTGACGCGTACTTCACAACGAGGGATAGATTGAGCCAAGTTAGCGCTTGGTCGAGTAAACAATCACAGCCGCTTAAATCACGCGCAATATTAATGGAAAAGGTTGCAACGCTAACCGAAAAATGGGTTGGAAAATCTGTACCACGCCCTGAGTTTTGGGGAGGGTACCGTGTTTCACTCGACACCATTGAACTTTGGCAAGGGCAAGACGGTCGACTTCACGATCGTATTGTGTACACCATGGTTGATGGCGAATGGTCCTGGGAACGCTTACAACCGTAGCATTCTTTGTTGAGTAGACGGACTGGAGAAGCGACTATCACCCAGCCTGTTAAGTCGTGGAGGTGTTTCTAGGATCAGAACTGTTGGAGGTTAGTCGCAAAGTAAACGCCTTGCTTCTTCAAGTAAATCCTTAGGTAAAACCGGCTCGTCTGATTGGACGATTCGTTTCGTTTTTTGTTTTGCCAAAGGCGTAGCAGGTTTTAGCACCGCTTCTTTGTTTGGAAGGAGTTTATCGCGATGCAATTCTGGCATCGGTGTATTGTGTAATTCTTCAAGAACCGTTTCATCAATCCCAAAATGTTCCTTCCACTCTTGCGCTAATTTAGGAGATAAGCCAGATGGTCTTCGAATTGTTTTTGATGTAGGAAGGTGACTGTCTTCGACGAGGGATTGCAAGAATACCGCAGATCCAATTTGTTGTGCTCCGCGTTTACGGATTGACTTAATAATTTCTCGGTCACTCGTAACGACTAATATTGATCTTGGCGCAGAAGAATTCGCAACCCGTTCCATTATTTCTGCATCTGCAGTTTTAATTGGACCAGTGAAAACAAGTTGGTACCGAACGCCTAATTCATGTGCGTCTGAGGGGGTGCCGTCGCAAATTAATGAGACTTTTTCTCTTCCCCAGCGGCTATTTTTGATCATTTTGCACAGTCCAGCCGTGCCAATTCCAGCCGAATCAGCGGGCAACACGCCAGTTTGGTGAAGTACATTCCAAGTGTCAATAAGTAATTCCATGATTATGGTTAGGATATCACTACTGGCGACATGTGTAATGCCTTGTTGTATAAGAGTTTAGGTATATTACTATTGCCCCTTGCAATGAAGCCCCGAATGCGTTCTAATACGTGGCTCAATACTGTTTTTAGCAGAAAAGGTGACTACACATATGGCAATTCGCATTAAAGCAAGACAAAATGAATCAGCAGGGCAGATGCTCCGTCGTTTTAAAAAACTTTGTGAAAAAGAAAACCTAATTAAGGATGTAAAGAAGCGTCAATACTTCGAAAAACCATCCGAACGTAAGCGTCGTGCACGTCGAAAAGCAGAATCACGTCGTTATCGTGAACTGAACTTCCCTCAACAACGATCACGTTCTTAATTTTATTTACAACTATAAACATCGGTGATTTGTCGCGACACAAGTATGCGACCAGTGATGTTACTTAATCATGAAGCGATGCAAAGTCATCGCACAAGGCAGAATAGACAAATGGAAAAAAGCCATTTGCACATTGGAGATACACAATAATGAACATTCTCATGCTAGCAACTACAACACCAGCAGGGCTTCCCGACCTGTTTTACCTAGCGCCGGTTGGTGCTATCGTCGCACTCATCATGGCATTCGTCTTTAGCCGAAATGTTATGGCGCATAGTGAAGGCGAACCAGAAATGATTGAGATTGCAGGGCACGTTCGTGCTGGCGCAATGGCCTATCTAAAACGTCAATACAAAGTTGTGTTTGTTGTTTTCATTGTTCTTGTTGCAGTCCTTGCACTGCTTGGATATGCAGAAATCCAACCAATCTGGTCAGCAGTTGGTGTTCCAATTGCTGGTTTATTCTCCGGGCTTTGTGGTTGGTTTGGCATGAAAATGGCAACTAATGCATCTGCTCGAACAACATGGGCTGTAAAACAATCACTTAACGAAGGTCTCAAAGTTGCATTCCGTGCAGGCGCAGTAATGGGTCTAATCGTTGTTGGTTTTGCACTTCTTGATGTTTCCGTTTGGTTTTATCTTTGGAACGAAGTTCTTCCAGAACGCGAAGGTGGCCTGGTTGAAATTACTTCAATTATGTTGACGTTCGGCATGGGTGCATCAACACAAGCATTATTCGCTCGTGTTGGTGGTGGTATTTACACGAAGGCAGCTGATGTCGGCGCTGACCTTGTCGGTAAAGTTGAAGCAGGAATTCCTGAAGATGACCCACGAAACCCCGCAACTATCGCAGACAACGTTGGTGACAATGTTGGCGACGTAGCAGGCATGGGTGCGGACCTTTATGAAAGTTATTACGGATCAATCCTTGCAACAATGGCACTCGGTGCCGCAGCTGCAATGGCATTTAATTCTACAGAATTTGGAATCAAACTTGCAGTTGCTCCAATGGCGCTCGCAGGCCTTGGCATCTTCTGCTCACTCGTTGGTGTATTTGTCGTTCGCGCAAAAGAAAACGCATCCTTTAGCGAATTGCTTAAAGGTCTTCACAAGGGTGTGTACGTAGCATCATTCCTCATCGCAGTTCTTTGCGGCGGCTTGTTCTACCTCTTGTTTAGGGACACCGATATTGCAGGATTTGTTTGGTGGGGTCCTTGGGCTTCCATCATTACAGGTTTGGTTGCAGGTCTTCTAATTGCGTACGCGACTGAGTATTACACATCGTATGAACACGCACCAACGCAACGAATTGCGAAACAAACAGAAACGGGTGCAGCAACAGTTATCATTGCTGGTATCGCAGAAGGCATGATTTCAACATGGGCGCCATTAATCGTCATCGTTGTTGCGATTATTTCAGCATTTACTTTCTCGGGCGGTAACGAAAATTTCCTACTTGGTCTTTACGGTGTAGGCATCGCCGCAGTTGGCATGCTTAGTACACTTGGTATTACGCTTGCAACAGATGCATACGGCCCAATCGCAGACAACGCAGGCGGTAACGCTGAAATGACTGGCCAACCACCGATCGTTCGTGAACGAACAGATATGCTTGATTCACTTGGTAATACAACAGCAGCAACTGGCAAAGGTTTTGCAATCGGGTCAGCAGCATTGACAGCACTTGCGCTGCTCGCAGCTTACGTTTCAGTTGTTCAAACAAGTTTGGACAAGAAAATTACTCAAGACATCGCACTTGTGGCTGAGGCAGAAAATACTGTTGCATACCTTGGCAATGGCGAATTTGTTGTAAATAATGGCGGGGATACTTTTGGAGGTTTGATGATTGCTTCAAACAAAACGAAAGTAGCAGTTGAAAATCTTGATTGGGCAGAAGGAACACTAGCTGCGGACTTCGCTTGGAGTGAAACTGAAAACACACATGCAGTTACCGTTGGCGGAATAGGATTCTCACTCGTTCCATCTCACAAAGCAAAAATTAAACAACTTCTTTCGTTCTATGATGTAACCATTATGAACCCTAAAGTTCTCGGTGGTATTTTCCTTGGTGTAATGCTTGCATTCGTCTTCTGTGCACTCACTATGAACGCTGTTGGCCGTGCTGCTTACCAAATGATGAACGAATGCCGCCGTCAGTTTGGAATCATGAAGGAAGCATTTAAAGCAAATGGCATGAGTGACGCAGAAATTGAAGATCCAATGAATTGGCCAAAGAAGGTCATAGTGAATGGTCACCAATTCCCTGACTATGGCGAATGTGTTGACATCTCAACTTCAAGTGCTCAAAGAGAAATGGTGTTCCCAGCAATTCTCGCAATTTCAGTTCCGATTATCGTCGGTCTTCTTCTCGGAGTTGGCGGCGTAATGGGTCTACTCGTTGGTGGCTTGACATCTGGTTTTGCTGTTGCGATTTACATGGCAAACGCAGGCGGCGCTTGGGACAACGCTAAGAAGTACATTGAATCAGGCAAACATGGTGGCAAGGGTTCAGATGCACATAAAGCAAGTGTTGTTGGCGATACCGTTGGTGACCCATTCAAAGACACATCTGGTCCTGCACTAAACATACTTATTAAGTTGATTGCAATCGTATCTGTTGTATTCGCTGGTCTTGTTGTTAACTTCGGACCAGTCGTTGCAGGTGCACTTGGGCTCTAAATGACAATACCTAACTCTGAAGTAACCAAACGCCTCGATTCTGCAGCATTTGCTGTGGAAGCGGGGCGCTTGCTCAGAGACCGTCACTGCGAGGACGTTCTTCTCCTTGACGTGACAGGATTGAGTCAAGTTTGTGATTTTGTTTTAATTGCAACAGGAACAAGTGATCGGCAAATGAAATCAGTTGCTGATGAGGTTGCAGATTTAGGTGAAGAAATTCAATTCCCCGCGTTTAGAAAAAACATTGACACAGGCGCAACATGGATTGTTGTCGATTTTATTACGGTCGTCTTGCATTTGTTTGAACCGCAACGCCGAGCGTATTACGATTTAGAAGACCTATGGTTAGACGCTAAGCGAGTCGAAATTCCATCGGGTTCTGCAACCACCTAATCTTTAGGAGAGTACAAATGAAAAAATACAATATAAGCCAGGTCTTACTTTGGCTTTGCTTTGTTATAGGCACCGCTTCTGCACAAGAAACAAGATTGTACTCAGGTGAAATACAAATTCCTGGCATAGGACCGATGGAAATGACGCTTGGTATTTCAGAAACAGATGCTGGCACCTTTCTTTTGTTAACAGTTCCGATGCAAGGAGCAAAAGATATTCCGTTGCATGCAACCTATAAAAAAGATGGTTCACTTTCTGCAGAGTTACCTCAAGCAGAATTGCAATTTATTGTTTTTGAAAATGCTGAACTAACGTTGCTTATTGGAAAAATGATTCAAGGGCTTGAGTTTGAAATTGAGTTTGAACGAATTACAACGCACAAAGAAATTGTTCGTCCACAATTGCCAGAAGCGCCATTTCCATACATTCAGTATGAAGTAACAGCGCAACATCCAGAGGGTCACGTGTTACAAGGCACGCTGACAATTCCAGAGGGGCGAGGCCCATTCCCGTGCGCAATTCTAATCAGTGGCTCTGGTATGCAAGATAGAGATGAATCATTGATGGGGCACAAACCATTTCTTGTTATTGCAGATTATTTATCTCGTAATGGTATTGCAGTCTTACGCTATGACGACCGAGGTATTGGTGGGTCGGTAATGGAAAACATTGAAGATATTAATGGAGATACCTCTGAGGATTTTGCAACTGATGCGAGCGTGATGGTGCACGCTGCGCGGATTCATCCAGAGATTGACGAACGAAGAGTAGGCGTTATTGGCCACAGTGAAGGCGGATTGATTGGCCCGATGGTTGCCATTACCGACCCAAAACTTGCCTTTGTTGTCATGCTCGCTGGCCCTGGTGTTGCTGGTTTTGAATTACTGCCTGTCCAGCAAGCATTGTTATTGCATGTGTCTGGTGCAGACGGCGAAATCATTGACAGGGTAATAGATGCATCAATGTCCTTCTATGAATTGATGCAAGCAAACGCAAGCGACGAAGAGTTGATTGAGCAAATGACTGAACTAATTACAGTTCAGTTTTTGGCACAGCATCTAGAAGTTTCAGAAGAGTTGTTTGAGCAAGCAATTGAAGAAGGCATTTCTCAAATGACTTCGCCTTGGATGCGCTTCTTTTTGTATTACGACCCGGCTCTCGCTCTCGCTCAAGTAACTTGTCCAGTTCTTGCACTTAATGGAACAAAAGATTTGCAAGTGGATGCAAACCAAAACCTATCCGCTATTGAGGCAGTAAAGAGCAGTACAGGAAACGATATTACAATTATCGAGCTTGAAGGATTAAATCACCTATTTCAACCATCAACAACCGGTTCGATTGCTGAATATGCTCAGATTGAAATTACGTTTGATTATGACACTCTTGTTTTGATGGGTAATTGGATATCCGAGGTAACAGATGCAGAATAATAAAATAGAAGATATTGTATTTACTGGTTTTAATAAACAAGTTATTGCACTTAATAGATACACAGGCGTAAAAATTTGGTCGTGGAAATCACCTAAGGGGAGTGGTTATCCATCAGTCATTCTTGATGGAGACCGATTAGTTGTTTCGGTTTCTGGATATACCTATTGCCTTGAACCAACAACTGGTGCAGTCGTTTGGGAAAATGAATTAAAGGGTTTCGGAACAGGCATCGCTTGTGTAGTATCTGTTCGAGGTGGTTCCTCTGGCGGTGCGGCTGCTCAACAATCTGCGGATGCTGCAAATGCAGCGGCAGCCTCTGGAGCGAGTGCATGAGTTTCGGATTGTCACATGGAAAATCATTTGACGTAGGTGAAATTGGCATCGACATGCAGGCGCTTCCTCCAAGCATTGATGGTCGCATTGACCCAAGAAATTGGTTTGAAAATCCATCAAAACCATTTGAGATTGAAATTGGTTCAGGCAAAGGCACATTTTTATTACAAGAATCGAAAAAAAGAGAAGAACCAAACTATCTTGGTTTTGAGTGGGCTTCAGAGTTTTACAGATACGCTGCAGATCGAATTCGAAGGAATCACATACAAAATGTAAAAGTAATCCACGGAGACGCAACAGAGTTCATGAAATTTTGGTGCGAAGACAATGTGGCTGACATTATTCATTTGTATTTCAGTGACCCCTGGCCAAAAACTCGACACCATAAACGCCGTGTTATTCAAGACAGCACACTAGAAATGTTTCATCGCATTTTGAAAAAGAGTGCAGTTGTACATGTGGTTACGGACCACGATGAGTTATGGGAATGGTGCGAAGAGCATTTCAATCGAAATACATCTCTTTTCACGCGCAAAGAATTTAATCCTGCGGAATCCGCAGGAACCGGAGAATTAGTTGGCACTAATTTTGAACGAAAGTATAAACGAGAAGGGCGACCTTTTCACGCAACAACATTAGTAAGGGTAGATTGATGCATAGATCAGGAATTGACGACAATAACGTTCAGCCAGAAGACATTCTTTGCGATTTTTGTGGCAATACTGCATGGGCAAATGATGTTCCATGCGTTGAAGGTCACCAAGGTAGCATTATTTGTGGCAACTGCTTATCAGTAGCATATTGTGAACTCGTTTTGGCAAAAGAGGGCGAGCCGACCGAGGAAAAATGCAGGATGTGTTTGGAGAACAGGGAAGAGCCTGTTTGGAACGGTGCAATCGAACCTATTGCATCGATTTGCCGAAGATGCACCAAGCAATCTTCTGCAGTTCTTAATAAATCGAAACAATGGGACTGGTCGAAACCAACTGCTTGATAAACCCGTTATCTTGGGTGGTATGGGTTCGCGAGTTAGCTTAGCAAACAAGTGCCTTGCTATTTTTGGCACGGCAAACGTTATCATAATTACTTCACTTCTTGGGGTGTTGTGGATGAGTTCCTCATCTGTGCTGCAAGACTACCAACTTGAAGTAGCAAGACAACTTGCATATGTTTGGATTAATTCAGAAGTAAAAGCAGAAGTTTTTGATGATGATGACGTAAATATTCATCTTGTAAGAATTAGTGAAATTGATAGAAGTGACAACACATTCGTCGAGCGAGCACTCGAGGCATTTGAAAAAGATGAAGGGTCGCTGAGTGAATTTTATGATCATTACGACAGAGACCAACATAACTATTTTCAATTTGCAAAACCAATAACAATATCTCAAATGGGCTCTTTAAGAAAAGAAGGGTTTACAGATTATGGGTCCGGCGTAAATGCGCCAAGTGTTTCCGATCCCCTGGAAGCAATTTTGGTAATTCGAAGAAAATCCACTTTCGCTAAGACACAACTCAACGATACACGAACACTAATTATTGTTGCCGGAATTGTTGGCAGTTTAATATCCGTACTCGTGTACTACTTTATTTTTAAACGATTGATTTTTTCTCCTGTTCGGAAACTAAGAAGAGTTACAGAGCGCGTACAAAAAGGCGACCTTACTGCGCGCTCTTCTCTAGCAACTGGCGATGAATTTGAAGAATTATCTATTGCGTTTAACGAAATGTTGGACCGAATGGAAAAAGATCAACATCGACTTCAAAAGATGAACGAATCACTTGACCTAAAAGTTGAAGAACTTGCAGAGGTGAATGTTGGCTTATTTGAGTCTGGCCGCTTGAAAAATGCATTCATTGCAAACGTTAGTCATGAATTGCGTACACCGCTAAACTCGATTATTGGTTTTGCAGAACTTCTTGAAGGGATGTCAATCGAAACAGAGAAAGACCAAGAAAAACGTATTCGCTATTTACGTAATATCCTAACAAGCGGCAGGTCTCTTCTCGACATGATAAATGAGTTGTTAGATATGGCAAAAATTGAGTCGGGCAGAATGGAAGTCAATTTAGAATCTACAAGCATTTCTGATTTACTCGAGGGTCTCGTTAGTATTATGCGTCCTCAATCAAAAACAAAAGGTTTAGAATTAGAGTTGCAATTGCAAAACGATTTACCACCTGTTCAAACGGATGCAGGGAAATTGCAACAGATTCTATATAATTATTTGTCAAACGCTATTAAATTCTCGCCTTTAGATTCTAAAGTTATCATCACCGCGAGCACGATTTCTAGCTATGGAGATTCTTCTGCAATCCGTATAATGGTGAAGGATGATGGACCAGGTATACCAGAGGATATGTTAGAAATGGTGTTTGAAAAATTTAGACAAGTTGATGCAACGCACACGAAAGAGCACTCGGGTACGGGGTTAGGTTTAGCAATTTGCAGAGAACTTTCTGAGTTACTCCACGCTAAATTGGGTGTAACTTCCATGCATGGAAAGGGCTCTTCATTTTATGTTGACATTCCAGAAGTTTTTGCTTCCGAAGCACCCGAGGCGTTGATGTCAGAATGAATGTATCGTTAGAAACAATTTTACTTGGAATGAAAAGTTTGCGATTGCATGCACTTCGTTCAATTCTTACGAGTCTAGGGATTATCCTTGGTGTCGCATCGGTAATTGTGATGGTTTCAATTGGCGAAGGCAACAAACAAAGTGCACTTCGTGCTATTCAATCACTTGGTGCAACAAATATAATTGTTCGTTCACAGCGGCCCCCAGAATCCCAGCAAGTTGGCTCACAGCGAAGATCTTTTGTAGCTAATTTTGGAATGACTGCACAAGATTTGAAAAGACTAGAATCATTTATTCCCGCAAATGCAATTATTCCTTTGAAGACCGTGGGCTCTGAAATTTCTAGAGGTGCATCACGAACGACAAGCCAAACTTTTGGAACAATTCCAGAATTAAAAACATCTGCAAACTTACGCGTGAAACCAGGTGGTCGGTACTTGGTTCAAGAAGATTTAGATCGGAGGGCACCGGTCGCTGTTATTGGTTCTGAAATTGAAAATTTATTTTTCCCGCTTTCGGACCCGGTGGGGCAAAATTTAAGAATCGATACAAGAGTTGTGACTATCATCGGAGTGCTTGAACCAATTGGTCTTGCTGGAGGAACTGGCTCCGCTCTTGTTGGTCGAGACCTAAATAAAGATGTGCATATTCCGCTTACAACTGCAAAGTTAGAATTCGGCGACATTGTCGTGCGTCGCCAAGCGGGTTCATTTAGTGGCGAAGAGGTTGAAATTTCAGAGATTTATATAACAGCACCTTCAACGGATGCTGTAGTTCCGATGGCTGACCACATTCGTAATGTTATGAAGGTGGGTCACCCTAAAATGCAAGACGTTGAAATTATTGTTCCGTGGGAATTACTTGAAAATGTTCGAAGAACAACAGCAACAATGAATATTTTATTAACCGCTATTGCTGCCATCAGTTTGCTTGTTGGCGGAATTGGCATCATGAATATTATGCTTGCATCAGTTGTAGAGCGAACACGAGAGATTGGCATTCGCCGTGCTGTTGGCGCAACGCGTAGCGATATTGCTATTCAATTCTTAATTGAAACAGGAAGTTTAAGTTGTGTTGGTGGGTTGCTTGGAATTGCCCTTGGTATTGGTGTTTCAATAGGTTTGGAATCATTCCTCCCATGGATTTTGAGTTTTTCGATGTTTAGTACTATTGGAGATGTTGGTGTAGGCCTAGAAACACGAATCACCGGTTGGTCAATTATTGCTTCGTTTTTTGTGGCTGTTGGAACGGGACTTGTCTTCGGTATTTATCCAGCAATCATTGCGAGCAAGCAAGACCCAATCGTAGCATTACGCCACGATTAAATTAATTATAGGATTAGAGATGATTACAATCGCACTTTTAGTTTTATCTTTTCAAGTAACAGATCAAGTTCAAACGATTTCAACTGAAGAGTACTTCTCATTATCTTATCTATCCAGTTGTGCAATTTCACCAAGCGGTAAGTACACCGCGTGGACAGAAGGAAGGTGGGATGAAGAACTGGATAAACGAAACACGGACATTTGGATTATTGAAACTAATTCTCCAAGTGGAGAACCACTTCGTTTGACGTTTGATAAAGCGAGCGATGGTTCAATCCAATGGGGAGCAGACGATTCGTGGTTGTATTTCTCTTCAAAGAGAGGAAGCGAAGGCGATGAACTTCCAAGAAACGGGAAAAAACAAGTTTGGCGAATAAAACCTGATGGCACACAATTAATGGCCGTAACTCGTCTAGCGGACGGAAGTGGAGATTGGAAGTTAAGCCAAGACGGTAAAAGTTTGTATTACCTTACAAGTGAAGAAACCCAAATTGATGACGCGTGGAAAACACTGCGTAAAAAACATGACGAAGTTGAATATGCATTTGGTCTTGTTGATTATTCAGAATTATGGAAGTTAGATTTATCTACGTGGAAAACAGTATCAATTTGGAACGAAGATAAAGTCATTCAATATTTTTCCCCGTCGCCAGATGAAACTAAGATTGCACTCATCACAACACCAGATACACGTTTAATCACAAATGAAGGGTGGTCAACACTTGGAATATATGATGTTGTCGGTAAAGAAACAATATTGTTAAACGATACTCTTTGGCGCGCTGAAGCTCCGTCTCCGTATGGGTGGGTTGAATCTCCCAAGTGGGCATCTGATGGAACTCGTTTAGCTTTTTCAGTTGACTTTGATGGCTTTCCTAGGAACATGTATGTTGCAACATTTTTTGAAAAAGAAGTAACAATACAAAAAGTAAATCGAGTGAATAATGGTACGCTTGGAACTTCTCCGGTGTGGGTTCCAAATTCTTATGATTTACTTTATATCGCAGAACAAAAAACAACGAGGCCACTTTTACAAATTGAAAGTGTCGGCAATAACAAGCAGGGTAAAACGAAAGAGATTATTAAAAACAGTTTGATTTGTTGGGATTTTAGCATTTCAAAAAACACGAATGAAATTGTGGCGCTCGTTGGTTCTCAAATTATGTTAACTACCGTAGTCAAAACTTCTTCAGATGCAAATTTTGTTGAAATTTTGGCGAACCCAAACAGCCATATTTCAAATTGGAAACTGCCAACTATTCAAACCGTGCAATGGAAAGCAATTGACGGAACAACGATAGAGGGCGTGCTAGAGTTGCCAAACGGCTATGTACTTGGTGAAGACCCACCCTTACCAATGTATGTTCACTTGCACGGAGGACCAACTTCATCAGTTACCGTCGCACTTGAATTTTCGATGTATGGACGGGGCCTACTTTCTTCTGATGGCTGGGCAATACTTAGCCCAAATTATCGTGGTTCAACTGGGTACGGTGATACGTTTATTACAGACCTGGTTGGTAGAGAAAACGATATTGAAGTGGAAGATATTCTTGCAGGTGTGGATGCGATGGTTGAACGAGGCGTTGCAGATCCTGAAAAACTTGCAGTTGGTGGTTGGAGTAACGGCGGTTATTTAACAAATTGCCTCATCGTAGAAACGGACCGCTTCAAAGCAGCAAGCAGTGGTGCAGGTGTTTTCGAACAAACTATGCAATGGTCAATTGAAGATACTCCAGGGCACGTCGTAAATTATGCAGAGGGACTACCGTGGGAGGTGCCAGACGAACTGCAACGGATGTCGCCACTTTTCGAGGCGGACACTATTTCAACTCCTACGATAATTCATGTTGGAGCCGGAGATGCAAGAGTACCCGCGGAGCAATCAAAGGCGTTGTTTAGAGCTTTGCACGATTACTTAGATGTTCCAACACAACTCGTCATCTATCCCGGCACTGGGCACGGTCTTTCAAAGATGTCTCACCGCAAGGCAAAAATTGAATGGGATAACGCGTGGCTTACGTATTGGATTGAAAATCCAGAGCGAGATTAATTTCGTCGAACCGATGTGCGACCATCACCGTAGCGAACTTGGCGTTCTTTTACATCCGTTGGTTTCAAGGGCATGAATGCATAGCCACCAATTTGTCTGTGAACAAAATCTGGCGCTCGGATAAGTAGCGTTTCTCGATAATTTGTGATTGTGCATGTACCACCGTTTTGTTCCCACATTTCAGTTTCGACAAGTAACGTGATTTTTTCAATCAGTTCATCTATCCGTATCTGTTTTTCATCATCGGTCGGCTGAGTCTTTTGATTATTGTTTTGGTCTAAAAAACTAAAATCGCCTACTACAAAAAGCAAGTCCATAATTGGATACGTAACAAGCCGCTGTGAACTCTTCTTTGAAAGAACGCTTTTTAAACCAACCTCGACAACTCCATCACGTAATTGCCATGTTGCTCTATCTTCTTCTTTTCCAATTTGATTTGCAATACGTTCTAAAACAACAACGGCTGGTTGATTGCGGAGTGTTAACGAAATAGTTTTTGTTGTATCACAGCCGTCGGTGTCATCGGTTTCCCAATACACCTTCATCAATAATCCGAGGTCTTCTTTAAGTGCAAGCAAAACATCCGAAGCGAGTTCGTCTTCAACACTGATAGAGATGTCGTTGTAAATGAGTGCGCCTAGGTTTTGCGCGTTTGGATTTACCGTGCATATCGCAGAGATTGCTAAAGTAGTAATAAACAGCATCCACTAAGTATACGCATCAATGTTCAGTGCCACGAGTAGTACTAGCATTAATTAGTCGGGTTACCCCAATTAACGCCATGGCTGTAGCTTCTGTAGGCATCGAAGCATCCCACAAAGATGCTCGGACTCCACCGATTGACAATGCGGGGTTTTGAAAACGATTTGCACGTTCTTTAGTTGTTGTTAGTTGTGCAATAAATCGTGTAGTTGCAAGAGCAGACTGTTGCAGAATTATTCTGTTTTGCCCCTTAACGTTGCACATTTGCACAAGCATCGGCAACATGCGTATACCACGAGCGTCTACTTCAAGATCAACTTCATTTTTTAATAAAAATCCACCCAAGAGATCGCTATTTGTTTTGTTACGTATTTGTGACGACAAGGCAAGGTCGACGAGTTCATCAAGAGGTGCAACCGGAAGTGTGCTGCCGTTTATATTTAAAAGAAGAAGATAGAGCAACATGGCAATTACGTGATGGAGTTGTCGAGGTTGGTTTAAAAAGCGTTCTTTCAAAGAAGAGTTC
>JYMV01022641.1_pt1 | contig 19954 bp, 16 predicted proteins | sample 338911 | NCBI WGS metagenome assembly JYMV01 (sample SAMN03354496, study PRJNA234377) | hydrothermal vent metagenome | biome: Deep sea; feature: Hydrothermal plumes at the Eastern Lau Spreading Center, Western Pacific Ocean; material: Seawater | place: Tonga | collected 2009 | depth 2000 m m
CGCATTGGGCGATTGAATCGTCTGATTTGGTGTCACAAAAAGCTCCGGCCTTGAGTCACGCCGCCGGACAAATCGGCGATGTGCAAGTCCGGAATCGCGGGACCATCGGCGGCGTTTTAGCGCATTCCGATCCGCAAGCAGATTATCCGGGAGTCGTGCTGGCACTCGATGCCACGATCGTGGTCCAAGGTTCCGGAGGAGTGCGAACTATTCCGGTCTCCGATTATTTCACCGGACTTTGGGAAACGGCTTTGGGCGAGGGAGAAATCCTGACTGAAGTACGTATTCCCACGGACAGCGCGAATGCAAACTCATGCTATCTGAAATTTCCACAACCGGCATCTCGTTATCCTTATGTAGGTTGTGCGGTAGCCATGAGTACTTCAGGAGGAAATTGCTCAGATGTTCGTGTTGGATTTAGCGGTGTTGGCGAATGCGGTTTCCGGGATTCAGGAGTTGAAGATGCCATCCGGGGGCAAGCCTTGAACGAATCATCAATTGGTGCTGCATCAGGAAAAGCAGCTGAAGGCCGCAGCGTTCTTAGTGATGTTTTTGTCAGTGAAGAATACCGGCGTGCTATGGCACAGGTTTATGCCAAACGTGCGCTAACTCAACTTTCCTGAAAAAACTCTTCCAGCCTCTTAATCCCTGTCTGATTTATTCGGTCAGGGATTTTCCTCTCTTTTGTATTTTTCTCACATAATTTGTTATGCTTTTACAATTTAACCCATAAACAAATCAATATATTATGATTGATCTTCGCAGCGATACTATAACACTTCCAACTGCAGAAATGCGGGAAATGGTGAAGATCCAACCGTCAATGCTCTGGAAGAACGTGTCGCAGAAATTCTCGGAAAAGATGCAGCTATTTATATGTCTTCCGGAACCATGACCAATCAAGTGGCAGTAAGAACACACACTGAACCCGGAGATGAAATATTAATCGACAAGAATGCACACATATATTTTTATGAAGCTGGCGGAACGGCGGCACTCTCAGGAGTGATTTGCAGCTTAATTTCGGGAGAAAGAGGAGTTTTTGGGGCAAAAGAAATGGAAGATGTTATCTCCGAAAAAGAACCTCATACAACAATTATGAGACCAGTGGATTTGCATTTACCTCGTACAAAGCTGGTTTGTTTAGAAAATACGACCAATCGTGGAGGCGGAAAAGTTTGGCCACTTGAAAAAATAGCTGAAGTGGAAAAAGTTGCCCGATCAAAAAATTTAAAAATGCATCTTGATGGAGCACGAATTTGGAATGCGGCAACTAATTTAAAAGTTCAAGAATCTGATATTGCACGTCATTTTGATTCAGTCAGTGTCTGTTTTTCCAAGGGACTTGGGGCGCCAGTGGGTTCAGCTTTGGTGGGCAGCTTTGATTTTATAATGGAGGCCAGGCGATTCAGGAAACAATTCGGTGGCGGGATGAGACAGGCTGGAATTATAGCTGCAGGAGCTTTGTATGCGCTCGAAAATAACAGAAAAAGATTGAATGAAGACCATGCGAATGCAAAATTATTTGCCAGGGGACTTGAAGAAATTAAGGGAATTCAAATCAATCCTGAAGATGTAGAAACAAATATCTTAATTTTCAGTTTGTCAGAAATGTCTTCACATGAATTTGCCGAGCGTCTGAGTGAACAGGATACTCACATGCTACCGTGGGACAACACTTCAATCAGAGCCGTCACAAACTTGATGGTCACAGAGGATCAAATTCTCAAGGCACTAGAGCAAATTCGTCAAGTTGTATCGGAATAAGCTCTGTGTTTAGATCTTTCACAAAAATAAATACTATTTTGTAAATTTGATAGTTTAACTAATCGTTTTTGTCATATCATCTTTTCCTCAACCTTTAACAGTTTTGCGTATGAATCGCCCTCTAAACGGTGTCTATACAGCTTCCTTGACACCTCTCACAGCCTCATTTGAACCAAATTTACCAGCATTAGTTCGTCATGCACAATGGTTACTCGAATCAGGGTCTGATGGGGTAGTGTTACTTGGTAGCACTGGCGAGGCCAATTCGTTGACTATTGAACAACGTCTGGCCATTATTGAACTATCTGCAAAGAAATTACCAACGGATAGTCTTATGATGGGTACTGGCTCTTGTGCTCTTCAGGATGCTGTACACTTAACTAAAGCCAGCATTGATGCAGGTGTTTATACAGTTTTGGTGCTCCCTCCTTTTTATTACAAACCGCAAAGCGACAAAAGTGTTCTCCGTTTTTTTTCTGAGTTGATATCCATTGTGGATGATCCGCGACTGCGAATCATTTTTTATAATTTTCCAAAACTAAGCGGCTATAATTTCAATGTCAAAATTTTACAGGAATTAAAGCAGCGATTTGGAGACATAGCCGCAGGGATCAAGGACAGTTCAGGAGAATGGAAGAATATGTTGGGCATAGTACAAAACATTCCGGACTTTATGGTGTACACAGGTACTGAGACTTTACTGCTGGACATATTAAAAAAAGGCGGAGCGGGCTGTATTACCGCCACAGCAAACCTGATTGCACCGGAGTGTCAGCGTGTTTATCAAGCCTGGAGAAATAATAAACAAAAAGTCGCAGAGCAAGCCCAAATAAACCTCACGGATTTACGAAAAACTTTAGAAAATTACCCGCTTGTCTCTGAACTCAAAAGCCTCTTTGCTTCTAAAACTAACGCAGAAGAATGGGAAAATATGCTGCCGCCATTTGCCCCGATTTTAGATAAACAAGTGGAAGAACTAACAGAACAAATCAAAGGGCTTGGATTGGACTTGAAGCTTCGTCTCTGATAGAGATCCTAAGAAATTTCAATGTCCCATAGTTAATTTTTTCAAAGAACATGGAAGTTTTTTGAGAAAAACGGTCAAAAAAATGCAAGTATAAAAAAATGATCAACACCTAAAGCATTTCAGGTAACAAAAGTCAGTGATAAACGACTCTCATTTGACAAGCGCTTCGGCCTAACAAAATAGATAGAATTATGAACGAAGAACTTTATCTGGTGGCCTACAAGGACATCGAGCAAAAAGAAATTGACGAAGCCCTCTGGCTCAAGGCAATGTCTCATGCCGGTGGCGATAAAACTAAAGCCAAGTGGGCCTACATTGAATTACGAGTCGATCAATTGTTGCGGGACCCTTCTCTTCGGCACAGCGCCAACAAGAAGGTCCGCAAGCCAACTCATCAGTCAGGAGCTTATATGATGTGGTTTAGTATTCTGTTATTCTTTACAATTATCTCCGCAGCTGTGGTTGTGGATGTTGAAGAAATGACCCTTGTTTTTTCCAATGGATTGTACGTTTTAGACGCTTGGTCCTTGATTTTTGTTTTACCTGCATCCATTTTTTTTGGTATTTCGGCAACCTCCTGGCGTACATACTTGCGTTGTTGGACTTACACTTTTGGAAGTGCCAAGCGGGTTACGATCATTGATGCACGTGCTGTAGCACGCTGCCTGAACGTTATGGGTCTTGTTTCCCTGAAAATGGGAGTTATAGGAACGCTTCTAATTGTTATTTTCATGTTTCATGATTTGGATAACTGGAAAATTAAGGTAACTATGGCCGTAATTACCTTATTTTATGGTGTTGTTTTCAAACTCATCGCTTATGTTGTAGAACAGCGGGTGCTGAATCATTATGTACATTAAATAATAAATTCCACTCTTCTGACCTCTTCAACAGTTTTCCCTCCTTAACTAAAACAGTACCGGGAAAAATTGACTCCAGTCAATTTTTTAATACAATAATATTGACATTTAGAAAGATAATCCGGAGAATCATAGACTCTCTTGATTTGCAGTTCTTCATGTAGAAGAAGTGTATAAATTATTGGCCTGTCTGGAAGACAACTTCATAAAGCAGAAAAACATTCTTGAATTAGCTGTTTTCTGTTTTTAACTGACTCTTAATTTTCAGTACTGCCAACAACCCTAACCAGCTTTTTCTGTAAAAGCTGTTCCAGCAACTTAAAGGTAAAAGTGACCACTCAAGAAAAAGCAGTCCCAGTTCCACCCGTCGCTCCATCCAAACCAGATCCAATTGTATTTTTAGAAGAAGATGAGGACTTTGATGCACTCTATGAAGAGAGCCTGAAGGGTTTTCACGAGGAAGATATTGTTTCCGGTACGGTAACGGAAATAACCCGTGATTATGTTACTGTTGATATTGGTTTCAAATCAGACTGTCTGATAACTATAAATGAATTTCAGAATGCCGAAGGTGTACTCCAGGTAGAACTTGGAGACTCTGTGGAAGTCTATGTTGAGGCCCTGGAGGCAGATGAAGACGGAGTAACTTATCTTTCGAAACGCAAAGCAGAAAAGGTAAGAACCTGGGAGAAAATTGGAGAAGTTTATGAAGAGGACGGGATTGTACGCGGAACAATTGTGGCACGAATTAAGGGGGGTCTTTCCGTAGATATTGGAGTTAAAGCTTTCCTGCCTGGATCTCAGGTTGATTTACGTCCCGTACGTAACCTTGATAAACTGCTGGGAGAAGATTTTGATTTTAAAATTTTGAAGTTCAACCAAAAACGCGGAAACATTGTCCTTTCCCGTAGAGTTTTGCTGGAAATAGATCGCGATGAAAAACGTCTTAAAACACTGGATATCCTCAAAGAGGGAGCAGTTATTAAGGGCTATATCAAGAACATCACCGATTATGGTGTATTCGTGGATTTAGGCGGAGTGGATGGTTTGCTGCACATCACAGACATGACATGGGGACGTATCGTTCATCCGTCTGAGATGTTTGAAATTGGTGACGAGGTAGATGTTGTAGTACTGAAGTATTTTCCTGAAGATCAGAAAGTATCACTTGGACTCAAGCAAAAAGATCAAAATCCGTGGGAAATGGTTGAAGAAAAATTTGCCGTTGGAACAAAAATTACCGGTAAAATTGTTAGTCTGACAGACTATGGTGCATTTATCGAAATTGAACCTGGAGTAGAAGGTCTCATCCATGTTTCTGAAATGTCATGGACCAAAAAAGTTCGGCATCCTTCAAAAATTGTTGAACTTGGTGAAATGGTGGAAGCAATCGTCAAAGATCTTGACGTGGAACGCAAACGAATTTCACTTTCACTTAAAGAAGTTCAGGCAAATCCGTGGAAACTTGCTCTTGACCGCTATCCTGTGGGATGTATTGTCAAAGGATCTATCCGCAATGTAACAGATTTCGGTATATTTGTTGGCCTTGATGAGGGAATTGACGGCCTGGTACATGTATCAGATATTTCCTGGAAACAACGCCAGTTTAAACCAGCTGACGTCGCCAGTAAAGGTGATGATATTGAGGTGAAAGTACTTAATATTGATGTAGAACAAGAGCGTCTCTCGTTGGGCATCAAACAGTTAACAGAAGATCCATGGAAAAATCTTGATGAAAATAATCCTCTTGGCACAGATATAACCGGAACAGTGGTAAATCTAACCGACTTTGGCATTTTTGTTGAGGTATCCGATGGAGTAGAAGGTTTGGTACATATTTCTGAAATAGACGATTCCATTCAGAAAAACAAAATCCATGAAGTATATCCTGTAGGGACAGAAGTAAAAACAAAAGTAATGAAGATTGATCTGGAAGAAAGACGTTTAGGGTTGAGTATCACTGAAATACTTTCGACTCCGCCTCCAGTTGTTGAAACTCCAGAAGAAGACTCTAAAGCAAAAGCTGACTCTGCAGAGGAAGAAAAACAATCCGTTAGTGCTGAAGCTGCACCTCCAGAAACAGATAAAGAAGAAGCAGAAAAAGAGTCTGTAACCACGGATGAAATAGAAGATAAAGTTGAGGCAGAAGCAGAAACTCCTCCGGTAGAAGAAAAGGAAGATGCAGTTGAAGCAGAAGCTGCTCCTTCAGTGGAAAAAACAGACGTAGCTGCAGAAAAGGAAACTCCTCCGGTAGAAGAAAAGGAAGATGCAGTTGAAGCAGAAGCTGCTCCTTCAGTGGAAAAAACGGACGTAGCTGCAGAAAAGGAAACTGCACCCAAAAAAGAAAAAGAAGATGCAGTTGAAGAAAGTCTTGAATCAAAATCTAAAAACGACGAAGATTCCTCAGAAAAAGAAACCATAGAAAAGCCTGAGTCACCAGAAAGTAATTAAACAGATTTTTTGGATACCAAAGCGGCTTTTTTAATCCTATTAACGGCCTCCAGAATGGTTTCGTTCCCAGGATCCAAAAGCAGGGCTTCGTTGTAAAATGACGAAGCACCTGTCAGGTCACTTTGAAACTCGAGTGAAACTCCCTGAAGATAGAGATTTTCTGCTGTTTTTTCTGTTCCAGCATCTCGGGTAATCAGTTTTTCCAGCCTTTTGAACGCAAGGCTATAAGCCCCTTTCTCAATCATCTCCAACGCAATGCTGTCACCATTCAGCAGCACTATATCAAAACTCTCTCTGTATGGTAATATTTGTTTGGTGTACTCCCTTGCAATCAGATTACTGACTTTTTTCCGCAAAACAATCTCATCCGGAACCATTTTCATACTTTTGGAATATCCCCGCTCAAAGCTCTGATCCGGAACAATTTGATTTCCATCCGCATCTTTCAGGCTGAGAGATACAGATTGGACATAATTTACTTTTTGTAAACCTTCACGCAAAGTTGCTGTTCCGATAACAGCGCATTGATTCTTTTCAAGAAGATAATTACAGCGTCTTAGAGTAACAAGTCTAACCGATTGTGAGCGCAGCACTTCAGAATTTTCTTTTACTTCATACCTCAGAAAAGCAACTCTGCCTTGCATTTCAATTCTTGGTCTTAAGTTAAAGTCCTTTAGTTGTCCGGAAAGTTCTACAGGGCTGAATGAGCCTTCAACTGTCAGGAACGGCAGTTCGGTAAAACGCTCACGCAGTGCATCCTCCATAATATCGTAAAGCAGTTCACCTTTGTGAGAATTAACTATAATCAAATAATCTGCTTTGGCAGCAATATTCTGCCCTGTATTTTGCGGAGGAACCCAGGTTCTCATTGCCACTTTAGTGGTGCAGCCCGTAAAATACATGAGCATAATTAGTGGAAAAATAATTTTGTTGTTCAAGAAATTTTGCTTCATAATATTTTGTTCTGCAAAGCACCTAAAGCTTCAATGACATTGCTGTTTGCTTCATCCAACCGCAAAGCTTCCTCATACAACTGGATTGCAATTCGAGGTTCGCCCAATGCTTCGTAGCAAATCCCCAGGTTGTACAGATTCTCTGCAGACTTATCTTCGGTACTGGAAATAATTTCTTCTATCTTCTCTTTTGCTTTCATCACCCTGGCTTGTTTAAGGTAATTCACTGCAGCTTCATCTCCACCACTGTCAATCGTCCTTGTAGCTAAAACGGTATAACGTGCAAACTTGGGAAGAATCATGTTGGAAATTTGCAGGGCCAGGCGATATGACATATTGGCAGAACCATTCGGCAGAGTTCCAAGCGTTTCATGGTTTAATGCTAATAGAGGCAAATTGCCTATTTTCTCCTCTTTGCTGCGATCATCTCCATTAAAAAACGATAGATAATTTCCATCAACCGACTGAGTAAAACTACCTGGAACAAAGCCGCTTCCCATAGAAACCACTGAAACTTCTGAGAAAGTTTTCAGCAATCTAATTTTTCCACCACTAACCTTTACCAGTTCTCCTGTCATGAAAATCGAAGCAGTTCTGGTTTGGTAAGGCTCGGTAATTTTGCGGTCCTGAGAGATATGTTCCACAGTTTTCCATTTCTTCCCAACTTTTCTTGAAGTTCGTCTTGAAAAACTTTTGACTCTCTCAAATTGTCCGTTCTGAGTAACCACACGAACAGCAAGTTTTAGATTCAGTACTGCATCAATTTCTTTGATACTCATCCCACCGACAGGTTTGATAGACTTCAATTCATCGCTGAACATTGTGCTGAACTCAGCCAGGTCCACAATGTTGTAATCAGAAAAACGACTTAGATTGGATATCAGGGAAAGTTTAACAAATTTTTCCAGCCCCTTCGTTTCCAGATTTTTCTGTCTCACGGTCCAATTACCTAGTTGGTCATGCATGGTTAGTTCATCATTCTGCAAAATCCGAACATCACCAATTGCAAGAGTCCTGATGGAATTCAGTTCAACTGAAGGCGAAATCGAAGTACTGAACTGGAGCTTGTCAGTACAGGAAACTAATCCAAAGATTAAGATCAAAGGAAGAATTTTAAGAATTTTCAAACCACTCATCGGGCTGCTTGTTTATAAATCATTGTTGATGCAGTCATAAAAAGTCCTAAAACGATGTCATTTCGAGCGATGCGAGAAATCTTATATAAGCAACCACACTAATATCATTAAGATTTCTCACTACAGTCGAAATGACTGTGCGGACATCAAACTTTCACAAAACAGTCATTGCTGTACAGGAAAATGCTTTTTAACTGAAGCTTCTGCTAATTGTTTGAGGGCGAATTGCCGGTTATTTTCATTTAAAATAACACTGACTACCTGATAACCTGCTGCAAGTCGTTTATCTGTACTTGCACCGCTAAAAAACGATTTGGCTTCTTCATCGGGGTTCTTGAACTCCACTCGTGTCAAAATGTTTCTGTATACTGTCCCCCTGTCACCATTTACTTTGGATGAAGTAAAATTGGAAGCAGTGATTGAACTTCTAAGCAGCTTGGGATTTTCAGACAGTTCAATGAAATACAAGTTTGTGTAAGACATGACCGAATCCTGTTCCCAATGCAAATGTTCCAGAACATCCCTGCTGCTGGAGAAACCAGGTGAGCGGCTGCTCAAAGTTTTAAGGTGTACATTCCTTCCGGACTGCTTTGTACTTCGACTCCAGATGTCACCAACTATCCAGAGCGATCCTTTATTGTCTCCCAATTTAGGTAAAGGAGTTCCGGACTTGAGTACAATAACTTCATGGGCTTTCATGTTGGACAATTGATGTGCCAATTCATTAAAGAAAAACACTTTGATTCCAAGAGTATCATTTTCCGCACTGATATAATCTTCGTGCAGGATGATACGCTTCAAAGTGGTTTTCAGCGGCTTTATTCCGTACTCAGGCCTCTCATATCGTATGATATTAACACATGCAGTAGTTGTCAGTACAACCAGGCTGATTCCCAATATTTTCAGGGTTTTCATCAAATTCTTTGATTTCTTAGAAATAATTTTGAGAGGACAGTTCAGCACACCTCATTGAACAAATTATAAATTGTGTTCATCTTATTAAATTTAAATTTTTTCACTCAAATTGTCCCGTAGAAACTAATTGTGGGACACATGGGTTTAATTCTTTTTGAATTAAATTTCGTGGCTGCTAAATTAGTTATCGACAAAATTAGGTATTCCTGAAATAGTTTGCCTCTTGTCATCCCGGACTTGATCCGGGATCCAGATACCAATTCAGGTTGAAAACAAGATTTGAAGCAATTCCAATGGACTCAGCGAGTCGGTTCATTCGGCAGGTTTTTGTAACCTTGAGAGGTCAGTCTGGCCGTACCATTGTGAAGATTGTGTTTGAGTCCACTTCAGTGTAGTCGTTGTAGCCCAGCCGTCCAAGCGGACGCATCCGACCCACGTCCACCAAACCTTCTTCCGTGATCAGGTCATCCTTGATGTGGATACCAATGACTTCCCCAAAAACCACCACATAGCGGTCCTTGTCACCCCAGTTCGGAAGGTCAACACTTTTGACATGCCTGCACTCCAGGTGAACAGGGGATTCCGCAACCCAGGGCACGTCCACCAGCCGTCCCGGCTGCGACGTCAATCCCGTCATTTCCAATTCGTTTACGTCCTTGTGCACCGAGGCTGATGTCTGGTTCATCTGTTCGCGGTTTTCCCACGTCACAAGGTTGCAGACGAACTCCCCGGTTGCCTCAATGTTGCGTAGTGAATCCTTCAATCCGTCCTCTCCGCTCCCTGCTCCGGAGGCAAACATCACAGTGGGGGGACTGTAGCAAACAGCGTTGAAGAAACTGTACGGAGCGAGGTTCACCACCCCTTCCGGATCACGGGAAGTTATCCAGCCGATGGGACGGGGAATCACCAAACTGTTGAAGGGGTTTTTCGGAAGCCCGTGATTCTTCTTGATGGGCTCATAAAACATGATTACACTTTAGTTGAGGATTGTGAGGAGCCGGGTAAATTGCCTTAATATTTTTTTCTATCTTCCCCCCAGATATTGTTGGGACAAAGCTAATTCAGGAGACATGATGTTAATAATTTTTGTATTAAATTTAGTGTCATTACTGCAAAGTGTAACACACTACCGTCATACCTCAATATGAAAAAACCCCATTTACTTTGTTATCAAAACAATAAAGCCGATCCGCTCCACATAGGAAACGAATCGGCTTTTGTAAGGTGGTATTTCTTTGAAAATCTAAATTAAAATCCCCGGATTTGAAAGAGTGAGTGTTCAACCGCATTCCGGATACGTTCGCTGTCATGCTGACTGTAGCTTTCCAGCATTTCAATTCCAGACTTTGCTTTGAGTAGACCCAAAATCCTAATCAATCTTTCAGTGACCAATAATTCTCCGGTTTTCTTTTGCTTTTGAAGGGCGGTAATAGTTGCTTCAACTGCATTTCTTCCAAGGTGTCTCATGGCTTCCATTACCTGATCTGCAATTTCTTCATCTGCAAGATATGGTAACATCAAAGTAGCAACTCTTGGATTTTTTACACTTCGGAGGATATCAAAAGTGTCTCGATTATCAAAGAATGAACGTCCCTTGAGGAGTTTACTGATCGAGTCCGCAATTTCTGGCCCGACAGCAATCAGCAAGTCCTTGTAGTCTGCACGATTAGAGCCCTGGCTGGAGTCATAGCGGGACACAATCAAATCCAATCCGGGCTTTCCATAGGCTTTGAATGCATCTGCTAATGCACGCACCATATCTGCATTGGATTCGGTAACCAGATCAGCTAAGTCTTCCATCGCAGGTTCATACTGTAGACTTCCTAAATTACGTACGACTTCTCGGCGAACCCGATCATCCGGTTCTCCCAATCGTTGATGTAAAGCTGGGCCAGCTTCAGGTCCTCCAATTTTACCGATCAGCTTAACTGCTCGTAAGCGAACTTTTGGACTGTCGTCTTCAAGCAAAGAAATGGCCATCTCCAAAGCTGCCTGTTTTTCGCCTTGGCGGTGCAGGGACTCAGCTTTTTCGATACTGGCACATCCTGTGATAACGAAAATGATCAGCATTAACCAAATCATTTTGTGTTTAATCGCACGCATTATAACTCCTTTTTTAATTTCTAGTGTTTTGCAAACTATCAACATGCAATAAAGTAGATAATTTTTAAACTAATAACTGTAGTTTACTCCTCATCTGGAATCCGCACAAAAACGAGATCTGTTAAATCTGGAGCGACAATAGGTTCTTTTGTATTGATTCCTATAGAGTCAAATATTTCCATAATTTTATCACCAAGATCTTCCGATTTTCCCGCATGACGTACTATGATCGTAACAATCGTCGGTACTGAATTGTCGAAACTGATGTAACGAAAATCATCACTTTCAACTTGTTTCAGTTTTGTCCTTAGACTACGGGCCTCTTTACTTTTGAAATCCTTGAGCACCAATTCGTAAGGTTTGAGAGGATTCCCACCAACTGAGATCGTAGACATTTCTTTGATTACTTGAGGAACAAACTCTTTCTGCATGTCGGCGTAGGAATCCTTGACGAGACCGGTGATCATTGACGAAGTAATAACGCTTGGTCCACCCCGCCGCGCGACGTTGATCACTGAGTTGGCAAAGGCACCACCTCGTCCGGTGGAGATGTTTTTCGCCGTGACGTTTAGTGAAAGTGCTATATCACCTTTGATGTTTCCGCTGACTGCGAAAATATTAACTTCAATCACAACCTTAGCTAGTTGTCGGAGCAGGCTGAGTCCGGTCGTGTAAAATTCTTCCGCATTTTGAATCTGAGTATTAAGCAATGCTTTATCTGCCGGACTTCCGGAAACTATTGCCATGAACTGTTCTTTGGAAATCTTTCCAAACTGTTCCTTAAGTTTTTCATCGGTTTGTGCCGAAGTAACAGCATTACGAAAATCCATCGCTCTCAAACCTCGCTGATTCAAATCTGTTTGAATCTGGTTCATCATGGACTCTTCAATATCCTTGAACGTGAATCCAGACGCAGAAAGATCGATGTCTTTTTTGCTCGTGATTACCACCACGAGCGAACTGGCACTGTTGTTTATAAGTTTGAGATCTTTCTGTAGGGCAACAAGAACTTTCTGACGATCAACCTTGTGGGCAGAATCTATTCCGTAATATCTGCCACCGAAGATTTTTTTCTCGTCATTGACTTCACTGCTGACAATGTACTTTTGTATGTTTTTCGAGAGATACTGTTCAATATCTGCAAATTTATTGTTGTAATCTTCATCAGCCAATAATTCGCGCACCATTTCATCAACTGCCTGTGCACCGGCGATTTCCATTGCTTTGGCTTTTGCCGCACGAATATCGTTACGCTTGATGAAAGCTTTGGCCTTTACCCTGATTACACGTACACCCGGTGAGTCCTCTTTCAAAGTAACACGGCCTGTGAGATCAGCAAGTGTGAGAAAATTTTCAGGTTTCGGAGCCGCCTTCTTTGCTGCACAACCGCTGAACAACAGAGCCAGACCAAGTATGAATGACAATAAGAGGTTTAGTTTTCGCATTTAGACTCCTGTTTTATTAAGGTGTTTGAACAATAATCTCGCAATCAATAATGAAAAGTTCATGAAAAGTAGTAATTCCACATTTCTATTCATCAAGATTTAATCCCCGGCATGCATTCGGTACATCTTAAGAGGTTCAGGATTGCGCATTTCAGTAAAAACTGAGAACCTTATTAGCATTACCATAACATTTTAAGAAATCAATGAAAAGAGAATTATTAATTTAAATGCGACTTATCTTAATTTTTCTTATCGGAACTCTTTTCTGCTTTGCTGCACCGGCCGCCGCTTTTTTCCCACTAACCTGGGATGATTTGATGTTCCAAATGGAGAAGCGGATGAGTTGGAAACGTGCAAAAATGGAAACCGTTGTTCAGGTGTTTGACCCATTTGCAAAAAATGCAGACGGTGAATTTTCAAAAAACCCTGTTGAACTGCCGGCAAGGAGTTTTAAACAGGTCATTCATTGGAAGGATGGAGAAATTCTAATTGTTGAAACACAGGACGAACAAGGACAGTTATTACATTTTTACTATGAAAACAAAGATGAACTTCTGTCCATTTCTCTGAATGACAACCGTACTTTAGAGACTGAAGACATTTTGCCGCACCAACTCCGTTTTCGGTCAAGATACGAGGATGACCGAAGCAGAGCACTAGAAGAAACTGGAATTATTTATAAAGCTATTGCTTATCACATCAGCGATGACAATCATGTATTTCTAAGGATAGGAGATTTCGAATCCGGTCACTTTGCCCTGCTTAATCCAAAAACATACGACTTGATTTCAATACATAACAGGCTTTGGCTGGAAGATGAAAACTGGCTGGAATTAAAAATTGTCTTCAAAAATTATGAAACTTACCGCTGGCAGACATATGCAAAAGTTACTGAATATTTTTTAGACAACAGATTATTCAAGCGGACAACGGTGAGCAAAATCCGGACGCTTTCCCGTTTGCCGATAAAAGAACTTCAGGAACAAGCCTGGAAATTACGTCGCTTACAAACTGCAACTTTACAAAACAACTATGCACTTTAATTATTACTCACTATTTCTGATTGCCGCCCTCACACTTGGACTTGGATATTTCGCAAACAATGTTCACGCAGAAGCACAGGTAATTGATCGAATATATTTAATCGTCAACAGTCAGATGCTTACACGCAGTGAAGCGCAGGATGTGGCGGCTGCAATTCAGGCTCAAAAGTCTTCTGCAGAAAAAACAAAAAAAGAACTGAATGAACAGCTGTTGATGAACCTCGTGCAGGAAATGCTGCTGCTGGACCGTGCAAAGGCGCTAAAAATTGAACCCGGAGTAAAAGAAATAGAATCCCGCCTGGATCGGCTTGCAGATGACCAGCCTCAATTGCTTGAGGTTTATGCAGAAGAAGACTTAAAAGAACAACTGGTACGTGATTATAAAAAACAACACATTGTTAACCGTGAAGTCGATTCAAAAATCAGGATTGAATCCCATGAAATTAAGTTCTTCTGTGAACAACAACTGAGAAAAGAGCGCAAAGTGGGTTTGGCGCAAATACTTTTGCAGGGTTCGGATGAAGAAATCCAGCAACAGGTTTCAACTATTCGACAAGCTTTCAAAAGCGGAATCACATTTGAAGAATTGTCAAAGCTTCACTCTGCAGATTCCAGTGCCCAACGTACCGGGGGAAAGCTGGGAATTTTTAAGCCCGAAGATTTGTTGGCAGAAATAGGTGAGGCCACCAAAAATTTAAAGCGCGGTGAAATCAGTAATGTTGTACAAACGAGTATTGGAAATCATCTGCTCTACATTTACGAAGAACAATTTCCACAAGATCTGGACTGCACAAATCTCTCAGAAGATCAAAACAACAAATACTCAAATGCCTTGTATTCAGAAAAGCGTGAAGCCCTTTTAGATACCTATATGGATGAGCTTTATGCCTGTGCTCATGTTGAAATCAAGGATCCGGGTACTTCAGGACTTCCCGCCCTTTCAGCATTGCCTGAAGTTGAAAAAGAAAACGTTAACTGCCAGGCCCGGAGAGTAATGGTGCTTCCACAAAAGAAGAAAAAGAAAAAAAAGAGGAGTCTGTATTTTGAGTATAAATCAACCTTCAGCTTTTAGGGTTTCGTAAAGCTCAAATGCTTTCTCAGGAGATTCATTATCATGAACCACGGCTCTAACAGCCTGGATCATGGAGACCGGAGCATCAGACTGAAAGATATTGCGGCCCATATCCACACCTGCTGCGCCCTGCTGAATAGCGTTGCAGGCCATTTTTAAGGCATCCAGTTCCGGAAGTTTCTTTCCTCCGGCAATCACAATCGGTACCGGGCAACTGGCAGTTACGGTTTCGAAATCTTTTTCGACATAATACGTTTTGACGTAGTGTGCACCAAGTTCAGCGCAAATCCGGGTTGCCAGCCTGAAATAACGGGCGTCACGTACCATTTCTTTTCCGACTGCAGTCACAGCTAAAGTTGGAATTCCGTAACGCGTTCCCTGATCAACAAGTTTGGTCATGTTGATAATAGATTGCTTTTCATGTTCTCCGCCAATGAAAACCTGCACTGCCATTGCAGCCACATTCATGCGAATTGAATCTTCAATGTCCACAGCAATTTCTTCATTGGACAATTCCTTGAGCATACTGGTTCCTCCGGAAGCACGCATGACAATGGCTTTTGTCATTGAAGGCGGAACAACGCTTCGTAAAATACCACGCGTCAACATCAGTGTATCGGCATACGGAGCCAGAGGCATGATGTTAACATCAATCCGCTCAAGCCCGGTGGTCGCACCCTGAAAATAACCGTGGTCAAAAGCCAGCATCACTGTCCGTCCGGTTTATTCCCCAACCAAGTGCATTCGAACCTTTCAGATAAAATGCTTCTGATTTTTGAGGAATATCCAGATAATATTCTTTCGTTTCTTTAACTGCATCTAAATCAGCCATTTAATTTCCTTTTAAATTATAGAGTTTTTGAGTGTTTCAAATCACCCGTTCATTTCCGCCGTCAATCGGAATTTGCGCACCTGTTGTTTTCGCAAAAACCGAACCGGCCATCGCGCAGACCATCCGTGCGACTTCTTTCGTTTTAACATCCTTTTTCAAAACATTTCGTCCTTTGTATTCTTCAACGGTTAAACCATAGCGTTTTGCAGAGCGCTCCAAGGCTTCCGGAGTCCAAAGTCCTGTATCATAAACACAATCCGGATGAAGGATATTGACACGGATTCCGAATTTACCCAGCTCCAAAGCCGCAATTCTGGCCATTTGAGTTTGACCTGCTTTTGGAACCGAATAAGCAGAAGCTCCGGGTCCTGGAGCAGGAACATTCCGGGAGGCCATAAAGATTACTGCCGGATCAATTCCTTCTTTTAAAAAGGGGACACAGGACTGAAGCAATTGCTGAGGAGCTGTCAAATTGATCGCCAGACTTTTGGACCAAGTTTGCTCATCCATTTCCTCTATCGTCTGTCCTGCCGGAAAAGTCCCAGCATTCAAAACCAGAACGTCCAACCCTCCAAATTTACGTACAGTTACTGCCACTGCTTCACTGACTGCTTTTTGATCGGTCACATCGCACTCGATACCCAGCATACCCGGTTCAGACAATATGTTTGAGATATCCGGATTTAAATCCAAACCCACAACAACCGTGCCTTGCTCGAAAAGTTCTCTGGCACAAGCCAATCCAATTCCGCTTGCAGCTCCGGAAACGAGAGCAATTTTTCCTTCAAATTCCGGAGTATTATTTTTCACGCCCCTTACATCGTTCCGTGGTTTGAGTTTTGCCTGCTGCAGTTCCCAATATTCTGCCTCAAACAAATGTTCTTCCGTAACCGGTTTCCAACCTCCAATTGCTTCTGCGTGCTGAATGGCTTTTACAGTATGTTCTACAATGTCGGAAACAATTCCGGATTCTGTTATATTTCTTCCGAATGCGACCGTACCCTTTCCCGGCCAGACACCCCAGCGTGGTGCACAATCCAAACAGGTTTGTTGTCCGTTAGTCTGCCGCTCAAAATACGCTTTGTATCCGGAGGCAAAATTTTCAAGGCTTTTCTCCAAATTTTCCGGATCGAGGACAGCTGGGACCGGTTTGGTGCGGATCAAGTGGTCAGAAGTGATTGTACCGCGGGTCGCAATTTCTTTGACGTTTGGCAGGTTTGCAAAACCGCGGGCTTTCGGACCGTAATTCAATTGAGCCAACATTGCGGACCCACGAATTTCAGAAACCTTGCTGCGAACACGGGCAAGAGTTTGAAGTGTCGGATGTTCCGGAAAAAACGCTTTCCCCGGAACGGAGTCCTGGGCTACCGTTTTAGCACCTGTTTCCACTGGAACTGAGTCCTCGGGTAACGTACAGCTAATCGTCGAATTCTTTCCCAGATACTTTTCTGCAAGCGACACTAAATCAATCATCCGCGTGTAACTTTCAAGAGCACTTTCAGCAAACGAAAAAATACCATGATTTAGCAGTACCATACCTTCGTATTGATTCCAATCAACATTCCGGGACAGCTCATGGACTTTACGTACCAATTTAAATCCGGGCATCACATAAGGAATGATGAACAGACGTTCACCGTATATTGCCTGAATCAACTCCTTTCCACGGGGAGTATTGGTGATGGTTACAACTGCATCTGCGTGTGTATGATCAATCCACTTGAAAGGAATAACTGCATGCAGCAGAGCTTCCACGGACGGGCTGGGTGCATCAGGATTGGTCATGGCCATTTGCTGCTGACGTACCATTTCCACATCGCTGATGTTTTCCACCTCCGCCAATTTCCGTAATGTTTTCAAACGAAGCGGCGTAAAGCCATTCTTTTCAATCGTAGCCAAATTACAGCCGCTGCCTTTGACGTACAAAATCTCTTCTTCTTCGCCAAACAAATTGGTTTCCTGGAATTTGACCGAAGTATTCCCGCCACCGTGCAGTACCAGATCGGAATTGTTCCCCAGCAAACGTGAGGAATAGACTCTCATTTGGAGTGAGTTTTCTTCAAATTGAGAAGCTTCTTTTGGATCCCACAAGTTTTTCATTGGTATTTTATTTCTCTGATTAAAGATATTCTTTGCTCAAATTCTCACCAAAAGGCGCACGCATAATTCCTTTTTCTGTTATCAAACCTGTTACCAGTTCATTCGGAGTAACATCAAAAGCAGGATTGCAGACTTTCATTTCTTCCGGAGCAGTTCTTCGCAAACCGAAGTGGGTAACCTCTTCCGCCTTTCTTTCTTCAATCACAATTTCACTGCCTTCAGCAGTGTTTAAGTCAATCGTGGAATACGGACAAGCCACATAAAAGGGAATGCCGAAGTGTTTTGCCAGGATCGCCAGTCCAAGTGTCCCAATTTTATTGGCCACATCACCATTAGCCGCTACGCGGTCAGTTCCGGTAATAACCAAATCAATCAGTCCCTGTGACATAATATGCGCTGCCATGTTGTCTGTTAGCAAAGTCACGTCGAGTCCGGATTGCTGAAGTTCCCAACTGGTCAATCGGGCACCTTGGAGCAGCGGCCTTGTTTCATCAGAGTACACACGAAACTGAACTCCATTCTGATGTGCCAGATACATTGGAGCCGTGGCAGTTCCAATTCCAGTTGTAGCAAGTGCTCCTGCATTACAGTGAGTTAAAACCCCCATGCCTTCTTTGATCAGTAACACTGCGTTAATACCCATCTTCAAACACAGTTGAACATCCTCTTCGTGAATCCGAATCGCCTCTTCTTCCAGATGTCTGTATAAGGCTTTCGAATCATCTCCGGAAAAAGTTTTAGCACTTTTCAGCATGCGATTAAGTGCCCATTTTAAATTGACTGCAGTGGGACGGGCACTGTCAAGATACTCTGCTTTGACTTCTATTTCCTGCAAAAGCTCTTTTTTATTCAATGCTGTTTGTTCCCGAATTGCGACAAGTAATCCGTATGCTCCTGCCACACCGATAGCCGGTGCACCACGAACTTTCAGCTGCTTGATGGAGTCCCAAACCTGTTCCACTGATTCCTGTTTTTCTTCAATTACCTCAATTGGCAACTTTGTTTGATCAAGTAAATAGAGTTCACCTGCATTCCAGCGAATGGTTTGTGGAAGTGATGTCATGGTTGTTGTTCAATTAGTTTGATGTTGTTGATAAATAGTCATTCCAGCTGATTATAACAACACAACCTCCAATATTGCTCAATTCAAAAAACAAATAATGCGTTCGGCAGAAAAACTTTTGATCTGCAGTTAGACCCAATCATTCGGGTGTTAATCTTGTTGTTTATTGATCAAAAGTATATAATTTTCATAGTAATACACTTAGGTTTGGGAAAAATATTTTCAAAAGATAAAGAGTCTTTGTTCAATTTTAATTTTTAATCAGTTCAAATATTTAATGGACGACAGACGAATAAAAACAAAAATAATCTGCACAATCGGTCCTGAGACTGAATCATTTGAAATGCTGCAGCGGATGGCTGGTGCAGGGATGAATATCGCTCGGCTCAATATGTCTCACGGTGATCACGATTGGCATCAACATGTAATCAAGCTCATCAAAACCCTCAACCGTCAGGTAAAATTTCCCATTGCAATTTTGTTAGATACTCAGGGACCGGAAATCAGGACCGGCCATCTTGCCTCTGATTTGGATTTAAAAAAAGGATCTGTGATTTCGATTGTAGTTCGAGGAGAAAGTGAAGTTGAGGAAACATCCATCCATGTTGACTATGACGATTTGATCAGCTCTGTCCATGCAGGCGATAAAATCACAGTTGATAATGGTTTGATAAACTTGGAAGTACTGGAAAAACTTGAACGAATGATGCGTTGCCGTGTACTTGACGGAGGTGTTCTCAAGAGTAAAAGTCATGTCAATCTTCCGGGAATTAGAGTTAATCTTCCTGCTATCACTCAAAAGGATCGCCGGGATATATTATTTGGTATTGAACACGACGTTGATTACATCGCCCTTTCATTTGTTCGGGAGGCTTCAGACATTCATCAGTTAAAAGAACTACTTGGCGATAAAGTTGGAAAAATCAAAGTCATTGCAAAAATTGAAGATCAGGAAGGGGTCTCGAATGTCAATGAAATCATTGCTGAAGTCGATGGAGTAATGGTCGCCCGCGGTGACCTGGGAATTGAAATTCCAATCCACACAGTACCAACTGTACAGCGAAAAATCGTACGATCTTGTTCTGAGCAGGGGAAGAGAGTGATCGTGGCTACGCATTTACTCGAATCAATGATCTCAAATCCAATACCCACACGTGCTGAAGTGACAGATGTGGCCAATGCGGTTT
>JYMV01025942.1_pt2 | contig 19953 bp, 18 predicted proteins | sample 338911 | NCBI WGS metagenome assembly JYMV01 (sample SAMN03354496, study PRJNA234377) | hydrothermal vent metagenome | biome: Deep sea; feature: Hydrothermal plumes at the Eastern Lau Spreading Center, Western Pacific Ocean; material: Seawater | place: Tonga | collected 2009 | depth 2000 m m
AGTGCTCCTGTCTTTGAAAAAATTGGCTGCAATGTTGCCTGAATCCCTTTCAGGTCTGCGTGACGAATTGGAATAAGACGCATGACATAGTTCCCCCCCTTGGCGTTCACCTTTCCACCATCTTTTGAAATCGGTAAGCGTGAGAAACGTGCATCTGCAGCGGTCAGTATTTCCACAACCTTACTGCCCTTTTTACGTACCATAGCCAGTCCCTGACTGGCCAATATTTTTTCAAAGAAGTAAAAGGCGTCCTCTGCAGATACTTTGAAATTACGAGGAGCAGTGATAGACATTTGCCCTCGCATATTTTTTTCTTCATACACGAAAACGGTGCCGGTATGTTCTGAAATTATTTTGATGAATTCTTTGAGGATCAGTGTTTGAGGCAGATTTATTGTAACCTTTGAGCTTTTTTTCTTTTTTGCTGCTTCAATTTCTACGGGGAATGAGGCCTGAAACAGAAAGAGGCTTAAAAATATTATTCCAGACAACCGATGAAATTTACGGTATTGCTCAGATAGGATGGAAAGAAAGAAAATCATGCAAGACTAGAGAAATTAAACAGTATTTCAGGAATTACTCATTGATTTCAGTATCCAATTTGCCCGCTCCAAATCAGCAGGAGTTGTTATTTTTATATTTTGTGGTTCTCCTTCTACTGTTGAAACTTGATCACCGGTGTTTTCCACCAGTGATGCATCGTCAGTAACTAACCACTTATTTTCTATTGCCTGCTTTGAAGCATCCAGAATCAACTTAGTACGAAATCCTTGCGGTGTCTGAGTGGCAAATAATGCGCGCCTATCCAGAACCTCCGTTTTTTCCTCAGTAATTCGGCGGATAGTGTCCTCTAAGGGCAAAACCGGAATTGCGGCATTATGTTCATGTGCCGCATCTATAATTCGATCAATTAGTTTTTCGCTGCAAAACGGCCGAGCTCCGTCATGTACCAAGACCAGTTCCGGAACTTGTTCATCATGCATAATTTTCAACAAAGCATTGTGAACAGAGTCTTGGCGACGACTGCCTCCTTCAACAAGAACAATTTCTTCTGGAATCATGTTTTCAAATATCTGACGATCCTGTGAGGAAACGGTCAAATATATCTTCCGGATTCTGGGATGCTTTATAAATGTTTCAAGGCCGATCTCAAGTATTGTACGTGTTCCTAGAGGAAGAAGCAATTTATTGTGCTTCGCTCCCATGCGTGTTCCTTGTCCTGCGGCAACAATTACAGCAACCGTATCCTGCTCAGCCATTTTGTACATTGACAGTATATTTTTCAAATATCTCAACTGCCTAGACTAAGAAAGTTTGGTACTAAAAGTCCAGATAAAACAGTGAAATTCTTTGACAAATCAAAATGAAGTGTATATCAGACTTGTAAAAAAGATCACACAAACTAAACTAAGTGCTAACAATTGGACAGAGTGTTTTAATAATGCAAAATAACCATAAACAATAACCAACAAACTAAAAATGTCAGAAAAAACAGCGTTTATAGGACTCGGTGTGATGGGCTATCCCATGGCCGGGTTTCTAGCCAAGGCCGGAAACGAAGTCACCGTTTACAACCGCACCACTGTTAAAGCAGAAAAGTGGGTCGAGGAATATGGTGGGAAACTAGCACTTACTCCAGCGGAAGCATCAAAGGATGCAGCTTTCGTTTTTGCATGTGTGGGCAACGATGATGACCTGCGTTCCGTAACAATTGGGACTGACGGTGCATTTACAGGTATGAGTTCCGGAACCGTTTTTGTGGATCACACTACTGCTTCCGCTAAAATAGCACGTGATTTGGCTGATGCAGCCAAGCTGAAGGAATGTGCATTCCTTGATGCTCCTGTTTCCGGAGGACAGGCCGGGGCAGAAAATGGTGTTTTGACCGTAATGGTGGGTGGCGATCAAGACAGTTTTGATCAAGCAGAACCGCTGATTCAGAATTATGCAAAAAAGGTCAAACTATTGGGTCCTGTGGGCTACGGACAATTGACTAAAATGGTGAATCAAATTTGCATCGCAGGACTTGTGCAGGGCTTGGCAGAGGGCATACATTTCGCTAAAGCAGTCGGCCTGGATGTTGATACAGTGATTGAAACTATTTCAAAAGGTGCAGCCCAGTCCTGGCAAATGGAAAACCGTTACAAAACCATGAACGAAGGAAAATTCGATTACGGTTTTGCCGTGGATTGGATGCGCAAAGATTTGGGAATTGCTTTAGAGGAAGCCCGTGCGAACAAAGCACATTTACCGGTGACAGCCTTGGTTGATCAGTTTTATTCCGAAGTGCAGGCACTCGGTGGGAGCCGCTGGGATACTTCAAGTTTGATTGCCCGCCTTGAAGCGATGCAGCAGATGAACAATAAATAATTTGAGTAGAAAAAATGCATAAATTTGAAGGAAAAATTCTCATTGAAGGAAAATGGCAAACTCCGGATTCAGGCGAAACATTGCCTGTAATAGATCCGAGTGACGGCTGCGAGTTTGGACGAATTGCAAGGGGTTCAGCAGTGGACATTGACCTTGCAGTTAAATCGGCGCAAAACGCAATGCAAGGTGAGTGGGGGAAAACGATTCCGGTGGAACGGGGGCGTTTGCTGCAAAAGCTGAGTAGCTTGATTTTGGAGAATGAAGACGAACTGACTGAAATGGAAGCACGTGATGTAGGGAAACCGCTTCGTCAGGCACGTGTGGATGTCAAAGCCTGTGCACGTTATTTCGAATTTTACGGCGGGGCGGCAGACAAGGTTCACGGTGAAACAATCCCCTATCTTGAAGGCTACACAGTACTAACGCGCCGTGAGCCGCACGGAGTTACCGGACATATCATTCCTTGGAATTATCCGCTGCAAATTCTTGGACGGACCATCGGTGGTGCTTTGACAATGGGTAATGCCTGCGTGCTCAAGCCTGGTGAAGAAGCATCTCAAACAGCTCTGATGGTTGGAGAATTGGCGATTCAAGCAGGATTCCCTCCGGGAGTTTTCAACATTGTTCCCGGACTTGGAGAGGAAGCTGGAAACGCATTGCTTCATCATTCCGCAATAAATCATTTTTCATTCACCGGTTCTCCGGAAGTAGGAACTTTGGTGCAGCAAGCCGCTGCCAAAAACGCAGTACCGGTAACTTTGGAACTCGGAGGAAAATCACCTCAAGTAGTTTTTGCCGATGCGGATTTGGACAAAGCTTTGCCTTTTCTGGTCAACGCCAGCATTCAAAATTGCGGACAAACCTGCTCTGCAGCAAGTCGGGTTTTGGTGGAACATTCGATTTACGAGGATGTGACAGCACGGCTTGCAGAAAAATTTTGTGCCCTTCAAGCCGGACCGGCATTCAGTGACTTAGCTTGCGGCCCGCTCATCAGTCCGGAACAAAAATTTCGCCTTGAAAAATATCTGGAAGAAGCAAAAGCGGATGGATTAAACTTTGCTGCAGAGGGAGTAATTGTTGCTGATGCTCCTTCCGGTGGGAATTATGTAAAACCGCTGCTGATCCGGGATGTTCCTCCAGATCATGCAGTTGCACAGGAAGAATTATTTGGGCCGGTTTTAGCTGTGATGCCTTTTCAAGATGAAGAGCAAGCGGTTGAATTGGCAAACGGTACGCCTTTTGGTTTGGTTTCCGGAGTCTGGACTCAAGACGGAGCACGGCAGTTTCGGATGGCCAAAAAACTCAAATCCGGACAAGTCTTTATCAACAACTATGGTGCCGGTGGTGGCGTCGAATTGCCTTTCGGTGGAGTCAAACTAAGTGGACACGGCCGCGAAAAAGGCTTTGAAGCACTTTACGGGTTTTCTGTAACCAAAACAATTGCCATTCATCACGGAGAATAAATATGCGTCTAAATAATAAAATTGCACTTGTAACCGGAGCCGGTTCCGGATTTGGACGAGGTATTGCTGCTCGTTTTGCTGAAGAAGGAGCAAAGCTCGTTGTAGCAGATATTAACGAGGAAGCGGCGAAAATGGTTGCCGGTGAAATTGGAGACAGTGCGATTGCAGTTGTTGCGGATGTTAGTAAAAATTCGGATGTAGAAGCAATGATTCAACAAACTGTTGCACAATGGGGACGGCTTGATATCCTGGTCAACAACGCCGGAACCACTCATCGGAACAAACCAATGACGGAAGTCACAGAGGAAGAGTTTGATCGGATCTTTGCGGTAAATGTGAAATCTGTATTTTTAACTGCCAGGCACGGAGTACCGCTGATGAAAGAGCAGGGACACGGTATGATTTTGAATGTTGCCTCAACGGCAGGCCTGCGTCCACGCCCGGGACTGGCCTGGTACAACACTTCCAAAGGCGCAATGATTACTGCAACCAAAGCCATGGCGATTGAACTGGCATCATTTAAAATTCGTGTCAACGCCATAAATCCTGTGGCAGGGGAAACAGGAATGCTGCATCTTTTTATGGGAGAAGACACGCCTGAAAAACGAGCACAATTTGTTTCCAGTATACCGTGGGGACGTTTGAGTCAACCGCAGGACATGGCAAACGCCGCACTTTTTTTGTGTTCCGATGAAGCAGACATGGTGACAGGTACTTGTATGGAAGTTGACGGCGGACGTTGTATTTGAAACACTGCCGCAGGATAATTACATTTTTCAACGTCAATGAACCCTGTAAAATAGCTATAAATTTTACCTTTACCAAATAAATACAAATGCTTAGTCACAAAAAAATGACAGTAGCCTGTCTTGATTTTGAAGGAGTCATAATTCCTGAAATCTGGCAAGGCCTGGCGAGACTATGTAATATTGATGACTTGAAACTGACGACCCGTGATATTGCCGATTATGATGAATTGATGCGCTACCGCTTAAAAATTTGTGACCAGTATAATCTTACACTTCGGGACATCCATAAAGTAGTGGAACAAATGGAACCGTTGGATGGTGCATTTGCATTTTTAACATGGTTGAGGCAACGTTATGAAGTTATAATTCTATCTGACACTTTTCGTGAATTTGTAGAACCTTTGATGCACAAACTTCAGTACCCGACCTTGTTTTGTCATTCATTGAAATTGGATAAAGATTTGCGAATCGTAGACTATTGCCTGCGTCAAAAAGATCAAAAACGCCATGCTGTGAAGGCGTTGAAAGCAATCAATTTTCATACAGTTGCAGTTGGTGATTCTTACAACGACATCAGTATGCTAAACGAGGCGGATCAAGGAATTTTCTTCCGGCCAACTAAAAAAATCATAACAGAATATCCGGAATTTCCTGTGACCAATGAATATGCTGAGCTAAAAATTGCACTGGAACGTTTGACAAAAGATGAATAGGAAAAAGGGTGCAAAACTCAAGGAGCGAACTGAATTGCTTTATGGAATCCAGCCTGTGTTGGGAGCTTTGCAGCACAGTAAACGTCTGCTGAATCAACTTTATCTAAAAAAGGATGCAGATTCTTCCGAGCGTCTGAGAGAAATCCGGATCCTTGCAGAAAAAATAAAGCTCCCTGTGAGCGAAGTTCCAGTTTCTCAATTGACGGTAATGTGTCCGGATGCCGTTCATCAGGGCGTGGTCTTACGTTGCGGCTTTTTGCCGTTTACCAGCATGCCTGATTTTCCACAATCGGCTGTTGCAACACAACCATTACTTGTTGTTCTTGATCAAATAGAAGACCCCCATAATCTGGGTGCAATTATTCGAACTTGTGGATTTTTTGAGGTCAATGCCGTCGTAGTTACACAAGATCACTCTTCCGGATTAACACCAGTTGCGTCCAAAGCTTCTGCAGGAGTTTTAGAGTGGTTACCGGTTATCTCTGTAACAAACTTGGCCAGGTTTCTAAATGAACAAAAAACAAAAGGTTTTTGGGTAGCCGGACTTGAAGGAGAAGCTCCTGACTGCTTTACCGATTTTTCACGAGACCGGCCACTTATACTTGTGCTGGGTAACGAAGGACGTGGAATTCGTCGTCTCGTCCGGAAGCATTGTGACTGGCTGGTAAGCATTCCGGGGAACCATGAGGTTTCCTCATTAAATGTGAGCAATGCTGCTGCGGTTGCACTATATCATTTACATACCCTGCCTCAAACCCCCTGACTAATATCCCTATTCTAATTATCTTTGATGATTTTGCAGGGAAATTGCACCACAAGAAACTCATTTGTCTATCGTTCGCAGACAATTTGCAGACTGGATGCAAATCCTTCCTTAAATTGTATGTATTTGAACACAGGAATAATTCTCTCAATTGATTTAAAAGCTTAAACCAAAAACTAAATATGCCGCGTTTTCGCCTGGAAACGGCCTTACACGTCCGGGAGCGTCTTGAAAAGCTCTATCAAAAAGCACTTGCTGAACAGGTACAGGTTGAACAGCAGTACCGTGACAGAAAACAGCTTATGGAGGAAACTTTAAACCACCATCATAAAGATTTAGATGAAGCAAAAACACAAGGTGTGACTATAAATCAACTGTTGATGGGAGACCGGTTTCAGGAAAGAATTGAAAGACAACTGGAACTCACGCAAGATCAACTAAACGAACAACTGGATATTGTGGAACTGAAACGACATGAATTGACCGTAGCCACTCAAAAAAAACGGGTTCTGGAGATTCTCAAAGAAAAAGAAATCAAAAAGTTTAGAGATGAAACGGAACGTTTGGAACGTTTGGAGGCGGATGAAATTGCCCAGAATTATCGACGATATTCTTATAATTAATATATTTTTTGCCTAATATTTACAGATTTTCATACTTAAAATCTTTTACAACATCAGGAATGTAATGAATAAATTATTAAATTTTACTAACAATTTCAAATTCTTATGTTTATTATTTATGTTTGTCATGATGGCAAGGCCCGCTTATAGCATACCAACCACCATTGACGAAATTAAACAAGTCTTTGGGGCACTGTGTGCAGACTACGGGCTTGAATTTTGTGCATCTGAACCTGATGCAGGAAAAAAGACAAAGAAACCTCACAAGTTTACTGAGAGTGAGAAAGAAATTCTGACCCGACTTGCGGAACAGCAGAGCAGATTACGTTTGAGAGCTCTGGAGTTGGACCGGAGAGAGGGGCAGCTCAAAACACTGCAGGAAGATATTCAACGTCAAGTTAGCCAGTTGGAGAAACTTCAGCAGGAAATTGAAAAGGATATCAAAAAAAAGAAAAACCAAGACAATACGCATCTACAAAAAGCTGTTGCTTTGTACTCAAAAATGGATGCGGCAATTGCTGCTCAATCACTTGCAAAACTTGATCGCATGATTGCTGTGAGCATCCTGAAACAGATGAAAGAAAAACAAGCTTCATTAGTACTTTCCAGTATGGGCGCAGAGGAATCTGCAAGTATTATTGAAGAAATAACAAGAAAAAAATGAGTTAGTGATTATGGAAGCAATTGGACAAAAGGCAGTTCTTAGCAGTACGGATGAGGTAATTATTTCTGATGAACTGGGTGTGGATTCCGGAGAAATGGGCGAAGAAAGGATGTTCGATGTTACTTTGGACGAGATCCTTGCAGAACATCCTCTTGACGAAAGCCTGCTTGAGGGACTCCTGGAAGAGGATAGTCTGACTGCCTCACTTGCCTCAAGCATTTTGACTCAAAATCAAGCTAATCCAGAATTTGTTGAGGATATTTTTGGTACAGCAGAGTTGTCAACCATTCCAGCGGAAGTTTTGGATGACAATCTTTGGACTGAAGAAACTCATACTGCTCGATCAAAAGTTTTGAATAAATCGGAACCTTTTCCACAAGAATTGATTGAGGTCCTTGACCCAAGGGTTGTCTCAGATGAAAACACTTTTCAAAATTTGCCGAGTCAGGGTGTGGCAGAAACTGGGCTCCAATCGATTTTGCAGGAATCTGATTTGGAGAATCCGGAGTCATTGCTGCAAACAGTATTTCATCAGGCAAAGCCTCCGGAAGAAGGTGCTGAATTTTCGGAGGATGATTTACAGTCTGTCATGCAGAAAAATAGAAATCTGCCAGTTCAGTCGGAAGAAGATACTGAATATTCAGTGTTGCAAAAAATATTACATCAGGTAAAGCCTCCGGAAGAAGGTGCTGAATTTTTGGAGGATGATTTACAGACTGTCCTTCAAACAAATACAGGACAACAAATTCCGATAAAAGAAAATAATTCGGTTGTACAAGGCCCCGAACCTGTTCAGGAAAATCTGGAAGGACTTCTTCAAAAGGAATTACAAACTGTTTTTCATCAAGGATTACAGGGGAATGGAAAAGATGCTACAAAACCAGTAGCAGAAAACCTGGTAAAGATTATGCCTGCAGAAATACCACCGGCTGCAGAAAAGATTAGCCCGGAGCAAAGCCTGCAAGCAGAAAACCTGGTAAAGATTATGCCTGCAGAAATACCACCGGCTGCAGAAAAGATTAGCCCGGAGCAAAGCCTGCAAGTTGTAGCAAATACTAAAACTGAGAAAAGCTTACTGGCTGCAGATAATTTCAAAGAAGCAGAAGAGTTTGAAGGTGGAGTCAAATCAAAAACGACAGCAGGTTTACAAATGACTGATGTTGAGAATTTGAGTGACAGTGCTGAAAAGGTGTCCATTCTGCCCACTGAAAAGCTGAAAGCTGTGGAAAGTCTCAAAGTTGTAGACAACATAAAAACGAGCGAAACTTTACAAACTAAAACTGCTGAAGTACTTGAAGGTGGAGTGAAATCAAAAATGACAGCAGGTTTACAAATGACTGATGTTGAGAATTTGAGTGACAGTGCTGAAAAGGTGTCACTTCTGCCCACTGAAAAGCTGAAAGCTGCGGAAAGTTTGAAAGTTGCCGACAGCATTAAAACGAGCGAAACTTTACAATCTAAAACTGCTGAAGTACTTGAAGGCGGTGTAAAAGAAAAAACCACGGCGGGCTTACAAACTGCTGAGAAATTCAAAGTAACAGAAGAGTTTGAAGGCGGTGTAAAAGAAAAAGCCACAGCAGGCTTACAAATGAATAGTGCTGAGAAATCAAAAGATATTTCTGAAAATGCATTCAAACAGCCTTTGAATCAGTTCAGGTCATTAACCTCTAAAGAAACTCAACTTTCCAGCAACGTAAAATCTCCTGTAGATTCGGTTTCCGCACCAGGAATTAATGCTGTTTCAGAACTTTCCGGTACATCAATTTTAAAAGGAACCGAGGTTGCAAATTCTCCAAATGGGAACCTGCGTAGTGCTGACCTTCCGTTTAACATGGAACAAGTGGTAAGTCGTGTCAGAATATTAAGTGGTAATGGTGTTGAAGAAATGACACTTCGTTTGCATCCGGAAGAATTGGGGCAAATTACTCTGAAAATCAGACAAGCAGGAGGAAATCTGACGATAGATATGCGAGTTGACAACATGCTTGCAAAACAAATAGTCGAATCCGGATTTGATTCTCTCCGCAGTAAATTTTTGGATCAGGAATTTTCTTATAAGGATTTAGCTCTCAACGTTGATATTAACGAACGTGATTCCAAATATGGCGGTGACCGTAAGTATGCTGAATTCGATGAAGAAATGTTTTCTCCAGAGAGAGGTAATAAAGAAGAATTATCTGCATTGGAAGAAACACCAATTGTTAGGCACCGGACTGATTCCGGACTTAATCTGTACGTCTGAGAAAGGTAAATATGAATATCGGAAACAACGTTGAACAGGCCCTGCAAGTCAGCGCGACAGGCCTACGTAACCGTGCTTCAACGAACAGTACCGACGGAAAAGAACTGGGGAAACAAGATTTTCTGAATTTGCTGATGACTCAAATGGCTAACCAGGATCCCCTTGATCCCATGGATTCAGCAGGCATGATGCAGCAATTGGCAGCAATGGGTACAGTGGAACAGTTACAGAACCTTAATAATCAGACTGCAAAATTGATGGCGATTCAGCTGCAGATTGCTCGGGCCACTGCTGGTAGTTTATTGGATAAAGATGTGGAAGTTGGAGCAAGAGAAATACCTTTGAAAAATGGTGATTCTGTACCGGTTGCCTACAAGTTGGAAGGAAGTGCCGACAGGGTCATGCTCCTTTTGCAGGATTCCACTGGTGAAATGATTCGAAAGATCAACCTTGAAAGCAGAGCACAGGGCGTTCATGAGTTTTCCTGGGATGGCCGTGACAATGACGGAGATGTAATGCCGGATGGGAATTACAGCTTCAACGTCTTTGCAAGAACTGATGGCGGAGAAGATATTGGAGTCACACTGACCAAATCTGGTCAAGTATCCATGATCCGTTTTGAAGGTAGTCAACCACTACTGAAAATTAATGGTGAATGGGTACCTGCCGATGAAATTGTTGGTTTAGGTAATAAATCAATTTTGCGATATCAAAACGCAATCCCTCTTCCAGCACAATCTGAACTGACGACACGAAAAACTCCTGCATGGAGTTCCAGAAGTTCTGATTAAGACCGGTTGAACATGCAAGTTCAACCATAAACGATTAGTTTCAAACTATTCATTTTTTTAATTATATCTACGCGAAGCAATGGACTGTATCGCCTGGTATGTTTCTAATTCAACTTAAGGAGAAATAAAATGGCGTTACTTGGATCATTAAATACTGGGGCCAGCGGAGTAAGGACCCAGGGCAAGACCATGCAGATTATTGGTAATAACATTGCCAATGTGAACACCTTTGGGTTCAAAACCAACCAAGTTGCATTTGAGGACTTAATGGGAAATTCATGGCCTCAGGGATCGGCCTTCACAAAGGCCAGTAATGGTGTGAAAATTGGTAGTGTGGCAATGGACTATTCACAGGGTGCATTTCAAAACACAACTCTCAACACTGATATGGCAATTGCCGGCCCTGGTTTTTTTACCATCGTCAGTGAGGCTACCGGCAAAGAGTCATACACCCGTAACGGTCAGTTTTCTTACGATAAAGAGGGGTTTCTTTCCACTCTGCGGGGAGGACGTGTGCAGGCTTTGAAAGTGGATCGAGTAACCAGTGAGAGTAAAGGGATTCCGGGAGCACTTAAAGTTTTAGGTCTTGTTGATGCTCCTCTACCAACTGGGGATGGATCAAGAGGAACTGGTCTTATAATAGCTGCAAACCTTGACGCTAATGCAGTCGTCAAAGATGTTCCAGTTGATCCAACCAATGTACTGGACAGCATGTATAATTTCGCAACATCAACCACTGTTTATGATGCCCTTGGTAATTCTCACGCTGCAACAATTGCCATGAGAAAACGTCCGGACCTTCCTGAACAAATTGATCCGGGTACAGGCCAGCCAATTGCGGGAACAGGCGTTAGCAATCAGTGGGAATATTACATGATGTTTGATGGAGCTTCTCTGGGACAGGTTCCGGGAACGATGGTCGCAGTGGGCGGCGGATTCATGCAGTTTACAGCTGATGGAAAATTAATTGCTGCGACAGGAGGTTCTTTTGAAGCTCAACCTGGAGGGGTTGGGCCGGATGGTGAGCCTTTGCCTGCCGGGCCTCCTCGATTGATTCCACAGCCTGTAAATCCTGACACAGGGGTTCCGCAATTTGCTGTTCCTTTTGGTGGTAGTAATCCGATAATTCTAGGACTGCACCTCGGAGATGGCTATAATCCGGATGATCCGACAGATCCCAGATCCGGATTGGATGGTATTACTCAGTTTGCTGGAAGCTACAATGTTCTTCAAACCAGTGCAGATGGTAACCCTGCAGGAACTTTGGAAAGTATTTTCCTGGAAGATAATGGCACTGTGAATGGTGTCTTTGATGCAGGATACACTCGCTCAATTGGCAGGCTCGTTTTGACTAAATTTGACAATCCAGGGAAACTTGCTCAAGTCGGAGATAACATGCTTGTAGAAACTTTAGGTTCAGGCAAGAAAGTGACAGGTGAGGCTGGTACTGCAGGTTTGGGTGAAATTCGCAGTAAAAGTCTGGAGCAATCAAACGTTGATCTTTCTGATGAATTTGTCAAGATGATTGAAACCCAGCGTGCCTTTCAGGCAAGTGCTAAAACAGTAACGACTTCTGATGAGATGATTCAGGACCTGATCAACATGAAACGGTAATTAACCGATATAATGAGGGCCAATTTTTGGCCCTCAATTTTTCCCCTGCCTTTTATTAAATTCCCCAAAAAGTTGTCAAAACTTGCGAGACTGAAACACTCGAGATTTTTCTTTTCTCAGGTCTCAGGTCTCAAAAAGACACGGTTTGAGTTCGGCCGTAAACATTTCCTGTTGTTCAAGGAGATGCTGCTAAGCTGCTTTTGTTTTATCTAAAGTTTTATAAAGAAGACCTGTCAACACTATAATGAATGCTAATTGGATATAAATGATTAAACTGTTTAACTCTTTTGTTCCGATCCGGAATTATATGCTCCAATTGCACTGGCAGACCAGTGCAATAAAATTCATCATGCTGATGTCGCTAGGCAATATCATCCTCTACAACTCACATGTTTTTTTATTTTTTTGCTTTGACTGAACATGAATATGTATGGCTAGACAACGGGAAATATGAAAAACTGCAACAAATATCTGCCAGTTTTCAGTCAGATAATTTTCTTCCAATACTCGGGTTTGAATATTCAAATTTAATTGCCGGACACTACGTAGTTTTGAATACAAATACATTTAAATCCAGTTGGGGAGATTTAAGTCCGGATGATCTATATAGTTGGTTAAAAAAACCGGAGCAAAAAGATGCACTTGTTATTTTTGCACATCCCGGCTTTCATTTTTACTGAAAGCCCTTTGAGTTTTCTCATTTTAAATTTGATAAAGATATTGTTGATAAAATAATTGGTATTGAAACTCACCATTGGGATCCCATTACTTTCCTAGGTCCTGGTATGGCGGTAAACTGTTATTCATAGATGAAGCTGTTCAATCCGGATGGTGGCTGGCTCCAATCTTTTCTAATGATTCACATGATTACCGGAATGTACCGGGAAAATCCCGAATTGGAGTTGTTGCTGAAGAGTTGAGTCAGAAAGAGATATTTTCAGCGTTAAAGAAGAGAATGACTTTTGCTTCTTCCTTTCCAATTCAGTTATTTGCATCAGCTCTTGTTGGTGATCAGCAATATCCTATGGGTAGTCACATACCAACTTCTGAAACGTTAAAAATTATTTGTGACTTTGTAATCCCTGAAGAAGAGAAAGTTGGCCTTGAACGAATTGAAGTCTTAATCAATGGGAAAGTAAAGGCTATTAAAAAATTAAGAGACGTTTCAAACGCTGACCTAACTGCTGTCCCACAATCCACTGCAAGCGGTGCCAGACCTGAATCCGGACGTATCGTTATTGATATAAATAAGCCTAATATTCCCAGTAGTCCAGGATATATTTACTTACGGATCTTTGGTTATAAAGCCGGCAAACTAATTCCCAGTCCTATTTATGTCGCACCATTTTATTTAAAGTGACAAAAGACTGCTCCGGAGTTGTGTATTTAAAGAACGGACGTACACCATGAACCACTAACAGAGCTGGTATGTCCGCATAGTGAATTCCGGATGCTATTTTGCAGGTGCTCATTTAGACGATTACCATGCTGTCTTGAATCAAAATCCGTAATAAAGACCAATAAACGTAGCTGTTCCGCCGAGTGAGAGAGGCTTATTTTCAGTGGAGACATCAAAATCAGCGGAAATATACTGCTGAGTGAGAATTATGCCCAGACCATTTAAAGGAATGCGTACCCCAAATTTATAATAAAATGGTTTGTCAACCTGTCCGAAAACAGTACCATAAGTCGTAGAACTTCCTGTTACTAATTCTTCTTTCACTTTTGCAGAATAATTTCCTGTTCCAAAACCCAAAAACGGAAACCAAAAATCTCCCCGGTAATAAAAATTCAATCCGTATAAGAATCCTACTGCAGAAATATCGACCTGAGAGGGATCGTTTTCAAAAGTATATTTTTTTTTGTAACTGTGGACCTCCAATCCAAATCCGCTGGCAACTGACCCATTCGTTTTGTAAAAATCGAAGGACAATACTTTTGGACTTACCTGCCGGTTTCCCTTCAATGAACCATGTTTAGTTTCCAAAGTAGACAGGTATGAGTCAGTTTGTCCAACTACAGGTGCAGGACTTCCGGTGTCTTGCTGCCCATATTGAACTGCAAAATAGACCACCGTTTGCTCTACACACCACCCTGTTGAAACATGGAAAATTAAACATATTACTGTAAAAGTAATTTTTAAAACTTTGCTTACCAATTAACCCCCATTTCCCAAAATAAAACAAAATCGGTTTCATTTCCAAAATTGTTGTAATCCTGAACAAATCCTGTTTCCCAAAAGATTGGACCTGAAACAAATTTATAGCCGAATGCAGAAACACTGGTGGAAACACTTAAGTTTGAGTTTCGCTGTTCCTGGTTTTCTCCACTTGTAGAGCGGGGACTTGCAGCTGTTTCCTGAAAGATGCTGCTTTGCGAGACAGATTGAAAAACAAATGACACTTCTTCTTCTATTCGATATTCCAGGGACATGAACTGATGGCTCATGGACGACGCAAATCCCAGATTTTCTCCAATTCTAGTTTTTCCATCGCCAAAATAGACGATCCATTTATCGAATCCTTTGGACAGAATCAGGTAGTGGCCCCAATCTACACCGCCACTGCGAACTAATTTTTGTTCTCCGCTACGGTCGGAATTGGCAAATTTGTAGGAAAGTTTTAAAGTAACTGCTGGCATGACATTTCCGCCTTCAGACAAGTTCCACTTGAGTCCCATGCTTGGTTCGCCACGTACATTGTAAATAATCTGGTTGCTGGCATAAACAAATTCTCCGTCCTTGACTACATAATAGTCATATTTGTTGCGCTCAGAAAGGGCACGATAAGCTCCACCCTGTTTAAAATTTGAAATTCCAATCAGGCTATGTACGCTTTCTATGCTGCTGTCCATGAATCCACCGTCAAAAGATAAAAATGGAATTTCGAGTTTGAATTCTAATGAATCGGAGATTCCATAGTTGTACTTTAAATTTTTACGTTTAGTTTCTGCATCCAGATACAAGCTGTATCCCTTACCTGCATCCCCGTTTTTATCGTAAAAATCTTCTTTTGTTAATCCGCGGGCCACTTCTTTTTTTGTGATTTGTTCAGTCGGTCCCTGAGTGTTGACAAAAGTATTTGCGATCTCTATTCCGACAGACAGTTTGGATTCTCCGCCTTTGAGAGTAGAACTATTTTCTGGAGTCATGGCCAAAAAAGGCTGACTTACAATAAATTGCGGACGAATTTCCAGGGGACCCAGTCCGGAATTTATTGAGCCTGCTTGAGCAGAATTATTCCAAGCTATAGAAATAATAAAAGCAGACAATAATTTTAATAAACCTTTTATTTTCATATAAATAAACAGGAAACATAAATATCTCGGGTAGCCCTGAATTTTGGCAACAACCACAGTGAAAATGAATCCAAGAGTTATGCCTTTTAGCTTGTGTAAAAATTTGTCACAGTAAATCATTTCGATTTGAAATATTTTGTTTCCTTACCTGGTTGGGAATGATTATATTTGGGCAACAATTCCTGCTGGAAGAATCATTGCATGAAATTAAAACATCTGTTTCGAAAGCAGTCTTTCTGCAATGGTTAAACTTTTGAAAAACACTTAAAAACAAATTTAAAGGAGTCTCTGATTGAAACTTGAAAAAAAACTTGTTTCCAGCGGGTACTGGCTGTTTCGCTGGAGGAGTTATTTCCCCATTGTCATAATTTTGTTTTTCATTCCTGCAATGGGAGAATATGAATATGTGGGAGGCAGTCGGGAAATGACAACTACCTGGGGGTTATTCTGTTTGATTGTCGGATTACTGGGCTTGGTTTTCAGAATTCTGGTAGTTGGACACACTCCGCAAAACACTTCCGGAAGAAATACGAGAGAGCAGATTGCAGAAGTCCTTAATACCAGTGGATGGTACTCTGTTGTGAGACACCCGCTTTACCTGGGGAATTACACAATGGGACTTGGCATCTCGCTGTTTCCATATTCCTGGTGGATGCCTGTGATATACACCTTTGCCTTTGCCCTCTATTATGAACGCATCATGATTGCAGAAGAAGATTTCCTCAGAACTAAGTTTGGAGATGACTTTGAAAAATGGTCGGCGGAAACTCCCGGCTTCTTTCCCGATTTTTCTAAATGGGATAGCCCTTCATTAAATTTTTCATTTAAAAACATCCTGCGCAGAGAATATTCCAGCCTCTTTGCTCTGATATTTTGTTTTACAGCTTTTGATCTGGTTGGCAATTATTTAGTAGTGCAGAAGCCTTACATTGTTCCCATGTGGAACAATTTGTTCTGGACTACTCTTGCTGTCTATTTGATTTTGAGGACCTTAAAGCGGCACACTCAGATTCTGGACGTAAAAGGGCGGTAATTGCAAAACTTTCTCGAATCACAGAATTGTAACTTCAGCAGATAACAGTGTCCAAACTGAATGAAATGATTCGCGAATTCCGCGAAGACATTGGCCAGAGCATAGAAGGACTGGCATTGCTGATGCAGTTGGAGCCAGATGAATTTGCCAGGTTGGAGGAAGATTGGATTCCTCCGGATGACATTCTTAAGCGACTTTGTGCGCTTTTTGAGTGGAATTATAATGACATCAAACGTCTTGCCGACAAAACTCCCTCCGTTAAATCCAAGAAAAAAGAACTGGAAAAACCGGATTCTTCTTTAGCAGAAGAAACTTCGGCTAAAACCGAGGTGCCTCAGTTTGCGAAAATGATTCAGGAAGCCCGTATAACGGCCGGGCAGAATACACTGGGGATAGCCACCTTACTTAGCATAGCTCCGGATTATTATGAAGAATTCGAATCAGGTCTCATTCCTCCGGATGACTTGTTGCGTAAATTGTGTTCTCTATATGGTTGGAACTACAAACAAATTCAACAAAAAGTCAACAGCCAAAGTCCGATTTTATATGGTACCCGGCAGCCTCCACTGACTGTCAAGGAAATGCAGGCAAGACTTCCAAAGATCGAACTGCCGGAAATTCCTGATATTCCCGAAGGTGTTACCCTTCACGAACTAATTCAGCAGTCAAGAATTGAGGCAAAGCAAAATGTAAAAGGAATTTCCCTTTTGCTGCAAATCAGCACTGAATACTACGAACAGATTGAAGCTGGAGAAGTGTTTCCGGAACAGGAACTGCTGAAACGAATATGTTCTCTTTTCGGTTGGAATTATCATGAACTGCTGCAGCGTGAAAAAAGTTCACAATTGAGTAAATTACAGCCTGCAGTTACATCTCTGGATTCTTCAGATTCATCCATAACAGAAGCAAAACTCAGGGAAATTCAGGAGGAAATTGCAGCAAACTGGCAGCAAATATCCAGAGAAAAACAGGAAACAATTCTAACTCATTTGGAATTGGTTAGCAAAATGATGGAACCTTGGAAAAACGAGGACTAATTTGTTAAAAGTAGTGTAAACACACGTGGGCCAACTCCCCAACGATGTGACACGAGATAGAAGATTTTCTATATTAGTTTTAGAGAGCGATGATGAAAAGTGATCTGGGTAATCCCTTCACTTCATCACCTTGTTAGACAACCTTTTTCGTACTATTTGGAAAAGTATTTATCCAATCCATTTGCGAGTCTCTTCAAGGGCATTTATTGCCGCACCACGCAATAAATTCGTATCATTTACTGGTGTTATCAAACGAAAACCTTGTTCAGATAGTTTTTCCGCACTTTCTGGTGTGCTTGCATGTATTCCTGCAATACAGTCGTGTTTATTGATTTGCGTCATAATAATGTTTAGAGCGTTTTGTAATTTTTTGTCATTCAAGTCTCCCAATCCGGCCAACCCCATACTTATACTTAAATCTACGGTTCCTACATAAACACCATCCAGACCGGGAGTCGTCACAATCTCCTCCAGATTTTCCAAGGCTTGCGCTGTTTCAATCATAGCTAATGTTATGACCGTCTGGTTTGCATTTTCAAAATAGTCATCACCCGCATAAACATTTGCCCGTATTGGACCATAGCTTCGGAATCCAAGTGGCGGATAGCGACACGCACCTACAAAAGCCTCTGCTTCTTCTCGACTGTTGACCATAGGACAAACAAGACCATAAACACCTGCATCTAAGAGCCGCATAATGGTGGCAGGCTCATTCCAAGGTACACGAGCTAGTGGTACAGCATCAGTCGTTGAAATTGCATGCAGCATAGACAAGGTTGTCTGATAGTCGGCTAACCCATGCTGCATATCAATTGTAATGGCATCGAATCCAGTGTGAGCCAACGTTTCCGCTGTCCACGCACTTGGAATAGTCAACCATGCATTGATAGCAGTTTTACCTTCTTTCCACAGTTGTTTTAACTTATTTTTTCTCATCTTAGAACTAATCTTTTTGGGCTTGCCCAAAGCCCTCACCAGCATTTTTGTATTCTGCTCTTGGTGGACTAAAAATATCCAGCACCACTGCACCCACCGAATCAGTACGGATGCCATGCGACACACCACTGGGAGTGTGCCAGAAGTCACCTGCTTTTGCCTTAAATTCTTCATCTCCTTGGATACGGGTGCTCAACATGACTGTGAATATTACCAGATGAATTAGACTCTATTTTTACAACAGAAAGCATAGTGTTTTCTCCTACAAAAATTCGGGTATTTATTCCGTCTGCAAGTTTTCTTGTTATACCTTTAGATTCAAGATTTACGTTGTATATCCAATCAGGTAGTTGTTTATTATCAGACATTTAACTCCATTGATAATTCATTTGACTGTTTTATTGGGCTTGGAAAAAGCTTCTCCCCACTTTTTCTTTTTCAACAATACTCCAATCGATTTAATATTGAAAATCATTTCTTACTTTTTTTTGGAATCAAATTCATTTTAAGTCTAAGACAAACATAACAATCCATTGTTTGTTCCCAGATGAAGCTTATTATTAGGAGGAAGAAAGGGGCACTTAAACCTCATGGATCGCTTTTTCTACAATCCAATATTTTCTAACCAGCATGGAAGAAAAGCAGCGAAAATTTCAATAGACCGTCCAGATCCTTAAGAAACCTGAAATAAATCAACAAAATCCCATTTATATTTTCTTGTGAGGCATTCCACTTTACAAAACCATTTCAAAATGGTAGGATTTTTTACAAATTTATGATTTTCCTATATGGGAATATTGCCATAAGAGTATCTCGAGTTACTCAAGACAGAACACTTCCAAAATGGTGTGACTGGAATATCAAAATTGGTGATGGCCATTCGTCGTTTTGGATTCTAGTGCCACTCGATACCAGCAGCTGTTAAATACCACCCATGTCGTGCATTCGGATCAGGTTTATCAAATAATTAATTGTCTTGAATTTCAATCCAGCGATACAAGATTTATTATAGTAGAGAGTATTGAGAGCAATACTAATTTGGTGAGACATCTTTAAGAGAGTGGAGAAGCTACCTGTAGTATGGAGCTGACTGCTGAACATCAATTAGAAAATAAAAATTTGGATCCAGTTTTTCCGGGGTACGAAAAAAACTATTCCTTAAAGAGAAACATATGACACTTTGGACAAATGATATTTTTCAAGTTTTGGTTAACCACCAAGTCCGTCAAGTGGCTTATGTCCCAGATGCTGGACATACCCATCTCATTAATCGATGCGGTCAGTACAGTGAAATGGTATCAGTGCCCTTGACGACTGAAGAAGAGGGAATCGCCTTATTGGCAGGAGCCTGGCTTGGGGGAGATCGAGGTGTGCTCCTGATGCAAAGCAGTGGTGTGGGAAATTGCCTCAACATGTTTTCCTTAACACGAACCTGCCGCATGCCTTTACTGATGTTAGTGACGATGCGTGGAGAATGGGGAGAGTTCAATCCCTGGCAGGTTCCTATGGGACAAAATACAGAAAAATTATTGAAAGCTGCTGATATTCTAACCTTTCATGTTGATGAAAGCAATCGATTGGGAGAGGCGACAGAGGCAGCAGCACGTATGGTCTTCGAAGGTCCTGCTGCCGCTGCTGTTTTGATATCACAGCGTATT
>JYMV01040697.1_pt1 | contig 19948 bp, 23 predicted proteins | sample 338911 | NCBI WGS metagenome assembly JYMV01 (sample SAMN03354496, study PRJNA234377) | hydrothermal vent metagenome | biome: Deep sea; feature: Hydrothermal plumes at the Eastern Lau Spreading Center, Western Pacific Ocean; material: Seawater | place: Tonga | collected 2009 | depth 2000 m m
TATATAAAGCCCTCCGTGATAACGACCCTGATCTGGCAGTTCATGCCTACGAAACGTGGGGTTTTAAAGATTTGACATCGGAATTGGTGGAAATTCTTAATCTTTGGGCCGAGTTTGTCTATGCACCGTTGTTGGAAGACCGTGTGAGGCCGATTCAGGAGCATGAAGGGTTCTACGGAGCAGAGGTCGCACAGAAGGTGCGAGAGGGACTGAACCGTATTGGTGGGATAGCACCGCCGCCAGAGTTTGTGCTGATGGATAGGGCAGCCATCGGGCTTGGTTCGGTATTTACTCATCTACGAGCTGAAGTCAATTGGCATGCGCTATTTCACGATTTAATCGATGGTTTTGACGAATCAGAAGTTAGGAAACGCCAAGAAAAAGCTCTTCGTCTATTTGATCTCGATCTTCCTTCCTGAACTAAAGTTCACCAAGACTGCTGCAAAGCAGGTATGCGTAAAATAGCTCTTGGCAAATCGTTGTTGAGTAGGCATTTTGTCGCCGACAATTTCTTGGACTGATTTCTAAAATACCTAGGGGATAATAATGAAGATTGGGGTGCCGAAGGAACGGCTTCCTGAGGAGTTACGGGTAGCTATTTCTCCCGACACTATTAGGAAAATGATAGCCTTGGGCTTTGATATAATTATCGAAAGTGGTGCTGGGGAAGGTGCCTTTTTTAGTGACACTGTATTCGGTAAATCAGGAGCTCAAATAGCTGCAGATGCTGCAGAGGTATTCGGTGCCGCGGATATTGTATTAAAAGTGCGGCCTCCATCCAGCGGGGACAGTCTTAATGAAGTTTCACTACTAAAGTCGGGTACCATTCTGATTTCTAGCCTCGGTGCTATGACCAACAAGCCACTCATGGAAGCGCTTGCAAGACAGGGTGTCACGGCATTTGCCATGGAGTTATTACCCCGCATTACCCGGGCACAATCAATGGATATTCTCTCTTCACAAAGCAATTTAGCAGGGTATAAAGCTATAATCGACGCAGCTGGTGTACTAGGGAGAGCCTTCCCTATGATGATGACTGCGGCTGGTACAATTGCTCCGGCTAAAGTATTTGTAATGGGTGTAGGAGTGGCGGGTTTGCAAGCCATCGCGACCGCCAAACGAATGGGAGCAGTTGTCACTGCAACAGATGTGCGCCCTGCGACTAAAGAACAGGTAGAAAGTTTAGGTGGCAAGTTCCTTGCCGTAGATCCTACGATAGAGAACGACGCTCAGACGAATAGTGGTTACGCAAAAGAAATGCCCCCTGAATACCTACAAAAACAGAAACTAAGAGTATCGGAACATATCAAAAAGCAGGATGTTGTCGTCACTACCGCGCTTATACCTGGCCAGCCAGCTCCTGTGTTAATTACTGAAGAAATGCTTAAAAGTATGCCGGCCGGTTCGGTCGTTGTTGATTTGGCAGTTGAGGCGGGAGGAAATTGTGAAGTGTCTGAATGCGGTAAAACGGTACAAAAGTCGGGTGTTACAATTATTGGCCACATTAACGTACCAAGTAGGATAGCAGAGGATGCGAGCACACTGTTTGCAAAAAACTTACTGAATTTCATTACCCCGCTTGTTGATTTTCAAACTAAAGAGCTAAACATTGATTGGGAGGACGAAATTATTCAAAGCACTCTTATTTGTCGAGATGGGAATATCGTGCATTCCTCTCTCATTGGACAGGAGAATTGAGGTGGACGCAGAAAAATTATTAGCCCAAAGCACTTTGACGACAGGTGCTGGCGATTCATTTGTATTTCTATTTACGGTCTTTGTTTTGGCTGTATTTGTTGGCTTTTATGTAGTGTGGAGTGTTACACCAGCCTTGCATTCACCGTTAATGAGCGTAACTAACGCGATTTCGTCAGTAATAATTGTAGGTGCTTTGATTGCGGCCGGCCCATCCGATCTAAGCTTCTCCAAGGTAATGGGATTTTTTGCTGTTACCTTGGCGTCGATCAATATATTTGGGGGCTTTATAGTTACCCAGCGCATGCTTGCTATGTTCAAGAAAAAAGGAGGAACCAAGGGTCAACGATGAGCGATGATCTTAAAGGTTTCTTCTATCTAGTTTCTGCCGTCTGTTTCATCCTGGCCTTAAGGGGGCTTAGTTCACCGGAAAGTGCGCGTAAGGGCAATATTCTTGGTGTCACTGGCATGCTTATTGCTGCCGGGGTTACGCTTTTAGACCCAAGTATTTTAAGTTTTGAATTGATAATTTCCGGTGTTTTGATTGGCGGTGCAATCGGCACGTTTATTGCTTTGAGGATCCAAATGACGGCTTTGCCCCAGCTTGTCGCTTGTTTTCATTCACTTGTAGGTCTGGCCGCAGTTTTCGTGGCCGTGGCCGCATTCTTCGAACCAGAGTTGTATGGTATTGGCACAAAAGGTGATATTAGGGTAGCTAGCCTAATAGAGATGTCCCTCGCCACAGTTATTGGTGCGGTTACTTTTTCAGGTTCAATAGTTGCATTTGCCAAACTGCAAGAACTCGTGAAGGGCGCGCCTATCACATTTAAGGGTCAACACTCAATCAATGGGGTGCTGGGTGTGCTTCTATTGGTATTGGTCTTTTGGTTAGTAATTTCAAATAACGAGCAGATTTTTTGGGCAGTTGTAGTGCTGTCTTTGCTGATTGGTTTTCTAATAATTATTCCAATCGGAGGAGCTGACATGCCCGTAGTTGTTTCCATGCTAAATTCATACTCGGGTTGGGCGGCTGCAGGTATCGGTTTCACTCTCTCTAACACGGCGTTGATTGTTACTGGCGCGCTTGTCGGTTCATCGGGTGCCATACTTAGTTACATCATGTGTAAAGGCATGAACCGATCAATATTCAATGTTTTACTTGGTGGTTTTGGCAGTGGGCCGGAGGTAGGGTCTACTTCCAGGGTGGAAACAGAAAGAGCCGTCAAATCTGGCTCAGGCGAGGATGCTTCTTTCATTATGAAGAATGCTAGCCGGGTAATTATCGTCCCTGGTTATGGTATGGCAGTCGCCCAGGCACAGCACGCACTCCGGGAAATGTCAGATCTTCTCAAGAGAGAGGGTGTAGAAGTTTCCTACGCCATACATCCTGTTGCAGGTAGGATGCCAGGCCATATGAACGTTTTGCTAGCTGAAGCGAATGTGCCATACGATGAGGTTTTTGAATTGGAAGAAATTAATTCAGAGTTTCCAAAGGCAGATGTTGCATTTGTTATTGGTGCCAATGACGTAACAAACCCAGCGGCAAAAACCGATCCGTCTAGTCCGATTTACGGTATGCCCATACTGGAGGTTGAGAACGCTGATACAGTATTATTCCTGAAACGGTCAATGGCATCGGGGTATGCAGGAGTGGACAACGAACTATTCTTTCGTGACAATACCATGATGCTGTTTGGAGATGCCAAGGCTACGACCAACGCGATTGTTCAGAGTTTAGGTCAATAAAAGAGCTGACGCTGGTCGTTATTCCATAAAAATTAACGCTAGTCTTCCCATCTTCTTGTCTAAAAGAAGTGCATCTACTTGGCAAAAAATTTTAAAACCCCTCGCGTTCGAGGCGCTTCCTTTCAAGTTTCCTGGCGCGGCGAACCGCTTCCGCTTTTTCCCTCGCTCTCTTTTCAGAAGGCTTTTCGTAGGACCGCCGAAGTTTCATTTCCCTAAAAACACCCTCGCGCTGCATTTTCTTTTTCAGCGCTTTTAGTGCCTGGTCGACATTGTTATCACGTACAGTTACATGCAACTGAATTAAACTCCTTAATAAACAGACATCTGAAGGCCCGGTTTCTACCATACGGCTAGCAATTTGTGAAGCCTCATAAATAATTAAATAGAGTATTATCCTGCGTTAGACGTAAACAGATTTATTTGCCATATTGGACCTATGTCTTTACTCAAGATAGCAAAAATGGGTAACCCAGTGTTGCATCAGATAGCAAAAAGAGTTGACGATCCCAGCAGCCCTGAAATTAAAGCGATCGTGAGTGATATGCTAGAAACACTAGAAGATTCAGAAGGGATTGGTCTCGCTGCGCCTCAGGTTCATATACCCAAGCGTGTCGTTGTTTTTTTTGTGCCTGAAAGCGGGGTTAGTATGAGCGAAGACGATGAAGTTAAAGAAGAATTGACGATCATGGTAAATCCTGAGATAGAACCCCTAACTGATGAAAAAGAATTGGATTGGGAGGCGTGTTTGTCTGTACCCAATATGATGGGCTGTGTTCCAAGGCACATTAAGATCCGTTATAGTTGGATTGACTTAAGTGGATTGCGGCAAGAAAGAGTGGCGGCGGGGTTTCACGCACGGGCCGTCCAACATGAATGCGATCATTTGGACGGCATTCTATATCCAATGAGAATGCATGATTTCCGCTTGTTTGGATACTCAGACGAGGTCAAACGGAATCAGAAACTCATTAAAGCGGGTGAAGCGGCAAGAATTGACGGAAAGGGTGAAAGTTGAGCAATTCGGATAAAACTCGGCATGTTATATTAGACCGCGCATTGGCTCATGTGGTTTTTGACGGCTGGAGTTGGAAAGCACTAAAAGCTGCAGCAAAGGATGCTAATATAGACCCTATCATGCTCAAAAGAGCCTTTCCGAAAGGGCCCCGTGACCTGGTTTATTATTTTAGTGAAAGCGCAGACAAGTTGATGCTAGAAGAGCTTGGACACTTAGATATAGGGTCACTACCTATCAGGGAACGGGTAGCAACGGCTATCAAAACTCGCCTCCAGCAAAATATAGTACATAAGGAAGCATTGCGTAAGCTACTTTCTTATTTGGCGCTTCCGAGAAACTTCCTATTAAGTGCTATTTTAACTTATAGGACAGTAGACTCTATTTGGTACTTTGCTGGGGATAACTCAACTGATTTCAACTTTTATACAAAACGTGGGTTACTCGCAGGGGTTTACACCTCCACTATCCTTTACTGGCTTGCTGATCAATCAGAAGACTGCACCAACACTTGGGCATTCCTAGATCGTCGTATTTCAGAGGTTCTAAAAATTCCATCCTTGACCAAGGTCTTTAAAAAACAGGCTTCAAGCGCCCTTTCTAAGTTCAAGAGGACGCGTTCAAGGATTATTCTTTGAGTGTTTTTAACACAAGTAATTGGAAAGTTGAAATTTGTAGTTCCAGAAAATAGCTTCGTATTCCAACCTCGATGTGCGCATGCTTAACTTAAGGTAACTATTTGTTCTGACCTGGGAGAGGCGCTTTAGATCTATTTCGGGCGGCCAAATTTATCGTCATATTAATTCTGCGGAGTTTCAATTACTGATGCAGTCTGGTTAGCTCTAAATTTCTCCAGGTTACGTGAGATAGTTGGATCGGATAGTGCTAAAATACTTGCAGCCATAATAGCAGCGTTAATTGCACCGGATCGTCCAACTGCAAGTGTACCTACTGGAATACCAGCCGGCATTTGGACCATTGATAAGATTGAATCGAGACCACCCATGACTTTGCCTTCCATGGGTACTCCCAGAACGGGTATAGGAGTGATAGCTGCAGTTGCCCCTGGCAAAGCAGCAGCCATACCAGCGCCAGCAATGATCACTTTTAGACCATTTTTTTTCGCGCCAGTTGCGTATTCTGTCAGTCGACTTGGCGTACGGTGGGCTGAAACTACCAGTGTCTCATTAGTGATCATTAGTTTATCCAGAGTTTCCTTGCTATACCTCATTGTTGCCCAGTCTGACTGGCTGCCCATGATTATACCGACTAGCGGTCTTTTATCAGACATCAAATAAATCTCTGCTTTTATGATTCCTGGATGTATTTCAAATGACGTTATACAATTTTAATAAAAAGAGTGACAAGTCTAGTTGGAATTTCTGCAAACGTTTAGGCGATGATGTCCGGTAATAAACCCGCCTCAATTCTCAAAAATTCATCCTTCAATTGAAGCGTTTATTTTTTCAACGTCGAATTTGTAGTTGATCATTATTAAGATCCTGGATCAAATCCTGGATATGCTCATCTACCTCACGATGACGAACTTTTAAGTCTTCCGGCTGCTTTAATGCATCATTTTGGATATTCAAATCCAACTTTCTTGGTTTCGTTCATTTTGGATATTATAGTAATATTATAACAATATTTTATGAGACTTTGGAATATTACATAAAAAAGATTACAAATGAACACCTTGGAAAGTTGGCCTGACAATCCATTTTGGGATTTTTCCATCGATTTTTATGGCCGTGATGGGGTAGAAGAGCGACTGCTTTTACTTCAAGATAAATTACATGTTGATGTCAATTTGGTGCTTTACTGCTATTGGGCTGGTTATATAGGTGCGCCTTTTCTGACAGAATTGGACGTCAATAATGTTTTGAAATTAATCAAGGCTTGGCAAAAAAATATAGTACAACCGCTCCGAGTGCTCCGTTCTAAACTGAAAAATAATTCCATCATTAAACAAAATTCATGGTCCGGTGAAATACGTAAAAAAATCAAATTAGCAGAATTGGATGCGGAGCGTTTGGAGCAGTTGATTCTATATCAGGAATATTCGTTGACTGGTGATCAAAATATTCAAATGGCGGAGAAATGCAGACGGGCTAAAGCAAACGTGGCTCTATATATTAATTGCCTGAATAGAAAACCAAACTCTAAACATCTTATTTTAATGGATGAACTCCTAGCCAGACTATTTGATTAGCGTTGTTTGCAAGTTGAATTGTGGTTTTAAGACCAGCTATTATAGAGTCAAAATTATTTTTTAATGAGCCCAAATTAGCAGGAAAGTTTGTGTTTTGTACTAGAAATATTTTTCTACACGGTTTATCATCTACCGATGACTTTGTACTGCAAAATGGAGGTGCGTCAATGATTGAGCAAGATCAAGCCGAGGTGCTAAAATCCAGGCATCGTAAATTGGAAGATCAACTTGAAACCGAAAATACTCATCCGTACCCTAATAAAGTCCTTGTTAGTGATCTCAAGCGTCAGAAACTCCGAATAAAAGACGAATTATTAAGCCTGAAGGCACTTTAGTAATCTGCTATTATTCCCCGAAAACTTGGTAAAATTGGTTTTGGCGGGGGCCAGGTTTACGTTATGCTTGTGATTTTTTGTCTTAGCAGAAACTTTTGGAGTTTTCCGGTTGAAGTTTTGGGAATGGTGCCAAAAATAACTTTCCGTGGACATTTAAAATGTGCGAGGTTGTTTCGGCTGTGAGTGATAATGTCTTCTTCTGTGGTTCCTGCGTTAGGGTCTTTTAACTCTATAAAAGCGCAAGGACTTTCACCCCATTTTTCGTCAGGTTTGGCTACCACGGCCGCGGTCAAGACGTTTGGATGCATATATAGAGCGTTCTCCACTTCAATGGAGGAGATGTTCTCACCTCCTGAAATTATGATGTCTTTGGACCGGTCTTTTAGTTCAATATAACCGTCAGGATGCATTACAGCTAGATCACCACTGTGGAAATACCCACCAGAAAAAGCCTCTTTGGTTGCCGCAGGGTTTTTTAGATACCCCTTCATCAAGTTATTACCGCGGAACATAACTTCACCCATCGTTTTTCCATCTTCTTTTACTCGTTTCATGGTTTTAGAATCACGAACGCTAAGGGATTCTAAAACAGGATATTGAACACCTTGCCTCGATTTTAATCGGGCTTGTTCGGCGATTGGTTCTTTATTCCAGTTATCATGCCAAGCGCAAACGGTTGCCGGACCGTAGGTTTCAGTCAGTCCATATGTATGAGTGATATGAAAGCCAATACTTTCTATACTTTTAATCGTAGAAACAGGTGGTGGAGCTCCGGCAGTCATCACTTTTACTGTATGATTAAATTCTTGGCGTTCAGCTTCTTCCGCGTTGACTATCATGGAGAGTACAATTGGCGCGCCACAAAGGTGGTCTACTCTGTAGCTTTTAATAGCGTTATAAATACTAGTTGCGTTAACGTTTCTTAGACAAATATTGGTACCGTTAACCGCTGCGATCGCCCAAGGAAAGCACCAGCCATTGCAATGAAACATGGGAAGTGTCCATAGATATATTGGTCCTTGTAACATGTTCCACGCCAAAATATCTCCTATAGCGTTCATGTATGCACCTCTATGATGGTACACGACACCTTTGGGATTACCTGTTGTACCAGAAGTATAATTGAGAGAAATCGCGTCCCACTCATTTTCTGGCAATGTCCAGGCGAAATTTGGGTCGCCGTTTGCGATAAAGTTCTCGTAGTTAGTTTCTCCTAATAACTCCCCGTCCGGGGCAAGGACGTCATCAATATCAATCACGATTGGGTTAGCTTCAGCAAGTTCTAGCGCGGTTTTTATAGTTTTCGAAAACTCACGGTCCGTAAATAGTACTTTTGCTTCAGCATGATCTAAAATGAATGCTATTACTGGTGCATCGAGCCGGATATTTAACGCATTTAAGATTGCGCCTATCATTGGAACACCAAAATGAGCCTCATAAAGTTCTGGTGTATTTGCGCCCATAAATGCCACCGTATCACCTTTTCTAACACCTTTAGCTTTCAAGGAAGAAGCTAGGCGACGGGCTCGATCATAGGTCTCAGTCCAAGAGTACTTTCTGTCCCCGTGTACCACAGCCGTTAAATTTGGATAAATTCGCGAAGTTCGGGCAATAAAACTTAGGGGAGTTAGTGGTGTGTAATTGGTATCGTTGGATTCAAGGTGTTGTTCGTAAATATTTACTGGAGAGTTTAACACTGCCATGTCGCTCCTCCATGTAGCAAAAAATCATCTTTCATTTTTCTAACACCAGACAATGACACCCTACGGTCAAAATTCTTTAATCCGCCGACGTGTCTAATTCCAGGGAGATGTTTTCGATTGGGCGGTTAATTTGTAGGTTTAGTTCCAAATACCTCCGACACGGATGGTATATCTTTTTCCTCAACGGAGGAATTCGCCACTGGCATGTCATCCCAAGGGGATACGGGTACATTTTCTGATGTTTGAGAGGGCGAGTTGGTGATGCTTTCCCCAGGAACAGTATCGTGGATTCCAACCCGGGTTCGGGCTATCATAACCATTTTTTCCAGTTCAGAAGCAGAGCATAGACCTAAATATATTGGGCTTTGCGGGGTAATACTAGATATGTTTCGATGTGTTTTTTCTCGCACAGCAGTGATTGTGGGTTTAGTCGTACCGATTAAGCGACTAATTTGGGCATCACTTAGTTCTGGATGAGAACGCAACAACCAAGCTATAGCATCAGGGCGGTCCTGACGTTTTGAAATAGGGGTATAACGTGTCCCTTTCTGGCGTGACTTGGGTAAAGGTACTGTCGGCTTAGACATCTCAAGACGGGCAGAGGGATCTAACTCACACCGCTTGATTTCTTCCTTTGTCAGCTGTCCATTAACGGTAGGATCTAGTCCTTGCATTCCGGGAGCAACTTCCCCGTCAGCGATAGCCTGCACCTCCAAGCCGTGCAGGCCGCAAAACTCAGAAATTTGCTCAAAAGTTAACATCGTATGATCGACGAGCCATACGGCGGTCGCCTTCGGCATTAGTGGCAGCGCCATTCTTTTAAATCCTAAAGTTACGTGGGGACGTTGATACGAACATGCGCGTTTCAACCTGAATAAATATACCGTTGGTACCGCAGTGCGTCAAACATGACGGGTTAAAATCCTTAGTGAAATTTGTCCGAGGGTGGGTTGATTAGCATGTCATAGCATAGCATAGATATGGCTTAGACGCAGGAGGGCAATAAATTGGACCTAAATGACCTAGAGCCAAAGAATGTAAAACCAAAACCTATCAATTTAGAAGTAAAGTCTATAGAAGCACTATACGATTATATTGGGGAACTGGAAGACGAGATAAACCGGACTAAGAACGAAATTTCTGCTAAGGAAGTGGCGAGAAAAGGAGCAGAAAAAGTTTTTAAAAAATAACTTAAAATTTAGAGACTTGGGGCTACGCTGTTAGTTAGGCTGTTATCCTCATAGTGTTTTGCCTTTCACTGCTTTGGGATCTGTTGCTGGGCCGGTTTATAGGTTTTTCCCCAAATAGCACTATTTTGATCAGATTTCTTTTTTGAGACCTAAATCTTGAAAACGTTTGTTGAATTTGGCTACCTGACCACCGCTATCCACTAATCGCTGCTCCCCGGTCCAGGCAGGGTGAGACTTGGAGTCTATGTCCAGCTTCATGGTATCGCCAGGTTTGCCCCAAGTGGAACGAGTTTGAAATTCTGTTCCATCCGTCATTACAACTGTAATTTCATGATAATCCGGATGAATTTCTTTCTTCATCAATTAACTCCTAGCAAATTGGGTGAGTTATATACAGAAACTGTTGTTTCGGCGCAAGGGTCCAACTTTCAAATATTAGCCCTCTTTGGTCCTTAAAAATTTTGCAGAGACACTTGCAGCTAAGACTAGAAACATTAGTAGCGCACCAACAAAGAATGGCCAATCTTTACCAAGAAAAACGAATACATAACCGCTACCCATAGGACCCATTGCCCGTGCCAATGTCGAGGCCGAGCGGCCTATCCCTAGAACAGTTCCTTGGTCTCTTTTTGAAACCTGCAAGGACAGGCGACTGGACAAGGCCGGAGATGCCAGGCTAAAGCCGTAGGTTACAATAGCCATGGCGATCAGCAAAAATCCCAGCGTATCAGAAAACGGGATCATTACGAGCCCTATTAATAGTGCCACGAAACCCTGTTGAATTAGTGCTGGTTCACCCCATTTCTTCGACATGGGACCCACAATGGTTCCTTGAACGATAGCGCTGAGAATCCCTGTATAGGCAAAAATATAGCCGTTTTGAGCTACCCCCCAGCCAAAAGTACGTTCCGTCCACATTGCAAATGTGGCTTCCAACGCGGCAAATACAAATACTGCCATGAAAGTAAGGATAAGGGTAATCCGGACTTCGGGTCGAGAGATAGTGAGGTTAAGTCGGGTCCAGCGTTCGGTTGAAGTCTGGCTCGATATATCCGAACGCAACTCCAGTGTCAGCGATTCTTTGAGAAATATAGTTGCGAACATGAGTGCCAAGCCCGAGAAGCCGGCTGCAACAAGTGAGGGTAAGGTAAAGTTTGTATTTGCAATATCACTTCCGGCTAATATTCCGCCAATAGCTGGACCTGCAATAAATCCTAATCCGAACGCAGCACCAATTAGCCCCATTCCCTTTGCACGGTCATTCTCGCTGGTGATATCAGCCATACTAGCAAATGCGCATGAAATACTGCCCGCCATAATTCCGCCCCAGGCGCGCGCTAAATATAGTGAACCGAGGTCGGGCGCACCTGCAAGCCAAACATAGCCAAGAGCCGTGCCAGCTAAACTAATAAGGAGAATTGGCCGCCTACCATGTTTGTCACTTAGCCTTCCCCAAAGTGGCGCTGAAAAAAATTGTGCAAAAGAATATGCCGCCATTAATAACGTAACTTGATCGGGTGATGCGTCGAAATGTTCACCATAGAATGGCAGTAATGGAATAATGATCCCGAAGCCGATCAGATTGATAAATACTATAATAAATAGGATGAGCATACTTAGAGATCTACTTTAATGTGAGAAATTTTCTCACCGCTGAGTGAGTTTTAATTCTATTCGGCGATTCCGAATATAGGCTTCCTCTGTATCCCGCGGATCGATTGGCTGAAATTCACCAAATCCAGTTGCCGCCAAATTAGTGGGTGAGATGCCCCTTTGTACAAGAAATTTGACGACTGAAATGGCACGAGCGGTTGATAACTCCCAGTTTGAGGGGAAACGTGTTGTTCTAATAGGGATCTGATCAGTATGACCGTCTACTCTTAAAATCCAATCGATATTTTTTGGAATTTTAACCGTGATAGCTTTTAAAGTACCGGCAAGTTGCTGAATTTGCTTCTGTCCCTCATTTTCTAGCTGATCTGAGCCTTTACTAAAAAGAACTTCTGATTGGAAAACGAAACGATCTCCAACAATGCGTATACCTGGTTGAGAGCCGAGCACATCGCGTAATCGCCCGAAAAACTCAGAGCGATAACGGGCGAGTTCCTGTACTTTACTGGCAAGAGCAGCATTTAGGCGTTTACCCAAATTGACAATCTTAACACGCCGTTTTTTTGCAATTTTTTCAGAAGCTTCAAGGATATTTGCGATCTGTAGAATTTGCTTCCTAAGTGCGGTAACTTGTTTGTTGAGAAGCGCTATTTGCGCGCGAGTTGTCTGAGATAGTTTTTTCTCAGTTATGAGTTGTTCGTCTTTATTCGACACTTTACTGAGCAATTGGGTGACTTTTTCTTCTAGTTCTTCTCGAAGAGCTTTTAACGACTCAACATCATTTCGAAGTGCGTTAATCTGAGTTAATTGGCTCTCAATTATTTCCTCATTTGCGCCTATATTGGAAAGCGAAAGCGCTAATTCGTTTTTAAGATTGGCAGCCAGTTCTTCTGCTGTTTTGGCCTGGAGCTTGAGGTTTTTGACTTGTTTTTTGAGACCATCACTTATTGAGATGGAAGCCTGAAGCTCGTCTGATAATTTTGCTGTACTTGCCCTAAGCTCCTCATTGGCTTGACGCTCCAGACTTAACAGATCGGCTAAGTTCGATACTTGAACTTGTAAACGTTCCAGGGCTTCATCACGCCCGGTTAACGCGTCATTCAAGAAAAACTGGGCGATGACGAAAACCATCAAAAGAAATATAATTACCATCAGCAAGGCCGCTAGTGCATCAACAAAACCCGGCCATATATCGGTGCGGTGCTGATTTCTACTAATCATAGTAGGCCAATAGTTGCGCCTTTATTTGGTGTTCTTGAAACTGGCTGCAATAGTTCGAGCTAATAGTTTGATCTCACTTCGTACTTGCTTGATCAAATCAGCTCGTCCAGAGGATAACTCTTCCAATAAGCGGGAAACATATACCTCTATATTTTTAATATTGCCTTGGGTTACCTCATCCAGGCTACTACTGCTACTTCGATTATTTTCGGCGAGTTGATCAAGAACCAGTTGCAGATCGGTTTGGTTTTTAGCCAGGCTGACTAAAATATTCTGTTCCGCCCGCATTTGATCTCCCAGTGTGCTAAGTCCATCGGTAAGTTTGATAAGATTGGTGCTACTTGCAATGTTACTTTCTTCCCCGCGAACCAATGTCCTCTGAAGGTTTTCGAGGCTCTCTGCCGTTTGTTCGAGGAGAGCTTGAATATAGGCGGGCACCGATGCCTCTCCGTCGGCGGTCAATGCGCCAGAAGAAAGACGAGTAAGGCTGGACAGCCATTCTTCCAAATCGTTATAAAATCTGTTCTGGGCTTGGCTGGCCTGAAGGTCTAAGAAACCGAGAACGAGTGAGCCCGCTAAACCGAAGAGGGAAGATGAAAATGCTGTGCCCATACCATCTAAAGGCGCGGTCAGACCTCTCTTTAAATTTGAAAATACCGCGGTAACATCATCACCGCCGACGTTCAAACCACTAATGACATTTCGGATAGATCCAACCGTTTCTAATAACCCCCAGAAAGTGCCAAGCAAGCCTAAAAAGATTAGAAGTCCAATGGTATAACGTGACAAGTCCCGCGATTCATCTAGCCTGGAAGCAATACCATCGAGAAGTGAACGCATCGATTGAGCGGAAAGGCTGAGTGTATCCTTTCGGTCACCCAACATGGTTGCCATTGGAGCTAGTAAGCGCGGATTTCTAGCCAACGATAGACCGGGTAAATTTTTTCGAAATAGTTCTATCCAGGTGACTTCAGGAAAAAGAACCAAAACTTGCCGCAAATTATAAATTATTCCTAAAAATAGAACACCAAGTATAATGCCATTTAAGAATACGTTTGCCTGAAAGGCTCGTTCTAGAGGGGAAATTAAAAATATGCCCATCACAGCCAGCGCCAAAATGAACAACACCATTCTAACGACGAAGCGCTGGGGAGAAGTCACGCGTTCACTCCTGGAGGTCCTCGCAAGAGTTTGAATTAAACCTAACGACCCAAAAACTTAGTTCTTCTTGTATTTGCCTATTGCCCAATAACACGTAGATCAACTCTGTTTGGTAATCCAGAGGATACTTTGTTGCCCAATGCTCTAACATCGATCCGTGTGCCCCTAACTCCCTTTTCTATTAGGTATGAGCGAACGGCCAAAGCTCTCGATAGTGATAATCGCCTTGCTTTACTAGCAGCCATTTTGTTTTCACCAGCATAAGCCATCAACTGCATGCGTACATCTTTTTTACTGTTTAATTCGGTTGCAATTAGGTCGAGGGCTTTCCGAGCGCTCGAACTCAATTCCGAACCTCCAGGAGTAAACACCACGTTTACTGAGTTTTTACTAGCAACAGCTTGGGGCAGTGCAGCTTGTTGTATCTCTTGGGGTTTTGACACGACAGGTGCTGTCTGTTTCAATGTTACCTCATTCGGTGTTGGGGTAAGCTTTGAAACATTTTTTGATGGTGGAGGTGCAGGTAAAATAGTCGGGGGTGTTGGCATTTCGCCGGTCTTCACGTTTTGCTGTTTCAGGGCGAAGTCTGAAATTTTGGGTGTGATTGGCTTCGGATTATTTTTAGTTTCAGGTTTAATTTTGGTGGCCGTTTTTGCAGTGGACGGTTTGTTTTTCGTAGTCTGTTTTGAACTAGGCACTTTTCGCTTTATCGCTGCCAATTTACGTTTTGATATGGCGGTGCGTTTGTTATAATTCCGAGGCGAGGTCGATTTAAAGCTTAAACGTTTTATTTTCTTTGCCGCCTTTATTTTTGGGGCGCGATTTATCAAAAAACTGCTGACAGGGGTTTTCTTTGGTGGGCTGAGCAACTGGCTGCTGGGGTTAGAAAAGTTTGACAACCTCCTCGCAAAGTTTCTTGGTTTAGGTAAGCCGGAGATACCGACATGAGAGGCAAATCCACCAAGGCTGCTAATCTCATCGAGAATGCTTAGATCTACCAAAACTTGATTGGAATGATCCCAAGGCTTTAACTGAGCTTGAACCGTTGAAGGGGTTATAAACATTATGGATATGACAGAGACGACAAATATCCACGAAAGCCAACTGCCTCGCCTAAATTTATTGCGCCACTTCATGGTTTAATTTCTCCCTTAACCATTGCATCACCAGAGGTCCAGCCCGCACCCCTACACACGACCATTGAGGATAAGGTAGGTAGTTTGCAAAATGACTTCAACATAAACAAGCCCCTCAATGCAGACGACGGGTGGAAAATAGCATGACCACAATGGATATACCTTGAAATCGGCCACTTTCAAAGATTTTTGATATGATATGATAGGATCAATATGTGTTTTAATTATGGTTAGAGAGAAACAACTTTAGGTTAGGCTATTTTCTCGCGCTAAATATCATATCTAACAGCGGTTTATGTAGAACTGGATTGGCGGCGACGATGCTACCCGTATCTAGCATTTTGTCTTGTCCGGTAAGGTCACTTACAATGCCCCCAGCTTCCCGGACAACTAAGATCCCTGCTGCAATATCCCACGGCTTTAATCCACTTTCCCAGAATCCATCAAATCTTCCGGCAGCCACGTAGGCTAAATCTAAAGCCGCACTGCCAAAGCGGCGTATACCTGCAGAAGCTGACATCACTGCGCCGATTTCCTTAAGAGAAGTCTCGTGGTCAAAAGGTGTACCACGGCCATTAAACGGTATACCCGTGGCAAATATAGATTGGGAAAAGTTGGTTCGAGCCGAGGCTCTAATACGGCGATCATTAAGGAATGCGCCTTGGCCTTTTTCAGCCCAAAATAGTTGCTCATTAATGGGGTCTAATATTACGCCAGCCGTGATTTGGCCCAATTCCTCAAGGGCTATACAAATAGCAAAATGAGCAATGCCGTGGACGAAATTAGTGGTCCCGTCAATGGGGTCGACGATCCAGCGACAATTAGAATTATGACCTTTAACTTCACCTGCCTCTTCCATTAAAAATCCAAAATTTGGGCGGGCACGAGTAAGTTCTTCTTTAAGTATTCTCTCCGTTCGAATATCCGCAGCAGTTACAAAATCGCTAGGTCCTTTCTGGGATACTTGAAGTTGGTCAACTTCACCATAATCTCTTTTGAGACGAACAGAAGCTTTGCGGGCTGCTTGCTTCATTACGTTAATAATTGCTGATTGTAGGGCCATGTGGTGTTTGCATCCTGAAAAATTTTAAATGGTCCAAGCAGATTGGTAAATGATCCTTAGTCTTTAGCCCGCTCAACGTAACATCCGTCTTCCGTTGAAATAACGATGCGTGAACCAGATTCGATATGTGGCGGAACCATAGTGCGAAAGCCATTTTCTAGGACAGCCGGCTTGTATGAAGACGCCGCAGTTTGACCCTTAACTACCGCATCAGACTCTACGACTTCGAATATTACATGAGGCGGTAACTGCACCCCTATGGGATCCTCTTCAAATGATTCTATTTTTACCTGCATGCCTTCTTGCAGAAACGTCACTTGTTGTTCACCAATTAAATCGGCGTGAAGGGAAACTTGTTCAAAGGTGCTTCCATGCATGAATGTGTACATATCACCATCTGCAAATAGGAATTGATAATCGTTCTGTTCCAAACGGGCGCGTTCGACCGTTTCAGATGCGCGAAAGCGCTCATTCAATTTTGTCCCATCGCGAATATCCTTCAACTCCACCTGAGCATATGCACCGCCTTTTCCCGGCTGGGTATGCTGAATTTTTACTACTCGCCATAAACGGTTTTGGTGTTCTATCACCATACTCGGACGGATCGCATTACCGTTGATTTTCATCGCAAAAAACTATTACATTTAATTGGAATATTAAGGGCGGGGAACCTATCAGGTTGACTTTATTGCTGCAATGGGTTTTGGGAACTTGGTTCCCGGTAAATACCAACCTCCACAATTAAAAATGATCTAATTAGCGATTATAGTGTTTAAAGGAAAAGAGCAGAGCCAAGCATCGTTATTGTTTATTAAACCATCTCTGAATCATTCAATACCAACCTAAAATAGACGATATTCTATTTTTCAATAGCCCTATTTTATCAGAATTAATTAGTCTAATTTTCTGACGATTGAATAATTTGATTAAACTCTTTAATGGCTGCGGATGGACCTAAGGGATGATCCCAAACAGCTGATACAACGGCCAGAAAATGGGCTCCAGCGGAGACCAGTGTTGCACAATTCTCCGGCTTAATGCCGCCAATAGCGACACAGGGGATAGTCGTGATGGTGTTCCACGTTGTTAAAATATCCGAAGAGGGTTGTCCCTTAGAAACCTTTGTTTTTGTCTCGAAAAATGCACCGAATGCAACATAGTTGGCCCCTTGTTCAGCCGCTCTCATGGCTAGATCAATGGAGTCGAGACACGTTACCCCGACAATGGCATCTTTTCCCACGAGTGCTCGAGTTTTCTCATACGACGTATCAGATTGTCCTACATGTACGCCATCGCATCCCGTGTTGGCGGCTAGCTCTGGGTCATCATTCAATATGAATGCGACATCCCTATCTTGAACTGTAGGTCGCAGGATCTCTATTGTCCGTGCCAACCAGTCCCGAGAAGCATTTTTGACACGTAGTTGCACGCATGCAACGTTACCAGCATCAATAGCAGCGGCAAGGTGAGCTGAGAATACATTAGGTTCCATAATTTCGGGCGTAATCAAATATAATTTGCAGCCGTTGTTAGACAATTTGACTTCCTCTTGTCGTATTTTACATTCAGTCTGAGTAATTGGGTGCAGAAAAGCCGATGTAAGGGTTTAAAAATAAGGGTTATCAGATCACGGCCCAACTGAAACCGTCGGGTCTATGGTCTATATTTCAAATCCTCTTTTTAGCACCCATCTATAAAATAGTATTATTCTTTTACCGGTTCTAACCAGCTTAAGTATGAACGTGATATAAGTGTTTTAATACAGCATTTTTCTACGAATACGTAATCAATAAATTCTCGTCAAACCAATATTTTTATTATGTTTTTTCTAGATTAAAAGAAGTCTATGATTACGCTAATACCAACAATTATTTGCGTAGGGGCCGTAATTGTTAGAGCAGATTACCCATGGCTTTAGCAGTGTCGATCATTCGGTTTGAAAAACCCCACTCATTATCATACCAACTCATCACTCGGACGAACTGCGACTCTATTACTTGGGTTTCCGCTAGGTCAAATATTGAACTATGCGGATTGTGGTTAAAGTCTACAGAAACAAGAGGCAGTTCATTGGTGCTTAAAATTCCTTTTAGTTTTCCTTCGGAAGCATCCTTTATAGCATCGTTTACGGAATCAATATCGGTTGCTTTTGTCGGAACAAATTTAAAATCAATTACCGAGACGTTTGGCGTGGGCACCCGTATGGATGTCCCGTCTATCTTGCCCTCCAGTTCTGGTAAAACTAGACCAACGGCCCGGGCTGCACCTGTTGAGGTTGGGATCATCGAAACGGAAGCGGTCCGGGCCCTATGGAGATCGCCGTGCAAAGTGTCAACTGTTCGTTGATCCCCGGTGAATGAATGTATAGTAGTCATAAAACCCCGTTCTATCCCCAGCGCCTCGTGTAATACGTGAGCCACTGGTGCAAGACAGTTGGTTGTACATGAAGCGTTGGAGACAATCCGATGATCTGGGGTCAGCTTATCGCTATTGACGCCATATACAACGGTAATATCGGCTTCTGAAGCTGGCGCGGAAATCAGCACCTTTTTGGCACCGGCATTAAGGTGTGCTGATGCAGCTGTTTTGCTAGTAAATAGGCCGGTGCATTCGAGTGCAATATCAACGCCCAATTCCTCCCACGGAAGCTTCAAAGGGTCTTTCTCCGCAGTAACCTTAACTGGCCTGTGATCAACTAATATATAATCACCTTCCACTTCTACATTATGAGGGAGTATGCCGTGGATGGTATCAAATTTTAGCAAATGAGCATTGGAATTAGGGGGTCCTAAATCATTTATGCAAACTACGTTTATGTCTTTGTCATCGTTCTCTAGTATGGCCCTGTAAACAAGTCTCCCAATCCGACCAAAACCGTTTATCGCAATTTTAAGCGCCATTATATTCTCCGTTTAAGGTGGAAAACAAAATTCGAAATTTATAAATGTGAACCCATTCGAAGTGTCTTCTTTACTCCGGCGCAAAATTGGCATGAAAATTAGACACGTCAACCGTGAATTTTAAAATACTTTTGTAACACTTGTGCAGTTGACGGCATCATAGCCCTCAGCATATTGTACTTTGTGGCAATTAGGAATGACGTAACCGTGGTAACTGATCCAACTAAACGCTCTTCTGCTCAAGTGTCTCCAGTTGAAAAAGCAAAAATGAGGCTTGAAATAGCTTTGGCTAGCCTTGAAGAAGTTTTGAAGGAAAAAGTCGCCATTGCTCCAGAGACTGATGACCTTAGCAAAGATCTCGACACAGCTAAACGGGAAATAGCAGATTTACAAATGAAAAATCTCACCATTTCAACGCGTCTAGACAAAGCCATCGATAAAATGAAGGTAATAACGGGTGATTGATAAAAATGGCTCAAGTCACCGTTACAATTAATGACCGGGATTATGAAATAGCCTGTGATGATGGTCAAGAAAATCATCTAATTAAACTGTCTCAATTTGTTGATAAACGGTTAAGAAAATTGACTGACGCAATCGGTCAAGTTGGTGATGCTCGATTACTTGTGATGGCAAGCTTATTGTTAGCGGACGAGTTGTCTGAAGTTTATACGGAACCGGGTTCATCGCAGAATCAACAGCTAACAAGCAGTAAATCTACTTCCAATTTCGGCCTGAATAGTGACGACCTGGACCTTTTTACCTCTAGAATAGAAAATATTGTTGAGAACCTCCAACAATCAAAATGAGAATTTAGTTAGACACTTTAGGGATTGTAAGGCCTATCATTTGTCGGGCTAAAAATAGTAAATAAAGCAAACTACGTTTATGTCTTTGTCATCGTTCTCTAGTATGGCCCTGTAAACAAGTCTCCCAATCCGACCAAAACCGTTTATCAACAAA
>JYMV01020868.1_pt1 | contig 19947 bp, 19 predicted proteins | sample 338911 | NCBI WGS metagenome assembly JYMV01 (sample SAMN03354496, study PRJNA234377) | hydrothermal vent metagenome | biome: Deep sea; feature: Hydrothermal plumes at the Eastern Lau Spreading Center, Western Pacific Ocean; material: Seawater | place: Tonga | collected 2009 | depth 2000 m m
CCGCCCGCTTGCACGAAACTTCGGAAACTCATTTGATCAACATCGTTACTATTCTTTTGGCATTGGCCGTGGGTTCTTCCATGACCGCTGAATCCTTTTTGCGGCTTGAAACTCTTAAAATTATTGTACTGGGCTTGCTGGCTTTCTGTATCGCTACGGCAGGCGGAGTTCTTTTTGGTAAAATCATGTGTAAAATGACTGGCGGCCGGGTGAATCCGCTCATCGGTTCGGCAGGGGTTTCGGCAGTTCCCATGGCAGCACGGGTTTCCCAGAAAGTAGGTTCGGAAACGGACTCTTCTAATTTTTTACTGATGCACGCAATGGGACCAAATGTCGCGGGTGTCATTGGCAGTGCCGTGGCCGCCGGAGTATTCATCTCTCTGTTCGGAGATGTTGCGGTCCTGGAACCGCATGCCGCGATCGCGGATATCGTCGGCAACGTAGAGCCTGGCATCAAAACCGCTATTGCCCAAGTGGCCGGCGTAGCCGCCGGGGGCAACTAGCAATAACTTTTTATTGCCGACAAAGAGTTAGCTCGGCTTAATGAGCCATTGCTCATTGCACTCCTCCGGAGAAGGAAAAATTATGGAAGCTTCATTTCTTGCGGCAGTCAACGTTTCTATCCTGGCTATGGCGGTAATTTTTACCGTTCTAATTATATTGATCTTCACCATTAAGCTATTGGTGAAGTTAATCCCCTATGAAGCTCCACCTCCTAAAGCACCGCGCCGTCAAGCCGCTTCCACTCCTTCTGCAAGTGGCGACCAGGACGATCATGTTGCCGTCATTACAGCGACCTTGGCCATGCACTTGGGAAAGTCTCCTGACGAATTCCGCATCGTCAATATTTCTCAGCTATAATAGAAAAGTTTGCTGAGCTGACAGCCATGATCTAAATGGCAATCGACCCAGGTTGGTTTGTCGTACCCCCACATCTTAGCCACTACGCATTGACATGCCAAACCCATCTTCTGAAAACCTCACACCAACTCGCATCCTTATACTGCCCATGATTTTCCTCCTCCTTGGAGCCTTGCTAAGGGGGTACATGATGAACCGGGCGCTGGGTGGGAATGACGAAAACGCCATGCTCATGTATTTCGGTTATTCATATCCTGAATATATTGCTTCGAACTACTTCGATGCTAACAATCATATTTTCCATACTCTACTGGTCAATCTCATGAGCAGCTGGTTCGGTGAGGAAAATGCCTTAGCTATCCGGTTCCCTACTTTTGTTTTCGGGATTGCCTGCCTTTGGATGATTTACCTCACAGCATTAGAATTGTTTCATTCGCGAAAAATTGCTAACACCGCATTATTGATCGCAGCAGTAAATCCAGTCCACATCCATTATTCGCAGACAGCAAGGGGTTACAGCCTAGTCATGTTCTTTTCGATAGCTGTCATCTATTACAGTCTGAAGCTTTTGCAGTCCAGCAAAAAGAGGAAAGAAATTATTCCATTGGCCATTTGCGGTTTTTTGTCAGTGTATGTGCTTCCGACCAATGTTTTTTTCCTTTTCGGACTGGCTATTTGGCTGGCCACCATCCTCCTGGTTCCTTCCTTCCTAGAGGAATATGGAATCCCCAAAGAGGAGCGGCGAAATAAAGCAATCTATTTTTTTGGCGCTGCGGCTTTCATTGCACTTACTTCCTTTCTTGCCTATAGCCCGGTGTTGGAAGAAATGCAGGAAACCGCCCGCACTCATCAGCTGCTGACCCTCGACACACAGACTGGATCCGCCATCAACCTTACAACTTCCATCATTAAAAAAATTTTCCAAGGACCCCTATTATGGTTTGTTCCGTTTTTGATAGCAGGAGCTTTTTTCGGTTCCAGGATTCACCGCCCGCGCCTCTTGCTTCTTCTAACAATCTACTTTGTGCCTCTAATCATCACCCTGATTACGGGTATAGGCGGTTATCCCAGAAACTACCTGTTCAACCTGCCCCTGCTAGCTCTGTTTCTCGCTGCCGGATTCGTTAAGGTCGGAGATTGGATCGAGAAACGAACGGGACTTCATGGAGAAAAAAACCGTGTCGCCTGGTGGATCGCAGCATTCTATGCAACGATTTCCCTGGGTATTGTCCTGTTCGAGTATTACCCATCCATCCAGGTTCCGGACCCCACTTTCTATCAGAAAAATGTGCGGCAAATGACCAGTTCTAATGACCTGCTCCTTATCAGCGACCCAAAAAATTTTTTGTACGCGCGAATCACCGCCAGGAAAACCCTATTGCAAATCATACAAGACAATAAACTGACTGGAGTAAAGGCCATTCTTCCTAACTCGGCAAACATCGAAGAATATGAAATCTTTACGACAAAAGGACCTTTTCCCATCTTCAATGGCTTGCCGAATCTGCAAGACCTGCATTCAATAAGCTTGGATGAGGAAAGAAAGATGATCTCCATTACGGGGAACGAATCCATATCAGTTCTGTCAAAGGATTTCGAAGCGGATTCCCAGTGGCAAAAGGTTTCGGGCAATGGTGAATTTTTAAAATTAGATACCCATGTTTTATTTGGAAAACATTCGCTGGAGGTACGGGCTTCGTCTGAGCAACGCATGGTCTTGGGAGCCCCGGTTCGGGGAAATTTTCCTATCGTCAAACCCAGCCTGATCGTTCTGACCTGGGCCAGTAAAAAATTTGACAGGAAAACCATTGCCTATCATCCCATCCTTATTGCCCAAGCGGAGTTCAATGGAACGATCCAAACCTTCCAGATGAAAACTGGAAAGATTAATGACGGAATCAATATACAAATCAAGGAAAACCCGAGCAGCTCTGAAACTTATCACTGGTTCGTCAGATCCGCGATTGGAATCCTTCCTCCAGGACGCTATACATTTAAAATCATGCTAAATTGCGATGCTGGGCAACGGATTCTCTATGACGGTCTGCGTCTGTTTTTTATCGAGCTTGCCTGAAACTGTTTTCATTGCGGGGAAACAGCGATTTTTTCAACAATCCTTTAATCATCCGCAGGGGTTGCAGAAGGTAATTGAGTTGCTTTGGGTAGGTTATCCGTGATAGGAGCAAGGAGTTCCTGCGGAGCCTGCAGAATGGCCTGAAAAATTCCCATGACCCGTTTCCCCAAGGACGTAAAAGGAGTCAATGTAATCTCTGGATTATTAAAATCTCCTTTTACGGTGTAATAGGCTTTCAATATGCTTTTTTCATCCCCGCCGGTAATGATTTTTCCGACTACAGGAATTTGGGTCAGGAACCGGTCGAGCCCTGCCAAGGGAGCAATTCCGACCACGGTATCCATTTGATTGTTCACCAAGTCAAAAGTGCCGACTATGGAGGTTCTTTGATTTTCTGTTTCGATCACAAAGTTCTGCGTTTTAAAAATCCCGTCTTTAGCAACAAAATCTCCGGAGATCTGTTTAAAGGAAGATGCTGCATCTTTTTTCAAAGGGTTCGGTTGGGGAATTGAACTGAACAGCCTGCGAACCCCTCTTTTAAGCTTTTCCAGGTTTATGTTTCCGGATTGGATATCCAGGGATAAATTTCCGGACAAGGATCTGAAAATTTCCTTCCAATCCTTTCCACTGCCTTTCAGACGAGCATCAACCGTTTTCACATCCCCGCTCAAACTGTTTTCAAAAATATTGCCAAAAAAACTGAACAGGTTTTTTGTCTCCATATCCCGAGCCTGAACGCTTCCCTCAAAATGGCCGACACCCTTTGCGTCGATCAATATCCGTCCACCACTATTGACAGATGAGTTGGAATCAAAAACCAGGTCCTTCATTTCTATTTCCCGGTTTTTAAGCACAATGCTTCCTATAACCTGATCCAGGGTAAAAAGTTTGTAGTCCAATTTATCCAGGTCAAATCTTATCTCTCCTTTCCCCTTGGCAAAAAACTCAGATTGGTTCAATCGGTCTATGAAAGAAGTTTCTTCGCCTTGCGGCTCAGGTAAAAGCTCATCAATATTCAGTCTCTCACCGGTTAGATTCAGGTCCAGGCTAGGGGCATCGCCTCTTTTATAAACGCCTGAAAACTTGAGCCCACTTTGACCGGACTTGATATTTCCGGAACGAATGTCCAGGCGGCCTTCTTTAAATATCAGGCTGGCATCTACCATCAAGGGAGATAAAAAGTTTTTTGGGCGGATTTTCAGCTCCTTAAATTTCATTTCACCTTCAAACTTTGAATCCTGAAGGTTATTCAAGTTACCAGAACCGGTAATTTTAAAATCGAGGGCTCCGTCCATCTCTGCATCAAGAAATTGAAAGAACTGCCGGGAAGGATAAACCTGAAAATTATCGGAAGCCACGCTGATCGTGTATTTCGGGTTGTCAAGATCGGGAATGCCAGCAGATCCGGAGACCTGGTTCCCGCCCAGTTCATAAGACCAACTATCGATGATAATACCGCCATTTTTTAAAACGCTCCCTTTGGCTTTAAATTTATTCAACGCGTTCGACCGTTTTTTCATAAAGCCGAGAATTTGATATTCCACCTGTGTCAGATCGGCTTGATGTTCAAACTTAAAAGAATCCAGGTTTCCATTCAGATTTAAGGAAACGTGGGCCGGTCCCGCAAATTTGAAGTCCTTGAAAAGGGGGATATCCTTCAAGTCGGTATGCACAAGTTCCGGGAAGTTCAGGCGGAGAGCGTACTCCAGTTTCTTGATATTTTTGCGGTCGATTTCCCCTTCAAGCTGAAACGGTGAATCGCCATACCGGCCGTTCCAGCTCTCCAGCCTTATCTTTCCATCTCCATAGGAGATATTGCCGTTCAGGTCCATCATCGCCATCAACCGGTCAGGATATTTCATAGAGAGGTTTTTTAACTCTATTTTTCCCCACTCCTTTTCGGTTTCTGGCTTGGCCGGGTTGCCCTGCGACCGGTATTTCAGAACCAGCCTGCCGGAAACAAAATCCAGCTCCTCTTTCAAGCCCACCAGAGCATCTTCAGAATCATCAGACAAAACATATCGCAAATCGCTGGAAGCTAAATTGTAGGTCGCTGACATTTTTTCCAGAGGTTCTCCATTGCTGAAACCCATCTCCCCATTCAAATCTGAAAAAGCGCTCTTGGAAAAATTACCGGAAAGATTGTCAAACTTGATAACCGGAATCCAGTAGGCATCCCTTCGCTTTGCCGCCTCCGGAGTGTGGGAGTAAATAATATTTCCATTGAGATTTTCCAGCCGTGGCCCAAATCCTTTCTCATTGAGTGAAACATTGTTAAGAGCTATCCTTCCGGTGATCGCCAGCCTGTCGAAATCATCCAACGGGCCTTTAACATCCAGGCGGACTATTGCGGTCCCTTCAAAGTTATCGTAGACTGCAATGGAATCGAGCAAGGGGTGGCCCTTGAAAATCCGCTTTAGAGTTTCATGAAACTGGCTCATCTCAACTTCGTTTTCGACTTTAAGGTCTACCCTGGGCCGCGTCATGAAGTTATTGATGGTTCCATGCACATTGGTGATGGGCTGATTTTCATACCGGGCTTTGGTAATATGAAGAGTGGCATTTCCCTTGTTCACCTTGAAAGTTCCCGTCACATTCTGCAACGCCGGAAGGGGAGACTGCCAGTCCACATGCTTCATTTTCAATTCCGAAGAAATTAAACTCCGGTTTTTTTCCTGTGCCAATTCCCGAAGCTGATTCAAACTTCCTTCAAATTTCAAAGATTTTATTTTTATCGAACCGTTTTTAAACCGGGACTGTATCAATGCATGATATTCCTCCGGGAAAAACTTTAACGGCAGGTAATCGATACTTTTATTAACCAGAAACGAATCGGTAACCAGATCAAAAGATACGGAAGGATCATTGGAAAGAAAATTTGTAAGGGAACCCTTGGCAGTAAATTTAAATGGCCCCGATTCCGATTTCAATTCTTCGATATAAATTGAGTCCTGATTTAGGGAAACCTTGTACTCCAATCCGCCGCGGTAAGGCACATGAGCATCTCTCAACGTTGGGCGATTTTTATTCAAGTTAGAAGAATATTTCAATGTGCCCTCAGATTTCAGGGCACCACCCAGATTTCCTGAAAAGCTGGAGTCCAAAGACAACCAGCTGTCCGGAGGAGTTTTTGCCAGCACCTTTTTCAAATAGGGCTGAAAACTTGAAACATTCAGTTCATGGACCCGGATTTTGCCATTAATGGAAATACCGGTAAACCCCTGGCTTTCAGAAAAATTGTCGAACGCCCCGGAAACTTGGAAAGCGGTGGGTGAACCCCCGTTGGCAATCTCCCCTTTCAAGGTGAACTGGAAAGGTGAATCAAGAAAATTTTTCCGCACGGAAAAAGAAATATGCTCCAGATTCAATGGAAGGGGGTCTTCAGGGGGACGATTGAAATAGTCCTGAAAATGTATGGCTCCGTCTTCCACCATGAGTTGGTTCATGAGACTGGCTTTTAAAATTTTGAACAGGTTGCTTTCGGCTGGCTGAGTGATCCACTTTTTCACATCTCCTAAACTAAACCGCCCCTCAGCATCACGGACCATCCTGAGAGATAACCCTTGGACAATGATTTTCTTGACCTCCACACGTTTATCTAATAACGGCAGCAACTTGACCACCACCCAAACACTGCGTGCCATCAGTTCCGGTTCTTCGGCACTTCTAGACCTGACCGCTACATCTTTTAGACGAATGCTGAGGCCGCGGACAATATCCATCTCCGCCTCACCGATTTTCACTTCCCTCCGGGTCAACTCCTCAAGCTTCTCTACGGCTAGCGTTTTGAATTCTCCCAAGTTGCGCAACTGGTAATAGGCCAGGGAAAAGACGGAGAAAACCGCGAGAATTAAAGTAAACAGGGAGTAGAAAATGATCCTTTTTCGGGAAATCGCCATATAAATTTTATTGATTGCAGAAAAAGGTTAAAATAGCCCTCGCAGTTTTTTCGCGAGAAAAAAAATTTTCCGAGGAAATTGTAAAATCGGTGCGTAACCGCGCAAGGACAAACAATGGATTTCAGTCAGACAAATCCATTGTTTTCATAAAGCTATAGATCATTTAGGATCATTCGTCCAGAAAATTTCCGTACCACCCCGGCACTCTTTTAGAACGAGTTTCCATTTTACCGATAATGAAACCTACGGAACAAACTCTAATTGTTGGAATTAATTCGGTTCGTGAAGCTCTTTTAGCCTCTAAACGCCGTTGTTACAAACTGATTGTGGAACAGGGAAAAACCCCTCCACGAATCCAGGCTGTGATCAAATTGGCCCGGGAAAAACAAATTCCTATCGAACCCCTGCCCAAGGCTGTATTCCAGAAAAAGTTCCATAACCAAGTTCACCAAGGCGTCGCTGGGTACTTTTCCATCATCGTCACTCTGGAATTGGAAAACCTGATCGAAATTGCATTTCAAAAAACTTCCCTGCCCACACTCGCCATTCTGGATGGAATTCAGGACCCACAAAACCTCGGAGCAATCATCCGATCAGCAGAAACCCTTGGCATTCAGGGACTGATTCTGCCTAAACACGGTACACCGGCCCTAAACGAAACCGTTGCTAAATGTTCCTCGGGAGCCATTGAACATTTGCCGATCACTTGGGTCACTAATTTAACACGCTGTATCGAACAACTGAAAGAAGCTGGATTCTGGATTGCGGGAGTCGTGCCCGATGGGGAAATACCATGCTACCAATACCAGTTCAATACTCCGTCGGCACTGGTTATTGGGGGAGAGGAAAAAGGCATTCGGCCTTTGCTGAAAAAATCCTGCGATGTCACACTCGTGATCCCCATGAAAGGCCAATTGGAATCCCTGAACGCGGCGTCAGCCAGTGCGGTTGTCTTTTATGAAAATTTACGTCAGAAAAAATTGCGGGAAGTAACCAAAAAGTAAAACCGGCACCCACCCTATAACACCTTAACGTAGGATAAAAAGGAATATGACGAAGCCTAAAGCCGGTTGTGGGATCGCATGCGGCGCAAAGCGGCTTTTCTTTTTTTCTTGGCTTCCTTTTGCTTTCGTTTTTTCTTTACGGAAGGTTTCTCGTAAAACCGGCGCCGCTTGAGTTCTTTCAGCAGGCCTTCCTTGGTCATTTGTCGTTTTAAGACTTTTAAGGCTTTTTCAACTTGATTTTGGTAAACTGTTACTATCAAAAACCTTTTCCTCCTACCCTGAGTTTTTAGCCGGGATGAACAACTATTTTTATGGCTCAAAATAACGATTCGCTAGCAAATTCCCAGCATTAATGCTTCCGTCACCCACGAAAAAGCCATCTTAATATGAAGCTTGCGATTATCAACAAAAACCCACATAAAGTCAATACCCCAAATTTATGAACCCCAATCCGGTCACCCAAACCATTCGGATCATCCTGGCAACCTTGTTTTTATTCTGGTTATTGTTTTTTTCCCAGAAGGGCCATTCTGAAGAATTTGCGGTGCCCAATCACGGGTCTCCTTACCTGGATCTGGGCAATCTGGATGTAGACCAAATCCTCCATCTTCCCACCGGAATGGGTGTCACCCTGAATCAGATGATAGATTCCATTTCGGCCTCGCGTGTCATTTACATCGGGGAAACGCACGACAACATCGAAGCCCACAAAGTTCAGTTGCAAATCATCCAGCTTCTATCGGAAAAATATGAGGTAGCTATTGGACTGGAAATGTTCCGCCGCTCGGCCCAGGAGGAACTGGACCTCTGGAACCAAGGCCAACTTTCAAACACGGACTTTAAAAACCTCTTCCACACAAACTGGGGAGAAGGGTTTGACCTCTACCAAGCAATATTTAACTTCGCCAAATCCCATAACCTGCCGTTGATCGGACTCAAACCTACCCGTGAGGTGGAAAACCATTTTCGCGCAGGGGACCCGGCTCCCGGCAACACGCTTTATCCGGAAATAGATGACACCGACCCCTATCACCGGGCTTTCGCCCTGTCCGCTTTCGGTGGCCACCGGGGTACCGCAAAAGCGTTGGAAAAACCTTATAGGATGTTACTTTTGTGGGAAGAAACCATGGCCCAAACCGTGGCCGAATTTTTGCGCGATCCTATCAATACAGATAAAAAGCTGGTAGTGCTTGTGGGTGGGTTCCATATTCAATATGGATTCGGTATCCCCAAGCGTGCTTACCGAAGAATGCCACACAATTATTCCATCATTCAGCCCAGCATCACCAAAATCCCAGAAAACTTGAAAGATAGGGAAATGACCGTGGAAAAAGTCTCCATCCCTCTTTACGCCTCGGACTATGCCTGGAAAGTGGAATACCGAGTGCCCGGTCATAACAAAGTGAAACTGGGGGTGCGGCTCGCCCAGGAAAAGGAAGGCGTGCGTATCAAATTCGTAGCAGAAAAATCCAACGCCCAAAACGCTGGCATGAAATCCGGAGACCTTCTACTTAGCATGGACGGCACGACCCTTGCCGGAGTGGACGATGTTTTAGAAATTTTGGGGGAGAAAAATTTTGATGACCGGTCCACCTTCCAGCTTCGACGTAAAAACAAAATACTTAAGGTTGAAGTGGTGTTCAAACAACCAAAAAAATAACCAACGTGATACCCCATTCGGGGCATGCGTGATGTCCTCTTCATTTTCATTAACCTTCATGCCCTGCAAGGGTAAAGGCAAATGAATAACATAACGCGCTGGACCCAGTGATGTCATCCTGATGAGCCTTTGGCGAAGAAGGATCTCGCTTTTTCTATGTGGTTCAACTTATGTAAAGGTTAATCATTACCACCGGGCGTGGCCCGGTCGGTGAGTTTCAAAAACACCGATTCCAAGTCTCCGTGCTGGTGTTCGGCCTGGGAACGCAACTGGTCCACCGTCCCCAATGCTATCATTTTGCCTTTTTGGATGATGCCCACCCTATGGCACATGGTCTCGGCCACACCCATGGAGTGAGTGGACATAAAAACAGTGGTGCCGTTTTCGCATAAATCCTGAAACAATTGTTTCACCTGGCGCGCACCTTTGGGATCGAGCCCAACCAAAGGCTCATCGACAATGATCACCTTGGGTTTATGAATCAGCGCTCCGGAAATGACGAGCTTCTGCTTCATGCCATGTGAGTAGCCTTCGATCAGCTCATGGGCGAACTCTTGCAAATCAAAAAAAGTGAAGAACTGTTCCGCCCTGTCGCGTGCGATGCCCGGGTCCAGGGAATACAGGCCCGCGACAAATTCCAGGTATTCCCACCCTGTCAGTTTATTATAAAGAAAGGGTCGGTCGGGAATGTAGCCGATGATTTTTTTTACCTGAATGGGGTCCTGCTCTAAATTGACCCCATCTATATGGATGGTTCCGGAAGAAGGTTTGAGAAGACCCACTAAAAGTTTGATGGTGGTGGTTTTACCCGCGCCGTTGGGACCGAGAAAACCGAACAGCTCCCCAGCGGGGATCTCCAGGTTGAGTCCGTCTACCGCCAGAACCGAATCGTAATTTTTAACCAGCCCGTTAATGGAAATCATAGCGGAGAGCCTCCGCCTGCCAGCGTGACCCGGTCCAAAAAAATGTTAATCACCCCGATACCCCTCCGGGGCATGCGTGATGTCCTCTTCATTTGCCTTCATGCCCTGCAAGGGTAAAGGCTGATGAAAAATATAACGCACGCTGGCCCCACACCTAGTGGTGGAGGATTTCGAAGGTGGTCAAGCCTTGAGGGTTGACCCAATCAATATCCAGGGTAAAAACCTGAGCCGCGGGTGGTCCCTTTCTGCACCAGCTGATAAACTGTTCAAGGGTTTCTTTTTCCCCTTCGGCATGAATTTCCACCGACCCATCCGCGCAGTTTCTCGCCCAACCAGATACGCCCAACTGCAAAGCCTGCTCCTGGGTGCCAGCCCTAAACCAGACCCCTTGTACCTGGCCGTGCGCAATGAGATGAACAGCGGAACTCATGAACTACTCTTTCGAAACGCGTCATCAAAAAGATGCTGAATTTCCCGGTAGACCTGGAATTTACTTCCGTCTCCGATTTTCACACCAAATTTGCCGAGGTCACGCATGATACGCTGAAACTCCTGGGTCTGTCCCTTGAAGTTATCGATGAGAGGACGAAAATATAATTGCTCGTCCTTATCCAACCGGTCACAGATTTCCCGGAGCCGGTTTTTTAAAGGTTCAAAATCTCGTTCCATGCCTCAATACTAGCTTTCCATGAACTGGATTGCAATTGGGTAAAAAACTGGAGGGAAACCTTGTTGGAACTTTAAACTTGCGGGAAATCGAGGGCCTATTACTGATTTTTGAGGCGTTGTTTCATGATCGACTTCAAACGCACAACGGCGGGGCTGTTATCCGGGAGGGTAAGAAATTTTTCGCGGGTCAGTACGGCAATTTCACAATCTTCAATGGCTATTACCGTTGCAGTACGTTCACAGGCTGAAATCAAAGCCATTTCTCCAAATAGGTCGTTCTCTTTTAACTGGGCGAGTACTTTTTTATTGCCTTCGGCATCTTCTATATAAACCTCCACCTTGCCCTTTTTAATCAGGAACGCACTGGTGCCGTGGGTACCCTGGCGCACAACCCTTTTCCCCTTGCGATATTCTTTTGTGACAAACATAATGCCCTTTCGTCATTTTTAATCCTTAACTTGAACAAATTGCGAAAAAACAATTCTGATTAAGGATAAATCATTTTTTCATTTTGTCCAGTGGCCTTTTCGGCAGGTTGCTGAAACCAGAGATAATACTTTTTTAGCAACCTGCTAATTTTTTGGTGTTTTCGTTTTGTCCTGATATTTTAAATACAGAAGATTTAACTGGCGTTTCACGTTTCTTATCCGGGCATGGTTCCTTTTTTGAATATATAGATCCTGAGCTCGGAGCATATGCTTGATGGCGTTGGGACCATCCTTTAATAAATCGTAAGCCATACTCAGGTTATAATGCGCCACAGTATATTTGTGGTTGAGTTTAATCGCCTCCAGATAGGCCTCCACCTCATCTTCATGCCGACCCAGGGCGAGGTAGGCCATTCCTAGTTCAAAGTAGGCGATCGCATCCAGAGGGTCTTCGCGAATGATTTCCTTTTGCCGCGAAATTTCTGTCTTGGCTCCTTTAAGATAGGTTTTGAAGTCCATAGCCAATGGCTCTTTCAGCTGTGCCCCCAAAACACCGGTTAACACCAGCAAAACGAAAAGTCCTTTTGCTAAAGGATGAAAAATGCTATGACCGACGGAATAAAAGAAGCGATTTAGCAAATGGGATGTCATTCTCCCAATTTATCATTATTTTGAGAGGCGGGTATGAATTACCGGACATTTGGTAACACCGGCTGGAAGGTTTCAGAAATCGGCCTGGGTACTTGGCAGATTGGCGGGGATTGGGGGGATGTGGATGATTCTACAGCCGAAAAAGTCCTGGCGACCGCAGTCGAAAATGGAGTGACTTTTTTCGATACCGCCGATTGCTATGGCGAGGGTCTTTCGGAATCCCGACTCGGCAGGTTTGTAAAAACATTATCTAAAGAGGTGGTGATCGCGACCAAGATGGGCAGGTTTCCAAGGCCCGGCTGGCCGGATAATTTTTCCCTGAAACAGTTTCGCAAGCACACGGAAGATTCCTTGAAACGATTGGGAATAGAAACCCTGGATCTGACCCAGGTGCATTGTCCACCCACTGACCTTCTGGAACGCGGTGAGGTGTTTGATTGGCTGAGAACCTTGAAACAAGAAGGTAAAATTAAACAATTCGGATTCAGTGTGGAATCCATGGAGGAAGCTCAAATCTGCCTGCGGGAAGAAGGGGTGGCTTCATTACAAATTATTTTTAATATTTTGCGGCAAAAACCCATTGAATCCATTTTCAAGCAGGCTCAGGAAAAACAGGTAGCCATCATCGTCCGCCTGCCCCTCGCATCCGGCCTGCTCTCCGGCAAATTGAACCGGAATACACCTTTTGCCGATAACGATCATCGTAATTTCAATCGGGATGGGCAAAAGTTCAATGTCGGGGAAACCTTTTCAGGACTTCCCTTTGAAAAAGGATTAGAACTGGTTGAAAGCCTAAAGAAACTTGTGCCGGAAAACCAAGTCCTGCCCCAGTCAGCTTTGAGATGGGTTCTGGATTTTGAGGCAGTCAGCGTGGTGATCCCAGGCTCCAAAAACCCTCGGCAGGTGATGGACAATTGCGCCGCAAGCTCATTGCCTCCCTTGCCTCCGGCTACGCACGAGGCCTTGAGTGATTTATATTTTAAGGAGGTCGCCTCCCATATTCGTGGAAAATACTAAGCGGCGAACCGCCGCCCACTAGGCGTGGGGCCAATGAGCAAAAACTTATTTCACCAAGAAGAACGGTTGTTCGCGGACGTGATATTTAACCGTAGCTGTGATCCTCTTCATCATCCTTCATGCCCCGCATGGGGTGCAAATTGCAATGGCTTTTTACCGTTACCAAGCGGGCCATATAATAGATAAAAATATCTTTTTATATTTAATAAAAAACCTGTATTATGACAGGTCAAGGAATGGAATCCCGGACAACAGAATAATCGCAAAGATTATTTGAACCTCAATTACCGGGAATTCATCTTACTTTTGTTATGAAAAATAAATCACTAAATAACTAAGGAACCATGATGCAGGAGACCCATCCTAAAACATTTTCGGTTGAAGAAATCGAACTGACCCCCAACCCCCGCTCGGTGAAATTTATTCTGGACCAGAAGGTTATCGATTCCGGTTCCAAAACCATTGAAGAGGGGGGCTATCTGGAAACAGATACCTTTGCCAGCAATCTATTCGCTCTTGATATTGTTGATGTGGTCTATTTGCGGGAAAATTTCGTATCCGTCACCCTGAGTTCGGCTGACCTTTGGGTAGTTTTTAAGGACAAGGTTAAAAATATTATCGAAGCGGATTTGGGAAAATATGAGGACGGGGATGACGAAGATTCTTCATCCATTCTTGATGATTTTGATAAGGAAAAATATCCCCAACTTGCTGATGATGAAAAAGTCATCATTATTGATGCCCTTCTTGATTCATCCATCCGTCCAGCTCTGGCAAACGATGGAGGAGGTCTGGAAGTGATCGAAGTGGAAGGTCATATTGTCCGGATCCGGTATCAGGGCGCCTGTGGGGGATGCCCCAGTGCCACAGGAGGCACCCTGCGTGTCATTGAAAATCATCTCCGGTCCCAATTAGACCCTGAGATCAAGGTCCACACCTATCTTTAGCCGCAACATCCTTTGTCGCCCGACCTGATAACCCGTTTTGGACTTATTAAACAGAGTTTTCAAAGCTATTTGAAGAATTGCCCGGTAGGTGTATTTAAAAATAGCTCCAGCGAAATATCCTCCTGCTTTAAAAACCCCTGACTCGGCAAGCTTCCTTGTGAGACCAGATCAATGACCGCACAGACTGAAGAGGCGGTAGTCCAGGAAATGGCCTTCCATATTTTGGCTTTTATCTTCTTAGGAAAATAACTGCGCACAAATTCTTCCCGGACCAGCTTTCCTTCTTTCCTCCCTTCTACCGCCACATGGACGTAAACAACATCATCCCTGACCGGTGGTTTGGCATTGACCAAAATTTCCCCCGCCTCATTTCTGCGGTCTCTCATAAACAATTCATTAAAGAAAAACCGCATCAACTCGCCATGCCCAGGATAGCGAATTGTTTTGTAATTCAAATTATTCACCTTGCCATCATAAGTTTCACACAAAGTACCTAACCCTCCTGATGTAGTGAACGCTTCGAGCTGCACACCATCAATCACTATGGTCTCCATTCCTTCCATAGCAGGCACCCTGGCCCTTTGCCCATCTTGGATGACTTCGCAGTCACTGAGATATTCGTTGACCACCCCTTCCGCAGACCAGTTAAAGGCATAACCAAGAAGTCCACGCGGATGCTGTGGCAGAGCCCCGACACGGAGTTCCATACTGCGTAACTGCTCGAATTCCCCAGCAAGGTGCGCCCCGCAAATTCCCACAAATCCGGGAGCTAGTCCACATTGCGGAGCCATGATTCCCTTTGCAGATTCCGACATTTTCCGAATGGCGGATGTGGTGGGGACATCTTCCGTAAGGTCAAAATAATGCCTCCCGGCCTGGTGTACTTTTTTTGCCACCTCCAGATTCAAATGAAACGGCAAACAGGTAAGTATGGCATCGTGTCCAGCAATGGCCTTCTCCAGAACTGGTTCTTCCTTAATCGTTCCTGAAATCACCGCGAAAGGGAACTCCTCATCGGGGCTGGTATCAAAACCCGTGACCTGATATCCGTTCGACTGCAATAATATTGCCGCCAAACTCCCCACGCGCCCAAGCCCAATTACCAAAACAGATTTAAGTTTTTTTTCCATTCAGAACCTTTTTATTATTCATTAAACTGCTGGCACACGTTCCACTCTATAATACAATAATATCCTCAACAGGAAGAATTGACCATGAATCATGAGGATTTAAAAATAAGAGAGGACACTCGTTTTGTGCTGGTCCATTTTACCGGGGAAGATTTATCCACCTATGAGCACATTAAACAGTCGCACCTTCAAGAAGGTGAGCCTGAAATCGGTTTTCATTTCATCATCACGGCACAGGGCAAAACTTTGATGGGAAGGCATGTTTCCAAGATAGGATCCCATTACCCGGAACTGGATGATACCAGCATTGGAGTATGCGTAATAGGAAACCGCGAAGAAATGAGTGACGAGCAATCCATTGCCCTCACTCTATTGCTCGAAAATTTGAAATCTGAATACCCCTCTTTGGAAACCGTCAAATACCTGTATAAAAAGGAATAAGCTTCCTCCATAGCCTGAACAAATAAAATGTAAAGTCGCCTGTGCAGCAGGTTCGTTTTTTCCATTTCCATAATTCCGCTATACTGCCCGCAAGGGGGGTTGCTCCATGATCCGGCAAGTTCTAAAGGTATTTAAAGCTTTAAACTCTAACGAAGAACCCTGGCAACTCAGCCTTGGCTTGGCCTTTGGAGGCATCATTGGCCTGATGTCCTTATGGACCCCGCACAATATCGTCCTCCTCTTTCTCGCGTTTATCATCCATTTAAATTTTGCCCTGCTGCTCATTGGGTTCTTCTTTTTCTCCGGTATCGCATACATCCTCGATCCACTTTTCCATCAAATTGGTTTGGCGGTTCTGACTGCAGACGGAATGCAAAGCTTCTGGAACGGGTTCTTCAGCAATCCCCTTTTCCTGTTTGATAAACTGAACAACACGCTTGTTATGGGAAGCCTGATTTTTTCCCTGATTTCAGCAGTGCCCCTGTTTTTTGTCATCAACTTTCTCATACGAAAATACCGTGAGCATTTGAAAGACTTATTTGAAAAAGCACCTCTGTTTAAATCTCTAAAACTAGCCAAAGCGTTCGACACTTTCAGCGGAGGCGGATCATGAAAATTTTCCGCTGGCAGGGGGTTCTGGCATTCGTTTTGATCGGTGGTCTGGTCGGAGGTTTTCTGATCCTGTTTCTTGATGGAATGATTGAACGGGCTATTGAAGAAAAAGGCTCGATGGCGGCAAAAACCCGGATCGATATTGGTTCCCTATCCACCTCTTTATTTGCACAATCCGTAGTCCTGACCGGTATTGAAGTCGCCAACCCGGAAAATAATATGGAAAACCTGGTTCAGTTTGAGACCCTGTCTTTGGATCTGGATGGAGCCCAGGTTGTTTCCCGAAAAATAGTCATCGATGAACTGCAAGCCCACGGCATAAGATTGAACCAGAAACGGACTCACCCTGCTCAATTGCCGGAGGCTGCCGAGCCCGCCCAAGGCACCCAACAAGCAGGCGCCACCAGCCAAAATGCCCTCCCCGGGCTGGGCGGACTGAGCATAAAATCTCCAGAAGAGATTCTCAAGTCTGAAAAACTGGAGACTCTGGAAGCAGGAAACCGGATAAAAAAAACCATAGAGGATTTAAAAGCCAAATGGAAAAATAAGATTGAAACCGATCTCAATCCCAACGCTCTGAAAGAAACCAAACAGAAGTTGGCTGATTTGCAAAATAAAGTCAAAGGAGGAGGACTGGCGGATATTGCCAATGCCTTAAAAGATTTCAACACCCTGCAAAAAGATATTCAAAGTCAAATCAGCCGCATCACCTCGATGAAATCCGAATTCGAAAAAGACCTGCAAATGGCGAAGCAACAGGTTGCCGACTTGAAAAATCTCCCGCAAAAGGATTTTGAACGATTGAAAAATAAATACTCGCTGAACCCGGAAGGCGGCAAAAACATTCTCGGCTCATTGCTCGAAGGCCCTTTAAAAGAAAAACTCGACAAAGCCTGGAAAGCCTACAAAATGATAAGCCCTTACTTAAACCGGCCATCTTCCCCAGCGGAACAGGAATACGTTCGCGGCAAGGGCATAGATATCCTGTTTGCCAAAGCTTCTCCCTATCCAAACTTTCTCCTCAAACATGGCAACCTGTCTTTAATCCTCTTCGACACAGAAGTGAAAGGGGAAGTGCGGGATTTGTCGGACAATCAAAAATTTTACGGAAAACCAGCAAAGATGAATTTTCAATCGGGCAAAAACGAAGTGTTTGACTCATTTACTCTGAACGTCATATTGGACAAAACCGGCCCAAAATCGCAAGACATCCTTGTTGTGAATATACAAGGACTCAGCCTGAAAAACACAGGCCGCGCAGAACTGAAAGGCGGGTTGGCAACAATTACCGGACAATTAACCATCACTGATGAAAACAATTTGCATGGCAAATTCACAGCCGAACTAGATAACGTTTCGCTTTCCATCCCCGAACAAAAAGGCAACGAACTGGCTAACACCATCGCCCAATCGCTATCAACGATTGACCGGATAAATATATCTATCGGTATTAGTGGAACGATAGAAAATTATCAGCTGGATATTAAATCAAACCCTGCCGAGATCATTTCTAAAGCGGTCAAGAATGCCTTTGCCGGAAAAATGAAAGGGTTTGAAAGTTCCCTGATGTCCGCCATTCAATCCAAAACCGCTGACTCCCTTTCCGGCGCCAATAGCTCGCTTTCCGGCCTGCTGGGTCAAAACAAAATTTTAAATGATAGCGGCTCCGCCTACGGTGGTTTATTGGGCGAGGCTCAAGGCGGGGCATCCGGCCTGGAAAAATCAAAGGGCGGTCTATCCCTTCCCGGCGGATTCAAACTTCCCTTCTAACCACTAGACGTGGGGCCAGCCAACAACGGCCCGTCAAGCCGAGCTAACCTATTAACGGGTCATCTTCGTTATTGCTCACTCCCCCCACGGGTAGTGGTGCCGAGGGCCGGAATCGAACCGGCACGAGGTTACCCTCGAGGGATTTTAAGTCCCTTGCGTCTACCAATTCCGCCACCCCGGCTTGGTTTGTATCTTGAAACAAATCCGGCGTAGAATGGGGGCCACCAGATTTCGTTCGAGTGGAATGTTAACAGGTTCTATCAAAAATTCCAACTGGCCGGATCGGGGTCCAATGAAAATAAATTTCAAGCCTCATCAAGACTTATAAGCCTATTGATCATAGCAACAATGAGAGATCCTAAAAGAATATTGCAGAAACTGCTGGGTCCGGAAATTGAAGTCGAACCTTTTGCGGGGACTGGAGAACCTCTGGAACAAACGGTCCAAACGTTTCGCGACGTGGTCAAATGCCGAAAAGTCCGCAAATATGTGCTGGATCATTTCGGTTTCGACCTGGCCATTTCACCGGAGGTTTTTTACAGCCTGCTGGATATCCCGCAAATCAATTATATCGAAACCACAAAAAGGGATCTGGAAGTGGAAACAATTTCTTTAAAAGATACCCGTGAACCTAATGACTCCGTGGCTATCGGTCATTTGAATTCCGTACTGCGGGAACTTTATGCAAGTCTTTCCCTGATCAAAGAACGTATCCGTAACGATTACCCCAATGCGGTTTTAATAAAAGAAATGCGGTCGGAATATATTGACCGTGTCCATCAACTCGTTCAAACCATCTCGGTATTGCACGGCAATTTGACAGGTTATCTGTTCACCGGTTGGAAAGCAGGAAAAATCGAAAAAGAGTTCTTATCCCTTTTCCCAGAATCGACTAAGGCCCATCCTCTTAGAAGTACCTTCCCTCTCATTAAGCATGAACTGGAACTGTATCGCAACGTTCTAAAAATTGAGGAAAAATGGAAACCTCTGTGCCTCGACCTGTTCGCCATCCTCCGTAAAGAGGACACTCAAGGACTAAACCTGCTTCTCGAAAATATTCAGGAATTGGGCAACCGGTTATGGCAGATCATTTATCAAAGTTCCGCCATACGGCAATGTGTGGACCTTGCGGGAATTGACTTCGGAGACATTCAACCTCTGTTCGATAACAACAAGGTAAACCTAAACCCACTCGCCTAACCGGCCAGCGGCCGGTGGCAATGAGTAAATACTCATCAAGCCGAGACAACTCTTTGCTATTAGAGGAGGCGATTGCCAGCTGGCCCCACGCCAAGTGGCTAGCCTTTGACTTGGAAACCTTCTACTTTGTCCAGTAGCAGGTGTTTGACAGTAGACATTTTTTGTGCTTCCCGGAGGGCCTCTTTTCCATCATCTCTGATCCGATTGAGGCGCAAATCGAGACGCACCAGATTGGTGAAAAGAGGAAGGAATTTGGCCAGAACCAATGCTCCCTCATCGGTAATTTCATTATCTGTAATGACCAGGTTCTGCAAACTCAATAGATTGTCTGACACCGCGAGGTATTTGACCCCTTCGTTACCAATCCGGTTATAAAACAGGTTCAGCGAAGTCAGGTTGACCAGCACTTCAGACTGGGCAAGGTATTTCACCCCCTTGGGACCACACAGATTGGTTCCAAAAGCCAAGTTTGTTAAAGGCCTCAAAAACTCCATGCGGGCGATGTCTTTAGCACCATATTCCTTCAAATAAACAGCAGTAAGATCAAGGGTGTTCCCATCCTTGCTCAAATGCATTCGGATAATTGACTCCGTTTCAGCCAGGAGCCTTTCCTGGCCCATAGAGATTTTGTTGTTGCTGTAATCCATAATTCCTATTCTCC
>JYMV01037572.1_pt1 | contig 19944 bp, 16 predicted proteins | sample 338911 | NCBI WGS metagenome assembly JYMV01 (sample SAMN03354496, study PRJNA234377) | hydrothermal vent metagenome | biome: Deep sea; feature: Hydrothermal plumes at the Eastern Lau Spreading Center, Western Pacific Ocean; material: Seawater | place: Tonga | collected 2009 | depth 2000 m m
GTTGCTGGTGGTCGAGCAGCCGATAAGGCTCGCCGAGTTGGTCAAGCACCCGCGCAAACGGTTCTATTTCAGTTCTAAAGGCGTGTGCAGATACTGCGCCGTGGTACTGCCCCCTGGAGCTCCATTGACACTCGATACTATGGGTATCGATTTGTTGCTGGAGATAATCTATGGCACTTCGGGCAAGCCTAATATGTCTGGGCATCACAGAAAGCTCATCTTGAAGTTGCTGACCGTGGGGAAGGTCAATCGCAAAGCCGGCATTACGACCTGAGGCTGCACCTGCGAGATTCTGAGCCTCTAGCAGAATGATCTGATCTTGCGGTCGGTTCTCGGCCAGGCGCCGTGCTGCAGCCAAACCCGCAAACCCAGCACCGACAACCACCCAATCGGGGCTTACCGTGTCTGTCAATGGCGGGTTCGGATTCCGCGGCGGCAGAATATTGTTCCAGCCGTTGGTGGAGTCATCCTGTGGCAGTAGGTCGATGTGGGTCACGTTCTATCCTGGATGGGCTGCAACTTAGCCATTATGTGATAAAAGCAAAATAGTTCAGTGAGCTCTTGCCCGATGTCTAGAGAGCATCTGTTTGATGGATCTATTTAGCGGAGAACAGCATCAGCGCCGATGAGTTCACGTTTACGGCGCGCGATAAAGGCCTCAAGTTCCTCCAGGATAGCTGGATCTAAGGGAGGTTGTTCATAGTCGTTGATTACTTGCTTCCAGACCGCGTTCGCTCGTTGTGCTGAGTCGAGACCACCGGCTTCCTTCCAGTTTTCGAAGTTAGTCCAGTCCGATACCACAGGTGTATAAAACGCGGTATCGTAACGCGCCATGGTGTGGGTCGTGCCGAAATAATGTCCTCCGGGTTGTACTTCGCGCATCGCATCGATGGCCAGGGTTTGGTCGTTGACTGCCAAAGGTTCGACAAACGCAGCCATCATCTGCATCATCTCTACATCGATGATCAACTTCTCAAACGAAGCGACCAAACCGCCTTCAAGCCAACCGCCACCATGGATGACCATGTTGGCATGCCCCATGACCGCGCCCCAAAGTGACATCTCACTTTCGTAGGCCGATTGGGCGTCTACACTGGTTGACGCGTTGGTGTTGCTTGAGCGAAACGGTATTTGGTATCGACGGCAAAGCTGTCCGGTGATGAGACTGGCTTTGGTCTGTTCCGGCGTTCCAAACGCCGGTGAACCAGTGCGCATATCCACATTTGAAGTGAATCCACCATAGACTACGGGTACGCCTGGTCGCACCAACTGGGTGAGTACAATGCCGGCTAATGCCTCGGCATTCTGCTGGGTAATGGCGCCGATGACGGTCACCGGAGCCATCGCACCGGCCAGTGTGAAGGGTGTCACAATCACCGGTTGTCCTGCCCTGGCGAGTTCGATCAATCCGCCTGCCATGGGCCCATCGAGTAGACGCGGTGAATTGGTATTGATATTGCCGGTGATCACAACGTGTTCGGGCAAGTCATCAAACTCGATACCAAAAAGGATGCACGCCATGTTCAGGCCATCCCGAGCACGGTTGCTGCCGAGCAGGGAAGTGCTGATGCACTTATCGGTATAACGAATCTGAGCCAACAGAATGTCAAGATGTCGGCTGTTCTCGGGCAAGTCGAGGGGTTCAAACCCACCAAGTGCATAGTGGATAATGTCAAAGCTCTGGAACAATTTCTTGTAGTCGCACAGTTCCACATAAGTCCCCGGGCGCCGGCCTCGATCGAGGTCCGATACGAATGCGGGACCGGCGACACCAGAAAAGGTGATGTGGTTACCGCCGATGGTGATGGACTTGTCAGAATTACGGGCGTTTAGTGTGTACTCCGCCGGTGCAAGTGCCATGACTTCTTCGACCATCTCGGGATCGAGGTAGACCATCTCTTCTGCTTGATCGACTCTTGCGCCGCCTTCCGCATAGATCTTGCGGGCTTCGGTGTCGGTCACTTTCATGCCGAGTTCAGCAAGCACTCTCAAGGACGCCTGATGGATGGACTCGATCTCGTCAGTGCTCAGTGGTTCGATGGGCGGCAGGCTGTTGCGAATGTTTTTCCAGGGCAGAGATGTTTTTTCTGGCACGCCGGCAGTCCGGCGCTTTCGCCGTCGGTTGGACTGGGGTTCGACTCGGAGTTCGTTCATGGTGTCGTTGTCTACTGCCACAACACGGATGTTGAAATTCTAAGAGGATGGACCAACAAGATTCGTCAAGAAACTTTGCAGCCAGTCGGCCTGAATCCGATCATACCGATCGCCCAGTTTGTCCTGTTCTACTTGGGTCTGGGCCCCAGGCTGCCCGTAGGCTGCAACGTTAGACACTTGCCAGCGCTTGAAATTCTCCCGCGTACACTCGGGATGAAACTGGAACCCGTAGCTGGTGGTGCCAAACGAAAACGCCTGCAAAAAATGGCCGGTCGTCGCCAGCAGTGTCGCCCCTTCGGGCAGAGTAAACCCATGATAATGGGATTCGGTACCGTATATCCCGTCGGGAAGGAACCCGCGGGCGTCTTCAGTCAGTGTTAACGGGTAATAGCCGAATTCATGAAATCCTTCGGGATGGGGCCCGATCGTCGAACCCAGGGCATGGGCAATGATCTGACCACCCAGACAAAATCCGACCGTTGGAATATTGCGGGCAATGCACTGCTCAGCCCAGCGGACTTCGCTTTTCAGCCAGGGATAACGGTCCGTGTGCCAGTCTATTTCGTCTTCAGGTTTGCCTCCACCATAGATTACGGTAATCGCAACCGAGTCGTCGGGTTCATCCAGTGGATCGCCGTGATCGACGTGTCGCCAGTCGAGTTCATAACCAAGCTGTGCCAGCTGGGTCGATGCTCGGTCCTGGTTCGCGGGTCCATCAGACCCATGCGGGATCAATACTGCCCGTGCCATGAAATGCCCTCCGATCCCTCCATCCTTTTTTGTGTCACAGGCTATCCCGTGCGATGCACCTGGGATCCTGTTTTGGTTGGCACCGGTAGAGTACAACAAGTCTCAGCACAAACCAAAGCTTGTCAAAGTTCTGATATCCCCAACATCAGTGGTCCGATAAACTACGCCCGTTGTCAGCTTAAATAGTCTTATGCCAGATAACGATTTGCCATATCGCTAACACTCAATCTGAGAGAAAGACAATAATCAATGTCTGTCAGTGCTGAATCATCATCCGGGCGCCGGGGTCGCCGGACCCGGCGGGTCGATGCGGCCAAGGCTGAAGTCATTGAACAGTTGCCGTGGACACAACCGGTCTACACCGATCCCCCCACAGAACCTTTGGATGAAGACGGCCTTGAAGCTGTCCATAATGCGGCGATGCGAATCGTGGAAGAGATCGGGATTGATTTTCTCCATGAGGACGCGCGACGTGTTTTGAAAGAAGCCGGTTGCGAGGTGCAGCCGGATTCGCCGACGGTCCGCATGGACCGGGCATTTGTGATGGAGCAGGTCGAGAAAGCACCCGAGTCTATTACGCTAGAGCCCCGAAATCCAGATCACACCCTGATATTCGGAGGTGCCTATGCCGCGTTCGGGCAGGTGGCCAGCCCGCCTAATGTATCGGACCTTGACGGTGGGCGCCGCACGGGTAATCGCAAGGACTACCAGAATCTGCTCCGTCTGGCCCAAAGTTTTAACTGTATTCACTTCACCGGTGGTCACCCGGTGGAGCCTGTAGACCTGCATGCATCTACCCGCCATCTGGACGCCTTGTTTGACATGCTCACCCTCACTGACAAACTGGTCCACGCTTACTCGTTGGGTAAAGAGCGTATGGTAGATGCCATTGAAATGGTGCGGATCGCAGCGGGTCTTGATGATGAGGCGTTTGATGCGGCACCGCGGATGTTCACCAACATCAACTCGTCATCACCACTGAAGCATGACTGGCCAATGCTCGACGGCGCCATGCGGCTTGCCAAACGCAATCAGCTGGTGATTGTTACGCCCTTTACGCTCTCCGGTGCGATGGCGCCGATCACCCTGGCCGGGGCCTTGGCGCAGCAGACCGCCGAGTGCCTGGCAGCACTCGCATTGCTGCAGGTGGTGCGCCCCGGCGCGCCGGTTGCTTACGGTTCGTTTACCTCCAATGTGGACATGAAATCCGGTGCACCGGCCTTTGGTACCCCGGAATACGTACGGGCCACGCAGATCTCCGGTCAGCTGGCCCGGCGCTACAAGCTGCCGTGGCGGGCCTCCAATGCCAACGCCGCCAACTGCGTCGATGCCCAGGCCACCTGGGAAAGTGCAGCATCGTTGTGGGCCTGTTCTACGGCGAGAGCCAACATCGTTTACCACGCAGCCGGCTGGCTGGAAGGCGGGCTGTGTGCGAGTTTTGAGAAATTCGTGATCGACTGTGAGATGTTGCAGCAGCTGGCCTATTACCATCAGCCGGTCGGTGTCACCGAAGCCGATTTGGCCGTCGACGCGATCAGAGACGTCGGCCCGACGGGTCATTTCTTGGGCAGTGCGCACACCCAGGAACGCTATAAGACTGCCTTTTACAGTCCGTTCCTATCGGACTGGAGCAACTTTGAAAACTGGGAGGAAGGGGGCGCTGTGGAGACACCGCAGCGGGCGAATCGCATTTTCAAACAGATGCTCGAACACTACCAACCGCCACCGATGGCACCCGCCACGCTTGAGGCGTTGACAGAATTTGTTGAGCGGCGCCGAGCAGAAGGTGGAGCACCCACCGATTTTTAGGTCGCGGGATATTCTGTCAAAGACGTCGTCTCCTGGGTTCCGGTAAAGGACTACTGGGTTTAAACCCAGTATGGGTTTGTGGCCGGTTGTACCAGACAACGTACAGTAGCGATATCGGACAAGAAAATTGGCAACAAAGGTGTGAGCGGTCAACCAACCCTATTCACTACGTCGATCCGATGATACGTGCAGAAACAACAACCATGACCGCGCAACAAAAAGTACTGGGCAATCTGGCATTCTGCTGTGGCGTGACCATCTGGGCAACGATGTTTCCCGCCACGGAATATCTGCTGAACAACTGGGACCCCGTCGCCATTACGTTTGTGCGGATGAGTGGGGGAGGATTGGTATTGCTGGTGGTGTTTGCCCTGCTGGAAGATGTGTCGGCTACGCTGAGGGCGGCCCCCTGGGGCAAGATTTTCCTGCTCGGTATCGTGGGTGTCGCGTTGTCTACTTTTCTGTTTGCCTGGGGTATCCAGCTTTCAAGTGCGGTGGCCGGTGCGTTGATTGCAGCGACCGGGCCGATCGTTGCTGCACTGATCACGGGTCTGGTTTACGGACAAGCGCTGCAAAAAGGTATCGTGTTCGGGGTCCTGTTGGCGGTCGCTGGCGGGATCTGTGCCATCTTCGCCACCGGCGGTGGTGCGGTCGATTTCAAAGGCGGTGAGATCGTGGTGTTGTTGGCGATGGCAATCTGGGTCTGGTACTCGTATAACTGCCAGCGCTGGCTCAAGGGTCTGCCGCAGGTGAGCATCGCCGCCCTGACCGTGGCTGCAGGCAGCATTGGATTCGCTGCCTATGTTGGGATCGCAGAGTTGTCGGGGCTTGACGATGTTCGTTTTGGCACGGAACTGAAGGAGTGGTTGGTGATCGGTTGGCTTTCGATTGGACCGGCTTCTACATCAATATTTCTCTGGCATTTTGGTGTCAGCCGGGTGGGTGTGACAATCGGTTCGATGTACCAGAACCTGGTGCCGATTATCGTGGTGCTGATCACCATCAGCCAGGGCCGGTACCCCACTTACCTGCACCTGATTGCAGGTGCGCTCATTATTGCTGGAGTGCTCTATACCCAGATTCGGAATCTTTCTGCGAGCCCGTGAACGGCGTTGACACCTTTCGACGTTTTTTCAACAATGAATGCTAAACGGATATGACAGTTGAGATTTTCTTCAACAACCTGTCTGACTGGAACAGATCGTGATCTGAAGCTTTTTAGGTGGATCAGGTAGGGGTAGGGACAGCAAAGGAGGGAGATATGCATGTCGGGTTTATTGGGCTGGGCAACATGGGGGCGCCGCTCGCCCGTCGGTTGTGTACTGACCATACGCTTTGGGTATTTGACCAATCGCAAACAGCCGTCGATGCGTTTACTGGGGCGGATGCCCAGGTCGTTAAAAGTGCGGCTGAGCTTGCAGAATCTGTCGACATTGTTCTGACTTGTCTGCCAACCTCGGAGGATCTTCGGTCGCTTTTATTCGGCGAGCAGCAGGTGGCTTCAGCACTTAACAAGGGTACTATGCTGATCGATATGACGACTGGGGATCCAGGCATTACCCGGGAGCTCGCTGCCAAACTGGCGATAGAGGGCATTGAGTTGATTGATGCACCCGTCAGCGGGGGCCCCAAGGGTGCAACTGCTGGCACGATTGCCATTATTGTCGGGGGCACCAGTGAACAGCTCACACGGGCTTTACCGGTGCTCAGTTCAATCAGTTGCAACGTCATGCATGCGGGCGATGTGGGTGCCGGTCATGCGGTCAAGGCGGGGAACAATCTGCTCAATCTGGTCTGTCGGCTGGCCACGTTCGAGGTGGTATCGCTGTTGGTCAAAGCGGGGGTCGCACCGGAAAACGCTGTGGCGATTATTCAGAAAAGCTCCGGTCGGAATTACGCCACTGAGATCACGTTGCCTGACAATATTCTCTCCGGCACGCTGCATCAGGGATTTACCATGGGTCTGATGCATAAAGACAGCAGTGTCGCCCTTCAGATGGCTGATGATCTGAACGTACCGTTGCCCATCAGTACAACAGCCTTTGCGAACCTTAAACAGGCCATGAATGAACATGGTCAAGAATCGGACATGAGTGCGGTGGCACTCACCTACGAGAAAGATTCGGGCGCACGGATTCGACCTTAAACGGTAGGTTGTCAAAAAATGACGCAGATGAATAAAATGACCTTATCACTACCCCAGCGGGAAGCCCTCGTCCGAAGAAATTATCATGAATACCGTATTGTCTAGTGATCGTCCTTCGGGAGAAGTCTCCACTGAAGAGATTTACAGGCTGATTGATCTTGATCGATATCCGATTGATCGGCTCCAGGATAAGGCAGGTCAGATGCTGGTGGCCCAGTGTCGCTCAGACCTTGATGACTGTGCTGCAGCGATATTGCCGAGTTTCGTGCGACAGGCTGCGATCACGAAAATAGCTGAAGAAGCCGAAAGTCTAGTTCAGGTTGCTCATCGCTATGACGGGGATCGGGTGACATTTTATGAAGACGACAAAAAAGGATGCTCGGATGACGACAGTCTCGATTCCGCAGTGAGATCAGTTCGGCATCCCAATCGATACTGCCAGATCCTGAATTATCAGATTCCGAATCACAGTGATTTACGGGCAATCTATCTATGGCCGCCTCTAACAGAGTTTATTCGTCAAGTACTGAACGTTGAGCATCTTTTCCTAAGCCAGTGTCCTCATTTGGCACTGACGATGAAAGTGGCGTACGAGGGAGACACCGACGGCTGGCATTATGATCCCAACGATGGCGTGATCACGTTAGTACTACAGACTGCGGATAATGGAGGTGAATTTGAGTACGCGCCAAATATCCGCAACAAAAACGATCAAAACTACGCTGGGGTCGACCGACTGTTTAAGTCGCCAGACGTTGAAGCGACAAGACCGATGCTGGAGCCTGGCACTTTTACCTTTTTCAATGGTCGGCATTCGATGCATCGGGTACGCCCGGTGGGTTCGACCCGACAACCAAGGATCGTTTCAATATTCTCCTTCGATCAACGACCAGATCATTTTTTTGCACAAAGCTATATCGATAAACTACGTAGTTTTCCGCAGGGTCCGCCGATAGTTGATTGAAAAATTAGTCCAACGATTCTCTGAGATCTTCTAGGTGGAGAAATCTTCTTATCGCATAGAAAATAATTGTAAATGCGATAACCGCGACGCTTAGGTTGATCAATACCGTGACCAGGGTCGTTCCCACAATCAATGCCATCCCGGTGTGACTGGCCAGTCGCGGCTGAGTTCGTGACCGTCCCAACACTTGGTAACAGTATTGGCGTAGCGGCACCCAATCAAAAACATCGTAACCAACTTTGAGCAGAACCCCCGAAAAGACAGCTTGGGGAATCAAACTGATCAGGTCCTGGAACATCAGCATTTCAATAAGAACAAAGACACCGACCAGTACGCCAGCCAGTCTCATCGTGGCGCCCTCATTTAGGATCAATACCGATCGTATCGTTGCCTGGGCACCTGGAATTCCCCCAAATAAAGAAACTGCCGCGTTTGCGATACCTTGGGCGCAGAGTTCCTGGTTAGGTTTGGTGATGTCCTTATGGCCATGCATCACCTCAACTTTGCGGTCAACAACGAGAGAAGTCAGCAACGTATCCAGATAGGCCAACATCGCAAGCTGAACGACAAACGGTACGGCCAGCAGGATCAGGGCAAAACTCCATTGTGTCGGTAACTGGCTGATGACCCTGTTCTGTAAGTCCATCAAGGATTCAATCGACCCTCCCAGGCTCACACGCTGCACATCAAGATCGAGAAAGACGGACAGCAGCGTGACGGTTACGATGGCGATCAAGGTGGCAGGGAAAAAAGAGTTCAGCCGCGCACTGATCTGTCGCAACAGTACTGGGAGCGTAAATATCAGACCCAATGTGAGGCAAGTGATGGACAAGTTGGTCAAGATATTGCCCAGGTAAGCGGTTTTGCCCCCAAGCCCAAACAGGGACCCGACCTCCCCTATCCAGATCAGCATTGCAATGCCATTCATAAAACCACTGATCACCAGCTTAGGAATCAACCCTATAAACCGACCCAATCGAAACAAACTGACCACCATGAGCGTCAGACCAGTCAGTAATAGAACCAGATTGATAAACCGGTCAGGGTCTGTATCGGGATGATCCAGCAGCAGCCCACTGCCGACGGCGGTGACGAGCAAGACCGTGACGGCGGTCATGGGTGCGGTTGGGCCGGAGCATTGAATACGGGTACCGCCAAATGCTGCAGTGATCAGCGCGATGATACCGGCGGAGAGAATACCGGCCAATGCACCGCGACCGCTGAGGACACCGAATGCGGCACCGAGACTGATGGCGACAAAACTGACAGTCAGTCCCGGCAGCAGTTGTTGCAGGACCCGGTCAGCGTTTAGATATTGTCGAGTTCCAGCTGTCATTTGTCTGGAATACGGTTTAGCTTGATGTGGCGCGTCACCCTGACGAGGTAACTGAGCAGATCGATGGCGACCATACTATACTGTTGTGGTGTGCACTGAGTTTTAGGCTCGATAGTAGTCGCGGTTATCGCATTATTCGTTTGATACAAGCCCTGGTCGACACCAGGCCCTCGCTGCAAAATCAACTGTCACGAAGGAGTATTGCTGGGACAAAACCCCCATCAGCCGATATCGAGTGCTGGAATTTGTTGATCTGCCGGAGGGCAGATGTACTGAAATGACTCAGGTACAGGAGAAATCTTTATTTAGCGTGTTGCTGACTCTAGCTTGTCGACCAAACGCTTAATTGAGTCAGTATACATCCATTAATGAGGTGAATCTTTTGGACGAAATAGATCCAACGGTATCTGAAGCGTGACCACAGAAGCTAAGACGGAACGAGCGCAGGTGGTGCGCTACGAGTTTGATACGCGGCTCAAGGCTGGGGAGACGTTACCGGTTGCGTCCGGCGTGACGTGGCTGCGTTCACCGTTGCCGTTCAGACTGGATCACATCAACCTGTGGTTGTTGGAGGATGGTGAAGGCTGGACCGTGGTAGATACGGGTATCTATTTCGACGAATCCAAAGCAATCTGGCAGCAGGTCTTCGAAGGCCCGATGGGCGGCAGACCTGTCGACCGGATAGTCGTTACCCATCTTCACCCGGATCACATCGGCTGCGCTGGATGGCTAGCGCAAGAGTTTGATGCGCCGCTGTGGATGACCCGTGGCGAGTATCTATTGTGCCGGGTCCTGGTAGCTGATACAGGTCGTCCGACGCCGATAGCTGGGGATCGATTCTATCGGGGCGCTGGATTTTCGCCTGGTGATATGACGCGTTACCACGAGCTGTTCGGGATGTTTGGAAAGTACGTCTCTCATATTCCTGAGTCCTATCACCGACTCCAGGCGGGTGATTGTTTTCAGGTTGGATCGAACCAATGGCAGGTATTAATCGGCCGGGGTCATTCGCCGGAACATGCGTGTTTGTTTTGCGCCGAGCTCAACCTGTTGATTTCTGGAGATCAGTTACTGCCCACTATCTCATCCAATGTCAGCGTGTATCCAACTGAACCCGGTGCCGATCCGCTGGGTGACTGGCTGGCATCCCTACAGCGGCTTAAGGAATCGATTCCAACTGATGTGTTGGTGCTGCCGGCGCATGGACGTCCGTTTCGTGGGGCACATGAACGACTCGATGCCATGATTGCTGAGCACAACGAGGGCCTCGATAAACTTCATGACCTGTGCCAGGAACCGAAACGTGCTATAGACGTTTTCTCGGTGCTGTTTAGAAGCGAGATCAATAAAAACAACTTGATTCTAGCGACTGGTGAGTCAATCGCTCACCTCAACTATCTCCTGGCACAAGGCTGCCTGCAGGTCGAAAGAGACAATGACGGCATTAACTGGTACCACAGTGTAAAGTAGACAGATCACCGACTCGACAGCGTCCGCCAGATCTCTTTTTGATCGGTGTGCTGAAACTAAACCTAGACTCGGACGCTGTTCTGGCGTCATGGCTGATCATAGGCTTATTTGTAGGAGGTATTTCTTCTATACTTTCATGTTATTTTATAAGCCCCAAAATATATATCGACTGATTGCATTCAAATCGTGCCTATCAGGGCTGAGCCTAAGACACATCAGCTAAAACGATGGGAGTCAGCTGGCAATGAGAATGATCCGATTATTTTTAAGCGCCGTGACCATGGTACTGGTTGCGGTAGTTTCGAGTGCAGTTGTGGCCGATGATGCGGCAATCCGGTCCGGTGATACTGCGTGGCTGATGACGTCGACGGCTCTGGTACTGTTTATGACCATACCAGGGTTGGCTTTGTTTTACGCCGGTATGGTTCGTGCCAAGAACGCGGTGTCGGTCATGATGCAGTGTTTTGCCATCGCGGGCCTCGTATCGATCTTATGGGTACTGTATGGATACTCTTTTGCGTTTGGTGGCCGTGGTGCACTCTGGGGTGGTCTGGACAAACTGTTTTTAAGTGGTGTTACGCGAGATTCAGTCACCGGAACGGTCCCTGAAGTCGTCTTCATGGTGTATCAGATGGCGTTCGCCATCATTACGCCGGCGATCATCGTCGGCGCATTTGCAGAACGTATGAAATTTTCGGCCATGCTTTGGTTCATGGGAATCTGGTTTACAGTCGTCTACGCACCAATCGCGCATTGGGTCTGGGGTGACGGGGGTTGGCTTCGTGAAATGGGTGTGCTTGATTTTTCCGGTGGTACTGTAGTCCACATTAACGCAGGTATCGCCGGACTGGTCGCAGCGCTGGTGCTAGGACCAAGAAGAGGTTACCCGGCTGCACCCATGCCGCCCAACAATCTGGTTTATACCGTCATAGGTGCAAGCATACTGTGGGTCGGCTGGTTTGGCTTCAACGGTGGCAGTGCACTGGCTGCTGACGGCTTTGCCGGCATGGCTGTGGCAGTTACCCAGATCTCCGCTGCTGCAGCTGCGCTTAGCTGGATGTTTACTGAATGGATTGTTTTCCGTCGGCCGAGTGTTCTGGGAATCGCATCCGGCGCTGTCGCCGGGCTGGTCGCCATTACACCGGCCGCGGGTGTGGCCAGCCCGATGGGCGCGCTCGGGCTCGGTGCGATGGCGGGGTTGGTATGTTTTTTCGCAGCGACTTGGCTGAAGCAGCGTTTGGCTTATGATGATTCACTCGATGTCTTTGGCGTCCATGCTGTCAGTGGTATCTTGGGCGCGCTGCTCACAGGCGTCGTTGCCTCACCCATTCTGGATGGAACCGGGTTCGCTGAAGGTATTGCTACGCTGGGCGGACAGGTTCTCGTCCAGCTGATTGGTGTGGGAGTTACGGTCTGCTACACGGGCGTACTGACCTTCATCATTCTGGAACTGGTAGATGCCATGGTTGGCCTACGCGTCAGGGAACAAGAGGAGAAGGTCGGACTCGACATGGCGATACACAACGAGCGGGCTTATAACCTAATGAAGTCGTAAGCATGATGTTCGATTGTAGTTTGGAACGACCGTCTTAAACTATTTATGTCGAATAGGTAAGCCGTCTTTAATCAGTGTTCATCCTGATCGAAATCAGACAACCCTATGACAACAGATAACATTCCCGTCGCGGAGTTTGTCGAGGAATCAATCGAGCTTCTGCAACAGATGGAAGAAGCTGTACTGGAACTGGATAGCCGGCCCGGGGATCGTGCTCTGGTCGATCAACTCTTCCGGGGTATGCACACCATCAAGGGTGGTGCAGCGGTTGTGATGCGCCCTGATCTTGCTGACTATGCGCATCGGCTCGAGAGTTTGCTCGATCAGGTTCGGGGTGGCCAAGTGAGTGCTGGCAAGACGCTGATTTCCACTTTGCTCGAAGCAATCGACTGTGTGGGCCTGTTTATTTCCGGCATCCCAGGTGGGTTGGCCGTTGACCAGACCCGTGTTGATGCCAGTATCCAGAATGTGAGCGCTTTGGTTGAATCGGCCACTCATTCGCCCCTTGAGGTTCAAGAGGCTGGAGAATCGGTATCTTCAGCGCTTACGGCCATAGCTTCCAAAAAGTCACAGGCGTATCTGGTCACACTGAAGTTCAATCCCCAGATGCCGGAGCAGGGTGGTGATCCCCTTTTGCTGCTTAAAGAACTGGCTGAGCTCGGTGACTGTATAACAGTTGTTCACCCGGGCAAGTTGCCGGATATCGCCGAGTTCGATGCGAGCCGTCTTTATGTGTGGTGGAGTATCAAATTGACGACTTCGCTCTCTCAATCACAAATTGAGCAGACGCTGCTGTTTTTTAGGGAAGGCAACGAACTCAGTGTCGTCCCTTTTGATTTCACACCCAAGGAAACTGACACGGTTGAGCGGGCCCACCAGGCACAGATTGCGCAAGCAGCGGCGGGAACAGAAGACGACGTGCGATCGACCCCCTCGGGGACATCGGAGCTGACCGCTTCAGTGACTGGCTTCAAGACGATGGAACCTGCCAGGATTGCGAGTGGTCGTGAGAGTGGTGACGGCACTGTGGGAAAATCGATTCGAGTCAGTATTGACCGACTCGAACGATTGCAGAACCTGATCGGCGAGACTGTGATTAACCAATCCCGTCTGATTCAACTGTGTGAAGAGGCCGAACGTCTGGATCCGACATTTGCCGGTGCATTGAATGAATTTGTCGAGGAAAACAGTCGTTCAGTCCGTGATCTGCAGGACGAGATCCAGGCGGTCAGGATGGTGCAGGTGGATACGGTATTTTCCCGCTTGCGCCGGGTTGTCAGAGATTATTCAGTTGAATCGAACAAAGAAATTCGATTGCGTATTGAAGGCGGCGAGACCGAACTCGATAAGACGGTGACCGATCAGCTGCACGGGCCGCTGCTCCATCTGATACGAAATGCGATGGATCATGGCATCGAGAGCAGTGAAGAGCGTCGTCAGGCAGCAAAGGATACCGCGGGGACCATTTGGTTACGGGCATTTCACCGGGGCGGCCATGTGATGGTAGAAGTCCAGGATGACGGCAAGGGTATGGACGTTCAGAGAATTCGTCAAAAGGGACTGGACCGCGGGTTGATCGAGGAAAGCGAAGAGCTGTCTGACCAGCAGCTGCTACAGCTGGTTTTTCGGCCCGGTTTTACCACAACCGATGAAGTCACCGATGTTTCAGGCCGCGGCGTTGGAATGGACAGTGTCAAGCGCGATATTGAAGCGCTGCTCGGTACAATCGATATTCTCAGTGAGCCCGGACGAGGCACCACGCTTCGGATGAGGTTGCCGCTCACGCTGGCAATTATTGATGGCATGATTGTTCGGGTCGGGTCATTGACCTTTATTGTGCCATTGCTGGCTGTAGTTGAAGCGATAAGGCCAAAGGCGGATGATATTCGAAAAATGAAGCGTGATAACGAACTTGTCGAGATCCGCGGGGAATTTATACCGTTGGTTCGACTCCATCGAAAACTGAATATTGATTGCGAATTTTCTGATCCTGCTGATGCAGTTTTACTGGTGTTACAGCACGTTGACAGTAAACAATGCCTGATGGTGGATGAGATCGTTGATCAACGTCCGGTGGTGATCAAAAACCTCGATGACAATTTTGTGCAGGTGCCTGGTATGACAGGCGCCAGTATTATGGGGGATGGTAAAGTCTCGTTCATACTTGATGTTGCGGCAATCGCTGCGTGAATGAGGTTGCAACGGAAATCATGAGTGAATCCAAAGAAACAACCTGGACCCAACATATGTCCGTAACAGATGTTGCGGATGAGATCGATGAGTTTGAACTCGATTTTACGGTTCGTTCTGGCCCGCAGGTGATTACATTCATGCTGGGAGAAGAGAAATATGGTGTCGACATTCTGCGGGTACGTGAGTTGATCACCTATCCGGTAGGAGCGGTGACGCCGATTCCCGGCATGCCCGCGTTTATTGTCGGTGTACTCAATCTGCGGGGCGTGGTAATTGCGGTCATGGACCTTAGGATCCGCTTCCGGCTTTCCGATGCGGTGTACAACCGGTCTACCGTGATTATCATCGTGGAGGTTGAAGGCAAACAGGTGGGTTTGATCATTGATTCCGTATCAGATGTGGTACACCTGGAAGAAGAGCAGGTTCAGTCAGTAGAGCACCTGACAGCAGGAATAGACTCTGCCTATATTTCAGGTGTTGTGAACGTTAAAGAGTCCATGGTTATCCTGCTGGATGTAGATCACTTGCTATCCGCTCAGGAACTCGAGGCACTGAAGGAAACCGCTGCCGATGAAAATTCCTCATGAGTGACATCCGCCGGGTACTCGTCATCGATGATTCGGCGGTCGCTCGCCGGGCGTTGACCGATATTCTGTCCAAAGACGATGGTTTGGAAGTGGTGGGTACTGCACCCGATGCCATGATCGGTTTGCGCAAGATTCAGGAACTGTCACCTGATGTGATCACATTGGATATTGAAATGCCGGGTATGGATGGCCTGACCTTTCTGGAAAAGCTCATGAAATCGACTCCACTGCCGGTGGTGATGGTGAGCGCATACACTGAAGCGGGATCGGAGACGGCACTACGCAGTTTGGAACTGGGTGCGGTGGATGTTGTCGAGAAGCCGCGTTATGAAGTACGCCAGGGACTGACCGCAGTCTCGGAACTCATTATCGAGAAAATCAAAGCTGCAAGTCAGGCGCGGGTCGATACACCAGCTACACGGTTTTTCCGGGAAGACACCTTGAGACCCGTCAGCGTGTCTCAGGAACAACGCTCGAAAATTGAAGCATCATCAGATCAACGGCTCATCGCCATAGGCGCCTCAACTGGTGGGCCACAGGCGTTGATGCGGATACTGAGGACATTGCCGCGTGAGATGCCGCCCATTCTTGTGGTGCAACACATTACGCCATCATTTACGCAATCTTTTTCCAAGAGTCTGGATGCCAGTTGTCAGATGAAGGTTGAAGTTGCCGTCGATGGCATAAAACCTATTGACGGTCATATTTACGTTGCGCCGGGTGATTGTCACATGCTTTTAGCCCGCGAGAAATCCGATTACCAGATCCGACTGTCTGACCATGATCATGTCAACCGGCACAGGCCGTCTGTCGATGAACTCTTCAGGTCAGTGGCCGACCATGCCAGACAGAATGCCACTGGCGTGTTATTGACCGGTATGGGTATAGACGGGGCAGCCGGAATGGCACAAATGCGCCAAAACGGAGCTTGGACGATTGCCCAGGATGAAGCATCATCAGTGGTCTTTGGGATGCCCAGAGCCGCTATTGAAATGGGCGCAGCAGCCAGGGTCATGAGCCTTGACCACATCCCCGGTGAATTGGTGAATTATTTTGTAACCAACTCAGGTGTTAATCAGCGCGGTGCGCGCAAGGAATCAGCATGAAAGGGCTAACCATCAGCCGAAAGTTATTGTTGATATTTCTGGTCAACGTGATCGTGATCGGTTGTATCGCAGGGATTGTTTTTTATTCATTTAAAGGACTAACAGGAAGCATCACCTACAGTTCGAGCATTTTGGGTGATTACAAGGCAGAGCTCGACAGACTTCGCGCCGACCAGAGTCAGCTAGAGGTCTTGACCCAACCCTTTTATGTCAATGCGACTGGACAAAACGTAGATCGTGCAAAAAAGTCACTCGATAAAGCTCTGAAATCAATTGATCAGAATGTTGGAAGGCTCGTAGATAAACAGTTCGACGTTGTAAACGATCTTAAAGTGATTGGAAAAAGGGAAGGTGCCCGGATTTCGCCTTTGACCACGGTCGAGGTCACAATGGGCGAGGAGTTGGCTGCAGTTCAGAAGGCAGTCGACCAAAACATTCGTCCTCTGATTGATCAGATTGCTTCACATTCGCTGGTGCTTGCGAACACAACAACCGAATCAACGGAACTGATGCCGGCTGTGGTCTATGCTTTTGGCGATCTTGAGAAAATTCGCAAACGACTGATATTCCAGTATCGGATAAAATCTAAGCTGCACAATAATCACCCGGAATGGCTCAAGTTTCTTGGAGCGATTGGTGGGGTTGAAAAAGGTTCTAATGAATCTGCCAATACTGAAGACAACTTGTTTTATCAGTTGCGACACCAGATTGAAGCATTGACCACGATCCAGACCGGGAAAGTTGATAATCAGGCGGGAGAAAAAGCCGGTTCTACTGGAGGTCTAATTACTCGAGCGTTGGGCAAACAACGACTGAGCGAGGTTTGGAAGAAGTACACTGAGACCAAATATAAGCTCAGCGTTTACGTCAATAAAACTGAGAACAACCCGATTATCGAAACCTTCCAGGCTTTCGATGACAGTATGATGGGTGTATTTCGCGCAGTAGGGTTGCTCAACGAAGATCGTGAGCGCAGTGAACAGTTAGCCAGAAGCTTCGGTGTACTGAACAGTGCAATTGCCAGCGCTTTGTTAGACACCGGATATACAATTGAAAATGAACGAAAGAATGTCAGTGACACCATTCTGACCGATGGCGAGAGATTCCTGCATATCCTGATCGGCTTGTCGGTAATTGGTGCACTGATCAGTCTGATGATCGGTCTTTTTGTGAAACGTTCGATCACAAGGCCAGTCGACGATCTGGTCGAATTGGCTAAAGATATTGCACAAGGTGAAGGGGACCTCACTAAGCGCTTGTCGGTGTCCGCGACCGGCGAACTGGGTCAACTATCCAGCTGGTTCAATTCATTCCTGCAGCGTTTGAGTGACCTCATCATTGAGATAAAGGATTTTGCAAGCAATATCGAAAAGGCATCTCAGGAAATAGCTTCGGGCAACAAAGATCTTTCCGAGCGCACACACCGGCAGAGTGCTGCCTTGCAGGAAACAGCCAGTTCCATGGAACAGATGAACAGCATCATTCAGAACAGCGCTGAAGATGCGCGAAAAGCCTTTGAACGCACCCAGGAAACACAGACAAGTGTTGATGAGAACAGGAGTAACCTGCTGAATGTTGTGCAGGACACCATTCAGACCAACCAGGAGATGCTGTCTAACGTTCAGGAAACCAATCTCCGCGTTGTCGACGGCATGGCGGAGATTTCTACCAATTCAGAGAAAATGGCAGGCATTGTCACGCTCATGAACGACATCGCATTTCAGACCAACTTGTTGGCGCTCAATGCCTCCGTGGAAGCTGCGCGTGCCGGTGAGCATGGCAAAGGGTTTGCGGTGGTCGCGACTGAAGTACGCAGGCTTGCATCGCGCTCAGCCAAAGCGTCCGAAGAGATCGGTCAGCTCGTAGAGACCAATCTTAAAAGTGTCAGTGCTGGCCAGGGTACAGTGGAAGAAGGTGGCCGGAGCCTGGAAGAACGGCGCTTAAAGGTTGAGTCGATGCTGGGTTCTCTACAGGAGAGCAGTAATGACAATCTGACCCACATTCAGACTGCATTCCGCGAATTGGCAGAGGTGATGGAAAACATCACGACAGCCTCTGAAGAACAGGCCAAGGGGGTCGGTGAGGTCAACCAAGCCATTACTGATATGGAACGCCTGACTCAGGAGAACGCAACTTTGGTTGAGCAGAATTCGGCAGCGAGCCACAGCATGGCCAACGATACGTTGAGCCTTACACGGCTACTGGACGCGTTTCAGGTAGCGCGCAGGGGTTCTGACGAAGACGAGGAAGGTGATGATCGCTATCGGGGCGCTCTGCGAGGAGGGGCGGTGACCGATGACACCGAAGACCAAGAAAAGCTCAAGTACTATGCCCCCTATCTGACTGAAGACGGTGTCGATGACCGTTCTTCAGGACACCGACTGGAGGATAAATCTAAATTTGGAACCGACCAAGAACCGGAGTACTTGCCGGCTGAACTCGTCGATAAGGATTTTAGGGGGGGATCTTCGGATTTGGACGATGAGAAACCATTCCGATAATGGCAGCAGAGATATCGGGTTAATACTGTCGCCTTTAACGACGGGTGTCAGTCGATCGCCTGAGCGCAATTGCCAAATTCGCAGATGTTGTTAACCGGAATTGAATTGCCTACGGAGTCCCAGTACCGGGATTATCAGAATTTTATCCAGAATCAGCTGGGACTCTCGCTGGGTGATGATAAGGCCTATCTGCTTCATGGTCGGTTACAGCGCCGTATGGGGGAACTTGGTCTTGACAACTATGCGGACTATTTCCAGATGCTTGCTGCTGACCAGGAAGGACAGGAACGGCAAAGATTCTTCAACGCGATCACCACCACCAAGACTGACTTCTACCGCGAAAAAGAGCATTTTGACTGGTTGGTTCGTGAAATCTACCCGGAGCTGAGAGAAAAGATTTCCAGATCTGAGCTCGCCAAAATCCGGTTGTGGAGCGCGGGTTGTTCGTTCGGGCAGGAGGCGTATTCACTGGCACTGGATGCGTCGGAGTTCTTTGCTAAGGAACTGTCGACGGGGATGGATCTGAAAATTCTCGCAACCGATGTCAATACTGAGGCGCTGAGTGTGGCCCAGCGTGGGCAGTATGCAGCTGAGACTCTGAATACTCTGCCACAACTTTTCCGGGATCGTCACTTCAGACGTATCAATTCGGATCAACAAGATTTGTACCAGGTCAGTAAATCAGCTGCGAGCCTGATTGATTTTCGTCGTCTGAACTTTCTGCAGCTGCACTATCCTATCGAAACTCGCTTTCAGGTGATTTTCTGCCGCAATGTGTTCTACTATTTCGACCCCAAGCTGCGGCAAGCTGTATTGAAACGACTGGCCGGCTATCTGGAGGAAGGAGGCTGGCTTGTACTCAGCCTGACCGAGATTGGCTATCAAGTTGACGGCTTGACGAAAGTGCGGGGCGATATTTTTCGCCGGCAACCAGACTGATCGAGCATAGCCCGTAAATAATGGCAGCCACTGCTACCCTCAAAGGCCATGTGCTGGTCCTGTCAGGCCGCCTGGTCGGGCCGGATCTGGATGTTGTGACAGAAACCGGCAAACAGTTACTGGACCTGCCAGAGCGTCAACTAACGGTTGATCTCAGCCATGCCGAAGACACTGTCGATATTGCGGGAATCCAATGGCTGGTAACGATCTACCGTTCAGCCAAGAATCGCGGTAAGCAGTTGTCTTTTGCGGGAATCAGCCAGCCGCAGCGGAACGCACTGAAAATTTCAGGGTTCGAATCGATAATAGACGATTAGCGACATTAAGTGGATGAACCCATCTATCTTACTGGTTGATGATTCCGTCACGATCCGGCGCGACCAAGCGGCCTGACAGGACCAGCACATGGCCTTTGAGGGTAGCAGTGGCTGCCA
>JYMV01035407.1_pt1 | contig 19941 bp, 17 predicted proteins | sample 338911 | NCBI WGS metagenome assembly JYMV01 (sample SAMN03354496, study PRJNA234377) | hydrothermal vent metagenome | biome: Deep sea; feature: Hydrothermal plumes at the Eastern Lau Spreading Center, Western Pacific Ocean; material: Seawater | place: Tonga | collected 2009 | depth 2000 m m
GTAAGTGTTATAGGGATTTAGGCTTTTTAAATCCTTCCGTTTTAGAGGACGGCTCAGCCTACGATTGCCATTGGTCAAACCATAAATAACTGTAGGGTCGGATTGAAGCCGCATACCAAGCCTTAATCGGTTAATAAATACACTAGCTACCCTACGACGCTCCTCAACAAGTCCAGTCTCTTTTTCTACTATAGAAGCGAGTATTATGGCTTCCAAAGGAGTTTTTATGGGTAGTCCGACCTCACGTAGCAACCACAACTCCTCAGACACGTTTTTCATAGCAACTTTCATTCGTCTAACTAAATCGTTGCGGTTATCACCAAAATTATAATGATATGTCTCTGGCAACAACTCCCCCTCTTTTGGAGTTTCCGTCACAATTCCCGTCAACCCGTCGGTTCTCCTTAAATGACCAAGTATTTCAGCGGTATAAAGACCTTCCACTGCTACGAACCGACGAATTACCATTTTACCAGATTGTAAGATTGATAGAATGTCTCTTGGACTTGACTCCTTCGGAATGGAAAATTCCCCTGCCCGCATAACCTTTTCTAATCTCAAGATGAGTACTGTTAATTTAAAAAGAATTGGTTGCGATATCGCGCCCTTGCGCTCCAGTAGTCTGGAAATAAAATCAATTCCGCTTCCTTTTGGAATAATGATAATCAAATCACTTTTAAGGGATCCACGTTGGGTAAAATTCATATAGCCAAATAGACCGCCGCCACCGACTGCAGCAAAAGTAATCAATATTAGAGCAGTTACCCAGCTGTTTTTGCGATTCATTTAAAGTTAACTTAGGGCGCCAAGTACCAAGCTCGCATTAGTGCCCCCAAATCCAAAGGAGTTTGATAAAATAACGTTAATGTTTCTTTCCTGGGCAGTATGGGGTACCAAATTTAAATCGCACCCATCAGAAGGTTTCTCCAAATTGAGTGTAGGGGGTACCATCCCATTATTAATAGCCAAGATAGAAAAAATTGCCTCAACAGATCCAGCTGCTCCCAACAAATGACCAATCGCTGATTTTGTTGATGACATCGCGAGCTTGTATGCAGCGTTACCAAACAGACGCTTGACAGCTGCGTGCTCTATTTCGTCTCCTAACGGTGTTGAAGTTCCGTGGGCATTTATATAATCAATACTTTCGGGGTTTAATCTGGCTCGCTTCAATGCGGCCCTCATGGACCTATAACCGCCGTCACCGTCTTCGGCAGGAGCAGTAATATGATAGGCATCTCCAGACATGCCATAACCCAAAACTTCCGCATAAATATTTGCACCTCGTTTCTTAGCGTGCTCTAGTTCTTCAAGTACAACAATTCCGGCACCCTCACCCACAACAAAGCCGTCTCGGCGCGTATCCCAAGGTCGGGACGCTTTTTCAGGCATATCATTGAAGTTTGTAGATAATGCACGAGTTGCCGCAAATCCGGCTATGCCCAAACGACAGATTGCCGCCTCCGCTCCGCCGGCTATCATTACATCAGCATCGTCAAACTCAATCAACCGTGCCGCATCGCCGATAGCGTGGGCACCTGACGCGCAGGCAGTAACAACAGCATGGTTAGGACCTTTAAAGCCATATTTAATTGCCACTTGCCCTGATACTAAATTAATCAAACTTGCCGGAATAAAATAGGGGCTTAACCGCCTTATATTTCCTTCATTCACAACCCGTGCGCTTTTTTCAATCTCTGGCAAACCACCAATACCCGAACCAATCATTACTCCGGTACGCGTAAAGCTTTCTTCGTCTATAGGTTTCCATCCGGAATCTTCAACAGCGTAACTTGCCGCTACTAGACCATATTGTATGAAAGTATCCATGCGGCGTTGCTCTTTAGGAGTTATCCATTCGTCTGGATTAAAAGCCCCTAGTGCACTCGCATTTGGGTCCTCCGACCGGGGCACCTGCCCCGCAATTTTGGAGGGAATATCGGAAACGTCGAAATCAGTAATCGCATTGAGACCCGATTTTCCGCTTATTAGCCTGCTCCAGGACTCTTCGACACCACAAGCTAACGGCGTTACAAGACCAATTCCTGTGACAACCACTCGTCTCATGATAAATTGCAATACTTTGCTAGTAAATTGACTAGTACCACAATCGAAATGTTCTTCCAAGATTCTCGCTACAAATTAAGTGCGTCGGCTAAGTCTTGCTTGCCAAAAAATCAACTGCATCTTTAACAGTGAGAATCTTTTCTGCAGCATCATCAGGAATTTCGCAATCGAACGCCTCTTCAAATGCCATCACAAGCTCAACGGTATCAAGGCTATCTGCACCCAAATCATCTATAAAACTTGCGGTGTTTGTCACCTTATCTTCACCAACACCAAGGTGTTCGACAATTATAGCTTTAACTCGCTCGGCAACGTCGCTCATTCTCTAAATCCCCAACTCAAATAATTATTACTGACACCCTTAATCAAAAATATATTTTTCTTAGGGTTTACATGTTCGGCGTTTCCTAACACACTTTATTTCCAATGGCCAGCTTACATCTGGACATAAAGATTTGACAACAAATGGTTCTAAATCATCAGCATACCACCGTTTACATGGAGAGTTTGGCCTGTAACGTAAGCAGCCTCATCGCTGGCCAAAAAAGATACGCAAGCTGCAACGTCTTTGGGCTTCCCTAACCGTCCTATTGGGATCATAGTAAGCAAAGATTCTTTTTGCGAATTATCGAGGCTGTCAGTCATCGGCGTCACTATATAACCTGGGGCCACACAATTCACAGTAATTCCTCTGGATGCCACTTCAGCTGCTATGGCTTTAGTCATTCCTGTCGTACCCGCCTTAGCCGCAGCATAATTGGCCTGGCCAGAGTTTCCTGAAGCACCAACAACCGAGGTAATGTTTACAATACGTCCCCATCGTCTCTTAATCATACTTCGCAGACACCCCCGGGATAAACGAAACACAGCGCCCAAATTCACTTCTAACACGAGCTGCCAATCTTCATCCGTCATACGCATTGCAAGCTTATCTTTTGTAATACCTGCATTATTTACCAGTATATTAATTTCCCCCATTGAATTATTCGTAGCATCCAACAAATACTGAGAATCTTTAACCGATGACAGATCGCCAACGACCACATGCACCCGTTCTCCCAATTTAGAGGCTAATGCATCCAATGCCTGTTCACGAGTACCAGAAAGTGTGACTGTTGCACCCTTTAAGTGAAGAGACTCGGCAATTTTGCTCCCTATACCTCCAGAAGCACCGGTAATCAGCGCCCGCTTGCCTGAAAAATCAAACATCTTTCAATTCCCAAAAAAAATACGGTTTCATGTAGAATTTAAGAATTCATCGATATCGTCAGCCGACTGAATCGAGAAGCCTTTCAATTCACGATCAATACGTTTAACCATTCCAGTCAGTACTTTCCCCACCCCTACCTCAACAAATGTACCTACCCCAAGTTTCTTCATTTTCATAATACTCTCTCTCCAACGTACCGGTGAGGTGACCTGTTCTACTAGGAGTCTTCGAATTTGTAGGGGTTCCACCTCAGGCGCAGCGGTAACATTCGCAACTATTGGAATCATCGGTACATTTAACTGTACCCCACCCAAAACGCCAGCCATTATATCTGCCGCTGGGGCCATCAGGGAGCAATGAAAGGGCGCACTAACAGCTAACAATATGCTACGTTTAGCGCCTTTTTTCTTTCCAATTTCGACTGCACGCTGCACTGCACCAACATGCCCACTCAAAACGATTTGCCCAGGTGCATTATCATTAGCCGCCACACACACCTCACCTTTAGCTGCTTCCGAAGCTATCTCCTTCGCTAAGTCAAGGTCTATACCGATTAAAGCCGCCATTGCTCCTACTCCCTGGGGAACGGCATCCTGCATTGCACGCCCCCTAGCTTTCAATACTCGGGCCGTATCCTGCAATTCAATCGCCTGCACAGCCGTAAGAGCCGAGTACTCACCTAGAGAGTGCCCTGCTACAAACTTACAATCTTTCACAATATTAAAACTTGCCTCCGATTGGAGAATTCTAATGAGCGCCATGCTAACCGCCATTACCGCAGGTTGGGCATTTTCAGTTAGTAAAAGTTCTTTCTCGGGACCTTCGAATATTACCTTTGACAATTTTTGCTTTAAGGCTTCATCCACCTCTTCAAATACGTGCTTCGCTGCAGGAAAAGCCTTTGTAATTTCCTTACCCATCCCCACCACTTGGGTACCTTGCCCCGGGAAAATAAATGCCCTAGTCATGCCTCGCCCACTCTCGTTCAGGTATAATTACTGATAGCGTTTACACCTAAAGTGTCAAGCCAGACGGAGTTGACTTCTTTGACGCAATACAAAACCAAAGTAGTACATCTGAAATTGTATAAAAATCGTATTTTTGCAATTTTTCATCCACTTCATTTCTACTACTTGCACCATGAGGTGTTATGTGTATATTCCCGTGTCTTTAACTCCTTGCCTTTCAAGCCTTTATCTTGATTGGCTATGCTCCTGAAAAGATACATTATTCAGTGAGTTGAGATAATCCGAAAGGGGATTTTGGATGCCGTATTACGAAAATGTATTCATTGCGCGTCAGGAAATATCGACACAACAAGTAGATGCAATTGCGGACGTCTTTTCTGAAATAATAAAAGATGGTGGCGGCAAGATCACCAAACGGGAGAATTGGGGTCTCAAAACCTTAGCTTACAAGATTAAGAAAAGTCGCAAGGCCCATTACATTCTCTTCAATATTGATGCTCCGGCTGACGTTGTCCATGAAATGGAACGGCAAATGGGCCTAAATGAAGATGTGCTGCGGCATCTAACCATCCGCCTAGACGAATTATCTGATGAACCGTCTGTGCAAGCCCAAGTTAAAACAAACCGCTCTCATGAAGATCGGGATAGCGGTGAATTCAAAGCACGGGTTCCGGAGAAACAAGCTCCTGACGAACCGGCTGAAGACTTGTCAATCGAGAAGAGTGACAGCGGTCCTATTATCGATCCAGAATCGATTGGGACGGACCAGCCTTCGTCTGACCCAGACATTCTGAATAACACTACAGAACAAGAAAGTGGAAAAAATGACCCCACCGAATGATTATGGACAAAAGCAAGATGAAAACCGCCAAAAACGATCAGACGGAGGGGGACGACGTCCCTTTTTTCGCAGACGCAAGACGTGCCCATTCTCGGGAAGAAATGCACCCAAGATTGATTATAAGGACGTTAGAACGCTCTCACGTTATATTTCGGAACGTGGGAAAATAGTACCAAGCCGGATCACGGCTGTATCAGGTAAAAAACAAAGGGAACTGGCCAAAGCAATAAAACGTGCTCGTTTCTTAGCCCTCCTACCCTACGGATCGCATTAATCATATCCAATTGCAGCCCCTTTTACTTCTGCGATTGTGGGCGAAATAATGATTATGATTAGTTTGTTAGCTTTAGCGTGTGGGATCAGCAGCGGTGTTCTATCAGCAGCTGGACAATCAAATACCGCAATTGTTATTGTTTTTGCCCATTTTGCTATGCTTCCCATAATCACAGTCGGTTTAGGTTACGGGACGCGAAATGCTTCTATCGCAGCGTTATGCGGCGTTTTTACAGTGATATCAATTACCGATATTTTTAGCGGCTGTTTATATGGAATTACTATAGCTTTTCCATGCTGGTTTGTAGTACGTCATGCTCTACTGAACCGCAAATTAGCGCAAGGATATACCGATTGGTATCCTGTGGGCTACATTTTGTCCAACTTAGTTGGTTACGGTGCTATGGTCCTTATCCTAGCGGCAACAGTAAGTTTTGACACGGAAAATGGATTCAGAGGCGTCATTGATAAGTTAATTGCCGACATATTTGAAAGACGGTTAACAATAGGTGGCCAACTGAATGTTTCTGACCTGAAGTATCAAATAGTATCCTTTTTCCCAAGCATCGCAGTTGTAGTTTGGCTTTTAATTTTGTCCCTAAATTCCGTTTTCGCTCAGGCTATATTAACTTGGAAAGGCGTGGAGTTGCGCCCAACTCCCTCCTATTCCAACCTTACAGCACCTGAGTGGCTATATTGGGCACTAGTCGCTTCAGCAACAATCGCCCTAATAGGTAAAGGGCCCTACGAATACGTTGGTCGGAATCTGGCTATTGTTTTTGCCGCAACCTTTTTTTACATTGGATTGGGAATAATACATGGGATGGTTAGGAGAATTGCATCGCCGAATTTGGCTTTGACGGCTTTCTATATTTTTGTGATAATTTTAGGTTGGCCTATATTAGCTTTGGCGGGCCTTGGGTTTTTTGAACCATGGACTAACCTGCGAAGACGTTACGATTGTCAAAACACTGACGCCCAGGAGGAGAAAAAATGGAAGTAATACTTTTAGAACGGGTTGAAAATCTTGGCCTGATGGGTGACGTAGTAAATGTCAAGCCAGGGTATGCCCGCAACTATTTGCTGCCAAAAAATAAAGCAATTTCTGCAACTGCAACAAACAAAGAACAGTTTGAAAATAAACGGAACGAGTATGAAGCTACAAACCTCGAAACAAAAAATGAAGCAGAAAATATTGGGAAAAAATTAGATGGGAATCTCGTAACCATGGTCCGCCAGGCAGGTGAGAATGGTAATCTTTATGGCTCAGTGAACGCTAGAGATGTTGCTGACGGGTTAGTAGAGATAGGTTTCAACGTTAACCGAATCCAGATAAGTCTTGAGCGACCAATCAAGACAGTTGGATTGCACCCAATCAAAGTAGCCCTCCATCCAGAAGTAGTGGTTACCGTCACGGCAAATGTAGCCCGCTCAGAGGATGAAGCCAAACTTCAGGAAAAGACAGGCGAAGCAATAATTGCCGCTGAATCAGAGACGGAGAACTTGGTTACGGCAGTACTTGCAGAAGCAGATGCACGGGAAACTATGCAAAAACAGAACCCACAAGATGAGCAAAAAGACCCTGAGGAAGATTTGGAAGAAAAGTCGGAAGAAACGACTGATATTGATATCACGCTAGAAAATTAATATTCTGAAGTTAAAGAAGGCAAAATTTTATGCATCCATTTGAAATCAAAAAAGTTTACCTCCTCTGGATCTGTTTTTTATTTTTTGCCTGCGCTCTTAATAATTATAAAAAAAATTAGGCACCCTATTATTTAGGAATTTGGAGAATTCAGAATTGTTGGTTCTTAAAACAATCCTGAAAAAATTAATAAGAGTTGGGACGCTAACCATTGTTGATGCAAGTGGTCGGCTCCATATATTCTCGGGCCGAAGTGGGTCCACCGTTAAAGTCCACCTTCATAATAAATTTATTCCATGGCGTATGGTAATAACTCCAACCATGGCCATAGGAGAAGGCTATATGGAGGGCCATCTGACGGTTGAAGATGGAACAATCTATGATTTTCTATCGCTTCTAGGACAAAATATCGAAACCCACGGACAACACCCTTTTCACTTAATGGTTGAAATGGTGAGCAGATTATTTAAACGATTCCAGCAATTTAACCCGCAACTACTGTCAAAAAAAAATGTGGCACATCATTATGACCTTTCACAGAAACTATATGAGTTGTTTCTGGACCCAGACCTACAATATTCTTGTGCATATTTCGAATCTCCGGAGACAGATCTAGAAACCGCACAAGAAAACAAGAAGCGCCATATTGCTGCTAAATTAATGATATCGCCTGGTCAAAGTGTCCTAGATATAGGATCTGGATGGGGTGGTCTCGCCATATTTCTTGCTAAGACGATTGGAGCCAGGGTAACCGGCATTACTTTATCAGAAAATCAATTAGAAGAATCTCATAAGAAAGCAAAAAATGAAGGCCTTACCGATCTAATCGATTTCTATTTACGAGATTACAGGGACCAGGCAGGTACCTTCGAGCGGATTGTATCGGTAGGAATGTTTGAGCATGTGGGCATTGGCCATTTCCCAAATTTTTTTATGACATACAAAAATTTGTTAGCAGATAATGGGATCGCACTTCTGCATACCATAGGCCGGAGCAGTCCACCGAGTGTCACAGATCCGTGGGTTCGCAAATACATTTTCCCTGGGGGCTATATTCCAGCCCTATCGGAAGTACTCCCAGCCATCGAAAAAACTGGATTGATCGTCACTGATGTAGAAATTTTGCACGCACATTATGCCGAAACAATTCGCCATTGGCGGGCCCGCTTCAACGCTAACAGGGACAGGATCAAAACGATTTATGACGAGCGTTTTTGTAGGATGTGGGAATTCTACCTTGCCAGTAGTGAAGTCTCCTTCCGCTTTCTTGGGATGACAGTCTTCCAAATTCAGATGGTTAAGAAAAGCCGATTGCTTCCCTTAAAACGGGACTATATCGAAAAACTAGAAAATGAAATGTAATTCTCGGGTGTTAAAAAGAGCCAATTAGCATAACTCTGGCCATTACCGGATCCCCACTCGCAAGAATTTGGCGCCTTAATCATCTCCCGTTCAAAAAAGCTTAATGGAATAAACTTATCCCCGATATCCTCAGGGCTGTGAATCGATTATGGCTTCACCCGCCTCACTAATGGGAGTATTTTGTTCACCATGATAACTCCCCAACCAAATTCCACCTCGATTTCGGCGTTACCAGAAAATGAAAATAATCTATCTTCATTACGTATGCCTCCGCACAATTTTGAAGCTGAAAAAGCTCTTCTCGGTGCAATTTTCGCAAACAACAACGCCTACGATCGTGTTGCCGACTTTCTCCGACCGACCCACTTTGCTGATCCCATTCACGGACGTATATATGAATCCTCATCAAAGTTAATTGAACGCGGCCAAATCGCTGATCCAATCACATTAAAAAGCTTTTTTGAACAAGATAGTGCGCTAACTGATATCGGTGGTGCCCAGTATCTTGTCGAAATAGCTGCATCCATGGTCAACGTGATTAATGCTGCTGAATACGGCCGGACAATTTATGACCTTCACCTAAAACGACAACTTATTGAATTAGGTGAGAATGTAGTCAACAGCGCTTACTCACGTGATGTGGACGATTTGGCAATTACCCAAATTGAAAAAGCGGAGCAGACCCTTTACGACCTGGCTACCACGGGTGAATTTGAGGGAGGTTTTAAAGAATTTAAGTCTTCTATCGTTTCAGCTATCGAAATGGCGGAAGCTGCTCATAAACGTGATGGAAAAGTTGCCGGCGTAGCCACGGGTCTAAGGGATATAGATACAATTCTCGGAGGGCTTCATCCCTCGGATTTAGTTATTCTAGCTGCTCGACCCTCCATGGGTAAAACGGCATTGGCAACTAATATCGCATTCAATGCCGCTTATGACTATAAAAACGAAACAGATAGCGAGGGACGAAAGAAGATTATCGATGGCGCTGTGGTAGGATTTTTCTCCCTCGAAATGTCAGCTGAGCAACTTGCGGCCCGCATCCTATCTGAACAAACGGAAATCGCTTCAGACAAGATGAGGAAAGGGAAACTTACAAACGATGAGTTTGACAGGCTGGTTGTCGCTAGCCAACAACTGCATAACCTTCCCATCTACATTGATGATACGCCAGCCTTATCTGTTAGTATGCTACGCACTCGCGCACGGAGGTTAAAACGGGAACACGGCCTAGGTTTGGTCATTGTTGATTATCTTCAGTTAATGGAAAGTTCCAAAAGAACGGAGAATAGGGTTCAAGAAATCGCGGAGATCACCAGAGGCCTAAAGACATTGGCCAAAGAACTCGATGTGCCTGTTCTTGCCCTTTCTCAGCTTTCTCGCGCCGTAGAGCAGCGAGAAGATCGACGACCCCAACTCAGCGATTTACGTGAATCTGGTGCAATAGAGCAGGATGCAGATGTTGTTACGTTCATATTCCGTGAAGCGTATTATTTAGAACGTGCTGAACCAATACTGCGCCAAGACGAGTCCGCTGATAAGCATGGAGAGCGCCTTCATCGCTGGGAAACACATCTTAACGATGTTCGCCATCACGCAGAATTGATTATCGCCAAGCAGCGTCACGGTCCGACGGGTACGGTTAAACTCTATTTCGATGGTATGTTTACCCGATTTGGTAACTTAGACACCCAGCACACTGATGTAATTTAAATGTGTACTGGTTTGTAAGCGGAGCTTTTAGAAAAATATGAAATTCACTCCCCTGTTTTAGGGTAACGAGAGGAGGTGGATTGGTTATTTTCGGTAAAACTTTTTTTTAAGTGTTACCCAACTCTAGGTAAATCTAATTTGATCCCTCGTATCGGGCGAATGGTTTCCAAAGTAAAATTAGCTTTGGCAGTACCGTGAGTGCCGCTAAAAGGGCGATTAGCATCGCCGCCGCCGTTAACACTCCAAAATAAATTGTGGGAATAAAGTTGGAAAACACCAAGATGGAAAAACCGAAAATTATGGTCATAGTCGTGTAGAACACAGCTCTACCTATATTGGAATGGCAAACGTGCAAGGTTTCCACATAACTGTGATTAAGTGCATACTCTTCTCTGAAACGGTAGATATAGTGAATACCATTGTCTACTGCTATACCAATGGTAATGGCCGCAATCGTGATTGTCATCATATCCATTGGTATACCCGCCCATCCCATTACCCCCAAAACCACCCCGGCGCCTAGCAGGTTTGGCAGAATGCCGATAATCGACAATTTTATTGAACGAAACAACACGAGGAACATGATCGCAATTCCCAGCATCACTACACCTATGGTTTTAATCTGTGACCTGAACAAGCTCTGCAGCATATTATTGTAGAGAACCAGAAGCCCACTCACGATCACGTTCTCTTTCTCAAATCCGAGCTTCTTCACAAGGTCACTGCGAACCGTTTTCAACAACTCATCGCGTCGTAAATCATGTTTTGAATCCAACACGCGTGCAAGGAACCGTGCCTCATTATTATCGATAGAGACATAAGGATCGATGAGGTCCTCTCTTACTTTGGGTGGTAGCTTAGTATACAACAGTGCCAGTTGCATTCCGTCCAACACCTCTTCGGCGTAGTCTTCAGCGACCCGCACTGTCGAAGCAAGAGAGAGAACTTTGCCAATTTCAGGTAATCCATCTAGATAGTCGTGTACTTCTTTAATGCGTTGGATTTTGTCGGGTGTAAACCAATACTGCGGTGAATTAGCCTGTTCTTTAGCAAACTCCCGCTCCATTTCTATCTCCTCCTCGGTTAACCCCTTAAGGTCCTCAGGATCCGGAACGTCGTCAAAGTCATCATCAATTTTTACGACAATTTCTAGTGGAGTAGTGCCCCCGAGCTGTTCATCAATTAGCTTGAGACCTTGAAATATCTCCGTGTCTTCACTGAAGTAATTGATGAAACTATTCTCGACACGCAACTGGGTAATTCCCGCTACACTCACGACAGTCAATATCACCGCCAACACTAAGACCTTGTTGCCCTGGCTCTCGGTCAGACGGGCTAAATATGCCGGTAAAGTAAAGCGGTCATTATCGGAAATGGGTTTAGATCCAGATTTCCCCGTGACCATCAACAACGCGGGAAATAGTACGAACGATGTAACAAATGCCACCGCCAAACCCGCACTCATCATCCACCCAAAGTCCATTACCGGCTTGATTTCGCTAACGGCCAGAGAGCTAAAACCCATAATGGTAGTCAGAACCGTATATAAACAGGGTTTCACCATCTTATGCATAGTGGCTCTAACAAGAGACAACTGGTCATCACCACTATTATCTCGATTGAGTTGCCGGTAACGGACAATCAGATGGATATTCATTGAAATAGTGATGATCAACATAAGGGCGAGAAAATTGGATGAAATGACTGTAACCTTCCAACCAATCAATCCCAGAACACCCAGCATGATTAATCCGGCATAAAAACAGCTGAGTAAAGGGAGAACGATCCAACGCAATTCGCGGAAAATAGCAGTGAGAACGATAATAAGGAATATAAGAACAACGCTACCAAAGATAACCAGGTCCTTACGCACAAATGACACCATGTCGTCAGCAATCATCGGCACGCCACCGAGGTATAGAACGCCATGCCGCCGGTAAGGTTCGATGATATCTCTGATGTGTGCAATATCTAAACGGCGTTGATTGTTTATCGCTTCATGCGCCTGATCATATTCGGTTTCAATGCGTTCTAAAGATTGCCTTTCTTTTTGGGAGAGATCTCTATTTCTTTGTTTGGCACGCAATTTACTGCGAGTTTGGCGTAACTTGTTGTACTGTTGATCTTCGACTAGTCCCAATAGTAGAGCAGTGGTTCGACCATCTGCACTAACTATAAGTTCGCGGTAAATAGGGCTATTGAGTAACTCGTCCTTAGCTTTGGCCCGATCAATACCGGGTTTCTCCAGGTTAGGTATGTCGTGGATCATTTCCGTCAGTGGCACGTCCGAACTTTTGACTAGGGGGGCATCGAGTATCGTGAACACTGTCTCCACGCTAGCAACTTTCTTGAGCTCTCCCCGGAGTTGCTTCAGAGGCTTTAATGCCTGGTCAGAGAAGAGATCTTTATCTGGGGTATACGTCACAATGAGTAAGTCGCTACTCGGATATCGCTCGTGTATTTTCCTGAACACCTTGAGATCGATGTCACCTTCTAACAGCAAGGAATCGGCCGATGCATCCAACTTAAAATCTTTTGTGTGATAACCGAAGAAAACCGCAATTAAGAGCAGCACAACCAGAATTGATTTTGGATTATGGAGCACCAGAGTGTCATAGGCCTGCACGCAACGAGACATCATGGAGTTACCTCTTTAAGCAAATTTGATCAGCTAGGAGAACAACAGTACCAGCCCTTTTTATGTGAACTTTTCCCAGAGAAGTGACGTCCAATTTCAGACGCCAGGACGGGATAGCTGCCTGACCGATTATAGAAAAAAGTAATATTGATCAAACCAACCCCCACCCAATCAAACCCCTCAGCCTCGGTCAATTTGAATTGGCCCATTTCAGCCGCAACGCGCAGCCAATTGAATCCTCGCGCAAATGCTTGATTTTGCAATCGAAGAAAAAACATTAAACTTATACTTTTCTTGCCATGAGAAATGATCTTTTTCAATCTTTTATCAGCCAAAACCTCTCTCAACCTTCCTGTCGTGAAGCCAAATTTCTTATACAGCATACTCACCATCTTTAGCGCTTCAGTACGTTTGGTTCTCCCTATCTGAAAAACTTCTTCAAAAATTTAGCTTCTTTTACGTATCGGCTCTAAAGTCTACCTTATACCTTTTCCATTATTCGTATCTGCTAATCGCGTGAGACGTCAAATGTAAAATAGCACTTTTTTAACGTCTTTAAATTGATATTTAGTAGCCTCGTTTGCTGCTTATTTTCCAAATATCGCTATAATGACACGTGAAATTCTGAGAATTAGATATAACAAACTGACATGGCATTCCAAAATTGCTTACGTGGCTCAATTCTGACTATCGATCTCGACGCCATAGCGGACAACTATCGGATACTTAGAGAGACAGCCAATCCAACCAAAGTCGCAGCTGTTGTAAAAGCAAATGCCTACGGATTAGGAGCCGATAAGATTGCTCCATTACTTCAAAATTCAGGTTGTAATATTTTTTTCGTCGCAACGTTAGATGAAGCGGTCCAATTGCGTTCAATTCTACCACATGCTGAAATTCACGTTTTTAATGGTATTCTACCTGGTTGGCCTAAGGTAATGATCGAACATAGATTACGTCCAGTTCTCAATAGTCTCGAACAAGTCAACCTTTGGCATAAACATGCGCAAAACATGCAAACAACTCTTGTCGCTGACCTCCACATTGATACGGGCATGTCAAGACTGGGATTACCCCCCAATGAGGTTGAAAAATTTTTACAGACGCCTCTTTATTCAAATACAATTAAGCTGGATTTGGTGTTAAGCCACCTTTCTAACGCCGACAACTCTGACCATCAGATGAACCTAGAGCAGTTAAATAAGTTTCAAGCAATCACAAAACTCTTCAAGTCAAAACGTTTCAGTCTGGCGGCATCTTCAGGAATATTTTTGGGGACTAATTACCATTTTGAGTTAGTACGCCCTGGGATTGCTTTATATGGCGGGAATCCATTGCCGGGCAAGCCCAATCCTATGGCGCAAGTCATACGCTTACGAGCAAAAATACTGCAAGTTCGTTCCGTTGACACTCCACAGGTCGTTGGCTATGGTGCCACCTACAAGGTACCCGGAAAGATGCGCATTGCGACCGTAGCAATTGGGTATGCGGATGGTTACCTGCGCTCCCTAAGCAACACTGGGAAGGCTTGGATCGAAACCTATGAGATCCAGGTGGTAGGGCGCATATCGATGGATTTAACTACCGTGGATGTCACTTCAGTGCCTACTCATCTAACCCAGGTTGGTGCGTTTGTGGACTTCATTGGCCCTAGTCAAACTATCGATCAAATTGCCCTTTCTGCAGGTACGATCGACTACGAGTTTCTGACACGTCTTGGCCAACGGTTTCACCGTGAATATATCGGAGGTCTTTAAGCGCTTGATCTTTTTAGGACCAATTGGCTCTACCTCATTTGCATTTCCTGCCGATATTAATCGGATTACTAATTTTGCATACCGAACTATGTTGCAGGCAGTAATGCCGCTATATCGCCATCAGATTGACGTCTGGAAAATTATTGAAATGGATATTCCCCTCGTCCGTCTACATTGCCAATAATGGGAGTGGTCAGGTGGATCAATACATTCATAGATGCAGTGGTGGTCGCGGACAGATGAATTTGCGAAACTGATGGCAATGAACAGTTCCCAATTTATCTGCCGAGAATGTGGTATTACCCAATCCAAGTGGGCAGGGCAGTGTGATAAATGCGGAGCATGGAATACTCTCATTGAAGAACATACGAATGAACGAAGTCCAAAAGGATTGAGCCAGGGTAATGGTCAAAAGATAGAATTTGTTGGCTTAAAAGGGTCAGAGAAAAAGACATACCGAATTCCAACTGGTATCACTGAATTTGATAGGGTTTGCGGAGGGGGGCTAGTTCCCGGTGCGACGTTGTTAGTTGGCGGGGATCCTGGAATAGGCAAATCAACCTTACTATTGCAAGTAGCAGCCGCCTTCGCAAATAAAGATCGAACAGCCCGCTCTATATATATTTCAGGCGAGGAAGCCATCGATCAGGTGCGTCTGCGGGCGCACCGCTTGGGATTATCTGATGCCACAGTGGAACTGGCTACCGCCACTAATGTTCGTGATATTTCCACCACACTCGAAGGCACACAGAATGCCCAAGTAGTAGTAGTCGACTCTATCCAAACCCTATATGTTGACAACTTAGATTCTGCGCCCGGCTCGGTTGCCCAAGTTAGGGCGTCAGCCCAAGAATTAATCCGCCTTGCCAAACGCAAAGGGTTCACATTATTTCTAATCGGCCATATCACTAAAGAAGGAATGATTGCTGGACCAAAAATCTTGGAGCATATGGTAGATACGGTTTTATATTTTGAAGGTGAGCGAGGCCATAAGTTTCGGATCTTAAGGGCGGTTAAAAATCGCTTTGGTGCGGTAGATGAAAATGGTATTTTTGAAATGATGGATACAGGACTTGCTGAAGTCTCGAACCCGTCAGCCCTGTTTTTGTCAGACCGCGGCCGAGAAATCAGTGGCTCATGTGTTTTTGCTGGAAACGAAGGAAGCCGACCCATGCTGTTAGAAATTCAGGCTCTAACGGCACCGACGTCGTTTGGAACGCCTAGACGTGCTGTAGTCGGTTGGGATACTGGTCGCCTAAACATGATCCTAGCCGTTTTTGAAGCACGTTGTGATCTCTCTTTTAGCACACAGGACGTTTACCTTAATGTGGCAGGAGGCTTACGAATAACAGAACCTGCCGCCGACCTCGCTGTCGCGGCTGCTTTGGTATCCTCACTGAGCAATGTTCCCTTCCTACATGATGCAATAATTTTTGGAGAAATTGGGCTTTCCGGCGAAATACGGGCCGTTAGCCGGTATGAATCGCGCCTAAAGGAAGCAGCAAAACTGGGGTTTGCCCGAGCAATTACGCCAAGCCTCCCTTATAATGACGGCAGTAGGAATTCCGCTACTTCGATTAAAAAAGGAATTAAGGTTATAGAATTGTCTACTTTAAATGAGCTCTTGGATCTATTACGCCCTAAACCTTCCATATCAAACCTCCAAACAGTGGATAAACAACTGTAAATTTATTATGCTTGAAAATCTATCGATAAACCTCTTGGACATTGGTGCACTAATTGTTCTCTTAATGGGAAGCTTGATTGGTCTGGCTCTAGGCTTCGTCAGAGCCGGACTTTTCGTTGCTTCCTGGTCGGGAGCCGGTCTTGCTACCCTGTTTGGTCTACCGTCAGTTCGGTACTTCGCTAGGCAACATATAGAAGATAAGTTTTTCGCAGACTTATGCACTGGGGTAACTATTTTCCTTTTGACACTAATTGCACTATTTTTACTAAGTTCATTAGTCGGTGGATGGGTAAGAGATAGTCGTTTAAATGCTCTCGACCGGTCCCTAGGCATGGTGGCTGGTACAGCAACTTCCGTATTCTTGCTAACTGGTGCGTTTTTGATTATGGAAAACATATTGCCGGGAGACAAAAGACTGGAGATTGTTAAGGAGGCAAAATCTTTGCCCATCGTTATCGCTAGTGCTCGTTTTTTAAGCGAAGCACTACCAAAAAACCTTGAACATCTTGGCACTGGATCTATTGAACGAACCGCCGACCAAGCGAAGAAGGTTTTAGAAAAAGGTGTCTATGACCGTCTGGTCCGTCCAGATCCTTCAAACTCCTTGAATGAAGATCGCGCCGGGTATGATAAAAAAGAGCGCAATAATTTGGAACGTGCTATTGACCTTTTCAATAATAGATCACAGTAAAATTACACGTTTTATGATTACAACACATCCATTACATCCAAATGATTTGGAAGAAGATAAGTTTCACGATGAATGCGGTGTTTTTGGTGTTTTCGGCCATAAGGATGCCGCCGCACACACCGCCCTGGGCCTTCATGCCCTTCAACACCGTGGTCAGGAATCTGCTGGAATAGTTAGTTATGATGGTACGCACTTCAACGCGCACAGATCACTGGGACTAGTTGGGGACAACTTTAGTTCCGAGAAAGTGATGGAACGCTTACCCGGCGAGGTAGCAATCGGACATAACAGATACTCTACAACAGGTGAAACTACTCTACGAAATGTTCAACCGTTATTTGCTGAATTTGATTTTGGCGGTCTCGCTATTGGACATAATGGAAACATTACTAACGCCCGCGCTCTCCGCAAAGTATTAGTGAAACGCGGTTGCATTTTCCAGTCCACCTTAGATACAGAGATTATTGTTCATCAAATCGCGATTAGCCAATTCTCCGACGTTTTAGACAGGATGATAGATGCTTTAAATCAAATACAGGGAGCATATTCTTTAGTCGCAATGACGGAAGATGCGTTGATCGGTTTGAGGGACCCGCTAGGTGTTCGCCCGTTGGTTCTGGGCCGGATAGATCGTGCTAATGTCCTTTGTTCTGAGACCTGTGCACTAGATATCATCGGAGCCGAATACATACGTGACGTAGAACCCGGCGAAATTGTTGTCATTTCGGCAAAGGGCATACGCAGTATAAAGCCATTTAACAAGAAAAATAAGCGTTTCTGCATATTCGAGTATATTTATTTTGCCCGGCCTGACAGCCAGGTTGAAGGCCGCAACGTTTACGACGTGCGAAAATGTATTGGCGCAGAACTAGCAAAAGAGAGCCATGTGGACGCAGATATAATCGTTCCAGTGCCAGATTCCGGGGTCCCTGCAGCACTCGGATATGCAGAACAAAGCAACATCAATTTCGAACTTGGCATTACACGGAATCATTATGTGGGCCGCACTTTTATTGAACCAACGGACCAAATCCGACATCTCGGTGTACGTCTAAAACACAATGCAAACCGCGGGTACATCGAAGGAAAGCGTGTCATCTTAGTGGATGATTCTATCGTGAGGGGAACTACATCAGAAAAAATCGTAGCAATGGTTCGAGCCGCAGGCGCAAAAGAAATCCATATGCGAATCTCAAGTCCACCAACAACCCACTCATGCTATTACGGTATTGATACTCCAGAGCCTGAACAGCTTTTAGCATCAAGAATGGATATCGATTTAATGGCCAAACATATCGGTGTCGATAGCCTTGCTTTCATTTCAATGCGGGGGCTTTATAGAGCCATCGGAGAAACTGATAGAAACCCTGAAAATCCACAATACTGCGACGCCTGTTTCTCTGGTGAATATCCTATAGAATTGACTGACCGAAACGGTGGCCCCTTACCTGCTCAACTCTCGCTTTTAACCGAACAAGTATGACAGAAAACAGCAAACCATTGAAAGACCGCGTTGCGCTAGTGACAGGTGCTTCGCGAGGGATTGGGGCAGCCGTCTCCGTCCGACTTGCTGAACTTGGCGCACACTTAATACTTGTCGCCCGCACTAAAGCTGGCCTCGAAGAAGTCGATGACAAAATCCGCTCGATCGGAGGTACCGCGACTTTGACCCCACTGGACTTGTCTCAAGGCGTTAAGATTGACCAATTGGGTTCTGCCCTATTCGAGCGCTATAAAAAACTGGATATTTTAATCGGAAATGCAGGCCTTTTAGGCACTCTTGGGCCTATTAACCATATTGACCCTAAAGTCTGGCAGCAAACAATGGACGTTAATCTTACCGCCAACTGGTGGTTGATCAGAAGCCTTGACCCCTTACTCCGTCAATCTAGTTCGGGTCGAGCTGTTTTTATTACATCAACAGCAGGTCATCGTTCCCGTGCCTATTGGGGTGTCTATGCTGTCAGCAAGGCAAGCTTAGAAATGCTGGTTAAAACTTACGCACATGAAGTGGAAAAAACTAATATAAACGTCAATTTATTTAATCCTGGTGGCACTCGCACACGTATGCGCGCAGAAGCCTTTCCAGGAGAAGACCCTATGACACTAAAAACGCCGGAACATATTGCTGATCAAATTGTTAAGATGACCCTCCCTTCATATGCGGTTAATGGAGAAATAGTAACGGCGGTCAACCCAAAATAGGCAATCCAGGGTTTTACTGTTCAAACCTAGTATGCTTAAACTCCGAAGCTTTTCGTACGTAGCTAGTCAATAGAACCAAGTTTTAAAAATTAGCAGTGTAAGAATTTCAAAGGTGATCTGTAAATTCAAATCTAACGTACGAATAATCGGCGCAACCTTGAAAATCTAATGGAATATCTTTAACGAACCAACTCCTAGAAAGTTGAAGTATGGGAATTACGGTGGAAATAACGAAAACTTTGCATTCTAGTTTTGTGATTTTATTGACGTTGTTTTTCGGAACATCGATGTTAGTTATGACCCCAAAGCCAGTTAATGCTCAAGGAAAAGAACTTTCAGAGCGGGGGAAGGCGGCAGATACGAATAAAGATGGACTGATCCAGGAGAGTGAGGCCCGGGGGCCACTTGCAGCTAATTTCGACGACATGGATTGCGATAAAAATGGCGGCCTGGATGGTGCCGAAATTAGCGGTTTCTTCAGCGGGTCTGGATGCCCAAAGGAACAACCGGCCGCCGCCTCCACTACAACCCTCGCTAAGTCAAAATTCCCCCCTCTTTCGGAGCGGAGTAAGGCTTCTGATACGAATAAAGACGGACTAATCCAGGAGAGTGAGGCCCGGGGGCCACTTGCGGCCAATTTTGACGACATGGATTGCGATAAAAATGGCGGCCTGGATGGTGCCGAAATTAAAGGCTTTTTCTCTGGTTCTGGATGCCCAGAAAAGGCGATTAAAGACCCAGACAAGTTGAAAACGGCAAAAAAAATAACGTCGCAGGGTAAAAAACCTGCTCCTCGGGGTAGACCACCTCAAGCAGTCAAGCTTGGTGATGTGGTGTCTAAGCTTAGCAGTGAAACCTATCAAATCGTCGGCAGAGTTGTAGCC